>Ga0075114_10000249_pt1 | contig 36463 bp, 34 predicted proteins | sample AntAceMetag02UKM_FD_69784 | JGI IMG/M metagenome (GOLD analysis project Ga0075114, IMG submission 69784) | Saline lake microbial communities from Ace Lake, Antarctica - Antarctic Ace Lake Metagenome 02UKM | ecosystem: Environmental > Aquatic > Non-marine Saline and Alkaline > Saline | place... | reverse complement strand
ACCGCACTTCTTTTGCCAGCACAAACACCTAACCCGTAGACAGTTTCAGTAGGCAAGGCAACTATGCCTCCCTTACGAATAATATCTACTGCTTGTTTAACTAAAGAACGATCAATATCCTTAGGATCAATAAAAATTTTCTTCATTATTTAAACTTCTTCTTCAAAATTTCTAATTTAGAAACATATTCCTTGTCCTTAAGCGAAAGAATCTCTAAGGCAAAAATTATAGCATTAATAAAGGCGCTCTTACCTACGCCAGTCGAAGCTATCCCCAAACCTTTAGGTGTACTAACCATAGAAAATAGTGCATCCAATCCACCGAGAAGTCCTCCTTCTAAAGCTACTCCAATAACAGGAATATTAACATAGGAGGCAATAAACCCTGGGAGGGCTGCAGCCATTCCAGCACAGCCGATAACCACCTCAACACCCTCACCTTCCATCTCTTGGCAAAATTTTCTTAATTCTTCAGGATTTCTATGAGCCGAGATAACCTTTAACTTGTGAGCAATATCTAGCTCTTTAAGAATATCCATCCCTTGTTTTAGCTTCTCAAGATCACTCTTACTTCCTAGAATAATGGCAATTTTTTCTTTCATTTTACCCCCTTTTTGACAGTATTCATTTTATCTCTTAAATCAAAAAATTCAATCTTTTATTGCAATATCGTATTTTAAGACCCGCCTACGCTGAAGCTTCGGCGGACAGGCTAGTTTAAGAAGGAATTAGCGATTCAGGGCTTTACTTCCAATATCTCGACGAAAATGCATCCTCTCAAAGCTAATATTTTCTATAGCTCTATAGGCTTTAGCTTGTGCTTCACCTATATCTTGGCCAAGAGCAGTCACACTTAAAACTCGACCTCCATTAGTCACAAAATTATCAACTAACTTAGTTCCAGCATGAAAAATAAAGACATCATCTAACTCCTCTAGAGCTTCTAAACCCGTAATCTCCTTTCCTTTTTCATAAGTTGCTGGATAACCTCCGGAAGCTAAAACGACACAGAGGCAAACCCTCTTATCCCACTCCAGCTTTACCTCGCTAAGCTTGTTGTCTACACTTTTTAGAATAAGATCGGCTAAGTCACTCTTAAGTTTTGGTAAAATAGCTTGAGTCTCAGGATCACCAAACCTAACATTAAATTCTAAAACAGAAGGAATATTGTCCTTTATCATCAAACCTATATAAAGTATACCCCTATAAGGCTTGCCCTCTTTTTTAAAACCCTCAATAAGAGGAAGAGCGATTTGACTTTTTATCCGGGTTAAGATCTCTTCATTTACTACCGGAGCCGGAGCATAAGCACCCATACCTCCAGTATTAGGACCTTTATCGTTATCGTAAACCGCCTTATGGTCTTGAGAGGAAACTAAAGGAATAACTGTATCTCCATCAGTGATGAGTAAAATTGATGCCTCTTCACCCTCTAGGCAGTCTTCAATTATTATTCTCTCCCCAGCCTTACCAAACTTTTTATCAACCATCATCATATCGATAGCCTTTTCGGCCTGATTAATATCTTTAGCTACAACAACTCCCTTGCCGGCAGCTAATCCATCAGCCTTTATAACAACCGGAACTCCTCTTTGTTTTAAATATTCCTTAGCTTGTAAAGAATCATCAAAAATCTTAAAATCAGCTGTAGGAATACTATATTTTTTCATCACCTCTTTAGCAAAAACCTTGCTTCCTTCAAGAAGTGCTAACTCCTTCCTTGGTCCAAAGACCTTTAAACCTTCAGCCTCAAACCTATCAACAATTCCTTCGACTAAAGGATCTTCTGGCCCAACAACAGTTAGGTCTATTTTTTTTTCTAAAGCAAACTTTAAAAGCTGATCAATATCTTTAGCTGGTATATTTACATTTTCAGCAACTAGGGAAGTACCACCATTACCGGGAGCACAATAAAGCTTATCGACTAAGGAAGACTGAGATATTTTCCAACTCAAGCAGTGTTCTCTACCGCCAGAACCGACAATAAGTACCTTCATACTATAGTCATTCTTTTGTTTGACTTAATAATTTTACCAATAAGGTGAGTTTTGCAGCTCTTATTTAAAGTGGTTAAGGTTTTCTTTGAAAATTTCTTATCTACAATTAAAACCATGCCTATACCCATATTAAATACTGTATACATTTCTTTCTGGCCTAGGTGGGCTTTCTTTTGAATAATATCAAAAATCTTAGGCACTTTCCAGGTTTTCTTATCTATAACCGCCCCGTAACCTTTAGGTAGAATCTTTGTTACCTTATTGTAAAACGCTCCTCCGGTAACATGAGCAATCCCTTTCAGGGCTGAATAGTTATTTCCCAGAGCTGAAAGTAAGGAAAAAATTGGTTTTACGTAAATCCGGGTCGGTTTCAAAACTTCTTTCTTATATTTTTTAAGTCCTTTCAAACCAAAAACTTTCCGAACCAAAGTAAAACCATTCGAATGGATTCCATTTGACTCCAAACCAATTACCAAATCCCCTTCCTTAATCCTTCTACCGTCGATTATCTTATTTTTGTCAACAATGCCGACACAAAAACCAGCTAAATCATATTCACCTTTTTTATACATTCCCGGCATCTCGGCAGTTTCTCCGCCCAAAAGTAAACACTCGGCATCTTCTAAGCCCCTTTTTATCCCCGACACAACATCGATTAATGTCTTAATATTAACCTTGCCACAAGCAATATAGTCTAGAAAAAACAAAGGCTTTGCTCCAATACAGACTATATCGTTGACATTCATAGCCACTAAATCAACGCCCACTGTATTATGGATATTTACATATTGGGCAATCTTCAACTTTGTTCCCACACCATCAGTTGAAGATGCTAGTAGGGGATTTTTGTACTTTTTAAGCAGGGGTTGTAGACGAAAAAGAGAACCAAAAGCTTCTACCTTACTGACATTGTCAACTTTAATTCTTTTAGCAAAGTCTTCTCCCTTTTTAATATCTACGCCGGCTTTCTTGTAGGTAATTTTCATTCCTTTTTCGGGATTTAATTCTCTACTATCTTAGGTATAGCTTGCTTGTAAGTCTTATCAAGATCACTAACACCTACATTAATAAGGTCATTAATTTCTAGACTATCTCCTTTTACTTTTCCGATTTCTTTACAGCTAACATTATATTTCTTAGCTATCTCGATAATCTTATCTTTATCATCCGAAGAAACACTAATGATAATTCTTGACTGAGTTTCGCCAAAGAGTAAGGCATCTTTGCGGATATCATCATCTATATTTACACTGGCTCCTTTTTGACCAACAATACAACTCTCAGCCAAGGCAACAGCTAATCCGCCTTCGGAACAACCCTTAGCACTTTTTGCTATGCCTGAGGTTATCGTCTCCAAGGCTGCGGCTTGTACACCCTTTTCCTTTGCTAAATCTAATTGAGGAGAAAGGCCTTTTACCAAATTATGTACAACTCTTAGATATTGAGAGCCACCTAATTCTTCTTTATTTTCTCCAAGCAAGAAGATTAAATCATTTTCATCCTTAAAATCCTGGCTGGTTACCTGTTTAGCATCAGCAATTACACCTACCATCCCAATTACTGGCGTAGGATAGATTGCCCCTTTAGGACTTTCGTTGTTAAAACTAACGTTTCCGCTTACTACTGGAACATCCAAGGCTTTGCAAGCTTCTGTAATACCAGAAATAACCTTCTCGAACTGCCAATAAACTTCCGGATTATATGGACTACCGAAATTCAAACCATCAGTAACCCCCAAAGGCTCTGCCCCACAACAGACGAGATTTCTTGCAGCGCCAGCTACAGAGATTTTTCCTCCAGTAAAAGGGTCGAGATAACAATAAAGCCCATTACCGTCCACTGTAGCAGCAATTGGCTTATCAATTTCAGAAATATGGTAAACCGCAGTATCTCCGCCGGCGGGAATACAGGAACCTTTAAGCAAATTGCTGTCAACCTTTTTGGCAATCCATTCTTTAGAAGCAAGAGTAGGGTGACCAAGAAGAGTAAGCAAAGTTTGATTATAATCTTGAGGCTCCTTTAATTTATCTAAACCTAAATCCCTTGTTTGCTTTAAATATTCTGGTTCTTTTGTTTCTCTGGTATATTCAGGGCCTTCTGCTAAAAATTGAGGCGGAACTTCTGCTACTAAAATACCCTTTTCTTTTACTCTTAAAATCTTATCAGCAATTACTTTACCGATAACCTTAGAGTCTACCTTCCATTTATTAAATATCTCTTCGACTTTAGACAGATTCTCAGGTTTAATAATTAAAAGCATCCTTTCCTGAGATTCAGAAAGCATTACCTCATAAGGAGTCATCCCCTCTTCTTTACGAGAAACAAAAGAAATATCTATCTCGATACCAGTGCCAGCATTGTATGCCATCTCTGCTGTTGAACACACTAAACCTGCTGCACCCATGTCTTGCATCCCAACAATTAATTTCTTATCAGTAATTTCTAAGCAAGTTTTCTCTAACACCCTACCTATTTCAGGATCGCCTATAGCCACAGCACCGGTCTTACTTGTAGAATTCTCATCTAATCCAGCTGAAGCAAAGCTTGCCCCTTCTACACCGTCTCTACCAGTAGGCCCTCCGACCATCAATACCAAATTTCCTACGCCTTCTGCTTTAGCTTTCACCTGATTGCTTTTCTTTAAAATGCCCACAACCATAGCATTCACTAAGGGATTTCCTTGATAAAAATCATCGCAATAAACTTCTCCGGCTAAGGCCGGAAAACCAATTTTATTAGCATAATCAGTAAATCCCCGAGCTATTTCCTTAAAAAGAAAGACTGTTCTTTCGTTCTCCATTGATCCAAGCCTTAAAGAACTTAAAAGAAACTTAGTTGAAGCCCCGACAGAAAAAATATCCCTGATACACCCGCCGCCACCAGTAGCACTAGCCTCATATGGTTGAACTGCTGAAGGATGGTTATGGGATTCGACCTTAAAAACTATTGCATAATCGTCACTTACAGAAACTGCTCCTGAATTTTCACCAATACCTATAAAGACTTTCTTTCCTTCCTTAGGTAAAAGCTTTAAAAGCTTTTTAGAATTTTTGTATGAACAGTGTTCAGACCACATAGCGCTAAACAACCCTAATTCGGTATAATTTGGTTCACGCTTTAATAGTTCCTCTATCTTTTCATACTCTGAATTACTTAAACCTAATTCCTGTGCGACCGCTAAACCATTCATGTTACACCTCGTTCTGGTTTGAATTTGCCTTAGACTCTATTAAAAACAATTTTTATGGTATGCGTATTGAGATAACGAAATAGTAGAAAGTAAGCCCTACTTTAGACTAAATCGCTTATAAATCTTATCTACGTTAACTAAGTAACTATAAGGATTGAAAATCGCTTCTACTTCTGCCTTTTTCAAAAATTTTCCTATTTCTCTGGAAGCTATAGCCTCATCTCTAAAACTTGAACTCTTATTTATAACCTCTAAGGCCACTTTTTGAACAATATCGTAAGCTTGCATTCTAGACAAACCCTTATCCATGAGATTAATAAGCATCTTTTGCGAATAAACAATACCGCGGTTAAGTTCAATGTTCTTCAGCATATTTTTTGGTTTAACATTTAAATTCTTAATTACTTCCCTAAACTTTTGCAAACTATAATCTACAGCAATTGTTGAATCAGGGATAATAACTCTCTCAACCGATGAGTGAGATATGTCCCTTTCATGCCAAAGGTTTATATTTTCTGAAGCAGCCGTTACATTAGCTCGCAAAAGCCTCGCTAGGCCACAAAGCCTTTCACAAATGATAGGATTTTGTTTATGAGGCATAGCACTTGACCCTTTCTGGCCCTTATAAAAAGGCTCCTTTGCCTCGTCAACTTCGCTACGGTGTAGGTGTCTAATCTCAGTAGCAAATCTCTCTATGGTAGAACCGATTAAAGAAAGAACAAACAAATAATAAGCAATTCTTTCCCGTGAAACTATCTGTGTAGAAATATTAGCTCTATTTATACCAATTTTCTTACAGATATAATCCTCAACTTTAGGCTGAAAATAGACAAATGTTCCTACTGCTCCTGAAACCTTACCGCAAGCAACATAATTTAAACTCTCAGCCAAAATCCGACGCTCTTGATTTAAATCATTGTAAAGGTATAAAAATTTAAGACCAAAACTATAAATCTCAGCATGAACACCATGAGTTCGAGCCATACAAAGAGTATCTTTATATTTAAAAGCTTTTTTCTTGACCTCTTTCAAAACTAGATCAAGATCCCTTAGAATAATCTTAGTAGCATCTTTTATCTGCCAAGCTAAAGTCGTATCAAGAAGGTCAGACGAGGTTAAACCTATATGTAGATATTGAGCTTTACCTTTAAGTTGACCGGAAATATGTTTTAGGAAAGCGATAATGTCATGATGGGTCTTCTCTTCAATCTTTCTTATCTTCTGGGGGGAAATTTTTACTTTATCAAAAGCTTTGCTTACGCCTTTAGGTATTCTTTTTTCCTTTTCTAAAGCTTCACAAAGTAAAGCTTCAATCTTTAAGAACCGTCGGAACTTTTCATCATCATTCCAAATCTTACCGATTTCTGGGGGTGTATATCGTTTAATCATACCACATATCCTATCAAAACATCAATAGAGAGTCAATTAAAATAGGCTATTTTTTCTTAACTTTCGAAAAACTTTCGGCTTTAGTTGGAAATTTGCCCTTTTTTACATCACTAATAAAAAGACTGGTGGCTTTAATAATATCTCGAGAAAGATCCCTATAAACCCTCACAAATTTAGGCTTTTTGTCCTTATAAAGACCTAGAAAATCATAAGTAACTAAAACCTGGCCATCGCAGTATTTTCCAGCACCAATACCAATGGTAGGAATTTTTAGGCTCTTGGTAATACGCTTAGCCAGCAAGTAAGGGATGCACTCTAGGACTAGGCTGAATACCCCTAAATCTTGAAGCAGTTTTGCCTGTCTAATTAAATTGAGTGCCCCCCGTTCATCCTTACCCTGGACCTTATAGCCACCCAAAAGATGTACAGTTTGAGGAGTAAGGCCAATATGCCCCATAACTGGTATTTTATTCTTAATTAATTTCTTAACTACATAATGACAATCTTTAAACCACTCTATCTTTACTGCTTCAGCACCGCAACCTATAAACTTAGAAGCATAATAAACGCACTTCTTAGAATTTTTTTGATAGGCTACATAAGGCATATCAGCTACCACTAATGCCCTCTTACTACCTCTAGCTACAGCCTGAGTGTGATTAATCATCTCACTTAAGCTAAGTTTACGAGTCTCTTCCATCCCTAAAACTACATTAGCTAAAGAATCTCCGATTAAAATTATGTCGATGCCGGAATCATCTAAGATCTTAGCAAAAGAATAATCATAGCAAGTAAGCATAGCTATCTTGGCTCCATTTTTTCTTTTTCTAATATCTCCTACACTTATCTTTTTCATTTTCAATTTACTCAAAAATATGTATTTTCTTATCTTCGCCAACAGAACGGACTAAAAATACTCTCATTGTCGAAGGATTCTTAGAAAGAAATTTCTTTACTCCTTCTAAGCCAAGAATCGAAAAAACAGTCGCTAGGCTATCAGCAGTAGTACAATTCTTGCTAATTACACTCACGCTAATAAGATCATTATCTACAGGATATCCGCTACGGGGATCAACTAAGTGTGAATACTCCTTATCATTAAAGGTAAAAAATTGCTCATAGCCCCCTGAGGTAGCAATGGCCTCATCAATCAACAATCGCACTCCTAAAATCTCTGATACAGCATCGGAATTTTGTATACCAACCTCCCAGGGACTTCCAGCGTTCATACCCAAACAATAGATATCTCCACCGGCATTGATTAAAGCACTCTTTATGCCTTTTTCCTTTAAACGCGAAATTGCTTTATCTACCATATATCCCTTGGCAACCCCATTTAAATCTATGGTTAGCCCTTTCTTCTTTATTGTTACTGTTGCCTTCTTAGGATTTATTTCTATTTGCTCCATTCCTCCGGCTTCTTTTATTTTGGCGATAACCTCAGGGGTAGGAAATTTTTTTGGCTTACCTTCCCTGATTAACTCCTTCCAAAATTTATAAAGAGAGCCATAAGTTATATCAAAAGTCCCCTCACTCAAATCATAGATATTCTCACTAAGCTGCAGAAGTTCTATCAGTTCAGTTGAAGCTTTAAATGGCTTGCTGTAAGTTCTATTCAAACGATAGAGCTCAGATTTCCGGTTGTATATATTAAAAATATTATCCAGCCGTTTAAATTCTTTATAGACAATTTTTGCTGCTCGCCTGTCAGGAGAACTCACTTCTAGATATGTACCTGATATTATAAATTTCTTCTTGTGCAAAGGCTGCACACAACCTATACCAACAATGACAGAAATAAAAATTAACGCCATGACTAAACTTATTGTTTTTTTACTCATTGCGGTTTTCGTTTTATCACTTTTTTTTATAAGAAACAGTGACTTTATTTTTTATTCCTCCACGAGAAGTAAATTCTCCAACCACCAAAATCTCGAAAGGTTTTAATGCCCTTTTTAAGTCTTGGAGAATTTTGTTCACAGCATGTTCGTTATAAATCTTTACATTTCGAAAAGAATAAAGGTAGTACTTTAAAGACTTAAGCTCAATGAGCTTACGATTAGGAGTATATTTTATAGTAAGGTTAGCAAAATCAGGAAGACCGGAAAAAGGACACAAACAAGTGAACTCATCAGTGGTTAACTCAGTTGTAATCTTGCGTTTAGGATATTGATAGGAGATAGTCTGCAAGATCGAAGGATCTAAATCCTTGGGCCAAGAAATTTTGCCTAGGATTTTCTTTGCTTTTTTTTCTATTAAAGAGGTTTTTCTGTCTTCATAAATCATAGGTAATATTATATCAAATTTACCGATAATACTACAATTAATATTGAGAAATCAGCTCTGAAGAAGCTGGGGAGAAATCAGAGCTAATCAAATCACTAAAATCAAAGTGATAAGCAAGAAACCTTCCTAAAATGTAGAAAATTTCCTCTTGGCAATCTCTATCAACCTTAAGGCGGCTGGTAAGATGAAAGTCAGCTCTTTGGATATAAAGCAGGCAACGGCAAGCTTGTTTCGTAATTCTCTTAGCGTCAATTACACTCCCCCGGCAAGAACTACAAATAAGTCCTCCTTTAGCTACGCTAAAAGAAAACTGATCATTAAGAGATTTTTGGCACTTCAAGCAATGGCTAAACTCCGGTTTAAACCCAGCAAGGCTTAAAAATTTTATTAAAAACACATAAAGTATCTTAGACTCAGACTCTTGCTTTAATGAATTCAGACAATCGTTTACTAGATTAAAGACTTGTATATTTTGATCCCATAAAGGCATTGTCTTATCCAGAAGATTAAACAAAAGTGCAGCTACCTTAGCCTTCAATAAATCTTTTTTAAGGTGAGAAAAATCTGAGACTAAATCAGCATGAGAAATAAGCCAGATTTCGCTTCTTTTAGGGTAAAAAACAAACTCATTAAGAGTGAATATATCTAGAGGAGATGAAAACTCCTTTTTGCAAGTATAAAAACCCTTAAAAATACCCCGTATCTTACCAAAGCGCGAGGTATAAAGAGTGGTAATCAAACTTGTCTCTCTAAAATTATATCGCCTTAAAACAAACCCTAAATCTTTTTCAATCATCGTAACACTTATCCTATTTAGAAATTTTACTTAAAATCATCTTCTGTACTTTTTCCATACGGGCTTGCTTTATCTTGGTACGATCATCATACCCTACTAAATGTAGAATACCATGGATTAAGTAAAGTCTCAACTCATCTTGCCACTTACAGCCTAGGCTTTTAGCTACTTTAACAGCCTCTTCTACAGAAACCACCACTTCTCCTAAATAATCTGGTTCGAGATCGTCGGTTAATGGAAAGGCTATAACATCAGTAACTGAAGATTTTTTGAAGTATTTTTTATTTAGTTTCTTTACCAAGGCATTATCACACAAAAGGACTGATACCTTTTGAGAAGGAATATTGAGAAAGACGAGTATTTTCTTTAAGTATTTGTGTAATTGCTTAAGGTTTACTCTCTTTATTCTTTGCTGACTTATTAATTCTATCTTCATCCTTAGGGTAATTTATACGGGTATGAAAAATGGCATTTAAAATACGAATAAAACTTTGAGTAATTTTCTCTAGTTCCTTTAGGGTAAGGCTACTTTCGTCTAACTCCCCTTCCATAAATCTCTTTTTCACTACCTCTCGAACCATTTCTTCTATTCTCGAAGGATTAGGTTCCTCAAGTGTTCTTGATAAAGCTTCGATAGTGTCAGCTAAAGCCACAATAGCTGTCTCTTTGATCTGAGGCCTAGGCCCAGGATAACGATATTCCTCTTCGTGTTTACCTTCAGGTTCTAATTCTTTAGCCCGTTGGTAAAAATAATAAACAAGAGTTCGACCATGATGCTGAGCTATGAAATCGATTATCTTCGGATTAAGATGATGCTTAGCTGCAAGTTCTATCCCATCCTTTACGTGATTAAAGATAATTAGTTTACTCATTGATGGCTTTAAATTCTTATGGGCATCTTTATAGTTTACTAAATTCTCCACAAAGTAATCAGGCTTAATCATCTTACCAATATCATGATAATAAGCGCCCACCCGAGATAGAAGAGAGTTAGCACCGATTGATTCTGCAGCTGCCTCGCTCAAATTAGCTACTACTAATGAATGTTGATAGGTACCAGGAGCTTGAAGGATTAACTTACGTAATATGGGGTGGTTAAAATCAGATAATTCAAGAAGTGAAATATTAGTAACAACCTTAAATATATACTCAAAAACCGGCAAAATTCCTAATACAATAAAAGAAGACACAACCCCATTAAAGAGACAAAGCTTTAATAAATTAAAATCTAACCCGGAAAGAACAAAAAAACTTTGTTCTCTCTCCATAAGAAAAGCCACGATGAATTGTACCAAACCGGCAAAAAAACCAGCCCGAATTACCTGGAATCTCCTCCTAACTCGATAGGCTAACATTCCAGCAATTAAAGAACCCGCAAAAAGACTAATCCCTACATTGAAATTACCACCATCTATGCTGGCACTCAAGAAGGAGACAAAAAAAGCAAAAATAAAGGAAAACTCTAAATTATTGAATAAAAGAGTGATTAGCAGCACAAAGCCAATCGCAGCAATTCCATATCCAGATATTTTGAAAGTAACCGCAGTAAGTAGAGGTATTAAAAGTGCTATTGCTCCTAAGATTGAAAGATCTAGATACGAAGGTAAATTATCTAGTCTTTTGACAAATTTAACATAAATAAAAAGGATTAAAGCTATGATTAGAAGAGAAAAGTCTATAGAGTAGATAAAAAAAATAAAACCTAAAATAGCAAAAAACGCCAAACCAATAAATAAATTGCTAAGACCAATTTCTTTTCCGGCTATAGAAATTTTCATAAGTTTAGACTATTTTTTAAACTAAGAGTAACCTTACTTACAATTACTTACTCCACGAAGGAATTAACAATTCAACTCCTGGATACACCTTATCAGAGCTCTTTAGAACATCTTTATTAGCCTTGTAAATAAAATTCCACTTTCGTGTTGTCCCGTAAAACTTATGTGAAATTTTCTGCAAGGTATCATTCTTCTTGACTACATAGTACCGGGCTTCTATTTTATCAAGCGACGCTAATTCCTCTCCTGATACTGCTTCGATAACTTTTATTTCTTGAAGAGGGATTTTTACTTTTACTTCTTTCCCCTCAACTGCTCCTACCTCTACTGCTTCACCTTTAATCTCGCGAGGACCAAACTCCACCTCAACCACTGATATTGTTCGGGTATCGCCTAATCTATTTTCACTAGACTCTCCCTTACATTCTCCGGATAAACACCCCTGATTTCCTTCAATTTCGAGATCCTTACGGGGTTCTTCTTTAGTGTAATTTCGCATTGTTAAACATCCACTCAAAATAATAATTCCGGCTAAAAATAATAACTTCTTCATCACTACCCCCTCTTTTTACTCTTCTACTCTTCTTCCTTTATTAACTTTAAATATAAGTCTTTTAGCTGACCATCCTTAACGTAAGAAGGCGCATCGCTAAGAAGACAACTCCCTTTCTGAGTTTTAGGGAAAGCGATTACATCCCTGATGCTCTCAGAACCACTTATTATAGCATACATTCTATCCAGACCAAACGCAATCCCACCATGGGGAGGAACGCCATATTTGAATGAGCGTAGAAGAAATCCGAACTTCTGTTCAGCCTCTTCCTTGGATATGCCTAGAATCGAAAAAATCTTCTCCTGTAAACTAGAAGAGTGAATTCTTATTGAACCACTCGCGATTTCTGATCCATTTAAAATTAGATCATAAGAACGAGCCTTAATTTTAGATAAATCCTTTTTATCTAAATTAGGAATATCTTCTTCCTTAGGAGATGTAAATGGGTGATGGCAAGATTGCCATTTCTTCTCACCATCATTGTATTCAAATAAAGGAAAATCGGTTACCCAGAGAAAGCGATAACCTCCTTCACCAAGGTCAGGTTTGTCAGAATTATGCTTTTTACTAGCCTCCTGGTGACTTATACGCAAAAAAGGCGTTTTCAGCTTTACTCCTAAACACTTAGAAAAAACTTCCGCCATCATATTCTCAGTTAAGGAATAAATATCTTCTTCTTCGAGAAAAGACAATTCCATATCAAGCTGAGTAAATTCTGGTTGCCGATCGCGTCGCAAATCCTCATCACGAAAACAACGCACAACTTGATAATATTTGTCTATGCCACTAACCATTAAAATCTGTTTAAAGAGTTGCGGCGACTGCGGCAAAGCATAAAACTTATTCGGCTGCAGCCTTGAAGGAACAAGATAATCCCTGGCCCCTTCCGGCGTAGACTTAGTAAGGAAAGGAGTCTCTATCTCTAAAAACTCTTTAGCATTAAGAAAATCTCTAAAACCCTGGTTTAACTTATGACGTAAAACTAACTTTTGATAAACTGGAGTTCTTCTTAAATCAAGATAACGATGAGTTAGACGGATTTCTTCTCCGGCTTCAATATCATCTTCAATACTAAAGGGAAGATCTTCGGCCGCACTTAAAATATTTAATTCTTGAGCTTCAATTTCAATAAGACCAGTAGAAAGCTTAGGGTTCTCAGTCTTTTTTGGTCGATGATTAACTGTACCTATAATTTTTATTACATCTTCATTTCTTAGCTTCTTTGCCAACTCGTAAGTAGCTGCGTTTGGTTTAGGTAAGAAGATTATCTGAGTAATCCCATACCTATCTCTTAAATCAATAAAAATAAGTTTACCGTGATCACGACGCGAATTTACCCAACCACATAAAGTTACTTCTTCACCTATCTCCTCATCTTTCAGCTGGCCACAAGTATGTGTTCTTAGCATTAGTCACTGCTCCTTAAACTTTAATTAGTTTTTTTACCTCTAGAACTAAATCTTCTCTCTTTATCTTATTCTGAGTAGATTTCTCCATATCTTTAAGGAGCAAAACACCTTCTTCTGCCTCCTCCTCGCCTAAAATTACTACCACTCGGGAACCTTTTTTCTGAGCAGAGCGCATCTGCCCCTTTACAGACTTATCACAATAATCAATATCACAGAAAAAACCCTCTTCTCTTAATTGGTTTAGGATATTAACACCTAATCCACGAAGTTCTTGATTAGTCGTGACTATGAAAACATCTAAATTTGCTTCTTTTTTTTCTTCTCCCAAAGTAAGAAGTATTCTTTCAAGCCCTAAAGCAAAACCTATTGCTGGAATATCTGGTCCGCCGAGATAATTAACTAAATTATTATATCTGCCACCGGCACCAATCGCATCTTGAGAACCTAATTTATCTGAAGTGATCTCAAAAACACTGTCAGTATAATAATCAAGACCTCTAACCATATATGGAGAATAAGTATATTTAATGCCTAAGTCATCGAGCAAGGCGAGTAAACTTTTAAATTTACCCTGGCAAGAATTACAAAGATGCTCTTTTTCTAGGTTCAAAGCAACAACCTCCCTCCTACATTGCTCTTTCTTGCAATCAAGTATTCTCAAGGGATTCTTTTCCAATCTCCTTTGACAATCATCACAAAGTTTATTCTTTCTGGAAACTAATTTTTCTTTAAGATATTGAGAAAACTTTACCTTATCCTCAGCACAGCCAAGGGTATTTATCTTAAGTTCCCAATCACTAAGTCCCACTGCATCTAATATCTTTAAGGCTAGAGTGATCATCTCCGCATCAAGATAAAAACTATCTGAACCTATAGCTTCAGCACCAATGTGATGGAATTGACGCAACCTTCCTTTTTGAGGCCTCTCTCCTCTAAACATCGGACCAGTGTAGAAAAATTTATGGAAATCGCTTTTTTTATGAAGTGAATTTTGAAGATAATATCTTATTACCTGGGCTGTTCCTTCAGGCCGAAGCACTATATCCTTGCCCTCAATTTTAAACATCTGTCGCTCTACAATATCAGTGGCCTCACCCACACCTTTGATGAATAAATCCTTTTCTTCTAAAATAGGCAAAATAATTTCCTTATAGTTAAAAACTTTAAAAATACTTTTTGCCTTTTCGATTACTTCTCCGAAGACTATACTTTCAGAAGTATCAAAATCAGACATTCCGCGAATACTAGAGTAAATCTTTTTCACTCTACTTTCCTCCTATTAATTTTAGACAAGTTAACTTTAAGGGGAAGATAATGGGGTTCATCCTAAAACAGATGCAGTTATTTAATATGCTTCTTCATCTCCAGGCCAGGCTTAAAAACAACGGTATTTCTCTCAGGAACAGGCACAACTTCACCAGTTTTGGGGTTCCTACCGATTCTTTTCTTTCTTCTCTTAACCTGAAATACCCCAAAATTCCTAAGCTCAATTCTTTTACCGCTCCTTAAAGCCTCATATATGGCATCAAATGTCCGCTGCACAATCTCTTTAACCACGACCTGTTTTATCTGTGTGTCTTGGCTAATCTTTAGAACTATATCTCGCTTTCTCATGGTCTAAGTTTATCACCACCAAATTAAAGTGTCAAGGACAAGTTTCCCTCCCCCACTGCCTCGCCTATTTCCTTTAAGGCCTTCTCGTTCAAGGAGATGCAGAACTTACTACCGGATTTTATCTTCACCCCTTGGAGCTTAGAATCCTTGAAAGAAAAGAAGACTGGAGTCTGCCCCTTATGGTTAAAAAAAACACTCTTTAGGTTATTTAAAGAAATACCATTATTCTTTAAAGAAATATTTGCGCTCTTAATATAATCGGTAACCTTCTCTACCGGAATAACCTGGGAAACTAATATTTTGGGAACTTTATCTTTGGCCTCAATTTTTCCCTTTACTACTAAGATAGTTGACTCCCGGAGACAGAACGCACATTCTTCAAAAAGACGTGGAAAAATAAAAGCCTCAATGCTAGCAGTCTCATCTTCTAGTTTTAAAATTGCCATTCGCTGGCCTTTTCTGCGAGTAGTAATATTCTTTACCTTCTCTACAACTGCACAAATTATAACATCTCCACCTCGAGGATGCTCCAAAAGACGGATTATTTTCTCGCGCTGTAAGTGATTAACTAAGTTAGAGTAAGAACTTAAAGGATGTCCTGTTAAATATATTCCTAAAAGAGCCTTCTCAAAACTTAATATCTGCAGAAGCGGCCACTCTTCGATATCAGGAACACTCTCATCAACCGGGGTTGAAAAAAGTCTTAATTGAGACGGATCTTCCTTTTTTACGTTTTTATTCAATATTTTATTTAAAAGAGCTACCATTTGAGCTCGGCGAAGATTAAAACTATCCATTGCTCCAGACTTTATAAGACTTTCAACGACTTTCTTGTTTACTACTCGTGAATCTATTTGTCGAGAAAAATCAAAAATACTCTCAAACTTCCCGCCTTTTCTAGTTTCAATAATATTTTCTAAGGCCGCTTTACCTACATTTTTAATAGCCATCAATCCGAAACGTATATTTTGATCATCGGTTACCGTAAAATTAGTAAAACTAGTATTTATATCCGGAGGAAGAACCTCAATCTTCATCCGGCCCGATTCATTAACATACTCTACAATCTTATCAGTATTATTACGCTCACTAGTTAGAAGAGCCGCCATAAACTCTACCGGATAATTAGATTTTAAATATGCTGTGCGATAAGATATTAGAGAATAAGCAGTCGAATGACTTTTATTAAAACCATAGCCTGAAAAATAATCAATCAAATCAAATATCTGATTAGCTATATTCAACGTAATATTATTCTTACGACAACCATCTAAAAACAACTGCCTTTGTTCCTCCATGATTTCAGGAATTTTCTTTCCAATAGCTTTTCTTAATAAATCAGCTCGGGCCATATCGAAACCGGCTAATTTAGCCACTATCTGCATAATTTGTTCTTGATAAAGAATTATTCCGTAGGTATTTTTTAAAATTGACTCTAATTTAGGATGGATATAGGAAATACTCTTCCTACCCCGCTTTCGGTTAATAAAATCATCAACCATACCGCTGCCTAAGGGACCGGGACGATACAAAGCCAAAACAGCAATTAAATCCTCAAACTTAGTAGCATTTATCTTGGTTAAAATATCCCGCATCCCTCTACTTTCCAATTGAAAAACTCCAATAGTATTACCTTTAGCCAAAAGCGAAAAAGTCTTTTTATCATTAAGAAGAATCGTTATAATATCTATATCTATCCCCTTAGTTCTTTTGATGATCTTTACAGTCTCAGAGATTACAGTAAGAGTCTTTAGGCCTAAAAAATCCATTTTAAGCAATCCAGTCTTCTCTAAAGACCCCATATCAAAGCCAATAACAGCTTCACCTTCAGCACCTCTAACTAAAGGAACTCTGTCCATGAGGGGTTTATCGGAAATAACCACTCCGGCAGCATGGGTAGAAACATGACGAGAAAGCCCTTCTAACTGCATAGCCACATCAATAAGCCGTTTGACTTTATTGTCAGAATCGTAAATGTCGGCTAGTTCCGGATTTAGGGTTAAAGCCTTTCTTAAATCAATATGCTGCCCTGCGCCATAAGGAATCATTTTGGCGATTTTGTCTACCTCAGAATAACTAAAGTCCATGACTCTACCGACATCCCTAATAACTGCCCGGGCTAACATTGTTCCAAAAGTAATTATCTGGGCGACATTGTCCTTACCATACCTATTAGCCACATACTCTATAACCACACATCTCTTTTCATAACAAAAGTCAATATCAATATCAGGCATGGATATGCGTGCTGGATTCAAAAATCTTTCAAAGAGAAGATCGTAGGCAAGGGGGTCTACATCAGTGATATGAAGAATATAACTAACAATACTTCCAGCAGCACTTCCTCGGCCAGGACCTACCGGAATATGGCTCTCTTTAGCAAATTTTATTAAATCCCAGACTATTAAGAAATAGCTAGAAAAACCGGTTTGTTTAATCGTATCTAACTCATAGGCTAATCTTTCAGTAACAACTTTATCAGTCTTAGGATATCGATTTTTTAATTTTTCCTGGCAGAGGTCTTTTAAATAGTCGTCATCATTTATCCCGTCAGGTACCGGAAAATGCGGCAAGTGCATCTGAGAAAAATCCATAGTTAGATTGCACTTCTGAGTAATCTCAATAGTACTCCTTATGCTCTGAGGAATTTCTTTAAAAATTTTCTTCATTTCCTCAGGAGTACGAAAATAAAAAGTATCGCTATTGAATTTAAAACGATTAGGATCAGCAAGATTAGTTTGAGTCTGAATGGCTAATAAAGCCTCATGAGCGTATGACTCTTCTTTTTCTAAATAGTGAATATCATTAGTAGCCACCAAAGGAATATCTAGGTCTTTTGAAATTTTAATTAGTTGAGTGTTTACAACTCTCTGCTCATCTAAACCGTTTTCCATAACCTCAAGATAGAAATTTCCTTTGCCAAAGATATTTTGATATTGATCGGCTAATTTAGTAGCTTTGCTCATATTGCCAGAAATAATTGCTGAAGGGATTTCCCCCTTAAGGCAAGCACTAGAAGCAATTAACCCTTTGCTATATTCACTAAGAAGCTCTTTGTCTACTCGTGGTTTATAATAAAAACCTTCTAAATTGGCTAAACTAACTAACTTAATAAGATTAGAGTATCCTTGCTGATCCTTTGCTAAAAGAATAAGGTGATGGTTACTATCACCATTAGGTTTAAACTCTTTATCAAAACGTGAACCAGAGGTTAGATAAACCTCGCAACCGATAATTGGTTTTATCCCATTCTTCATGCAAAGATTATAGAATTTTATTGCCCCGAAAATATTACCATGATCGGTTATTGCTAAGGCTGGAAGCTTACATCGGACGGCTTTCTCAACTAATCTGTCCAACAGACAAGCCCCGTCTAGAAGACTATATTGGGTATGCACATGAAGATGTACGAAATCAGCGTGTGTCATAATACTAGTTTAAAGGTTGGATTCTACTCCCACTCAATTGTTGCTGGAGGTTTAGAACTTATATCAAAGACGACTCTGTTTATTCCTCTTACTTTATTGATAATCGAATTAGAGATTTCATTAAGAACCGAATAAGGTATCTTAGACCAATCAACAGTCATTCCATCAAGGCTACTAACTGCACGAACTGCCACTACATATTCATAGGTTCTCTTATCTCCCATTACCCCTACTGTCTTAAGCGGTAATAAGACACAGAAAGCTTGCCAAATATCATTATAGAGATTATTTTTCTTTATTACCTCTATTAGGATATCATCAGCCTCACGTAAAATCTTAAGCTGTTTTTCATTTACTTCACCAATTATCCTTATTGCTAAACCTGGCCCGGGAAAAGGATGACGATCAATTACAGTTGCCGGCATATCAAGTATTTTAGCAACCTCTCTAACCTCATCTTTAAACAGTTGACGAAAAGGCTCAATTAATTTTAACTTCATCTCTTTGGGTAAGCCGCCTACATTATGATGTGATTTTATACAAGCGCTCGGGCCACCGAAAAAAGATATTGATTCAATTACGTCAGGATACAATGTTCCCTGAACAAGAAACTTTACATTTTTAATCTTTTTAGCTTCGGCCTCAAATACTTTTATAAATTCATGACCGATTATCTTGCGTTTCTTCTCAGGATCAGTAACACCCTTTAACTTCTGCAAGAATATTTTAGAAGCATCAACGTAATACAGATCAATCTTAAAATAATTTCTAAAAATCCTTATTACCTTTTTAGCTTCATCTTTCCTCAAGACTCCGTTATTAACAAAAATACACTTCAACTTATTACCAAGAGCTTTTTGAAGCAGGACTGCAGCAGTTGATGAGTCAACTCCACCGCTTAGGCCTAAAATAACATTTGTTTTCCCTACTTTTTTCCTAATCTGGCTTATCTGTTCAGAAACAAAATCCTCTAATTGCCAGTTTGCGAAACAACCAACAATTCTAAACAAAAAATTGGAAAATATCTGTATACCTAATTCAGTATGAACAACTTCAGGGTGAAATTGTACTCCATAAATTTTCTTTCTACAATTACCAATAGCTGCAAACCGCGTATTTTGAGTGTGAGCCAACAATTTAAAACCCAAAGGAAGGTTTACGATCTGATCAGTATGACTCATCCAAGAGATAATTTTCTCAGGAAGAGAAAAGAATAAATCCTGATGGTCATCAATAAACATTTTTGCTCTTCCGTATTCTCTCCTCTTGCCTTCGCGAACTCCCCCTTTTAAGCTTTTAACTAAAATCTGCATTCCATAACAAATACCTAAAATTGGTATACCTAATTGCAGGATTTCTTTCTTTAAGCTAGGAGATTTTTTCTCATAAACACTATGGGGACCACCGGAGAGAATTATCCCTTTAGGATTAATCTTCTTTATCTTGCTTATGGCTATAGTGCAGGGCTCGATAATGCTAAAGACCTTTAGTTCTCTTATCCGGCGAGCAATCAGCTGGGTATATTGAGATCCGAAATCAAGAATTAAAATTGTATCTTTTGCTTTCTTTACCATAGTTAAACCAGACTTCTATTACTTCCCCATTCCTACACCTTGAGTAGCTTGGAATACTTTGCCTTCAGTTTGAATAGAAGGAGCAATAATCATCTCGACAAAGTGCATATCTTTAATTGCTTTAGCACCTAAAGCCCCCATTGAAGTATTAAGAGCACTAACTAAATTTTGGGAACCGTCATCAACCGTAGCCGGTCCAAAAAGAATTTGACTTAAACTCCCGGTTACACCTACTTTTATTCTTGTACCGCGTGGTAAATTACCATGAGAAGTAGCCATGCCCCAGTGAAACCCTCTTCCTGGCGCTTCCTCTGACCTGGCAAAGGCTGAACCAATCATTACGGCATCAGCTCCCGAAGCAAAAGCTTTGCAAACATCGCCGCCTCGGCTCATTCCGCCATCAGTAATTATCGGAATATATTTTCCGGTCTTCTGGTGATAAAAATCTCTAGCCGCTGAGCAATCAATAGTAGAAGTTACCTGAGGAACACCGATGCCTAAAACTCCCCTGGTAGTACAGGCTGCTCCCGGACCAACGCCAACTAAGATACCCGAACAACCAGTCTCAAAAAGCTCCAAAGTAACCTCATAAGTAACGCAGTTACCAATAATTACCGGGATTTTTCTCTGCTTACAAAATTTATGTAAATCTAAAGGTTTATATTTAGTAGCAATATGTATGGCAGTAGTTACAGTCGACTGAATTACGAAACAATCTGCTCCAGCATCTTCAGCAATCGCAGCAAACTTATCAGCATTCTGAGGTATGCAACTAACTGCAGCATATCCTTTACCCTTTTTTATCTCCTCGACTCTCTTAGCAACCAGCTTCTCCTTAATCGGAGTAGTGTATACTTTTTGAATTAAATTAGTGGCTTCTTTAGGCCCAGAGTTGGAAATCTCCTTCAGAACCTCGTCAGGATTATCATAACGTGTTTGGACTCCATCTAAATTTAAAACAGCGACTCCACCCAAACGTGACATCTCAATAGCAAACTCAACACCAACGACTCCATCCATTGCCGCAGCTAAGATTGGAACAGCAAACTTCTTACCTCCTAACTCCCAAGTTGTATCTACTTCTTCGGGATTTATAGTGATTCTTCCCGGAGCAAGAGCAATCTCATCAAACCCATAACATCTACGTGCCCGTTTTCCTATACCAATCCACTCTGCCATGACTCTACCTCCTTTAAAACATCTTCAGTATTTACTCTTAAATCTCTATCTATAATACCCTGGCTGCTAAAATCCGGTTTCTTTCCACTTTCAATAAATTCAGCAAAGATACGAGCCTGTCCTTCAGTATCTTCATAATTAAAGGTAAAAAAGATTTCCCTATCTATATCTTTTCGGTTTACATCCCCGAGAAGATAAATCCCTTCAAAGTTCGTAAAAAATTTATCTTCAATTATAAGCTCGTCTTCAAAAAATTTCAAATTCGGCGTAAACCCACTATCAATAAAAACTAACTGAGAAGAAAAAACCATCAATGGCGATAATTTAACTGCCTTAACTACTCCTTCACCTACAGCCTCTTCAATAAAAGCATCTAAATACAAGCCAATGTTTTTTTGGCCTAAAACACTAACTACTTTCTCTTTATCTTCTCCTAAGAAATTTAAATTATCACTAACTATCTTTAAGTCTTTTCCTAAATTTGCCAATGAAATAGCTAATCTTAAACCCAACCAAGTTGAGACATAAACACAAGCTTCCTTTGATATTCTTAGAAGATTCTTTAGCTTAATCTGGTCAATGTCGGAGAGATAAAAAAAACCTTCTCGATGTTCCCCTTTAATTGGTAATTTCTTCGACTTTAGGCCTGAAGCAATAATCAAATTATCAAAATCTCTAGGCTCGTCTTCCTTAAAATAAATCTTACGGCGCCGAGGATTAATTTTTTCAACACAAGCAGAGATAAACTCGACTTCCCTTGCCTTAGCCCACTCAGCTATCTCCACTCTTTTACTAATGTCACCAGGAGAATAGGTTGTCTCTCTCTTGGGGAAAAAATAAGTATCTTTATCTATCAGGGCAATATTACAGGAAATGTTTTTTGCTCTAATCTCTTCAATTAAAGCTAATCCGGAAACACCGGCACCTAAAATAGTGATGTTTTCCATAGTAAGGCTAACTCTTCAAACTCAACTTGTATGCTAATACTAAATTACGATAAAGAAACATTGTTGTCAGTTTACCTACTCCTCCCGGAACAGGAGTGATAAACGCTGCTTTTTCTTTAGCTTTATCAAATTCTACATCACCGGATATCTTATTGTCGTTATATCCTGTCCCAACATCAATAACTATTGCTTTTTCTTTTATCCAATCACCTTTTATAAGGCCAGGCTTACCAACAGCTGAAATTACAATATCAGCGCGCTCAATATAAGAAGGAAGATCACCTTCTTCAAATGTCCCAATATGGGTTATACTTACTGTTGCAAGTTTACTACCAAGCCAAAGAGCTAGTGGTCTGCCAATAAGTGGGGAAAAACCTACCAAGACTACTCTCCTGCCGCGAAGCTGGACTTTGCTCTCATCAATCATTCTCATAACACTTAATACTGTTGGGGATGTAAAACGTGGTTGAGTGAGAAAAAATCTTCCAAGATTAGCTGGATGCATTCCTTCAATATCCTTTTCTTCACTAAGTAATGAAAAAACATCAGCATCATTCCACTCTGGAGGAAAAGGCTTGTTAAGAATGATTCCAGTTACTTCTTTAGCTTGATTTAATCGTTTGATTTCAGTTTTAAAATCCTGGTAGGAGTTATTTAATCCAAGATCTATAGATCGATACTCGATGCCTAATTCTTTGGCTAATTTTTCCTGGGCCAAGCGATAACTCTTAGCAGAAGGATCTTGACCAACAGCTACTGAGGCTAAGCATAGCTTAGGCATATCCGCCAGCTTAGTCTTAATGTCAGCTAATAAAAAATCATATTCTTTTTGGGCATCGAAGATTATCGCCATTTTTTTAAGGATTTTTTAAAGGGGCCAATGAATTTACTTCTTTTGCCAAACATTTTTTCATTTGCCTCTAAGGTTAAAATACACCCCAAGAAAGCTACTCTTGCACACTCCAACCCAATATTGAAGTCACTGATTATACTCTTTTTTATACCAGGTTTTACCCCTTTAGCAAGAAAAAATACTTCTTGGGCCCCTTTAGCTAAGTCAATAATCAAACTCTCACTTTGCCTTATAAATTGGGCTCTTCTTGCTGCCTTTGAACCCATGATTTTGGCAAAAATAAGACTATCTTTGTCAATATTAGGGTAAATCTTCTTACCTAAAGCATGTAGTTTTTTTAATTGCTTTTTGGAATTGGCAGGATCGGAAAAATTGATTGCTTTCTCAATTAGGCTAAGCCCCGTGCAAAAAATTAAAGCAATCGCGCTTCCGCCACCAGGAGAAGGCTTACGTTTTCCTAAATCATTTAAATATTTTTTAAAGCTAGTTCGGTAATTCTTCATTATATCTCCTACTTCTTACAAGGAGAAAAACTTCGACGATGAAAAGGCGTTAAGGCATACTTTTTTATCAAAGAAAAATGTTCAGCTGTAGGATACCCCTTGTGTTTCGAAAAATTCCACTGTGGATATAAAAAATCCATTGAAGTCGTCAAATAATCTCTTACCACTTTCGCTACAATTGAGGCACAGGAGACTTCTTTGATGCAAGTATCCGCCTTAGGCTGACAAACATAGTTTAGTTTTAAATCACTACGGAAGTGATTACCGTCAACAATGAATTTCGCTTTCTTTAATTTTGGAGATTTTTTTAAAAGCTTTTTTACTGCCCGATTAAAGGCTAAGAAAGTTGCCTCTAAAATGTTAATTTTATCTATCTCCTGATTACTAGCAATACCCACTGCAAAAACTGAACTATGAGTTAGCCAAGAAAATATCTCCTCACGCCTTGGGGCCGAGAGGACTTTCGAATCCTTAACAGTAAAGGGGGGTTCCTTTTTCAAATGCAGGGCACAAGCTACTACCACTCCTGCTAACGGCCCTCTACCTGCTTCATCAAGCCCTACTATCATACTTGGCTAATCAATTAAGCTAAAGTTGCTTTTTTACCTACTCTACCTCTTAGGTAATACAGACGGGCTCTTCGTGGATTTCGACGCCCCTTCTTTACCATTTCTATTCTTTCAATGTTTGGCGAATAGTAAGGAAAAGTCACCTCATATGCCTCTCCATAAGCTATTCTTCTTACTGTAAAGGATTTACGATGCATTGCCCCTTGGATCTTTAGCACAACTCCTTCTACAGGGTGTAATCTCACTTTATCCTTCTCTCTGATCTTGTAGTAAACCTTAATAGCATCCCCCTGTTTAAACTCAGGATACTCCTTCTCCAGGGCTTGTTTTAATTCTCTCTCAACCATTGCTAACTTATCCATTCTACACCTCCATTCATCTTGTATTTCAGTTTATCCTTACTCCTTTTCCCTTTATCCTTTTAATAAATCCGGTCTTCTTTTTTTAGTAGCCTCTAAGGCCTTTTTCCTTCGCCACTGCTCTACTTTTTGATGATTTCCTGAAAGTAAAACCTCGGGAACCTTTAGACCACGAAAATCAGCCGGCTTAGTATAGTGCGGGAAATCAAGACTATTTCCTTCAAAACTCTCCCTGATTATCGACTCCTTATTAGAGACCACGCCAGGGATTAAACGACATAAACAATCAATAAAAACCATAGAAGCTAATTCTCCACCGCTTAAGATATAATCTCCTAAAGAGATCTCTTCTTCTACTAAATCCTTTCTTATCCGTTCGTCAACGCCTTCGTAGCGCGGGGCAAGAAGAATTAAACGTTCCAGATTTAAGAACGTCTTTATTTTCCTTTGGTTTAAGGTCTTGCCTTGAGGAGTAAGAAGAATAATCCTCTTATTCTTATCCCTTTTCTTCTTTGGATAAACCTTATAGCCTAAAATTGACTCAACTGCTCCGAATAAAGGTTCTGGCGTAAAAACCATTCCTCCTCCTCCATAAGAAGGAGCATCTACTTTTCTCTGCGGTCTAGACGCAAAATCACGAAGATTGTGAACATTTATCTTAACCAACCCTTTATCTTGGGCGATTCTGACCATTGACTCACCTAAAACCGGAGAAAACATCTTAGGGAAAATGGTAACTACATCAATTATCATTGTTCTTTTCTTCTTTGAATCTATCCAAGAACTCCTTCTTAAGCTGGGAGAACTTTCCTTGGTTTATAGCTTCTCTAATTTTTACCATAAAATTCTTATACCAAAATACATTATGATAAGTAACCAATTGAATTCCTGACATTTCCTTTACATTTATAAGGTGTCGTAAATAGGCCCGTGAAAAATTACGACAGGTATAACAAGAACACTCCTTATCCAGACTCTCAGTATCCTGGCTGTAGGCAGCATTTCTTACGGTAATTTCCCCTTGATTAGTAAAAGCTGTACCCGCACGCCCAAACCGCGTAGGAACAACACAATCAAAAAGATCAACCCCTAAACTTACTGCCTCGAGAATATCCCCAGGTTTTCCATAACCCATGAAATAACGAAGCACCTCTTTAGGCACCTTTTCATTGATAAAAGAGAGCATATTATACCTTAAATCTGGGGGTTCGCCAACACTTAAACCACCTATACATAAGCCTTTCAGGCCTAAAGGTAGAAGCTTTTCAATGCACTCTCCTCGCAGCTCTTCGTAGGTAGATCCTTGAATAATCCCCCAAAACATACAATTCTTTTCATTATGCTTATCAAAATAACCCTTACCCCTTCTGGCCCAATCAAGACTTCGCTCCATTGCTTTATGCGCATTTTTCAGAGAAGTAGGGTATTTAACACACTCATCTAAAGGAACTACAATATCTGAGCCTAAATCTAACTGGATCCTGATTGCCTCCTCGGGAGTCAGAAAAAAAGTATCACCATCAATATGCGATTGAAACTCCACACCTTTATCATTAACCTTGCGTAATCTCTCTAAACTAAAAATCTGATATCCACCGCTATCAGTAATGATTGTCTTATCAAAACCCATAAAAGAGTGTAGGCCTCCACACTTCTTTATTATCTCAGTTCCCGGCCGCAAAAATAAATGATAGGCATTAACTAGCAGACCATCTACATCTATCTCTTGAAGCTGCATAGGAGAAAGTCCTTTAACCGTTGCTTGAGTTGCAACCGGAAAAAAAGCTGGGGTATGCACTTGGGAGACTCTGGTTTTAAAAACTCCTGTACGAGCCTTGGTCTCTTGATCTTGGCTTATTAGCTTAAACATCTTATCTTTTAAAAAAGTTTTTCCTGAGACTTATCCTTGTAGGGAAGTTTTAAATGCTGGTAGGAAATTTGTGTGGCTACTCTACCTCTGGGGGAACGAACAATAAATCCTTCCTTAAGTAAATACGGTTCAACAACATCCTCGAGAGTTAATCTATCCTCACGCAAGGTTGCCGCTATAGCTTCAATTCCAGCCGGACCTCCTTGATGCAAATTTATAATTGCCAAAAGATACTTACGGTCCATCTCATCAAGCCCCTGATTATCTACACCTACCTTAGCTAAAGAATTCTGAGTAATATTAATATCAATTATGCCTTTACCAATAACTTGAGCATAGTCACGAACTCTTCTCAGAAGACGGTTGCACAGACGCGGAGAACCTCGAGAACGTCGAGCAATCTCTATAGAACTTTCAAAATCAATCTCTATACTTAAAAGCCCGGCACTACGTCGGACAATCTCTGAAAGCTGATCAGGGTTGTAGAAATCAAAATCATGGAATAACCCAAACCTACCACGCAGAGGCCCGCTTAATAAACCCTTTCGAGTAGTTGCTCCAATAAGGGTAAAAGGTTTAAGATTAAACTTAACGCTCTTAGCATACGGCCCCTTATCAATAATAAAATCTATCTGGAAATTCTCCATTGCTGGATAAAGAAATTCTTCAACTACCTTTGAAAGACGGTGTATCTCATCGATGAATAAAATATCTCCAGCCTCAAGATTAGTTAAAATCCCTACCAAGTCTCCAGCCCTCTCTATAGCTGGTCCGCTAGTAGCGGTAAGCTTTGCCTTCATCTGATGGGCGACACAATAAGCTAAAGAGGTCTTACCTAAACCCGGGGGTCCAGAAAGAAGCATGTGTTCTAGGGGTTCAGCTCTCTTAGCTGCTGCCTCTAAAGAGATCTCTAAAGAAGAAATGACATTCTTCTGGCCTAAAAACTCTTTTAAATTCTTTGGCCGAAGAGAGAGATTAACAATTTGTTCTTCCTCATTCTCCTTCCAATGGTCGATGAATCTTTCTTCGCTCATGTTAGTTTATAAAAACAATTCGCTATCTTATAGTGCGCCCTTAAGTTAGAGAACCGTCCCCTCTAGGCGAATATACTCTCTCTGCGGGCAATTAAAATCGAACCAAAAAGCTCTTCTTGTATAGCGGCAATCTCCTTTAATTTTATTAATTCTAATATAGCTAAAAATGTAACTACAATTTCTAATTTATTTTTGGCTGTAGAAAATAGTTCTGCCAAAGAAACTTTATCTCTTTCTAAAAGAAGGTGTAATAAATCATGGATTTTATCCTCAACTGTAAACTCATCCTTAACAACCTCAAAAAAAATGTCTTTAGGGATATCCTTAAGAACACCCTTGAAAGCACTGATCAAATCAAATATCGATGCTTCGATATAAACCTCACCAGTTGGAGAATCAATTGTTGGACGCTTGAAATACCTATTCCGCTCTATCTCTTTGTCTCTTAGGAATTCTGCTGCTTCTTTAAACTTCTCATACTCTAGGAGCTTTCTTACTAGTTCTTCTCGAGGGTCTTCTTCCTCTTCCTGAGGCTCCTCGGCACGAGGCAAAATCATCTTAGATTTAATACTAATTAAGTTAGCAGCAGTGACTAAGTATTCGGAAGCAAGATTTATATCTAACAGCTTCATCACTTCTAAAAATTGCAAATATTGTTCTACGACTTTAGCTATATGAATATCATAAATATTAAGATGATCCTTTTTTATAAGATAAAGAAGCAAATCTAAGGGGCCTTCAAAAATATCTAATCTTACCTTCATACTCCCAAAGCCTCTCTAATCTCTGAGATAGTTTTTTGTGCCTGGTCTCTAGATTTCTTTCTGCCCTCATTTAAAATATCTCTTAAGTAATTCTTCTTTTTTAAAATCTTTATCTTAGCTTCTCTCTTAGGAGCGATAAGCTCTTCGAGAATCTTTACCATTTCACTCTTACACTCCCTGCAACCTCGCTTGGCCCCCTTACATTCTTTTAAAACTTGGGATTTCTTATCAGGAGCAAAGATAGAGTAATAATTAAAAACATTACAAACATCAGGATGACCTGGATCATTCCTTCTTTTTCGAGCCGGATCAGTAAACATTGAAAGAACCTTGCGCTTAAGACTTTCTGGTCCTTCAGAAAGCTCAATACAATTATTATAACTCTTGCTCATCTTTCTTCCGTCTAAACCTAAAAAACGCGGAACTGAAGTAAGTAAGGCTTGGGGTTCAGTAAAAACCTTACTTTTGTAAGTAAAATGAAAACGTCTGACAATCTCTCGACATAATTCCAAATGTGGCAGCTGATCTTCACCGACCGGAACAAAATCAGCTTTATACAAAAGGATATCCGCGGATTGTAAGACCGGATAACCTAGGAAAGCGTGAGTATTTATACCTTTATCCTTTAATTGAACAAGTTGTTCCTTAAAAGTTGGGCATCTAAATAACCAACCCAAAGGAACCAAAGTTGAAAGAATCATATACAGTTCTAAATGTTCTGGTACCTCAGACTGTATAAAAATAACACTCTTTTTTGGATCTATGCCATAGACTAACCAATCACTAACATTATCCAAAATAGAACCTTTAATAATTGAGGAGTTTTTATACTCGCTCATCAAAGCATGCCAATCAGCAACCATGAAAAAACAATTATACTCCTCCTGCAGCTTCATCCAATTAGACAATGCTCCTACCCAATGCCCAAGATGTAGCTTCCCAGTTGGCCTGATTCCGCTTAAGATTGTCTTCTTTTTCTCTGTTTTCATTTTAATTTTCGAGCAATTATCTCTTCATTAAATACATCAATAACGTCATCCTGTTTAACTTTATCATAACCTATATCAATGCCACATTCGAGGCCTTCGGCTACCTCTTTAACATCATCCTTAAACCTCTTTAAGGTCTGAATTTTACCTTCAAATATTACTTCATTATCCCGAAAAAGATTACAAACTGCTCCTCTTTTAATCTTTCCTTTTTCTACTATAGACCCGGCGATTATTCCAAATCTCGATAATTTAAATACTGCCTTTATCTTGGCTCTTCCTACGAAAGTACGCTTTATCTGGGGAGTTAATAATCCTTCTACTGCACCCCTAACATCATCAATAAGCTCATAAACAATCTGATAAGATCTAGTCTCGATACCTTTCTTCCGGGCTAATTCTCTAACCTGAGCATCAATATTAACCTTAAAACCTACTACGATTGAATCAGTAACTTCAGCTAAAAGAATATCTGAAGGATTTACTGCTCCGACTCCTTTATGAACAATAGCCAATACCACTTCTTTGGTAGGAATTTTCTTTAAAGCTCCCTCGACAGCCTCTAAGGTACCTCCAACATCGGCCTTAAGAATAATCTTTAATTGTTTTAAGTCCTCTTCCTGTACTTTTTTATATAAATCTTCTAATTTAAGGTGAATTACCGGAGTAAGCTTCTTCTTGGCAGCATCTTCTTTTCTTTTACCGGTGATTTCTCGAGCACTCTTTTCATCAGGCACAACTAATAATTGTTCACCAGGATTAGGCACACCATTTAAGCCTAAAATTTCTGCCGGGTAAGCTGGTAGAACTTCTTTTAAAGGTTTAGCCTTGTCATCATGCATTGCCCTTATTTTTCCAGAACAAAGACCACAAATACACCAATCTCCAGTCTTAAGTACTCCTTCCTTAACTAAAACTGTAGCTAAAGAACCCTTACCCCTTGATAATCTTGCCTCTACTACCACTCCAATAGCTGAACGTTTATAGTCTGCTTTTAATTCCATAATATCAGATTGAAGAATAATTAATTCTAAGAGACCATCTATTCCTTCACCAGTCTTAGCTGATACATTCGCGGTAATGGTCTTGCCCCCCCAATCTTCAGGAACTAACTCCATTTTAGAAAGCTGTTGCTTTACCATATCAATATTAGCATTGGGCCTATCAATTTTATTAATAGCAACGATTATTGGAACTCCTGAAGCCTTAGCATGATCAATAGCCTCTACTGTTTGAGGCTTAATCCCTTCTTCGGCTGCAACTACAATAATTACAATATCAGTAACATCGGCACCACGGGCACGCATAGCTGTAAAAGTCTCATGACCAGGAGTATCTAAAAAAGTAATTCTCCCTTTATCCAAAGCTACCTGATAAGCACCAATATGTTGAGTAATTCCTCCGGTCTCTCGCTCAGTAACTTTACTCTTTCGAATATAATCAAGAATACTTGTTTTTCCATGATCAATATGGCCCATGAGAGTAACTATTGGAGCCCGTTTCTCTAAATGCTCAGACTCAACCTTTAGAATTTCCTCTTCTTTAGAAAGCTTTTCCTTAAGATTAACCTTGTAACCATAAGCAATCTCTCTTGCAGACTTTTCATCAACATTCTGGTTTATAGTAAAAAACTTACCCTTCTTTATTAAATCGGTTAGAAGTTGTGAGGGTTTTTTACCTAATTTTACGGCTAAGTCTTTAATCGTAATTGGAAAACTCACTTCAATAACATTATCCTCAATTTCCTTATGATCCAGATCTTTAACTTCCTGCTTAATAATTTCAGCTGTATTCTTATCCACACTGGACATGTGGTTTTTCACAGGAAAATTAAGCGCTTTTAGCTTTTTAATTAACTTTTTACTGTCTATGTTTAGTTCTTTAGCTAGCTCATGAATTCTCATCTTTGGTTGTCTCCTTTTTCTCCTCTTTTACCACCTCTCCTGCAATTACTTCCTTCTTCGCCTCTTCTATTATGCTAGCTGCCTTTTTCTTTCCTATACCCTTAAGTGAAGATAGTTCCTCTTCTTTAGCCTTAATCAGGGAATTTAAATTATTATACCCGGCATCTACTAAGGTAGCAGCTACTTTTCTACCTACAGCTTTTAAAGCAAGTAGTTTCTTAATATTCTCTTCAATACTCTCACGAGAACGAACATCTATCTCCCAATTTACTAATTTTGAAGCTAAGCGAACATTTTGGCCCTTGCGTCCAATAGCTAAAGAAAGCTGATCAGTAGCAACTAAAACTTTAGCTCTTCTGTTGTCGCGATCTAACTCAATCATTGAAATAACTGCCGGGGAAAGCGCCATTTTTATAAATTCTTTTATGTCTTCACTCCATCTTACAATGTCAATTTTCTCTCCTCTTAATTCATCAATTATACTCTTTACCCGTGAACCTCTTATCCCAACACAAGCACCAACACAATCAACCTTATCGTCTTTAGAAAGAACAGCGATCTTTGTCCTCTCGCCGGGATCGCGAGCAATTCCTTTTACTTCAATTATTCCCTCGCCAATCTCTGGAACTTCTAAATTAAATAGTTTGCGAACTAAGCCTTCGTGCCTGCGAGAAAGAATTATCTGCACACCTTTCTCTTTCTTAACCTCATAGACAAAAGCCTTAACTCTCTCACCAACACGAAAGTGATCAAGGGGACTTAAGAACGAATTAGGAATTATGCCTTCAGCCTTACCCATAAGATCTAGGATAACCGCTTTTCTCTCAAGACGATAAACAACTCCACCGACAATACTGCCCTCTTTATCCTTATAGTCACTATAGATATTGTCCTTTTCAGCCTCTCTTATCTTCTGAATTATTACTTGCCGAGCTGTCTGAGCAGCAATCCGGCCAAACTCACTAGACACTATCTCTTTATCGCCAACATAAACATGGATATCTCCTTTTTCAGAATCAATCTCTACTCTGGCCTCAGCATCCTCAGAAGTTACCTTAGTAATCTTCTTCGCCGCTATAGCTAGTGCTTGTTTAACAGCCTCGATAAGAATGCTCCTATCAATGCCTTTTTCTCTTTCTAATTGTGCAAGTACACTTAAAAATTCTTTTTTCATATTTTCTCCTTACCCACCTTAATTTTATTAAAACTAATTTTTAATATTTTGTCTTCACATTCTAATGACAACTCATCATCACCAACCGCTAAAACTTGACCTTCTAAATACTCTTTACCTTCAACAGGCTCACTCAACCAAATAGAAATATTTCTTCCCTTGGCCTTAAAGAAATCTTTAAAGGTGTAAAGCTTTCTATCTAGACCAGGAGAATTAACTTCTACTGTGCAATTGGAATTTAAACTGTCGTTCTCCTCCAAAAAAGCAACAACTCTTTTATTAATAGTCGCACAGCTGCCTAAGGTTATACCTCCCTCAGGAAGGTCAACTACACAGTGCACAACATTCTTTCCACTAAAAGAATTAACCTTAAACTCTAAAAGCTCTGCCCCTGTTTCTTTAACAATATCTTCGACTTTGAGCCTAATTTGTCTATCTCTATCTGCCATACTCATCTTTTAAAAATTTTATTAGCCCCTCTTTCTTAAAGGCCTTGCTGATCATTGTTTTTCTCACTTCTAAATCTATAGTTTCATCTTTAAGGTATTTCTTACCCATAATTAAAATATAGGGATTACCGAGCAAGTAAGCGTCATTGAACTTAACTCCAGCAGCTTCTTGGCGATCATCAATTAATACTGAAAAACCTTGGCTTTCTAAAGTTTTTTCTAACTCTAGGGCTTGAGGTAATAACTTACTATCTAAAACTACCAAGCTTAAGTCAAAAGGACTTATCGCCTTAGGCCAAACTAAACCTTTCTGATCAGAATTGACTTCAGCTATAGCTGAGAGTATTCTGCTTACCCCTATGCCGTAACAACCCATAACAAAGGGTAGTCTCTTGCCATTCTCGTCGAGAAAGAGAGCTTCTTGGACCTTAGAATACTTTGTCCCTAATTTAAATACATGGCCGATCTCAATCATTTTCTTCTCATCCAGTTTCTTGGCACAATCTGGGCACTTTCCTTTCTTCTTAAAATACTTTCCACATCCAGGGCACTTAAATAATATATCTTCACCGATATCTCCGGGAACCATAAATTCATGTGAAACGCTTCCGCCCATAGCCCCGGAATCTGCTTCAATATCTATAAAATCCAAACCACACTCGTTAAATATATCTTTATATGCTGCGAACATACTTTCATAATTTTTATCTAAACCCTCAGCATCTTTGTCAAAACTATAAGCGTCCTTCATAGTAAATTCAACCGCACGCATTAGCCCAAAACGCGGCCGGGGTTCATCACGAAACTTTGTCTGAATCTGATAGAGTATCATCGGAAGCTGCTTGTAAGAAAAAACCAAACGCCGAACAATTTCAGTAATTTCTTCCTCATGAGTAGGGCCTAGGCAAATATCCCTATCCTTACGGTCTTTGAACCTAAACATTACTTCTGCCAAATCTTTATCCCTGCCAGTCTTCTGCCAAATCTCTATAGGCTGAAGAGCACTCATCAACAACTCTTGGGCCCCTTTTGCGTTCATCTGCTTTCGAATAATATTATTAATATTGCTCAAGACTCTAAAACCTAGAGGGAGATAGGAGTATATTCCTGAAGAAACCATAAAAAGAAATCCTCCCTTAAGAAGTAACTTATGGCTCTTACACTCAGCAACTTTAGGATCTTCTCTTTGAGTAAAAATAAAACTCTTTGAAAATAACATTCTCCTTCTCCCTACTTATTCCTTAAAAACGCTCTCATTAATCTTGATGCCTTTCTTCTTAAAAATTGGCATAAACTCTGGTCTATTACTAACCTTAAACTCTCCCTTTACGCTTGCATCAGCGGATACTTCCTCTATATCGTAGTGAAAAATATTCCTTAACTCTACTTGATTATCCTCTATCTTCCCGACCTCAGTAATATGAGTAATCTTCCGAGAACCATCACTAAGCTGAACATGCTGAACAATTAAATCTAAGCCTGATGAAATTTGTTTTCTTATGGCCCAAACCGGAAGATTAATACCGGCATATAAGGCCATGGTCTCTAAACGACTAACTGAATCAACAGGAGTAGCGGCATGGATAACCGCTAAAGAACCTCGATGCCCACTATTTAAGGCTTGAAGATAATCTAGAGCCTCTTCACCTCTTACCTCTCCTAATATTATTCGAGTCGGACGCATTCTTAAGGTATTGCGAAACAACTCTCGGGGAGAGATCTCACCCTTACCCTCTATATTTGGCGGCCGAGTAAGTAAGCTTACTACGTGATCCTGACGCAAGGTTAACTCTAAAGCATCCTCAATAGTAATAATCCTCTCATCAGGATCAATATAAGAAGAAAGCACTTCTAAAGTAGTAGTTTTTCCGGAACCAGTTGCTCCTGAAAAAAGAATATTCAGTTTAGCCTTTACGCAAGCCTGTAAGAACTCGGCCATGCGATTATCAATAGTCTTCATCTTAACTAAATCATCTGTACTCTGGATATAATCTAGAAACTTTCTAATAGTTACTGTAGCTCCCTTAATCGCAAGCGGTGGTAAAATAACATTTACCCTAGAGCCACCAAGAAGAGAAAAATCAACATAAGGAGAGCTCTCATCCACTCTTCTCCCAGCCGGAGCAATCATTTTTTCAATGATATATCTTAAATGAGTCTCGTCATCAAATTTAACGCTACAAAGGCTCTTCTTCCCATCTTTCTCTATGTATACCCTATCAGGACCATTAATCATAATCTCGGTTACAGCTTTATCATCCATAAGCCTCTGTAAAGGGCCTAGTCCTAGAAAATCATCACAAAGTGAAGAAATTATTTTATCCTTAACTGCTGACTCTATGCTTATCTTTCTCTCGGTCTCTATAGTTTCAACTATCTGTTTAGCCCTTTGGGTGAGAAACTCTCGAGTAGACCTTTCTTCCTGGCCAACATACATACTCATTTCTCTACGTATTTCTTTTTTAATCTTCTTTACGTCCATCTTTGCCTCACTTCTTTAATTAAATCGCCCACTATTTTTTTCTCGCTACTTTGACCTAAGATCTTATCTTTTTTAAATATTACAGCTTTCTTTTTCCCAAAAGCAACACCAATATCAGCCTGATAAGCTTCACCCGGGCCATTAACTACGCAACCCATGATTGCAATTCGTACCGGCTGCTTGATCTTTTCCTTCTCTAAAGCTTTCTTGAATTTATCTACAATACTTACTAAATCTACTTCACAGCGTGAACAAGTAGGACAAGAAATAATTTCAGGACCAAATTCCCGCAAACTAAGAGCTTGTAGAATATACTTAGCTACTCTTATCTCCCAAAAAGAAGGAGCAGTCAAAGAAACCCGAATAATATCGCCTACACCTTGGTGAAGAAGACTGCCCAACCCTAACGATGATTTAGCTACCCCCTCTAAAAAAGGGCCAGTAGCTGTAATTCCTAAGTGTAAGGGGTAATTGTGCCTCTTAGAGAATAGCTCATTAGCTGCAAGGGTTGATAAAACATCTGAACCTTTCAGAGAAACCATTATATCAAAGAAATTTACCGCCTCCAAGACTTTAAGGTAAGCTTCTACTTCCTTAACCATTTGAGCCCCTAAGGCCTTAGGCGATGAAAACTGACGTTTAAACCCTCCAGAATTAACTCCAACTCTAATTGAAATGCCTGATGACTTAGCAGCTTTAGCAATTTCTCTAACTTCTTTAGTCTTACGAATATTTAAAGGGTTAAGACGAATACTGTCAAAGCCCTGATCAATTGAGCTAAGAGCTAATTTAGCATGAAAATGTACATCAGCAACTAAAGGTGTCTGAATGTGTTTCTTAAGAAGTTTAGCTACTAAAGCATCTTTTTCCTCTCGGACCGCTACTCTTATAGCCTCAGCCCCTTCTTTCTCTAAAGTCTTAGCTTCTTTAATAAGATCCTTTGTATTCCTAATTGGGGTCTTAAGCATTCCCTTTATCCGTATTGGATTCTTTCCACCAACGCTTAAATTTCCTATTTTTACTCTCTTACTCATCTAAAATCTGTTTGTTTATAATATCCTCTTCCTCAATCATAACTTCTTGCACTGAATCTTTGTCCTTGCCAAAAATCTTAGAGCCATAACGTACGCAGTCATTGTATATAACAAATACAAGGAAAACAATGAGAAAACTTAAACCTATACGAGTTAAATTATCCTCAACCTTCTCACTTATTGGCTTACCTCTTACCTTTTCCAGAAAAAAGAAAAGCAAATGCCCACCGTCTAATACCGGAATCGGCAATAAATTTATAATTGTTAAACTCACACTTAAGGCTGCCACGAGACCTAAGGTAGTTACAATTCCAATCTTTACTGCTTCCGAAGTGTAGTA
>Ga0075114_10000230_pt1 | contig 37679 bp, 35 predicted proteins | sample AntAceMetag02UKM_FD_69784 | JGI IMG/M metagenome (GOLD analysis project Ga0075114, IMG submission 69784) | Saline lake microbial communities from Ace Lake, Antarctica - Antarctic Ace Lake Metagenome 02UKM | ecosystem: Environmental > Aquatic > Non-marine Saline and Alkaline > Saline | place... | reverse complement strand
CGAAGGGTACGGACTCACCGAGACGTCGCCCGTCGTCTGTTTCTGCGACCCTTTCTCTCGCAAGGCAGGATCGGTCGGCGCCCCCATTCCCGGGAGCAATGCCAAGCTCCTCGATGTTCGTTCGGATGGAGTTGGCGAGCTCCTCATCCACGGGCCGATCGTAATGCAAGGCTACTACACAAACCACGGCGCAACGAGCGAAGTGATCGATGAGGATGGGTGGTTCCACACCGGCGATCTGGCGGTGATCGACAGCGATGGTGAGATCTACCTTAAAGGACGCGCCAAGCACGTGATCGTCCTGGAGAGCGGAAAGAACGTTTATCCGGAAGAGGTGGAGTGGGAACTGTCCCGCATTCCATACGTCGAAGAGGTCCTCGTACGCGGTGGAAAATTAAACGGACAGGAAGTAGTGCAAGCGGTGATCTATCCCAACAATGAGGCGCTCGCCAAGGACGGACACACAGATGATCCGTTGCGCGCCATTTGGGATGCGATCAAGGTGCGTCAGAGGAGACTCGCCCCGCACAAACGCATCCGTCGCAAGGAGGACGTTATCCTCGTCGATGAATCGTTCCCGAAGACAAGCACGATGGACATCAAGCGCCACCTTTATAAAGGAGGTAACCATGTATCCGACGCTTAACGAGCTGTTCAATAAGGCTGTTGCCGCACATGGCGAGAAGATCGCACTACGCATGCTGGTCCCCAAGGAAAGGAAGCACGGTCGCGGCATCCAACTTGTCCTAAACGAGATTTCGTACTCTCGTTTGGGAGAGATGGCCAGTCGCTTGGCGACAGCTCTCGATGAGCTTGGAATCAAGAAGGGAGACAAGGTGGCGCTCATCTCTGAGCCTCGTGTCGCATGGGCAACAGCATTTTTCGCAATACTCAGATGCGGAGCCACCGTTGTCCCGCTCGGTCCAGAGCTGCAACAGGGCGAGATCCAGCGCATCCTCGCTGAGGCGGAGGTCCGTGCCGCCATCGTGTCCGGATTGAAAGTCGATGACCTACAAACCATCAAGAGTAAAGGATTATCTGACCTGATTCTCATCTCCATGGACCGGCCTGACAGCGATGCCGTATACTTCCTCGACAAGCTCCTTCTCGGGAAGAAGGCTTTCCCCGAAGCAGACGCAACCCCAGATGACATGGCAGTTCTGATGTACACATCTGGAACAACCGGGAATGCCAAAGGAGCGATGCTACTCCACCGCAACATCTCGTCGAATGCTCTCTCCGGAGCCAAGGTGGCTGATAGCTCAGAGAGCGACAACTTTCTCACGATCGTGCCCTGGTATCACATCTACGGACTGACTGTTTCACTCCTTGTCCCAATCATCGGCGGATCGACATCGACCTATGCACCGGTCGACCGGAATTTGACCACCGTGATGACCAAGGCTCGCCCGACGATTCTCCTTGGCGTGCCCAAGCTGTACAACGTCCTGTACAACAAGGTGATGACTTCAATCGAGGGCAGCCTAGCAAAGAAGACAATCTATAAGCTCTCTCCAACGTTGATGGGAAAGCTGGTCAGCAAGAAGTTGTTTGGGAAAGATTTCCGCTACTTCGCTTCCGGTGGCGCACCGTTCAGCCGTGAAGTGGCAAACGGATTTCGCAAAATGGGAATCGGCGTCATGGAAGGCTATGGCTTGACAGAGACCGCACCCGTTCTGGCAATGTGCGAACGGTTTACGACGCAGCCGGGGATGGTAGCGTTCGAGAACGTGGAGCTGCGTATCGATAAGCCCGATGCATCTGGGATAGGCGAGATCATCGCCCGCGGGCCGAACATCATGGCTGGCTACTACAAGAACGAGACAGCAACCGCCGAAGTGATAGATGAAGAAGGTTGGTTCCACACCGGCGACCTCGGGCGGATGGAGGGCGATCGAGTAATCCTCTCCGGCAGGGCGAAGAACGTGATCGTGCTTGAGACGGGGAAGAACGTGTACCCCGAAGAGGTGGAGTGGGAACTCTCCAGGATCACCGGGATCGACGAGTTGCTTGTCTACGAGGCCGATCGTCAAGGTGCACCCACAGTTGCCATAAAGATCTACCCAAAATGGGCTGAGCTTAAGGAAAAGGGTATAACGACCCCCGAGCAGACGATTGACTACCTGTGGGAGGAGATCAAGGTTCGTAACGAAAACTTGGCCCCATTCAAGCGCATCAAGTACAGAGACGTGATAACACTCGTAGACGAACCGTTTGAGAAGAGCGTAAAGATGGACGTCAAGCGCTACAAGTACAGCACGGCATGATCATGCTTAGCGTACAAGAAATCCGGTCTCTCCCGTACACGGCTCCTCCCAACTGACGGCCACGTCGCTTACCTGAGCCAGCGGCGGGCCCGTATGAGCCCACATGATGAGTGCCTGCACATCATGTGGGTTCCCTTGGGCAACGATCTCCACCCGCCCGTCGGGAAGGTTGCACACCCACCCCGATAGGCCAAGCGTGCGCGCCTTATCCTGCGTTGATGCGCGGTAGAATACGCCTTGTACGTACCCTGAGATTAACATCTGTACACGAATAGTCCGATTATCTACTCTCTCTTGCATGCTTTTCTTTAGAAACACCCTCTTGTCAGTCGATGCTTATTCCAGTATACTGAATGGGTGTGAAAGGAGGTGAATAAGACAATATGGTCAACAGAGTGAATACCTTATCCATATACATTCCCAAGAGCAAGATGAATAAGCGCCCCGTGGATAGACTGACGAAGCTTTCCCGTTCCCAGGAACGCTCCATCAATTACTTGGTTGTGGAAGCGATCATTCAGTATCTCGATCGCGAAGAGAAGAAAAGAAAGTAATTTCATTGTGTTTTCTCTAGTCTGTTTATGAATAGCCGCTTGCGGCTACCTAGGTTTCTTGTTGCCCGTGGCTACGTCTGATTTTGTCTAGCCTCTCGCTCAGAGTCTTCTCATCACCCCTCTTGGTGGGGCTATAGTAGGTCCTGCCAGCAAGTGATGGCGGGAGGCACTCCATCTGCGCTATCCCCTCCTCGTAATCATGTGCGTACTTATAACCATTACCGTAGGAGAGGTCCTTCATCAGATTAGTGGGGGCGTTGCGCAGGTGAAGGGGAACGGGTTGCGTGGGAAGATTGCGCACATCCTCACGCGCCGCTGTCAGTCCCACATAAAGGGCGTTGCTCTTCGGTGCACATGCCAAATACACGGCGGCTTGGGCTAGTGCCAAGTCGCACTCCGGCAAACCGATCGCGTCAACCGCTTCCCTTGCCTCCAGTGCAATCCGCAGCCCCTGTGGATCGGCAAGGCCAACATCTTCGCTTGCTACGCGAATCAAACGCCGCGCAATGTAGCGTGGGTCCTCTCCCCCTTCGACCATCCGCGCCAACCAATACAGAGCTGCGTCGGGATCGGAGTTGCGTATCGATTTGTGAAGCGCAGATATCAGGTTGTAGTGTTCTTCCCCACTGCGATCGTAGTTTAGCCCCTTGTGCTGCACTGCTCGCTCGACTAGGGGCACATCAATCATCTCGCCTGTCGCGATCGATGCCACAAGTTCGGTTGTAGTCAGCGCTCTCCGCGCATCACCATCGGAAAGAGCGATGATCGCCCGCTCCGCCTCAGCGGTAATCTTAAATTGGCCTCCAAGCCCCTTTTCATCACCGATCGCCCGCCGGACAAGCCCTACAATGTCCTCAGAAGACAGGGAAGAGAAGACAAACAGCTGGCAACGCGACAGGAGAGCGGCATTGAGCGTAAAGGACGGGTTCTCCGTCGTTGCCCCGATGAAGATAATGCTTCCCGCTTCGAGGTACGAAAGAAGGACATCCTGCTGATTGCGCGTGAAGCGGTGAATCTCATCGAGGAAGAGAAGATCCCTCTTGCCCTCCAGTTCGAAGCTCTCGCGCGAGTGTTCAAGGACCGCCTTTACCTCTTTCACCCCGGACAGGGCCGCTGAAAGGTGAACAAACTCGGCTCCTGAGCGACGGGAAATAATCTGCCCCACCGTCGTCTTACCGCTTCCGGGAGGTCCCCAGAAGAGAAGCGATCGGTAGTCCCCCCGCTCAATCAGCGTACGCAGCGGTCCGCCCGAGCCAAGGATCTTGCCCTGGCCAACAACTTCATCGAGGTCGTTCGGCCGCATCCGCTCGGGAAATGGAGCCTTCCCCGGTTCAGCAAATGGAAGGTATTTCATAGCTCATTGCAGGCGACCACACACTCGATTTATCGCCTGACTTACTGATCACCTCCTATCTCTGCTTTTTCTGTCTCGTTTATTAGATCGACGTATGCTCCTCGGACCAAATCGGAGGGATCGATATGCAACTCGCCCATAAGCTTTCGCGCAGTCTCCTCGCCGTCTTTCGTCGATTCCCCTGCGCCGAGGACCACCTCCAGTTCCATGTACGTGCCCAGATGTTCCACCTCGTCCAGGTGAACGCGGGTGTTGCCGATCATGTACAACGTCCGATGTTTTCTCACGTGCCCAGCGATACCCAGGCTCGCCGCGAGCAGATCGAGTAGAGGCTCCGGCTCCGAGGTCATCGATATCAAGTAATAAGACGGCTTCGGATCGCGTCCGTCGTTGCGCTCATAGTAGATCAGCTCGCCGTGATCGGGTGAGAAGACCCTCAGCTTCAGCCGGCCCTGCAGGACGACAAAGAACGTATCTTCCTGATAGATCTCCTCTCCGGGCGTGTCACTGATCCTTTTCACTCGCTCTCTAAGAGCAGGAAGATCCGCTACCACAGCCTTTATCTCAACGTTTGTCGGCATACCTTCCACCAGCCAGAAACATCCTACTCAATGTGAGATGCCGTATTGGCTATTGCGTCGGAGCCCTGTCCGCATCTCAGACAGGCCGTCTCCGACGTTTATTCACTACGATGCAGTCAGGCTTCACATCCAGTTGATTCATCATGACCAACTCCAGCCATCCAAAGCTTCTCTTGCTTCGCGTCTCCCTGTCTCCGCGTCTCCCTGTCTCCGTTTCATCCAGTCTTGGCTCATCCCTACCCGCTCTGTTCGAGGTAAGCCTCAATGAACGCGGTGATATCTCCATCAAGCACGGCATCGACGTTCCCCGTCTCATAGTCTGTACGGTGATCTTTCACCATCTGGTAGGGATGAAGGACGTAGGAGCGAATCTGGCTTCCCCATTCGATATCCATCAGCTTTCCCTGCAGCTCCTCGACTTTCTTCGTCTCCTGCTGACGGAGAAGCTCCCCCAGGCGTGCCCGCAGGACACGCATCGCCGTCTCCTTGTTCTGCCGCTGGCTGCGCTCGTTCTGACACGACACGACGACCTTCGTTGGAAGGTGGGTGATCCGCACCGCCGAATCGGTGACGTTGACATGCTGTCCCCCAGCACCAGATGAACGGTAGGTATCGATGCGTAAGTCCTTGGGATCTATCTCCAGCTCCTGCTCCTGCGTCACAGGGACCACAGAGACAGCGGTAAACGACGTGTGGCGTCGATGAGCGGCATCGTACGGTGAGATGCGCACGAGCCGGTGCACGCCCTTCTCGCTCTTTAGGTTTCCATAGGCGTAGCGGCCGCTTATCTCCAGGGTTGCACTGCGGATCCCCGCTTCCTCCCCCGCACTCACGTCGAGTAGATTCGCCTTGTATCCCATGCGCTCGCAGTAGCGGCCGTACATGCGAAGGAGCATCTCCGCCCAGTCCTGCGAGTCCGTCCCCCCGGCGCCGGCATTGATTGACAGGTAACAATCGGCAAGGTCGTTCGGCCCGGAGAAGGTGAGTTCGATGCGAAACGCGCGCAGCTTCTCGTCCAGGGCAGAGACGCGGGACAGGATCTTGGAAAGCTCCTCCTCGTCATCCATCTCCAACGCCATCTGATGCAGGACGTCAATATCCTCCATCTCCTCACTCAGCTCATCACAGCGGGAGAGGAGAGACTTGTTTCGCTCCAGGCGCCGGCTGACATCGGTGGTCTGTTCCCGCTTCTCCCAGAAGCCGGGCACAGCCATCTGTTGTTCTAACTTGGCAATTTCCTCTTCGATCGCAGGCCGATCAAAGGTGATCACCGATCTTTGCGAGCATCTCGCGCATCCTTGCAAGTCTCTCTTCGTCCATCCGTCCCCCCTCGATTATCAATCCCGAATCTTCGCATACTGGAAAGCCGTCACCCTCTTTATAATCGGCTTCTTCTCTTTCCACAAGTGCACGAGAGTGGCAAAAGCACGATTTGCGCTTGCCAATCATGCCGACCAGGCGCTAGTATCCAGTGAAGAGTCTTATTGCGGAGGAGGTTCAGCATGGATGAGGAGAAGGTTCGCAAAGAGGAATTCACGATCAGCGGAGAGAAGCTGGTCTCTACGGTCAAGAAACTGGTGAAAGAGGGGAACATCCGTCGTGTCACGATCAAGAACAAGGAAGGAAAGACCCTGATCGAGATCCCGCTGACATTTGGCGTGGTGGGCGCACTCTTCCTGCCAACCCTGGCCGCCATCGGTGCCATTGCCGCGCTCGTAACCGAGTGCACGATCGTTGTGGAGAAAGTTGAGGAGGACGAGAAAGGCGAGGAGTGAAACATAAGAGGCACACTTGACAAAGTTGAGGCGAGATGCTTTCCTTGGAGAGGCTTAAGAGAGGGATCAAGTAGAATCTGTGAACCCTTTCATACAGTATAGGAGGTGCACTATGTGCGGTTATTTCGCGATACTGGCGGCGATACCTGGTTTCTTTTTGAGCTCTTTCTTTCTCATGCTCTTCTCCAGAGTCATCGCTCCCCACTTCAATCAGCAACCCTTGGACTACACGATGGCGATGTTGATCACCATTGCCCTGTGGGTGGCCGTGGCGCCACTGGTGACGGCACGGCGTCGGAGAAGCCCTCGGGATTAGGCCGGTTGGCTTAGGAAGAGCGGTCCATCACCGGGGAGCAGGATAGGAACAGAAACCTTGTGTCCCGCCGCCGGTGATGACGTCCGGCCGCAACCTCGTTTAGGTCTCTCGCAACCGTCATTGAGGTACACCGCTGGCTAGAACCGGGATTTGCCATTGTGAAGCCATATCTAAGAGCGATTGGGAAGGAGCACAGACTGCTTTCGAGCTTTGCAAATCCGACCCCAGAGGTAAAGCGGGTAATTCAGCGAGCCATTCTTTCCTGGTTTTCTAATGGCTCCGAAGGGCTGTGGATCAGCGGTTGACCCAAAGCCAAATTTGTCTATACCCAGTTCTTCCAGATTACCCATCCCTGTCTGCAGCAGGCAAGCCGAATAGCGAAGAAGCCTTCTTGGAAAATTGCTTCCGAACGAGCTGGCTATGCCGTTCATCGACAGAAAGGAGACTCAACATGGATGAGGAGAAGATCCGAAACGAGGAATTCACGATCAGCGGCGAGAAGCTAGTCTCTACGATAAAGAAGTTGGTACGGCAAGGGAACATCCGACGTGTCACCATCAAAAACAAGGAAGGAAAGACCCTGATCGAGATCCCACTGACATTCGGCGTTGTGGGCGCGCTCTTCTTGCCCACGCTGGCCGCCATCGGGGCGATCGCCGCACTCGTTACCGAATGCACGATCGTTGTGGAGAAGGTTGAGGAGAACGATGACTCCGTTTAGTGCTTTGAGAGAGAACACTGCTAGGAGCAGCTAATGGCTCACCTTGCGAGAATGACCCCAAAGCTTCATGGCGCACGAGCTTGCATGTTCCCACGAAAAGCCTAACATAAGCGTAAAGGAGGAGGTGACACCGGTGACTGCATGTCTTGATGAGCGGAAATCGACACAGATGGCGGCTTGGCTGCTTGAGAGGACGAATGGGAGGATGAAGTATCTCAAACTTATCAAGCTGCTCTACATCACTGACAGAGAGGCCCTCCGGAAATGGGGACAACCGCTAACAGGAGATTCCTATTACTCGCTTCCACATGGCCCAATTGTGAGCCGAATCCAGGATCTTATCACGGATGATCCTGCGTTCTCAGAGTCGACATACTGGTGCGACTTCATCAAGAAAGAGGACTTTGACGCAGTCCTGACTTCGATTCCTAACTATGATCGCCTTTCAGAAGGGGAGATTGAACTACTGAGGGAGATCTTTGAGCGATATGGTCAGATGAGCCGCTGGGATCTCAGAGATCTCACGCACAAGTTTCCAGAGTGGAAAAACCCAGATCGAAGCAGCATTCCGATATCCTATAAGGACATTCTGAAGGCAGTTGGGAGAGAGAACGAGGCAGCGGAGATCGCCTCTGACATCGAAGCCGATAATTTCGTGTTCAATCTGCTGGAGTGTTAACGCATGATCAAGCTGGGCACCACTTTCTGGGGAGGCTCCCCTGATGACCCAGCCACGAAGCACCTCTGGTTTGTTATCAGTGATCCAGACACTAATCATGGTCTGGCTATAATTGTAAATATGACCACGTATCGGGCTGGAAGTGAGGAGTGCTGTGTGCTCCAGCTAGGTGACCATCCAGCAGTCAAACACAAGAGCGTCATCAACTACCTAAGAGCCCGCAACGTTCCAGTAGCAAACATAGAGAAGGCCCACAAGAGTCGACCCGATTGCATAGTGTTTGCTGAGGCTGCCGATCGAGAATTGATTATCAGGATCCTACAGGGAGCACTTGAATCGAAGCTCATTAACGCAGAATGTCGTGCAATCATTAACAGGGAACTCAAACGCTGCCAATCAAGCGGAGATGAGGATTAATCCTCATCATGTGCCACTGGGAACTACTCTTGGATTTGTGTGGTGATGAGCATTCCCTCTGACATAGGCTGTATTTCGACGGGGCGCTTCTCTCAAAATAGTTACGGGAACAAAACCATAATGCTCAATGGCCATGTATTCTGCCGACGGAATAATGGCATTGATAGCCAGCAGCTGTTGAGAAATCGCAAGCATGCTCTAGCCGAAGGAGGTTCATGTCCAGGAACTCCGCTCTGAGGGGAAAGGGGCTCTACTGGCATTTCCAAGAAGGCCGCGGAAGAGAGAGAACACCAAAAGCAAAGCTCCTAAAACCCTAACCCCGATACCTAGTCCCAATCTGGGGTCTTGGAAGGGGGCTCAGACACACTCCAGTCGTATTCAAAAACGCCATCGAGGTAATTATACGCTTTATCTGATTGGATCTGGACAGCTAGCTCCCGATTGAGTTTAGAGGAAACTTCGCTTCCGTTTATGCTCCCAATGTGAACATACCCTCGTTCGTTGATGCGTGCTAGTATCATCTTATTATGGATGCCTTCATAGTCTCGTCCTGCGAGGAACTGATCGATGAGCCAGCCACCGGTTGGATTCGCCCAATGAGCTTCTAAGTCCAACTGTTCCTTCTCAGCGATACTATTCACGTATTCACAGGTAGCCACATTTCCCCTCGGATCCACAAGGCTGGCATAATACTGATCCAGTAGAATCCTAACTGTTGCGCCACGACGAGCTGCTGCAATGTACGCTTCCAAACGCGGGTTGGGATCCGCCTCGGGAGAGCTATCTTTCGGTCCCCAGTACTTACGTTCATATTGCTGCTCGACGAGAATGACATCGCCTTCTCCTGCTTTGGCTATCAGTCCCAGCAAACTATCTTGGTCCCTCAAACTGTTCTCAGGTGACTGAATGATCTCAAAGTTGAAAGTTCCTGTAAGTCTCAATGGCTCGGGTTCAAAGACCCTGTATACTGTTCCCCCTGATATCCGATCCGGGATGAAGTCAATGGGAGGAGCACCGTATTTCTCGTCATTGGCTCTGAAACGCAGAATGTCTTTGTAATTGGTATTACAGTCTTCAGTGAATATTCGGTGCGCGTGGTCCACAAGAGTGGGTGCATCAGTGATCAGCATAACACCGCGTCGTCCGCGGGTGCCATCCTCTTTTGGATCATCGGGCATGCTCCCATAGCCTAGGTTATCTGACCCCATAATCAAGACCCTATCGTCGATGACCACAAACTTAGCGTGTTGATTTGCATAGCGTGCGTATATCTTGTCCTCGGAATTCTGAGCCATGAAGTAAACCCGACCACCAGCCATCTCCACTTGTTCGCAGCACCATTTCTCTTGATCCGTAATTCCCGTCATACGTAGACCACCCTCAAGAAGGATTCTTACGTCGACACCTGAGCGAGCCCTTTCAGCTATAGCCTCTGCCAATGCCGCATGCTCAAAGGTGTACATTTCAACATGAATGCTATGTTTGGCTGACTCAATTTGTTTTCTTATTGGTTCGTAAGCGTTATCGGGAGTTACAAGGATCGTCAAGTTTGCACTTTCCGTTACCTTAGTGGTCTGGAAGTGCTTATCAAGGTTCCAACCCGGGTACAAGACCTTTCGTCCGTTGATCGGGTCATTGGGATCCTGCGCCCAATCTGCGTCCGTATCTGTATCAGGTACCGGCCAACCAGTTGTCTCATCAAGTTTGCGGTAAAGAATCTGACCTCTTGGCCGTCCTGCGGTATACGGCTTTACCGAATCACCCTTCCATCCTGGTTGCTCTACGTTTCCAGTCCCGTAAACCATGGCGTCAACGATGCCGCCATCTGCATTTAGCAGAACAAGTTCTCCTCCTTTTTGTATAAGGTTCAGCGGATTGCCCGTCATGTGGCGGACATCGGTGTCGGAGTTTTCACCGTACTCGAAGTCGGGCGGGAACCCAAACTCCTCCTCGAAACCTAGAGCAGTTCGACTGCACCAGATTTTCTCACCCTGGGCAAGAGTGATCATAGGGAAGGTGATCCTTGTTTTCTTATTGTTTATAACACTCCATCCAGTGATATCAATCTCTTGAAATCCTACATTCATAAGCTGAAAGGCCTCGTCTCGTCCTCCCGTTTGATAGCCATAGGGATAGATAGCCGAAATGAGAACAGCAGGCATCTTGTACAACGGCTGAGCTTCCAAGACTACCGCTGCGAGTATCAGAGCTACCAGCACCAGGACCAATAGCTTGGTGAGAAACACAGACTTATAGAGCATTGTACGCCTCCTTGTTTCTTGAGAATGACGCGATATGAAAAATCACCATCATTGTAAGATAAAGATTGGAGCTGAGTCAAGGAACAGTTCTGGAAGAGTAGTCTAGTGGCATACTTTCGTTCTTAGGATTTCATCGTGTCAGAAAGCGCTTCGCGATCATACTGATGTTGGAGTAGAGCGGAGATTGGAGTATATAGCCTCGTGATTCTTCCGATGCCTACTCTCCCACCCAGTGCTCTATGGGTTCTTCAAGGAACTCGCCGATTGGTATCCCATCTCCACCAACAAGGAGTTTGCGCGTCGGCTTGAACGCGGCACTGAATGCATCCATCCCCGCAAGTGTTCCCCTCACTCGCCCGCTCTTAACCTCGATTGCGGTAAGAGCCCGACCTGCCTGCACAACGAAATCAACCTCGCGGTTACCCTCTCGCCAGTAAAACACTTTGCATGTGCTGGCGTTCTGTGCATTGGCTAGATGAGACCCGACTGCGGACTCGATCAATCGCCCCCAGAAAGCGCGATCGCTTCGCGCCTCGTCCATTGAGAGTCCCAACTGAGCTGTCATCAGCGCTGTGTTCAACACCTGCAGCTTTGGGCTCGATCCACGTCGACGCACTGTGCTTCCCGAGTATTTCTGTATTCCCATCACCATCCCCGCTCCTGCGAGAAGATCAAGGTAATGGGCCAAGGTAGTGGTATTCCCCGCATCTTGGAGCTGGCCGAGCATCTTGGTGTACGAGAGTATCTGTCCCGAGTAGCTGCACGCCAGATCGAACAGTCTCCGCAGCAATGCGGGTTTGTCCACCCGCGTGAGCAGCAACACGTCGCGGGAAATCGTTGTCTCGATAAGGGCATCGAGGATGTAGCAAGACCAGCGCTGCGGATCGGTGATCAGCGAAGCAGCACCAGGGTAGCCACCGAAGAACAAGTACGTATCGAGATCCCAGCCAAAGCAGGAACTCATCTCGGAGAAGGTCCAGTGAGGAAGGTGCATAATCTCGAACCGTCCCGCAAGGCTCTCCGTCAGACCTCGCTGGATGAGCAATGGAGCCGACCCAAGCAAGACTACCTTGAGATTGCAGCCCGTAGCTGAGTCTTCGTCCCACAAACGCTTCACCACCTCCGACCAGCCGCCGATCTTCTGAACCTCGTCAAGAGCTAGGACAGCTCCTTTCGCGCCTTCCGGACGTTGGAGAAGGCGTGCTGCATCCCATTGTTCCTCGATCCATTGCCTTCCGCGCAAGGTAGGCTCGTCGGCGCTTGCATACTGGAACGCCATATCAGAAGTGGCCAGCACTTGCCGCACAAGCGTTGTCTTGCCAACTTGACGCGGTCCGGTTACCACTTGGATGAAGCGGCGCGGTTCCTTCAATCGCTGTGCGAGAAGCTTAGCCAGTAGGCGTGTGTAGGGTGGCAATGTGGTTTTACTCAACATAATGAGTAATTTTACTCAATGTCTTGAGTAAAAGCAACCAACTGGCAACCATCTCCGTTGCTAATGGCAAGTATGTCCGACAAGAGCAGGCCTAACGTAAATGAGGAGAGAGTTTGCAAAGAGGAATTCACGATCAGCGGAGAGAAACTGGTCTCTACGGTCAAGAAACTGGTGAAAGAGGGAAACATCCGTCGTGTCACGATCAAGAACAAGGAAGGAAAGACCCTGATCGAGATCCCGCTGACATTCGGCGTGGTGGGAGCACTCTTCCTACCCACCCTGGCCGCCATCAGCGCTGTCGCAGCACTCGTAACCGAGTGCACGATCGTTGTGGAGAAAGTTGAGGAGGACGAGAAAGGCGAGGAGTGAAACATAAAAGGCACACTTGACAAAGTCGAGGCAAGATGCTTTCCTTGGAGAGGCTTAAGAGAGGGATCAAGTAGAATCTGTGAACCCTTTCATACAGTATAGGAGGTGCACTATGTGCGGTTATTTCGCAATACTGGCGGCGATACCTGGTTTCTTTTTGAGCTCTTTCTTTCTCATGCTCTTCTCCAGGGTTATCGCTCCCCACTTCAATCAGCAACCCTTGGGCTACACGATGGCGATGTTGATCACCATCGCCCTGTGGGTGGCCGTGACGCCACTGGTGACGGCACGGCGTCGGAGAAGCCCTCGGGATTAGGCCGGTTGGCTTAGGAAGAGCGGTCCATCACCGGGGAGCAGGATAGGAACAGAAACCTTGTGTCCCGCTCCTGGTGATGACGTCCGGCCGCAACCTCGTTTGGGTTTCTCGCAACCGTCATTGAGGTACACCGCTGGCTAGAACCGGGATTTGCTATTGTAAAGCCATATCTAAGAGCGATTGGGAAGGAGCACAGACTGCTTTCGAGCTTTGCAAAGCCAACCCCAGAGGTAAAGCGGGTAATTCAGCGAGCCATTCTTTCCTGGTTTTCTAATGGCTCCAAAAGGCTGTGGATCAGCGGTTGACCCAAAGCCGAACTTGTCTATACCCAGTTCTTCCAGATTGCCCATCCCTGTCTGCAGCAGGCAAGCTAAATAGCGAAGAAGCCTTCTTGGGAAATTGCTTCCGAACGAGCTGGCTATGCCGTTCATCGACAGAAAGGAGACTCAACATGGATGAGGAGAAGATCCGAAAAGAGGAATTCACGATCAGCGGCGAGAAGCTGGTCTCTACGATAAAGAAGTTGGTACGGCAAGGAAACATCCGCCGTGTCACGATCAAGAACAAGCAAGGAAAAACCCTGATCGAGATTCCACTGACATTCGGCGTCGTGGGCGCGCTCTTCTTGCCCACCCTGGCCGCTATCGGTGCCATTGCCACGCTTGTAACCGAGTGCACGATTGTTGTGGAGAAAGTCGAGAAGGAAGATGGGCTTGAGGATTGACGTGAGCAAAGAAGCTTGAGAAAAAACCTACATCACCGCGCCGTTGTCTTGCCAATATGATACAGCTCGGCTACAACCTAGGTGAGACGGCGCAGCACGACAGCTGCTACACAAGAAATTTGCTTATGAAGCTAGTGTGGAACACCTTCCTGAATTACTCAATGTGCTGAGCAAAACTACTCAGCACATTGAGTAATTCAATCTGTGCTTGGTCCCTCCAGTGCCAGGCTCAAGCATCCTTTGCAAATCAGGTTTGCTACTCAATCCTCTGAAGATGGTCCCCATTTCAAGAACACCCAAAGTGAAGTCCTCATCCCAGTGTCTCCGGATTGAAGCCTGGCATGTGCTTGACACACTCCCCGCGTGGCCAGGCCAAAGAGTTCGGAAAACGGACAAACCCGCTGGAGAACCCGGGGGAACCGGCGGTTGCTTGAGCCGATCAGCAGCATTCCACCCGCCGAGTTTGAAGAGGTATACTACCAGCGGCAGGAGGCTCAGATCATGGTGGCCGGACTCACGTAACACAGCCTCCAGAAAAGCCGGGGAGCATTCCGACGAATTTGACAAAGATTGTCACGATATGCTACCATGAGGTTCCTATTGTGACTTTGTGGGGAAACCCTAGCGAGAGGTGAGTTGTCTTACGAGTGGAGAAGGAGCAATGTCTACAAGCTATACACACAATTTTCTAGCTAACGTGATTTGCCGAGCAGATTTCCCAGTAAACCTACGCCTAGGAAGCGAGAAGCCTGTCGACTTCCAGGAGCGCCTTGCTTCAACGTTTCCAAAAGCAAGCGAAGGCGTAATATTACAAGCGGAGATGCCAGATGGGGTACCCCAAAACATCTTTCTTAAGCAACCCGTGATTCGCTGGGAGTTTTTTGCACGAGATATGGGAAGTCGAGTCACCCTACAACGCGACTTTGTTTCTATCCAGACACAGAAGTATCATGATTTTAAGCAGTTCTGGAATCTCTTCGAGATACCGTTTCAACTGTTGCGAGATATTTATAAGCCCCCAGTTATTACCAGATTAGGGTTGAGATATCAGAACCTTCTGTCTCTCAAAGGAGATGCAGCTGATTGGGTTGGTTGCCTTGTGCCACCCCTCATAGAGCACTTGAAATTCGAGCATGGAAGGATATTGACGAAAGACAGCCATTCGCTGCAACTTGACTCGGAAGGGATTCACATCAACTTCAAATATGGAGTTCATAATCCAGACTACCCAGGGCCTTCCCATCAGCGACAGTTCGCGCTTGATATCGATTGCTACATTCGAGATGACATCGAGCTGGATGACGTTGCCGAAAGGCTCAAAGACCTGAACAAGGAGGCGACTGATGTCTTCGAACGAAGCATTGGTGAGAGTTGGCGACAACTCATGCGTAGCTGAAACCATGATCCCGCAAGACGAGCAACCTGGCACTGATTCCAGGAAAGATATGCCCAACGCTACAACGTCCGATGAAGATACGATAGTGTGGCTAACCAGTGCTTCTCGCTTGAGTATCCAAACAGAAACCCAATCACCATATCCAGACAGTAAAACGCGGACAAGGAAACTTCCTTCCTAGGGCCGCTGGATAAGATGATTGAATGCCTATCATAGGTCGATACATAGTTCGGCGGATGGCTCGACTCTCGCAAGGAGACATTTACCGAAATGTCACTATTGTTGAGGGTGAGTACCCGGATAACTTGGATCAGACATTGTTTGCCTACTCTGTTCTTCTCTCTCAAGACTGTGATCTGCAACAGGATTGGGATGCCAATTTGGAACTGATGAAGCTCACCAGCACCGACATCAAGGAGAGGCGGAAGCTCGAAGACAAGCTCCTGCGCCACTTGATCCTTGCTCCGTGTTACGTTGCCGAGGCATTCAAAGACGGCATTCATATTAAAGAACGCTACATGCAGACCTGGAACACGAAAGAGATGGAGAAACAGATCAAGGCGAACAAGCATATTCGCTATCATTTCTTGCCAAGTGAGCCAGGCCTTCAGGAGCAGAATCTAGTTGTCGATTTTAAGCACTATTTCTCAATTCAAAGGGATCAGTTCTATGAGCTTGCTAAGAGGAGAGGCAAATTTGAATATGTGTGCTCAATAGCAGTCCTCTACAGAGAGGCACTATCCAAGCGCTTCGGCGATTACCTATCAAGGATTGGCTTCCCAAATGGAGATGAACTCATGAGCAGCACGAAGATCTTTAAGGAACCGGGGTCAGATGCTTAGGACGCTAGAAGAGTTGGACCTTGGTCCTTAGGGAAGAGCTTTGTTCCAGAATCGCTGGCATTTGCTGCTGCGGGGTGACGGGAGCCAAATCAGGCTTTGTCTGTTGACTTCTCGTGAGGCATTTCAGCGATCTGCCAGAGTGCACTCACCGGCAGGGCATACAGGTTTGAGCTGAAAGGAACCGATTGATCACCGGTATTGAGAACGATTCCGCGCAGGAAGCGATCACCAACAATTCGCTGAGGTACTTCAAGGCCTTAAAATCGCCACTCTTGACCGCGGTAAGTTGACGTTGTCTGCAATATCGAGGTGCTAATCAACAACTGAGTGGTGGAATCGCACACACTTTGGCCTTGACGAACCCATCCGATATCTGTATGCTGGTAATTACTATGACGAAAGGAAGCGGGAAGATAACGCTGTGCGAATTCTCTCTCGACCTTTCGTTTGGTTATACTACGACGACGTACGTCTCTGTTTCGCTCTAACCACTGACGGTTGGAACGAGGCGGAGAAGAGGACTACAGGTGCTTGCCTGTGGTCTTTTCTTTTTGGATTCCAGAGGAGGTCAGGATGACAAACAATAGCCGGCTGGCGAGTCAGAACGTGTCAATCGTGTTACTTGGGGTGGGGCAAGTGGGAAGCGCGCTTCTGCGCCTCATCGCCAGCCGAAACAAGAAGACGCGAGATGATAGGAAGGTAAATGTAATTGGTATCGCTGATAGCCATGCTGCACTAATCGGCGATGATCATCTATCTACCCAAACCCTCGCTGAGGCGTTGAGGATCAAGGAGATGGGTGGAACGCTCGAAGAGCTGAGCGGAGCACTCGCGCCTTCCGAAATCACCTCGGCGCTCACCCCGGGGACGATCCTTGTTGATGTAACCGCGTCCAACGATACTGCGCCTCTGCTTCGATCCGCGCTTTCGCGTGGCTGCGGCATCGTGCTTGCCAACAAGCGACCACTCGCCACTGCGTGGTCGGATGCAGAGGTATTCTTCTCGCATCCCTACGTACGCTACGAGGCAACAGTGGGTGCGGGGCTGCCGGTGATCTCCACCTTACGCAACCTTCTCTCCTGCGGGGATTTGTTTGTGTCGATCACCGGAGTGCTCAGCGGAACGCTTGGCTACATGTGCAGCCAGATGGAGCGGGGCACATCGTACTCACAGGCCTTGCTAAGCGCGAGACAGCTTGGCTACACCGAGCCCGATCCGCGAGAGGACCTGCTGGGAACGGACGTTGCCCGCAAAGCGCTCATCCTTGCACGTAGCGCCTCTTGGCCGCTTGAGCCGGATGAGATCAACGTGGAACCGATGTTCCCCGATTCGCTCAGCGACATGACAGTCGATGAGTTCTTGGCCAAGGTTCATACGCTCGACCAGGAATACGCGCACCTGGTAAGTGAATCGCAGAAAGCGGGTCGATCTCTTCGCTACGTAGCCAACATCGATGGAGCAACGGCAAAGGTAGGCCTTAAGCAAGTGGAGAAAGACGCGCCGCTCGGCATCCTTAGTGATGCGGAGAACAGCGTCATCTTCCGCACGCAATTCTACGACGAGATGCCGATTGCGATATCCGGTCCCGGTGCTGGACCTCTCGTCACCGCAGCTGGTGTGTTGGGGGACATCCTCGATCTCAGCGTGCACATGAAGGAGCACTCGTGAGCAGATTTGTGATGAAGTTTGGAGGGACATCAGTTGGGGATGCATCCGCATTCGCGCAGGTGAGAGACATAGTCGCCGAGCAAGCGCGCAATGGGGACCGCATTGTCGCTGTCGTTTCAGCGATGAGTGGCGCAACAGACGAACTCACGCGTGGCATCGTCAGCGCTGCCGACGGGGATAAGGAAATCTACCATGACGTGTGCAACTCCCTGCGTGAACGGCACCTCAACGTGATATCCGAATCAATCCGGGATGACAAAGCTCGAGACACGCTCATCTCCACGCTTGATGCCCACATCGCCGATTACGCCAATCTGTGCGCCAGCGTGCGCGTACTCGGTGAAGTCACCCTACGAGTGATGGATCAAGCGTTATCGCGTGGCGAGCGGATGAGCGCAAGGATCCTGGCGGCCCTACTGCAGCAGGATGGAGTACAGAGCGAAGCGGTTGATGCTACTGATCTGATCATCACCGATCAGGCTTTCGGAAACGCCGCGCCGATTACTGAGGTAACGAGCAAGCATATCACTTCCAAGCTCATCCCTCTCTTGGAGGCTGGCGTTATCCCAGTGGTCACCGGGTTCATTGCTGCAACGGAGGGAGGGGTGACGACGACCCTCGGCCGCGGCGGGAGCGACTACACCGCAGCAATAATCGGCGATGCGCTGGACGCTGATGCCGTGTGGATCTTCACCGATGTCGATGGCGTAATGACCGCCGACCCACGCATTGCCCCCGCCGCACGCGTGATCCCGGTTATCTCCTACACCGAGGTTGGCGAACTTGCCTATTTTGGAGCGAAGGTGCTCCACCCACGCACCATCCGTCCGGTGATCGAGCGGGAGATCCCCGTTTGGGTGAAGAACACGTTTCATCCGGATCGATCGGGAACGCGCATCGTGCGTGATGCTACGAATACGCACGGAACGGTGAAGGCGGTGACGATGATCACTGGTCTGAGCATGGTAACGATCGCCGGGAGAGGGATGATTGGCATTCCGGGGATCGCGGGACGTACATTCAGCGCCGTTGCCCGCGAGGGGACGAGCGTGCTGATGATCTCGCAAGCCTCATCGGAGCAGTCGATCTGCTTCATTATTCCCACTGTAAGCGCCAAGGCGGTGGTGCATACGCTACAGGAGGAGATGGAAAGGGAGCTTTCCCGGCGCGACATCGACCGCATCTGGGCTGACAATGATATCGTCATCATCAGCGCCATCGGAACGGGAATGCGGGGCACTCCGGGAATCTCAGCACGCATCTTCGGCGCCCTGGGAAGTGCGGGGATCAACGTCATCGCCATCGCGCAAGGATCATCGGAATGCAGCATATCGCTGGTCGTCACCTCCGCGAATGCAACGAGAGCTGTGCAACAGATTCACAAGGAGGTCATCAACCATGGCAAATAGGATCCCAGTGGCCGTCCTCGGCGCTACCGGGGCAGTCGGACAACGCTTTGTACAACTTCTAGCAGAGCATCCTTTCTTCGAGGTTACAGCGCTCGCCGCCTCAGATCGCAGCGCTGGGCGGCGTTACGCGGACGCCTGTAATTGGGTCATCCCGGGCGATCCACCAGCCTCCCTCAGGGAGATGATCGTCTCGCCGCTAGAGGCGAACCTGCCGGCGCGCCTCGTCTTCTCCGCGCTTCCCGCTGACGTTGCCAGGATAGTCGAACCACAGTTTGCGAAACAGGGTTATGCCGTCTGCTCCAATGCCTCGGCATTTCGCTACGAGCCAGACGTACCGCTCGTTATCCCAGAGGTGAACAGCGATCATCTGGCTCTCATTGCCAGGCAGCAAGAAACACGCGGGTGGACGGGGTTCATTATCACCAACCCCAACTGTTCGACCACGGGAATCGTGATGACGCTGAAGCCCTTGCACGATGCGTTCGCCTTGAAGAAGGTGTTCGCATTCACAATGCAGGGGGCATCCGGAGCGGGTTACCCTGGCGTCCCATCGCTCGACATCCTCGACAACGTCATTCCCTACATCGGAGGAGAAGAGGAGAAGATCGCGCGGGAGACGCGCCTCCTGCTAGGAACAGTGTCGGGAAAAGAGAAGTGCGAGGCTGATATCACAATCAGCGCGCACGCAAACCGCGTTTCGGTGATCGACGGACACACGATTGCCCTCTCCCTCGGGTTTGAGAACCCGCCTACGCCGGACGAGGCAATAGCGGTGCTGCGCGCGTTTTGCCCTCCAGTGGATGTGCGCGGCCTTCCAAGCTCGCCGAAGCAGTCGATTGTGCTGCGGGACGAAGATGACAGGCCGCAGCCACGGCGTGATCGCGATGCTGAAAGAGGTATGGCAGTCAGCGTAGGACGCGTGCGAAAGTGTCCGATTCTCGATCTGCGTTTGGTCGTCGTCGTGCACAACACGATCCGCGGTGCAGCCGGAGGATCGCTCCTGAATGGGGAGCTGCTCGTCAAGAGAGGGCTGGTGAAGTGAGATCCTACGGTCGCGCATGCGTGCAGGACTTTCTCGGTGACTTCATTGTCTATCGCAACCTGATCCCGATCGATTCGCGACTTCCTGGCCTACCAGAGCTGCGTGCTGCGTTGGGCCTTCCCGCCAGCTTGACACCACGCAAGAGCTCACCAGAGTACGCGCAGGTAGTGGCGCAGATCATGAATCGCGCGCAGGTTATTCGCGGGGAGAAGGCTGCAATCGAGCGTCTGATCTATATCGGTGACACACGGGTAAACGATGGGATAGCCTTTGCCAACCTGCTTACGGCTGACCGATGGAGCGGTGCCTCGTTCATCGGCTCGGAGACGACAGAGCCGGAGGAGACACACGTGGAGAGCCACGACGGGGCAACGATCCTCCTTAGCAACCGCTGGTCAGCGCTGCATGTCTTCGATGCTTTCTGCCAAAAGAGGGGAATCCCGATCAATGAGCGCACGGCTGTGGTGATCGATCTGGACAAGACGGCGTTAGGCGCGCGGGGGCGAAACGATTACGTTATCGATGCGGCACGCGTGCAAGCTATGCGTCGAACCATTCGTGAGCTGCTCGGTGATCGCCTCGATGAGGCAGCATTCGAGGCGGACTACAACAGGCTTAATCAGCCGTGCTACCATCCATTCACTACCGACAATCAGGACTACCTGGCCTACATCTGCCTCATCATGCAGAGCGGTGCGATCGCACATGAAGTGCTCTTCGACGCGCTCGATCGTGGCAAGCTAAAGCAATTCGTGCAATTACTCACGTGGGTGGACGAGCGCGAAGGCAGACTCTCTCCTTCGTTGCGACAGGTGCACAAGGGTGTGAAAGCCGCTCTATCTGAAGGGAACCCGACCCCGTTTGTCGACTTTCGTCGCAACGAGTACCGAATCACCGTAGATCGGATGGGCTCGCTTGACGACAGCACACCGGTCGAAAAGATGTTACAGGAGGAGATCGTCATCACGCACGAGGTAATGCAGATCGCGCTGCGCTTTCGGGACAGAGGTGCGCTCCTGTTCGGGTTGTCAGACAAACCCGATGAGGCATCGCTGCCACCTGACGGACTTAGCAATTACCTGCCGATTCACGAGAAGGATACACATGTAGTGGGAGGAGATTGAAGATGCCGCGAACCTGGCTTGAGTGCATTCGCTGTGGCCGCAAGTATCCGATAAACGAGGTGAAGTATCGCTGCGAATCCTGCGGCGGTCTGCTCGATGTCGAGCACGACTTAGACCCGTTGAAGGAGCGCTCCAGTGCAGAGTGGAAAGGATTGTTCGACGGACGATCGCGAATGAGCAGATGGCCGTACCAGAGCGGAGTGTGGGCGAAGAAGGAATGGGTCGCGCCGCAGATCGATGATGAGAACATCATCTCTCTTGGAGAGGGTTATACTCCGCTCCTGCGGGTGAGGAATCTGGCCGGACTCCCAGAGGTGTGGATTAAGGAGTGCGGGATCAGTCACACTGGATCGTTCAAGGACCTGGGGATGACCGTACTCGTCTCGCACGTCAAGCAACTCATCTCCGAGAGAAATGAGATCCGTGCCGTCGCCTGTGCTTCGACAGGAGATACATCGGCGGCCCTTGCCGCATACGCCGCGGCAGCCAGTATTCCGGCGATCATCTTCCTCCCACGGGGAAAGATCTCCACGGCTCAGCTCGCCCAACCAATCGCCCACGGAGCGATCGTCCTTGGGCTGGATACAGACTTCGACGGGTGCATGCACATCGTAGAGCAGGTTGCCGCCGATGAGAGCATCTACCTCGCTAACTCGATGAACGCGCTGCGCATCGAAGGGCAGAAGACTGTGGGAATCGAGATAGTGCAACAGCTCAATTGGAAGGTGCCCGACTGGATCGTCATCCCCGCTGGAAACCTGGGGAACATCAGCGCCCTCGGCCGTGGGTTAACGATGATGCATGATCTAGGGTTAATCGATCGCTTGCCGCGAATCGTCGCCGCTCAAGCGAAAAACGCCAATCCCCTCTATCAAAGCTTCCTCACCAACTTCGATGAGCGAATCACCGTGAAAGCACGCACAACCCTCGCCTCGGCAATCCAGATCGGAGCACCGGTGAGCTACGAGCGGGCGGTGAAAGCACTGCGCAGCTTCAATGGGATCGTGGAGCAGGCAAGTGAGGACGAACTAGCCAATGCAGCCGCCCGTGCCGATCGCGCCGGGATGTACGCCTGCCCTCAGACTGGCGTTGCATTGGCGGTACTGGGAAAGCTCGCCGCACGAGGAACGATCAAGACAGATGACCGGGTCGTCGTTATCTCAACCGCTCACGGGCTCAAATTCACCGATTCTAAGGTGAACTATCATGACGGGACACTCGCGGGTGTCACCGCACGTCACACCAATCCACCCATATACTTGGCAGCAGATTCCGACGCCGTGCTAAAGTGCATCAATTCAGAACTTACGCACCGCGAGAAACTCCCTCGCTAAGAGTGGTCACGTATCATTTTGAGTGGGCAACCTAACGCTGTGAGGTTGCGAGAGATGAACGCTGGTTGTGAAGCAAGCCCAGAGGTAGAAGGCTATTCCACGACAAAGAGCAGTAAAGTAGAGGAGTAGGTAACAATGTTTAGACTTCGGCATACATCAGTTACAGGGTTTTCCCGTTGTGGCTCACTAGCCGCATGCCATGCATTGCGTGCTACTCCCCCCTCATCGAACCGGACATGCGGTTTTCCCTGCCTGCGGCAGGCAGGCCGCATCCGGCTCTCCTTAAGACTCTCGCCGCAGACACTCGCAGAGAGTTGCACGGTTCAAACTCTTCACAGATGGCTCTATTTATGTTAGCTGTTGTCAACATTGGTCACGATGCTCCTAACGCACTTAGGGACCAAGCTTGAGGGTTAGAGCATTGGCATTGCCGTCTAACCAACGATGCCAGCCAAGATACTTAGGCAAGTACTTCGTTGCAACCCCGTTGAACCGTCGCATCCATGTCTTGAAACGACTGTGATACGCATTGACATTCTGAATCTGAAAGACTTTCTCTACAACACGAATACCAGTTCCAACACCGCTTCCCCAATCCCGCGGTCAGGAATTCCTCGACCGATCTTTCAGTACGCGCCACCCCCAATCACCCCGGAGAACCCGACGACTACTCATGCCTGCTGCTTCGCCGTCAGTACTAGGCTTCACCACCTTCGGTAGGTTGGCCGCTCTCACTCAGTGTAACGAGGCCAAATTACGTTCGCTTGCGCTGTGGCTCATACCTTCGCCAACTCAAGGCTTAGCCTGGCACACCGAAGAGCACGAAGAACCTGAAGGAATCAAAGAACAAAGCGTTTGATAGCAGTCCTAAGGTTGGCGGTGTTCCTGGACAAATTCACAGTGTACTTGAATCGTGCAACCTATTGCCCAATTCGGCGGCTCATCGAATGCCATTCTTCGTGCTCTTTGTGCTCTTCGTGCTCTTCGTGGTGAATTCTCACCCTTTAGAGGGCGGCAGAATGGGAGTATAATCTTCTCGTAGTCAACTAGAGGGGTGAGAGCAATGAGAGAAAAAGGTACATTCCGAGTAAAGAGTGGACTAGCAGAGATGTTGAAGGGCGGCGTGATCATGGACGTCACTACCGCCGAACAGGCGAAGATCGCGGAGGCTGCTGGAGCAGTGGCGGTTATGGCCCTGGAGCGGGTCCCCGCCGACATCCGTGCCCAAGGCGGAGTGGCGCGCATGGCCGACCCGGGCAGGGTAAAGGAGATCCAGAACGCCGTATCTATTCCCGTAATGGCTAAGGTACGCATCGGACACTTCGCTGAGGCACAGATTCTCCAATCACTGGAGGTCGATTACATCGATGAGTCGGAGGTCCTCACCCCCGCCGACCCCAAGTATCACGTTGACAAGTGGGCATTCACTATCCCGTTTGTATGCGGTGCACGCAATCTAGGTGAGGCGACACGGCGCATCGCCGAAGGCGCAGCGATGATCCGCACTAAGGGCGAGCCGGGGACTGGAAATGTTGTCGAAGCGGTGAAGCACATGCGATTGATGAACGAACAGATTCGCACCGTGATCGCCGCACCGGAGGAAGAGGTGATGAGCCTGGCAAAGGAGATGGGCGCTCCCTACCAGATTCTGCGCATGATCCGCGAGCTTAAGAGGCTCCCCGTTGTCAACTTCGCGGCCGGCGGGATCGCCACACCGGCCGATGCAGCAATGATGATGCAGCTTGGCTGCGATGGAATCTTCGTCGGAAGCGGCGTCTTCAAGTCGGGAGATCCGGAGAAGAGGGCCCGTGCGATTGTCGAAGCGACAACTCACTACGATGAACCAGCGGTTGTGTCCCGCGTTTCGGAGGGGCTCGGCGAGGCAATGGTGGGAATATCGATCGACGAGATTCCGCCGCACGAGATGATGCAGGTTCGCTAGATGAGGATCGGTGTACTCGGATTGCAGGGCGCAGTGCGTGAGCACCTGCGTAGCCTCTCCAGGCTTGGCGTTGATGCACTTGTTGTTAAGCACGTTGAGGAGTTGGATCAGATATCAGCGCTGATCCTCCCCGGCGGGGAATCGACAGCGATCTCCCTCATCGGAGGCGTGGCGTTTCTTGATCAGCTGCGCACCCTAACGGATGGTGGGTTCCCTCTCTTCGGCACCTGTGCCGGGATGATCCTCCTGGCGAGGAAGATAGAAGGGCGAGACGAGCCGTACGTGGGGGCGATCGACATCACGGTAGCGCGCAATGCCTCGGGTAGGCAGGTGCACAGCTTCGAGACGGTGCTTGCTGTCGAGGGGATTGGGAAGAATATCCCCGCCGTCTTCATCCGCGCCCCGTACATCACCAGATTGGGAAAGAGCGTGACCGCTCTTGCAAAGCACGATGGGCACGTCGTGATGGCACGTCAAGGAAACGTTCTTGTGGCAAGCTTCCATCCGGAGCTGACCGACGACTTGCGAATCCATGAGTATTTCCTCAATATCGTGCAAGAGAGAAATCAGGAGGAAATGAAATGAAGAAGGTAGCAATCAACGGGTTTGGCCGAATTGGACGGGCATTCTTTCGCATAAGTTTTGGCAAGGGCGATCTCGACATAGTGGCAATCAACGATCCATTCATCTCGCCCGAGCAGGCGCGGTATCTGCTCATGTACGATTCCGTCTATCACCGCTACGATAAGAAAGTGGAGATTAAAGACGGTAACCTCGTCGTCAATGGCGTAACTATCCCTTTGCTTCAGGAAAAGGATCCCAAGGACCTGCCCTGGGGCAAACTGGGAATCGATGTCGTGATCGAATCAACAGGGAAATTCCTCACACGGGAGAAGGCATCGCTCCACCTCGCAGGAGGGGCAAAGAAGGTCCTCCTCTCGGCGCCAGCAAAGGATGCAGACATCCCGCAGATCGTGTACGGTGTGAACACTGATGCCTATGACAAGGCAAAAGATTTGATCATCTCCGCCGCCTCTTGCACAACGAACTCGCTTGCTCCAGTAGCCTACGTTCTAGAGAAGGAGTTCGGGATCGCGCATGCCCTGATGTCCACGGTACACGGATACACAGCCGATCAGAAGATCGTCGACGCTCCACACGGCAAGTTTACGCGTGGGCGTACGGCAGCGGCAAACATTGTCCCCACGACGACCGGCGCCGCAACGGCGACAACCAAGGTCATCCCCAGCCTTGCTGGAAAGATGGATGGAATGGCGTTTCGCGTTCCAGTTCCTACCGGGTCGGTGACCGACTTCACCGCCGTCATGAAGGTCGATGTTGACCCAGAGAAGATCGAGAAGGCTATGCGTGATTACTCTACTGGAAGGAAGGGAAATCTAAAAGGGATTCTCGATGTGGCAAACGATCCGATTGTGTCAAGCGACATCGTTGGCGAAACGCATGCCTGCGTCTTCGATCCCAGTTGGACCAAAGTTATCGACAAGCGCCTGGTGAAGGTCGTGACCTTCTATGACAACGAGTGGGGATACACGAACCAACTTGTGCGCGTGGCTACCGATTTCTAAGAGTGCGCTATCAATGGCGGGAGAGGGCCCACTGGCGGTTCTCTTCCCGCCTCGATGCCTGCTGTGCGGAGCACCACCATCGCGGCTTAATATACTGTGTGGTGACTGCATGGCAGATCTTCCGCATCTTGCAGGGCCACGGTGCACGAAGTGTCAGGAGCTAGTTGCAGGTCCCTCACTCGATCTGTGTCGTGCCTGCGGCACGCGAGAGCGCTGGTTTGACCGTGCCCTTTCGCTTGGGCCTTACGAAGGTGCCTGGGGAAGACTCGTCAGGTCGCTCAAATTCGACAGAGAGCCAGCGGTGGCGAGATTTCTATCCAAGCGGATGGCAGACTTCCTCCACACGGAGGATCCATTTGGCGATGTCGATATCATCACCTACGTTCCGATGACTCGCCACGCAATGCGTACACGCGGATTCAATCAGGCAAAACTCCTTGCACAGGGGTTGGCAAAGCGCATCCATCGTCCCATGGCACCGCTCTTGGCAAAGAAGAGCGAAACACAGCCGCAGGCGCGCCTCTCGGCACTGGCAAGGCGGGAAAACTTGCGAGGAGCGTTCCGCTTGATAAGATCTGTTTCGGGGAAGGTTCTTCTTGTTGATGACATATTCACCACTGGGTCAACGGTTGAAGAGTGCGCTCATATGTTGAGGAGTGGTGGTTGCGAGGAGGTCTTTGTTCTCACTGTAGCGCGCGCTTGAAGGAGGGGAAAGATGCGGGTGGAAACGGTCTGCCTGGGCGAGCTAGACACCAACTGTTACCTCATCAATGAAGGTGGTAAGACCATACTCATCGACCCTGCACAGTCTTGTGAGGCCCTGTCTTCATTCCTTGCTGGCCGTAGCGTCGACCTTGTGGTCAACACCCACGGCCACTTCGACCACATTGGGGCGAATTGGGACCTTCAGAAGCGCGGGGCGCAGCTCCTCATCCATAAGGCTGCACTACCAATGGTTGATCACTTCTACCCCGATCATCCGCAATTCGATCGTTACCTCGAGGAGGGTGATCTCCTTCCCGGTGGACTGCGCGTGATGCACACGCCTGGACACTCGCCGGGAAGCATCGTTCTCGTCGGTGAAGACGTCTTGTTCGTCGGCGATCTACTGTTTGCCGGTTCTATCGGGAGGACCGATTTTCCGGGCGGATCGATGAATGAGATGAATAGGTCTCTTTCTCGACTAGTCGGCCTCCCGGGAGAATACATCGTGTATCCGGGGCATGGGCCAGGCACATCGCTAGATAAGGAACGGCGCACAAATCCCTTCCTTGCTGCCCACGGGGTGAGGCGATGAGTGCCGAACGGGCCGATGTACAACAGATCAAGGATCGCATCGACATCGTCTCGGTTATCTCGCGCTACGTCACCCTCACCAAGGCCGGGTCGAGCCACAAGGGGCGTTGTCCGTTCCACAAAGACGATACGCCATCGTTCTGGGTCAGCCCCGAGAAGGGGTTGTGGCACTGCTTCGGTTGTGGGGCAGGGGGCGACGTGATCGGGTTTCTGATGAAGATCGAGAACATCCCCTTTGTCGAGGCCGCTGAGCGATTGGCCACAGAGGCGGGCCTGTCGTTTGCCGCACACAAGAAGGATGGTTCCAACGACGAACTGTACGAGATCAGTATCGCCGTGTCTCGATGGTTTGCCGACAACCTGACAAACAGTGCCGCCGGTCGACGCGGGCGGGAGTATCTGATCAAACGAGGGTATCCCGAGGAGACGTGGGACAGGTTTGGGTTGGGCTATGCTCCGCCAGGTTGGGATCATCTACGCAAGCGGTTCGCTGACAAGTACGGGGTCAAGCCGCTCATCGATCTCGGGCTTCTCGTGAGCAAGGACAATGGCACGACCTACGACCGGTTTCGCGATCGGGTCATCTTTCCCATCCTCGACCTCTCGGGGCGACCAATCGCCTTCGGTGGCCGAGCTTTTGAGGGTGAACCGAAGTATCTCAATTCGCCGAAGACGGCGTTGTTTGACAAGGGCAACCACCTCTACGGCCTCTCCTGGGCACGCGAAACGATGCAGAAGGAGGGGAGCGCTGTCCTCGTTGAGGGCTACACCGATGTTATCTCGCTTCACCTGGCGGGGATCACCAATGCCGTGGGGAGCATGGGCACGTCGCTCACGCAGGGTCAGGCACATCTGCTGGGCCGTTTCGTTAAGGAAGTAGTCATCTCTTACGACCGCGACACGGCAGGGGGGATGGCATCACTGCGGGGGATGCAGATCCTGCGCAATCACGGTTTGTCTGTACGCGTCGTACGTCTGCCGGAAGGGGACGACCCAGACAGCCTGGTGCGGCGCGAGGGAGCGGAACGGATGCACCAACTCATCGATGCGGCGGCAGCATTTTACCTATTCTACATTGAGTCGCTGAAGGAGAGATACAACATGGCAAGCATCGCGGGAAAGGAGGCGGCACTAGAGGAGGCAAAGCCGTTCTTCCAAGGCATCCGGAGTCTTCCACTGCAGCAGGAAATCGCCACACGTCTCGCCGAACTCCTCGACCTCCCGTTCGATGGCCTGATGCAGGAGCTCATGCGCGGAAGGAGACACAGGCCCGAAGTAGACATCGAGCAGGAAGAGCACCATTGGGGGCCACAACAGGTAATCCTATCCCTGCTCTTGCGCGGCGATGTAGCCTGGGAGCGGCTCGCCGCTCTCGTTTCGCCGGAGGACTTTGCGCCCCGGTATCGGCCGATCGTCGAGAAGATCGCGCAGACAAGGGGTCAAGTGGACGCATCTTCGATGACAACGTTCCTTGATGAGGATAGTGCGCGCGAGGTAAGCTATTTAACCCTATCTGAGCCGCTGTGGAGTGATGTCGAGAAGGCGCTACGGGATGCGCTGGAGCGGCTTGTGGAGCTTCCGGAGATCGAGAATAAACTGAAGGATTTGCGCGGAAAGATGGAAGATGCTGAAAGATCAGGTGATCATCGCCACCTCGATGAACTGCAGCGTGCCTACAGTACGCTCGTAGCCCAGAGGCTATCCAGGAGGAGAAGAGATGGCAAGAAGCAAGCAGCAAACCAAAGATAAGCAGGGTACGAGCGATTCCGCAACAGAGAAACCCGGCAAGAAGATTGATCTCTCCAAGGAAGACCTTGATGCAACCAAGCAACCCGAAAAGGCAATCCTGAACAAGCCGAGCAATGAAGAAGATGTAATCTCCGACGGGGATGAACTTCTCGAAGGAGAGGACGTCCTTGAGGGAGACGACATTGCAGTGGAAGATGAGACACCCGCGATCGAGGACGCTGTACCGGATGTTGTGAGCACCGTAGATCTCAATGTATCTAAGAAGAAAACCCACTCGCGTCGTACCATCGATGCAAGAAGGCCGGCACGCAGGGAAGATCCCGTGAAGACCTACCTGCGAGAGATTGGGCAGTACCCTCTCCTCACCAAGCAGGAGGAGGTTGAACTAGCGACAGCAATGGAGCACGGAAACTGGGTACACGCCATTCGGCTGGGTGCGGATGCAGCGGAAAAACTCAGTCGCGCCGTCCTTCCCAAGAAGGGAGGGGTGAGCATCATTCCCAAGGAGATGGAAGAAGAGCTGAAGGCACTTGTCAACGCTGGCAAAGAGGCTGCCCATGCGCTTGGGTTCGTCAAGCAGAAGAGCAAGGCCAATCTTGCCCCCCTGCTACAGAAGAAGGGACAAGAACTTGAACAGATCGACGCAGAGGCACGCGCATCGCGTGACAGACTAACGATCTCCAACCTACGCCTCGTTGTCTCAATCGCCAAGCGCTACACGAACCGCGGGCTATCGTTCCTCGACTTGATCCAAGAGGGAAACATGGGCCTGATGAAGGCTGTGGAGAAATTCGATTACAAGAGAGGCTTCAAATTCTCCACCTACGCCACGTGGTGGATCAGGCAGGCGATCACTCGCGCCATCGCCGATCAGTCGCGCACAATACGCGTTCCTGTGCACATGATCGAAACTGTGCGCGATCTGAAGCGCATCAAGAGAGAATTCATCCAACAGCACGGCGCAGCCCCCACACTGGAGGATCTCTCGCTGATTATGGGAATGAGCATCGACAGGATCAAGAAGGTGGAGAGCGTATCCTCCTACACCTCCTCCCTGGAACGGCCAATTGGCGATGAGGACGAGGACACCCTGTGCGACTTCATCGAGGACACTTCCTCTCCCTCGCCCACCAAGGAGACGTTCCGCATGTTCTTGAAGGACCAGTTGAACCGTGCCCTTGATCAGCTCGATGAACGGGAGCGCGAGATACTCAAGCTCCGCTATGGCCTGGACGACGACCACCCGCGTACCCTAAAGGATGTCTCCCTCAAGTTCAACATCACACGTGAGCGCGTTCGCCAGATCGAGATCAAGGCAATCGAGAAGCTGAAGCACCCTTCTCGTCGCACCGAGCTGAAGCGCTTCCGGGAGCTCCTGCTCGGGGAGGATTAGTCGTTGAAGGCCAGACAGGTCATTGTAATCCTCGGCCCGACTGCGGTCGGCAAGAGTGCGATTGCTGTGGAGCTTGCAATGATGATCTCTGGCGAGGTTACCTCAGCCGATTCGCGTGCCTTCTTTCGCGGCCTCGACATCGTTACCGACAAGCTGTCACTTGCAGATCGGCGCAGAATCCCCCATCACCTTATCGACATCGTCCCACTAACAGGGAAATACGATGCGATGGCGTTTCGTAATGACGTAGAGCGATTAATCCCACAAATTAGGGCATGTGGGCACCTCCCGATCATCGTCGGTGGAGGGACATTATATCTGGGCGCTATTCTACGCGGAATCTTCACCGGCCCCAGTGCCGATCCTGCGTTGCGCGAGAAGCTACTGAGCGAACCACTCGATGAGTTGTACGCACGCTTGCAAGATGTCGATCCGGAGGCAGCAGTGCGAATTCACGCAAACGACAAGCTGCGCATCGTGCGCGCGCTTGAAGTGCACACGATCACCGGCCAACCGATCAGTGATCTGCAGAAGGAGGCGGAGCCGCTGCCGTTTGATTTTGCCGTCTTCGGTCTGCGGATGGAGCGTGAGGTACATCGCCACGCAATCGCAGAACGCGTGCGCAAGATGCTGGCGGGTGGACTGATCGACGAGGTGCGATCCTTGCGCGCTCAGGGACTCACCCCGCAGCAACAGGCATACCGCACGATCGGCATTCCCGAGACAGCGGCATTCCTTGATGAGCAAATCTCACGTGAAGAGCTTGAAGAGCGGTTGATCAATAACACTTGGTCCCTTGCCCGCCGGCAGACGGCGTGGTTTAAGCGCGACTCAGGCGTTACCTGGATTGATGTCACGGATAGATCGCCGCAAGGAGTGGCAAAGGAGATTGGTAGATTGACTAAATAGCAAAAGGGGGAGTACGGTGAACGTAGTGAGCGCAGCTCAGATCAAGATGCTTGATAGAGCAGCGGTGGAGGCAGGGATTCCCGCGGCAGATCTGATGGAAAACGCCGGACGCGGCGTCGCGGATGCCCTCATCAACAACGCAGTAGGCAAGAACATTGTTGTTGTCGCTGGCAAAGGGGGAAATGGCGGGGATGCCCTCGTGGCTGCACGCCTTCTGTGCGAAGCAGGCTTGAATGTTAGTGCTTTTGCACTATCAGAAGTTGGCGACCTCATGCCAACGACACGCGAAAAAGCAGATCTCCTCAATGAGCGATTCCCAGGAACTCTGCTCCCTGTTGGTGACAATCTTGACCAGCTTGATGACGCTCTCGCGGGCGCCAACTGCACAATCGACGGCCTGCTCGGAATCGGGGTCGATCGCCCGCTTTCCAGAAGATACCTATCCGTAGTGAGAGCGATGAACAAGGCTGATCTGTTCCGCATTGCTGTCGACCTCCCATCAGGTCTGCCTTCCGATTCCGGTGAGATCATTGGCGAAGCGATTAATGCCGATCTTACGGTGTGCATGGCCGCGTACAAACCGGCGCACCTGCTCTATCCAGCAAGGAGTTACTGTGGAATGACCCAGGTCGTCCCGGTAGGCTATCCCGAGAAGCTGTGGGAGGGTATTACTCCGATTGCGCATGTTGTGGAGAATAAGTGGGTAACGCAGCACTTGCCTACGCGTCGACCTGATGGACACAAGGGGACATTCGGACATGTCCTCATAGTTGCCGGATCACTTGGGATGAGTGGAGCCACAATCCTCTGCGCTATGGGAGCGCTGCGCGCCGGAGCAGGACTGGTCACCGTCGCCTGTCCACACACGATTCAACAGGTTATTGCTACCGCCGTCCCCGAGGTACTCACTATCGGCTTGCCCGATCGAGAGGGACATTTGACAGAAGAGTCTCTTCCCTCCCTTCGTAACGCGATCACCAAGGCGGATGTCGTCGCCATCGGTCCCGGATTGGGCCGTGCCGATGATACCGCAAGGCTCGTCCACACGATACTCGTAGAGGCGAAATTGCCGCTTGTTGTCGACGCTGACGGGCTCTTCGCGCTTGATCGCGAAACCCTGAGTCTGATTGCTGGTCGCGCTATTCTCACTCCGCATCCTGGAGAGATGAGCCGTCTGATCGAGCGACCTGCTAGCGAGATTAACGCTGAGCGGATAGAAATTGCGCGCTCATTTGCGGCCGAGCACAGCATTGTCCTCTTGCTTAAAGGCAAACCTACTGCGATCGGAACGGCGGCGAGCGATGTCTTCCTCAACTCGACCGGAAACACGGGCCTTGCCACGGGAGGGAGTGGGGATGTGTTGACGGGGATCATCGCTGGCCTCCTCGCCGGGGGTGCGTCTCTGGCCGATGCGGCGATCCTCGGGGCATACCTGCACGGATATGCAGCCGATTATCTTGCGCGTGACCACTCGGAACGTTCGATCATCCCCAGTGATGTGGTAGCTACCCTGCCGCAAGCTATCACTGAGGTGGAGCGATGTTAAGAAGCCATCAGTTTTCAGCTATCAGCTATCAGCGAAGACTCTTGAAAGGGAGCTGATCGCTGAATGCTGATAGCTGACAGTTCGAAGATTGAACTCATCGACACGCACGCGCACCTCGATGTCTCTGACTACAATGAGGATCGAGCTGTGGTGATCGCCCGCACGTTCGCCGAGAAAGTCGGCGTGATCACCGTCGGGGTGGACCTTTCATCGAGCGAAGCGGCGCTGAAGCTCGCCCAGCATCATCGCTTCATCTGGGCCGGGGTAGGAATCCATCCGCACGAGGCAAGAACGTTCGATGCGCAGGTTGCAAAGCAATTGCGCAAGCTTGCTACTGATCCCAAGGTTGTCGCCATCGGCGAGATCGGGCTCGATTACTACCGCGACCTCTCCCCACGTTCGACGCAGCGGGATGTCTTCGCCGAGCAGATAGAACTGGCAAACGACCTCGATCTTCCGGTGATCATCCACAACCGCGAATCGACAAAGGACATGCTCGCAATCTTACGTGCTCACCGCCCAAAGAGAGGAGTGATTCACTCGTTCCTCGGAGATATCGATCTGGCACACGAGTTCATGGACCTTGGGCTTCATCTTGGCATTGGCGGGCCGCTCACGTTTAAGAAGAACGACGTCCTCCGCGATGCCATAAGCCAAATACCACTTGACAGAATACTCCTTGAGACAGACTGTCCATACCTCACGCCCGTCCCATACCGCGGAAAACGCAATGAACCAGGCTACGTTCGCTACGTAGCGGAAGAGATTGCACGTGTCAAAGCAATTCCGGTTGAGAACGTAGCTGCCACCACCACAAAGAACGCTCGACAGTTATTTGGCATCTAAGCAGGAAATGCGTAGCAAAATTGGGCACTGTTGCAGGCTATGGATGTAATCCTCCAAGAGTCGCTGCGATCCTTTCCACGAGCTGCCGATCTTCATCCGTGAAAGCATTAGCCTTGTCGCTGTCGATATCTATTTCGCCGATGACATTATCTCCTGCATAGATCGGCACGACGATCTCTGAGCGTGTCTGCGGGAAACAGGCCAAGTACCGCGGATCGGCATTGACATCATCGACGACCACGGTCTCTCCCGTGCGCGCGGCCAGGCCACAAATCCCCTGTCCAACCGGGATGCGCACGTGCTGCGTTGCCTCCGGCCCATCCCATGCGGTTAGCACAAGTTCTTCACCCTGGCGGACGTAGATCCCCACCCAGCCAAAGTGAGGTACGAGACAGCGCAGTTCACGCACTGTTATCTCACACGCCTCATCAAAAGTTGACGCAGCAGATATCTTCTCTCGAAGCACCTGAATGATTGCTTCCATGCTGGGATTATAGCTTCCCTTGCAAGCTGTGTGCGAGTACGCGAACACCTGCTTGCACAATAAGCGTGGGAATAGTATCTTGCTGGATGCAAACGTGTCTGTGTCAATCTTGTCCAATAGATCGAGCAGCATTCTGCAGCAATAGATGTTGAGAAGGTCTGCTGCCCAAGGGATTATATGACTCGATACTGAAGTTCGTTTCGCAAGTGATCGCCGACGGGCTAACCTGCCCCGCTGGGAAGGGAGGAAAATAGTGACTACAACAAGCCTACGCATGGCGTGGCGCAATTTGTGGCGCCACAAGCAACGAACGATTCTGATGATCGCCACTGTCGCCATGGGTAGCCTGGTGATTCTCGTTATATTCGGCTTGTCCGACGGGGTCATCGGTTCGATGACGGCCACGCAAGTGGACTGGAACCAAGGCAGCTTCCAGGTGAGGGGCGTTGACTATGCAGACGACCCACTGATAGAAAACAGTCTGTCACCCGAGCAGGTAGCTGCCGCCACCGAGGCGCTGGCGAACATGCGAACAGCCGGAATTACACCGCGCATGGAGACCTACGGCATGATCCGCACATCCTACGGGACGAGTGGCGTCAGCCTGAGGGGCATCGATCCTCTGGCGGAGAAGGCGGTCACCCATCTGGATGAGCTGGTCGTCGAAGGAAGCTATCTGGATGGTCCAGGGCAGATTCTGTTGTCGAGCTATATGGCAGAGGATCTTGACATTCGCCTTGGTGAGCGTGTCGTACTCCTCGCCATTACCAAAAACGGCACGGAATCCCAAGCTTTCAGAGTCACCGGCTTGTACGAAGCCGCCAGCTTCGATTTGGAACAGGTGGCGATGGTTTCGATTGACGATATGCGAACCTTGACGGGTATCGCCGGGGCAACAACGCTTGCTGTTTCCTTACCCAGAGGCATCTCAGCCAATCATTCCGTGGCGGAAGCGAAGCAGTTGCTTGCCGGTCTGACGGGCGTTGTGGTTGCCGATTATTTCGACCTCAATCCATTTGCCCGATTCATGATCGCTGGCGCGACGATCAAGATGATCCCGTTCGTGCTGATGATCAGCTTGATGGCTGGTTTCGGTGTCGCCAATACAACGTTCTACTCCGTCCTCGAGCGAACACGCGAGTTCGGCGTCATGACCGCCGTGGGCATGAGTCACAAGCTGTTGGCGCGGTTGGTACTGCTGGAATCAACCATGGTCGCTGCCATCGGATTCATTGTCGGCGGCGGCTTGGGGTACTGGGGCTTGATGTACCTGAGCCGCAACGGGGTGAGCTTGTCGTTCATGGCAGATATCAGCAAGAACGTGGGCATTCCAAAGGTGATCTATGCATCCACGTCTGGGTGGTACATGGTGGCGGCGTTCAGCGTCGTCGTCTTCACGGCCCTCACTGCGGCATGGTATCCGGCGCGACGGGTTAATCGTCTCGACCCGGTCGCCGCGATTCGAGAAGGCTAGAGAGGAGATCTTATGACTAACAAAATCATTTGGATAACATTGCTAGCCTTCCTGACGCTGGGAATCGCTGGCCTCGCCCAAGATACGCCGGATGCTGAAACGATCCTCGATCGCGTCAATGCGGCGTGGCAGGGTGATAGCTTTCACGCAACACTGGGGCTTGACATTGTGCTGGGCGGACAGACCAAGTCGCATAAGTTGGAAGTCTGGACACTGGGAGAAGAGCTGGCTCTCATTCGTGTGCTGGAGCCGGCCATCGACTTGAACTCGGGCTATCTCCAGTTGGGTGACGACCTGTGGTATTACTCGCCTGACGTCGGATCGATCAAGCTGCCGACGATAGCTCTAGGTGATGCGCTATTCGGCGCCGGGCCGTCGCTGGAGGATCTCTCCCACGGAACGCTGTCTGATGACTATGACACCACAGTGGAGATGATCAACATCGAAGGCGTCAGCCAATATTTCCTCACGCTGGTTCCTCATCCAGATGCGCCGGTTGTGTATGGCAAACTGGAGATCACCGTGTCGGCGGACTACGTCATGGAGAAACTGGTCTACTACGACCAGCGAGAGGCGGTCGTTCAGACGGCAACCTTCACTGACATCATCAACGTCGGCGGTCGCAAGTTCGCCACCACGATCACCATTGAAGATGCCTATGGCGATCGCACCATTGAGCGAATCGAGAATCCTCAGTTCGATCTCGAACTCAATGCCCTGTTCTTCAGCCTGGATACGTTTGAGGCTTGGGGGGATGACTGATGAAAGCGGCGATAAGACACATCATGCGCAATCGACGCCGGACCATTCTGACGTTGCTTGCTGTGCTGATCCCTGTTTATTTCTTGATCTTCATGTTCGGGTTCATCAACAGCATGATGCAAGACATGTTCGAAACCGCCACCCGGTTCGATACGGGTCACGTCCAGATTCTGGCAGAAGAGGTCAAGGGCTCCGGTTCGGCGATGCCTTTGATGCGCGATACGGATGTCGCTCTGGCGGCACTAGCGTCCGTCGACGGGATCGAATGGTCGACGGTACGGCTCGATCTACCGGCATTGGCCAGCGTCGGAGAACGAACGCGCACGGTCTATGTTCGGGGCCTTGTTCCCGAGGAGATCGATCCAGTGAGCAACATGAGCGACCGCATCGTCGAAGGTGAGTTCATCACCAGCGACAGCGACGGGGTCGTCGTCGGACAAGAACTGGCCGAGCTGCTCGATCTGACCGTCGGCGATGATATGGTGCTGCTCGGTGTTCATCCCGATACCAGCCTGGGCGCCATCCGCGCACCGATTGTCGGCATCTTCAATGCGCCGGAGGCCACGATGGGCCGCTCGATGGTCATCGCCAGCCTAGCGACCGTCCGTCGATTGGCTCGAAGCGAAACCGTCGCCTCTGCGATTGTCATCCGCGTCGATGGGGTCACGGGTCCGTGGGACACGAGCCGATTGGATGAGGTAACGGCAGCGTTAAGCGCCGCATTGCCAGCAGGATACGACGTCCAAGGCTGGTTGGATCTGGTGCCATTCGTCGAGGCCTACATGACCATCCTGACACCGATGTTGGTCATCATGGCCATCATCTTCTTCGGCCTCGGTGCCTTGGTGGTCGTCAATACGCTGTACTTATCCGTGATGGAACGAACGCGTGAGATCGGACTGATCCTCGCGCTGGGAGCATCGCGTGCTCGCGTGATGGGCATGGTGCTCACTGAAGCGGGAATCATCACTGTGGCTGGGGCGTTCTGCGGAGCCCTGGTGGGTGTCGGACTGGTCTGGATCGTGCAGGCGTTCGGCGGCATCCCGCTGTGGGGCCAAATGGCCGATTACATGAAAGAGATGGGAATTACCCCGGTGCTCAACATGAA
>Ga0075114_10000229_pt1 | contig 37768 bp, 33 predicted proteins | sample AntAceMetag02UKM_FD_69784 | JGI IMG/M metagenome (GOLD analysis project Ga0075114, IMG submission 69784) | Saline lake microbial communities from Ace Lake, Antarctica - Antarctic Ace Lake Metagenome 02UKM | ecosystem: Environmental > Aquatic > Non-marine Saline and Alkaline > Saline | place... | reverse complement strand
CAGCGCTTCAGGAAAAGGTCCAGCACCTCGAGGAAGAGCTGGAGAAGACGAAGCGCGCCGGTAAGCGCCAGGCGACACCGTTTGCTCGTAAGAAGCGGGTTGGCAAGCCGAAGCGACCTGGGCGCGAGAAAGGGCAAGGGAAGTTCTCCTACCGGCGCAAACCTGCGCCCGAGGAGGTGAAAGAGACCAAGGAAGCGCCGTTGGACTGCTGTCCGGAGTGCGGAGGTTCCCTGACTGAGCGGAAGGCGCACGAGCAGTTCGCGGTGGACATTCCACCGGTGGAGCCGGAGATCACGCGCTACGTGACGTATAGCGGATACTGTTCCTGCTGTCAGCAGCGGGTTCGGTCGCGTCATCCCGAGCAGATTTCGGATGCTACCGGTGCGGCGGGAGTGGTTGTCGGGCCACGGGCCAAGGCGCTGGCGGCAGACGTGAAGCACCGTTTCGGGCTTTCGTACGGCAAGGTCTGCGGCCTGCTGAGTGATGCCTTTGGGTTGCACGTAAGCCGTGGTGGCTGGTGCCAGGCGGATGGGCGGCTGGCCGACCAGGCGCAGCCAGTGTACGAGGGGCTGGTGGAGACGCTGCGAGAGAGTGCAGTGGTACACGTCGATGAAACGGGCTGGCGAATAGGGACACTGTCGGCCTGGTTGTGGGTGTTCACGAACCGAGAGACGACGGTGTACACTATCCGCCGCAGCCGAGGGCACGGGGTGGTCGTCGATATCCTGGGAGCTGAGTTCGCCGGCGTGCTGAATTCGGACTGCTTCCTGGCCTACGATGCCAAGGCGCTGGACAATTGGTTGAAGCAGAAATGCGTAGGGCACTCGTCGAGGAACTTGAGCGAGATGGAGGCCGGCAAGACGCGTGGCGCGGTGCGGTTTGCCCGAAACGTGACGGCCCTGCTCCGAGAAGCGCTGCGGCTGAAAGCGGAGAAACCGGAGCTGCCTGGGGAGACCTTCACCGAGCAGGCGGCAGTGCTGGAAGAGCGGCTGGACCAACTGATCCACGAGCGCCGACAGTTCACCGACCCTGACGACGCCCGGTTCGCCAAGCGGCTGCGGAAACATCGAGAGCATCTGTTGCGTTTCCTGTACGTGGACGAGATGGACGCGACCAACAACCGGGCTGAACGGTAGTTGCGACCGGCCGTGATCACGCGCAAGACTACGGGATGCAACCGCGTGGCAGACGGTGCGGAAGCCCACTCTATTCTGGCCAGCGTGTTGGCAACCTATCATCAGAGAGAGATTCCCATCTTGGACTTCTTGGTCGAGCTACAGCGTGCTGCAGGAAACCCGCCGTCACTAGGCCCGCCGCAGCCCGCCCCTACCTGACGCTAAACAAGTACGTCAAAACAATGCGCATTCCAGATACGCTGGCAGACCACCCAATCGAACCTGCAACTCACATCCGCAGCACTTTCAGCCCGGCACGGGCCTTGCGTAGAAGCTCACCCACCGACCGCACCTGCAGGGCCTGTCGGACTATGTATCCAGGGCGAAGGTAAAAACTCTTGTAGGCATACTCCAGCAACTCAATCAACTCAGCAGCAGACAAATCCTTCTCCCAATAGCAAGGTCTGAAATCGGATGTGGGATTGGCAGCAAAATGCTGCCAGAAATCCTCCTCGAAGACACCCTGTGCTAGCCCGTCGAGGTAGATCTGCGTGCCCGGGAAAGGAGTGAGAATCGTGATATGAACGTAATGGGGAGCCAACGACTTGGCGAACTCAATCGTTTGCAGAATGTCCCCCCGCGTCTCTGTGGGCGCACCGATCATGAAATAGGCCAACACGGAGATTCCCGCCTGCTTCGTCCATCGGAAAACCTCACGTACCTGGTCCATCGTAATTTGCTTGTTCAACACTTTGAGAATCTTGTCGGTGCCCGCTTCCACACCGTAGTGAATACGCTCGCACCCGGCAGCCCGCAGCGCTCTCAACATCTCTGGGGTTACGGTGTCCGCCCGGGCACGGATATCCCAGCCCACGTCAAGCCCGCGGTTTTGGACCTCCTGGCAGATATCTGCGACCCGCTTGGCATCCACCGTGAAGGTGTCGTCGTATATAAGGAACTCGTAAATGCCGAGCTGGGTGCAGGCTTCCATCTCATCCACAACATCCCGCGGCGATCGCGCGCGAAAACGCTTTCCCAAGTGAGGACGATCACAAAAAGTACAACGATAGGGACATCCTCGGCTGGTGATCATGGTAGTGATAGAAGACCGCTTGGCCAGGAGAGAGGAATACTTCCAGTACGGGGTTAAGTGCCTGGCCGGGAAGGGCAGCTCATCGAGATCCTGCGTCAAGTCCCTCATGCCAGTGCTAACGATCTGGTCACCGTCACGAAATACGAGCCCTTTTATTTCCTTGAGCGCTTCTGGCCTATGCAAATTATCCACCAATTCTCTGAAGGTGACCTCCCCTTCGCCCAGTACTCCATAGTCAACCCCGGGAAGGTTGATTGTCTCTACTGGAAAAATGTGGACGTGAGGTCCTCCCAGTACAACCTTGATATCCTTGTCCACCTCCTTGACAGTACAAACTGTCTTCATCACGTCAATCAGCGTGAGGGTCATTGCCGTAATACCCACCACATTGGGCCTCTTCTGAGCAATGGTATGCCTTAACTGCTCATATCCGAGTTCCTCCACCTGGGTATCCAGTATCTCTACATGGTGTTGGGTGTGTTTTTCGAGATAGGCAGCAATATACAAGAGTCCCAGAGGTGGGTTGTATCCTCGTTCCTCTTCAATAATGGCTGGGTTGTTACCCATTATTTCGTTTTCGGCCGGCGGGTTGATCAGCAAGATATCCAAGAACAGCAACTCCTATAGTCCGGTGCCAGAACAGTTGGGACCCGGTCATGAACCAAACCGCGCCCACTAAACTGGACGCAACTCTCCCAATGTGTTCTTCGAAGGCTAGCAGCCTGCCGGAGAGAACACGTTTTGCTGAGAAAAGCCCCACTCAAGCACGATTTTGAGCCTGAATTCAGGTCTCGCGCCCCATTTTTGCCGCAAAAAGCCACGAATTTAGGGATGGCACTTTTTACTCCGACAGCCTGCTAGAATGGAATAAGCAAGCGTAGGATCTAACTAAGCCCTTTCTCGGCGCACACTCCATAAACCATTCATCGCTTGTGCACCAGTGTTTAGAAGCGCGGCGTGCGCTTATCCACCATGTCAGCTAACAAACCCGCAGCGGCGATCTGAAGCGCTGCGAGCACAAGCACCACCGTCGTCACGTCCATAAGACGGCCTAGAGCAAAGAACGAGTAGAGACCAACGACAATACCAGCCAGGAGCAAAAACCCACTGAGCGGAAGAAAAACCCGCAGCGGCGCGTAGTAGATAGTCGTGCGCACAATGAGCAAGGCAAAGTTCAGCGTGTCGTGAAGAGGGCGGATCTTGGATCTACCGACCCGCCGCTGATAGTTGATGGGTACATAACCGACCAAGTAACCATTGGCAAGCATCGCCAGCGTGATAGTCGTTGTGAAGGAAAAGCCATCAGGCAGGATGGGGTAGAAACGGAGTGCGAATTCCTTGCGAAACGCCCGCAGCCCGGAATTGATGTCAGGAATACGGGTATGTGCGAAGTAGTTGGCCAATGTATTAATGAACCACTTAGCCGGACGCCGGAGAAGCGGAACGTGAACCTCTTCACCTGTACGTGCCCCAACTACCATATCGTAATCGTCCATCAGCTCGATCAGGCGCGGGATCACCTCGTTCGGATAAGTGCCATCAGCGTCGGTGATGACGATAATCTCGTGTCGCGCATGGCGAATACCCGCTTTCAGAGCCGCACCGTACCCTCGGTTAGCGGGATGTCGAACAACCTCCACACCCTTTGACTGCACCACCTCCACGGTACGGTCAGTGGAACCATCGTCTACGACGAGCAGTTGATAAGACAAGCCACTGTCTGCCATTATTTCCTGGAGGTGATCCAACGTCGGGCCGATGCTCTTCCCCTCGTTGTAAGCCGGCACGATGATCGTTGCAGCCAGTTCTGGAGTGTCAATAGACATTTCGTCAATACTACAGGGACGTAGCTTCATCGGGGATGATTCACCTATTCCGTGAACATCAGAGAAATTGTTGGGAGGCTGACCCTGCCATGCCCCATCACCGGTCTTGTGTTACTCTTCGAGAAGAACCTGATAGACCCGCATTGGACTCTCCTTCCACAGATGGAGATCAAAATTCTGTCGCAGGAGTTCTAGACTGTTCGCAAGAGGAGGATGGCAATCCTCCGCGTAATAAACCGGCAGACCATCCCCCAACAAGCTAGTAACGACCTGTGTCAACGTGTACTCGAACTCCGCTGGATCATGCAAGTTCATCCGGCGATAGAACAGCGTGGTGCGGTTACCGAAGTAGTTGACCGGGTCATTCCAAAGATAGGCAAGGAAAACCGCGTTGTCTTCACTATTGGCTGTCAAAGACCGCGCAACTCTCTGAACCTCCAAGCCACCCCGATTTCGCCCCGTAACGAGGTGCCACGATTTCACAAGAGATAATGACAGTGTCACGCCAACACCGACCAGCACCAATCCCAAACCCCACTTCTTCCAGGTCACACGTAGATCAAGAACAGACAGGCAACCTCGTGCTGCGAACAATCCCACTGGCGCGAAGAGCGGTAGCAAGTAGCGAGTAGCCTGATTCAGAGGAGATCGGGCAAACGTGCTACTCAACACAAGAAAAACCAGGAACAATCCCAAAAGCAAGCTAACCGCCTTGCGTGATGCCTTTGCCAACCCCAGGACAGCAAGGGCGAGCAGCCACGAGAAGTTGCTCCACAGCGTTCTGCCAACACCCAACAAACTGTAACCATCGAATGGGCTTGGACCTAGTGCGTAAGAAATACTGAGCAGTGGGAAATGGAACCCAGACCGGGAAGCTGAATAATGTGTGTCAAGCGGACTACCATATATGGTGTGATTATACACACCCAAACCAATCATCCCAACGATGACGACAACCCCGAAGGTCCAGTTGACCACAGAGCCTAACATAGCCCTCCGTTGTGTGCAAACAGCGTATACGAAGATGGGTAGCAATACCAAGATGTCACTATACTTGATCAACACGGTCAAGACTGTCATTGCCCCTGCAACCCCACCGAGTACAATTCGCCACATACGCGTCTTCTTGCGACAAGCAGCCACGTAAGCTGCAAGTGCTCCTACTATAAAGCAGGTCCCAGGCACATCTGCCCAGAGCGAAGTTCCCCATTCCAGGAACACAGGCGTAAAGGCCACGACGGCTGCCCCCAGAAGTCCTGTCCAGCGATTAAATAGCATACTGCCCAACAAGTAAGTGAAAAGCACACTCATCATGCTTATTACAGGCACCGCGAGAAAATCCGGCAAACCCAGCCATTGTGGGATCGTCAGGAGTAGCGGGAACCCAGGAGGATAGTTCAAATACAGACGACTAGGATTGGGGTCCTGCAGGCGCTGATCTGCGAAGGCTGCCAGCGTAAAGTAAGGCCCCAATTTCTCGTTAAGTGGATGCTCAATGGCAGGCCCGATGCCCTGCACGATGTTCCTTCCCGCCACTTGGTAGCCCAGGGCATCCCATCCCGTCGGTTGGCGCTCAAGCAAAGCCGCGCATACGAACAGACTGAGAAGCAGTAAACTGCTAAGCAACCACGAATGGACGTGACCACTGGATCGTGACTTCATAAATCAGATACTCCACACACACTCACCTGGAAAAAACCTTCTGCACCATCGGCAAAAACAGCCATTCCGTAGCCACCAATGCGGTGCTCTCTGCGGCATTATTGGTCAGGTTGGCGTCAGTATCACCCGCCTGTACCCGGATCGAGAAAGGATGGCTTCCTGCGTCCAACCCCTCCCACGTCACCGAGACCACCGTGGAGGCAGCACATCCATGGAGGCCAGGCATGATCACTCGCGGCTCACCGATGGCACTCACATCCGCCTGGCCCAACGGGCCGTCGTAGAATGTGACGGTGATCGGCTTGGTTGTGGCAACGTCGCCCGCATTGGAGACTAACGCCTTCAAGGTGGCGGTAACCGGGGCTCCCTCGTACCGGATAGCGGCTGGCTCCGCAAAGGCTCGCACTGCCACCGGATCAATCGTAGGGGCAAGCGCGTTGGTGTAGTCGCGAAAGTCCTCCCCGAGGGGGCGCAGAGAGCGCGTATCGGGGTCAAACAGAGTCCCCCCCCAGAACCACGGGTCACCGTCTACGCTAAACCAGGCCCAGCGTTGCACCAACCGGTTGCCGTCGGCGGGGTAGCCGATGGAGGTATCGGTGTAGGTCCGGAAGAAATCAAAGGTGCCCTGCATGAAAGCACTCACTCGCTCAGCCGAAAGTTGTTGGCCTTTCTCATCGTAGTAATCCTCGGGGAAAAGCACGCCATATTCTGTCACAATCAGAGGCTTGTCGCGGTGGCCCTTGGCTGCCATCCACTGGCGGAATTCAATGATCCGCTGCTGAAAGATCGCCAGGTCGTCCTGCTGGCTTACCTCATACAGTTCCCCTTCCATCACACTGTCGAACTGTGTGCCCCGGGGAATACCCGCCCCCCACACCTCGTACCCTGGTTGTTGTGCTTGCGGGTGGTCAGGTGAAATCTCCCGCAAGATAAAGGAGTGCACATTCCAAATATCTACGGGCATCGGTGTGCCGTACTCTTGCACATAGGCACCCCACACCAGGTCAAGATATTGGAAGCGCAGAGAGGTGGGCTGCACGACACCCCCGATGGCAATCTGCGCCGATGGGTCGCGTCCTTTGATCAGACCATAAAGATGATGATAGGCTCGTGCATAGATCTCCGGCGCCAGGTCATCCTGGTAGATTCGCCTGTCTTGCTCATTGCCAATCAGCCATACAGCCCCCGGATTGGCGTCAATAATGGTATAGAGCGTGCTTGTGAGGGGCTTGAAAGTGAACCCGTTACCCACCTGCGCCAGTTGCACTAGCTGGAAGTGCTCGGCGCCTCCTGGCTGCTGAGGGGCTATCGCGGTACTCCAATCCAGGTACCAACCCACGTTCAGACTCGTCACGTCATAGAGCGCTACATTCCCCCCAACTGTCACGCCGAAGCGGCACGAGGCATAGTGATCTGGCTGAGGACGAGTGGTAGAGACTGGGGGTAGGTGGGCTATGGATGGCGATTTGGTGCTATCAGTGTAACGGATGGCATAGGTCGGGATCGGCCCAACGGCCGGCGAGGCTTCCGCCTGTCTCGGGAGGAGAGCGGTGATGATCAGCACCAATGTCACTCCGCTGACCAGAGCGACTGTCCAAAGCCACCAACGTTGTCTCTCTTGCGAAACAGGCATTGGCATTCCTTTTCTTGCCCAATCAGGGCAGCGGACGCACGTATACAGGGCTGGGGCCGACGTTGACTGTCACCACGCCGTCCACACTCCCATCGTCCCCGTCGCTGATACTGGTTTGCGCTCCGTACTTATCCACCACCCAGGCTGCCGATCCTCCAAAATGGACCGGTCGGGTGGCCTCGTCGTTCATCCACACTGCGTAGATGTCCTGAGCCTGATCCTGAAAGATGTACCCCTCCGCCTCGGCACAGCCCAGCTCATTAGCAGACATAGTGCGGATGAAAGCTGCATCCCCCAACTGTTCCGTAATCGTCCTGAAGGCGTAAAAAGAGGGCTTTCGCTGCCACGAATCATCGAGCAACCCGTATAGATACGGGAACCCACTGGTGATATCCCGCAGTGCAAACCAATTCGCATACTCCAGGTCGGCGGCCATCGCCCAGACAAAGGCCTTGACCACATACCTGCTCTGGCCCTCGTCGCTGCCTCCCCGGCTTGGGTCGCTATGTTCCCCAATTTCCGTGCAAACCACGGGCAAGTCGAGCCCATAATTAGCCATCTTGGAGCGAAAATAGGCTGCTTTGCCCATCAACTCCCGCCCGTAGGGTTCCCAGCGATAAGCGAAGTTGGGATAGTAGTGAAAGTTGAACAAGTCAATATAACTGCCACCGCCTGCTGCGAAGAAATCGTCCACGAATTGTCTTACGAACGGGTAGTCCGGATCGTCCTCCCGGCAGCGCTCGTGGGAGACTCCCCCGTTTAGAAGTTTGACAGCCGGGTTCGCTGCCTTCATAGCAGGGTATACCTGGCGGCAGAGGTCAGCGTACTCAGCACCATAGTCGCCCCAGTACCCATAGCCGGCCTCGGCCAAGAAAACAGATGCGTTGTCGGGTTCGTTGTAGAGCTCCCAGTGTTCAATCACAGGGGAACCTGGTGCGTCCAAGTACCCGTCCCCATCGTACCGCTCTGTGGCTGCCTGCATAAATTCTACGAAGTCCGCCACATGCTCTGGATACAGAGGGCCTGCCCGGTACTCGGCTGCCCATGAAGGATTGTCGTGGATGGTGGCGACGAGTAACAGACCGGCCGAGGTCGCTCCTGACGCTTTCGCATCCCAGGAACTCCAGTCGAAGTGATCGGACGTGGTGTCCACGGGCTCCACGTTGTTCCACGAGAACGCAACCCGCGCCCACTGGGCATTCATCGCCTGTATCTCACCCAGGCCGTTATCATTGTTCAAAGGCCAGTAAGTTTGCACGCCAAAAACTGGGGGCGGAGAAATCTTGGAGATGAACGGGAGGAAAATCCGCGGCTGCATCAGGTCCGTCGGTTTGCTCAAGCCAGATGCCTTGGCAAGGATTTCACCGGGTGTTTGCGCTAGTGCACCGAACGGTGTCAGAGTAACGCTTGCCAGTACGAACGACAGGGTGATCTGAGACAATGCCTTCTGAAACTTCATGTTTTGCTCCTACTCTCGCATAACCAGCGGAAGGTGGACGGTATACCAGGTATCGGCCACGAACCACACGACATCATCCGAGTCAACCGCGATTCCCTGGATGCGTGGCCGGGGCAACGGCACAGGGAACTCCGTGAAAGTGGCCGTCGTCGTGACAACCAGCCGGCCGATATTGCCGCCAAACTGTTCACTGAACCAGACGGCTCCTGTTGAGTCCACGCTGAGATCGTAGGGACGGCTATCGGCGGTGGGAACGGTATAGCGCAGGCCGAACTCCTGTGTGGTGAGGATAAACAGAGATATGTGATTTCCATACAACTCTGTGAACCACAGGCGGTTTGGAGCCAGGGTAGCCATGAACGGATGGGCTGGCGTCGGATAAAGAGGCGGCGTTCTGTCCACTCGGGGAACGGAGGGTTGAAGGCGGGCCAACTTATTCTGGTTGCTCAACACGGCCCAGATACTGTCGTTATTCTCCACCAAGATCCCCGCGAGTCCTGCGTCGCTCAGTCCGACGTGAAACTCGCGCACCTCGTAGTCAGACGGTGTATTGACGACCAGTTTCCCGATGTGATCGGTGCCTTGCTCGGTGAACCAGATCGAGCCATCGAGCGCGATGTCCAGGTCCATGGGAGCAACGTTCGTTGTGGAGATCACAAATTCATGCGTTATTCCTGTGGCACCATCAATGCGCCCGATCCGATTCCGCCCGTTCTCGGTGAACCATGCTCGGCCGGTGCCGTCAACAACGACGTTCAGCGGCCGGCTACCCGCTGGCAGTCCGTACTCCTGAAACGTATAGTGCGTAGTATCGGTGTAGATCAGACGACCGATCCGATCAGCACCGGATTCGGCAAACCAAACCTCCATGGTGTCCTGCCGCTCGAACACAGCAATGCCATCGGGAGCAGCACCCGCTGTGGGAATCGTGAAAACCTCAAACGTCTCTAACGTTGGACTGAACCGTAAGACGAACGAAGTTCCAGGCGCAGCGAGGGCGGACGATGAGACTTCTGCTTGTGGCGTTTCAACAACCAGAGCATGCGCCTTGGGCCAAAGCAAGATAGCACCCGCCAGCACTAGACCAATCGCCAGGCTGATCACCAGGTAAGACTGTCTATATAGATGTCGTCTCATTATACTCCCTGGGCGATGTTCAGTACACATCGAACCTTCTCCCTGCTGTCCATGTGGCGCTCCTGTCCTGCCCAGACGTAGAGACAGGCGTAAATGCGATTATGTCTGCACCAGGAACGATCCTGCTCAAAGCGATTGCCTTCCCTCTCACGCACGCCGTCTAATCACCACCATGACAAGGAGACCGCCTATGAGCATCGCCACGCCCAGGTGGAGGCGGACGCTCCGCCCCCCAGCCTCCGGCAGCAATGGCCCCGCTGCCGTGCCAACGGGGGTTACCTCCACTGCGGCGGTGGAAGCGGCCGGCGGTTCGACCTGCGGCACACTGTCTGCGTTGGAGACGGTGACAAGCTCACCAAAAACCCAACCCGGCGCATCGTTGTACCGGATCTGCCACCAATCGCCGTAGCGGCCAATCACCTCGGCCTGAGCACCAGGGTCAAGGTAGCCCAGATGCGCGTAGTTAGTACCCGGCCCACTGCGGACATTCACCCCATCAGCCCCAGCCACCATGGTCGCCACGGCAGAGGGTACCGTCGTAGGAACCGGTGTGGGCTCGGACGACGGAGGTTCATCAGTCGGCTCCGCCGGTTCGTCGGGTTCGTCGGGTTTGTCAGTCGGCTCCGGTTTCGGCGTCCGCGTCGGCACTGTCTGACGCTCTGGGCTCTGCCCTGGCGCGGCCCACAGGTCGGGACCAGCGACCAATCCTAGCACCAGTATCCCTAACGCTGCGATCCAGACCATGCTTTTCTTCACTGCTACCTCCTGAAGTGAAATCAGGACTCCCAGTCGCACTCCAACGGTGTCCGGTAGATCACACGTTCCCCTTTCACCACTGCCGCCATTGTCGGCTCCGGTGTCGTGTCCAAAAAAGAAGAGCCTTCCAACAGCCAGACTCACACGGTCAGTGGGCGGCCGGGTGTTCTTGGGCATTTCCGAACCCGCAGGAGATATACCGTTCGTCCTCCTGTTATTCTACCACATCCGCCGAAAGAGTCCAGATAAATTGGTGCATCTGGATCACCAAGACCATCGGCGTGAAGGTCCATACTCTCCAGGTGTGAGGGAGGAATCGCAGTTCTTAGACATGCATTTCTTACTCATACTCGTAGGTAACCTCCACGATGATGTCGGCGTCGAGACTTAGGTCGAACGTCAACGTCTCTTCGTCAATCATGCGCGGGGGTGGTGTAGTTGCCACCAGTTGTGCACCTGGTGGAAGCACAATCGTAAACGACACTGGTGTGTTATCCGTGCCTGGTTGCTTCTGAACCAAGAGCGAATAGTGCCACTGTCCCTCGCTGAACTGTGCGATGCGCGGCAAGTCGTACTCGAGGCACGTCGTCAGCGTCTCTCCGTACTCAACGACAAAGAACTGAGCGAAGACTGTCTTCCCTGCTTCGTCACTCAGCGTGACTGCCTGACCATCATCTGGCTCGCCGCGAAGGAGATACTCGCCTGGTGTCGGACGCGGCGTCGCAGCCCGAAGCACACTGCCGGCTGGAACGTACACGCGAAGATAGTCGTAGTAACAGCGATGTATCAGCGCCTCGTAGGTCAAATCGCCGCTGTATCCCGGTTGATGCTGGCAGTGCACACCCGCCTTCTGGCCCTGATGCGCATACGTCAGCGATAATCCGGCGGCGGCCGTTCCATCGGCACACAGCACGACGCGATAGTCCGCCCTCTCGCTGACCAACGAGTTGACTTTGCCGAAGCCCAGGTTCGCATCAACGATCATCAAGTAGTCGCCTGCGCTCTCACGCAACGCCCCGTCCCAGCCAACCCGCGCCAGTGCAGTGGTCACGTCTATATCTTCTACGGAGATCAACAGGTGACGGCCCTCCAGCGCGCGGTATAAAGCCTTCGCGACCTGCACCCAGTCCACGCTGCCGGGGTCGTTCTCTACGCGCTCGCGGACGGCAGCTGCCAGTTGTCCCATGAATTCCTTACGACTGAATACCCAGTCGGCGGTGACACCAGCGTCGCCGGGATTCCACGCTGCGAGCATGAACTGGCGTAAGTTATCTACCGTCACCGGCTCTACCGCGCCTGGTATGTGCACTTCGCCGACCCCGGTCATAAGTAGTTCGACCGCCTGTTGATCGAGCGCGATGACACCGTTGACCGGCACGTCCTGCCCATACTCATATAAGTACGCCGCCTGTTGGGCTGAGGTCGGGAAATCGGGCGACCAGTTTGCGTCGCGGAACAGCCACAACTCCGACCGCATATAATTGAGCAGCGGTTCCGGCGGTTCAGGGTACGGCTTGTGCGCATAATCGTCTATACTGTACGTATCGAGGAAACTCAATTCGGCAATCCGGCCGTCATCAAGCGTGAGTCGGCCTGCGCCGCTGATAAACCCACCTGTCGGCCGCAACTCGTCTTCGTTCTGCGCCAGGATCAGGTAAGTTTGTGGCTCGTCCATTCCCAGGAGACTGGGGGCTGCTGTCGCCGCCCTCAGCCCAGCCCACAATAGCGGCAACCCCTGCTCCAGCAACGCCGTCTTTGCTGCCAGCCAGGGAGAAAGCCGCTCCGCGTCAACCTGTGCCCAAGCCTCCTGGGCCTGCTCCACTGCCGCCAGCGCCTGCTCCAGGTCAGGCTGCTTCTCGACCAGGATACGGGCCACCCGTTCCACTGAGAAGCCGTCGGAAGCCTCACTGGTCCCCCCGAAAGCGGCCAATGCTGGTTCCAGCGCGTCGCACGCCAGCACACCCGCCTCAGTCAGGCCATCGGCCACGACCAGTAGATGGGGAACTGCCCGCAGATCTCCGCCGACCTTTGGTAGCCACCCCAGCGCCGGAGCCAACTGGGCCAGGAATCCAGCCTCCTGGCGCAGAGCCACCACGTCGTCCCGCAGCCCCTGCACCAGAGCACAAGCCGCTGCCGGATCCAACGATTCCGGCGCATCCGCGAGGGCCTGCACCTCTGCCAGGTGTGCCCGGAGCGACAGACCGGTCTGGGCCAACCGCACCCCCCAGACGACGAGCAGCGTCACCCCCAAGAGGACCAGCGCCCAGCCTCCGTACTTTATCTTGGCACACTTGTTTGTTCGGCCTTCCATTAGTTTGCGGTCATTGCTCATTGGTCATTCTCACGACGGGACGCCCCACCCGGCACACCGCCTCCTCCAGTGAAAGATCGCTTTCAACAGCCTCAAGCCCCAGCACTCCAGCCACCATCCTGCGGTACGGGCTCTGTGCCCACAAGTCCCGATCCACTACCACTACATCCGGTCGCTTGCCCAGAACGCCATGGACATACCAGAGCGTGAAGGTGTGTCTGTCCTGGGCAGTGAGGAGGATCGCCTGTGGCGGTGCTTCCTCCAGCACATGTTCCGCCCACTCCATCGCCGCATGGTTCCCGCCCAAGTCCATCTGCCCCCAGAAAAACAGCGCCTGGAGCAGAGGAAGAAAGAGAAGCAACCATGCGCTGTGCCGCAGTCGCCCTCTCATCCAGGCTGCCACTCGCGCCAACGCCGCCCCTAACCAGAGAGCAGCCAGCGGCAGCGCTGGGACCAGGTAGGCCAGCGAGTCGGCGGTGTCATAGCCGATGGCGTAGAGGCTGAAAGCCCCAAAGGATAGGGCAGAGACCCCGGCAAGTGCGCGTCGTTCCCTCCATAGGTGAAACCAGCCTAGCCCGGCCAGCAACGCCCCAAAGGGAGTGAACTGGCGAGCCAGGAGCCCCGTCCAGGCCAGGAACCGCTGTGGCCAACCGGCCAGTGGCAGCCCGAACAGATACCCATGGTACAACTGCCCGCTGACGAGCGCCCACCACCCGCCGAAGGTGCTTACATCCCCCCACGGGGAGGGCACGCCACCCCGCGCCAGGAGTACCGGCCCATACATTGCCCACCAGCCCAGAAGTGCCATCATGCTGGCCTGAACCAGAAACCAGGTTTTGTGGAAAAAACCTGGTTTCTTCCACGCTCCCCAGGCCACCATGGGGGCCAGGAACAGAAGAGTCGGATGGGCTCCCATCCCCACGCCCCAAACCAGCCCCAGCACCCAGGCAGGCCCTCCTCGGAGCGCAATGAGCGTCACCATGGCAGCGAAAAAGGCCGCAGGTGCATACACCTCGGCAATGAGGGCCTGCGACCAGAAGAGTGGGGACAGGCCAAGGCTGAGGCCCGCGCAGATCGCAGATCGCAGATCGCAGATCGCAAATTCGGTTGTACTGTGCTTCTTGCTTCCTGCCTCCTGTTTCCTGTTCTCGAAGTGGGGGAGAGACCTTACCGCCATAACCGTGAGTCCTGCCGCTCCGCCCGCCATCACCGCTGACATCAAGTTTAACCGCCAGGCCGGATTCCCCCAAGGGAGACGAATGAACAACGCTCCCAGCAGTAGATAAGCGGGGAATCCTGGGGGGTGCGGTATACTGCCCTGTGCTACAGCCGTCACCAAATCGCCACCATCGGCCCCGTGGTGGCCCCAGGTGAGGGACGGAGCCAGCGTTAACAGGTAGACAATCAGTAAGAGTGCAAACGCTGCCACTCCTCCCAATCGCTGTTTCCACGCTACCATGGTCCAGTTGCGCCACGATGGATGGTTCATAATGGAGATGACGACATTACGCGGTGTCTGGGCCGTCCTGCCAGTGTTCACAACTGCTCGACCAGGAACCCCCTCCCCATTGCCCAGGCACACACAAGAAGCAGCCAAGGGGCGACGAGACTCATCGTGCCTTGGCCCACGTCACAGGTTGCGTCCCAGTAATATAACGCCAGAAACCTGCCAGAGCCGCCGCGTTGGTGAAGCAGAAGTAAAACACAGCGTGAAGTGGCCCGCGCCGTATTCCACGGCGCGCGAGCGCATATCCCAGCAGCGCGGCAGCGTAGAAGGCAGTCTGCGCCAGGAAGACAAGCCGATAGAACGGCAGCCCCAGCAAGAACAGATTGAGTCCGTAGGCTACCGGCAGCAGAAAGGGTGTAGCCGCCCAACGCAGCACGCGGTGCGAGAAATACTGCCATGTCACCCATCCTCTAGCCGGATTGAGCAGACCAGGCAGCCACCGTATTGATTGGAACCCGCCAGCCGCGATACGGGAGCGGCGTCGCCATTCCCCCGCCAGCGTAGGTGATGCCTCCTCCATAGCAACTGCCTCCGGCTCGTACACAACCCGCCAGCCTGTCTCCACTAAGCGGAGCGAGATTACAAAGTCATCTATCAGCGCATCCGGCGGCGGAGGCTTAAACAGGCAGCGACGAACAGCGAACAGTTCTCCCGCTGCGCCCATCGCAGAACTGAGCGCGCTATCGCAGCGCTTGAGGAAGGACTCGTAGCGCCAGTAGAGGCCCTCCCCCCCCCCCAGCACCCGTTTTTCACCTGCCACACCGCCAACCGATGGATCGGCAAAGTTGCGCACGAGTGCCCGCAATGCCCCGCGCTCGATCATCGCGTTGGCATCGGAGAAGACGACGATTTCGCCACCCACCAGCGGCATCGCGCGATTGATGGCGGCCATCTTTCCCTGCCGCTGGGGTTGGTGATACAGACACACACCTCGTCCGGCATAGCCGGCAACGATGTCAGCAGTCTCGTCATCCGAACCATCAGTTACCACGACGATCTCCAGCCGCTCGGACGGGTAGTCCAGGGCGAGGCTGTTTTCGATCTTGCAGGCGATGACAGGGGCCTCGTTGTATGCAGGGATAAGTAACGTCACTTCTGGTGTGATCGCTGCTTTCCGGATAGGGCGGTGCACGCAGCGAACCAGCAACGCGATCAGCAGTGGGTAGCCCAGAAACGTATAGAGTATCGTCCCCGCCGCCAGCCAAAAGAGCGCCTGGAATAAGGTCGGCACGTCATAGCCCCACTGCATCGCTGGGGGTGCTGGACAGTGGCACTCCCAGCCGCCAGGCTAGAGCAGCCCCCAGCACCATAGGTACGACGACCGAAATCAGATGCAGCATAACCGCATAGGAAAGTGCATTGGCCCCACCTACCCCGAAGACAGCTAGAGCCTGGACACATAGATAGTGGTACACGCCGACTCGCCCAGGCGACGATGGAACCGCAACCCCAAGTTGAAGGACGGCGAGCAGGAAAAGGGCAGTCAAGACCGATGGTCGCTCGCCTACCGCTCCGAGTAAAATATAGTTGACTGCACCGTACAGCGTCCAGATAGACACTGACCAGGCCAGCGCAGGCAACAATTGCGCCGGCCGTCCAAGTGTGTCCAGGCTGAGCAAGAGTTTGCCCGCCACAGCCAGGATGTGCCGTACCGAAGGGTGACGCCATCGTGCCGCCAACCGCTCCAGCGTGCGAGCCATCCACCGCCGCCCGATCACCAACGCCACCACTGCTGCCAGCGCCACGGCAGAGGCGACCAAGAGCGCCTGCCCTGATCCCCGCCACCAGGTCGGCAGTGTCGCTCGTGAAAGTAGCCACACGACCAGTGCGACTAACATCAGCAGGTCGAGCGCGATTTCCACCATCAATGTGCCCAGTGTGTAAGCTATCCCTTCCGCACCCGCCAAGGTCGCTCGTGCCAGGTCACCAAGACGTGCTGGCATCAGAACGTTCACCGCCTGCCCGACCAGCAGCGCGGCGGTCAACCTTCTAAAGGAGGGAGCTCGCTGGTGGCGGAACATCAGCCGCCAGCGAGCAGTGCGGAGTAGCACGCTTGCCAGGTTGAGCAGGACAGCCGCCACGACCAACCGGTAATCCGTCTGCGCCAGGGCGATCCACACACTGGCCCAGTCCGTCGTGCAAATCAACCATGCCAGACAGGCCAGGCTGAGCGAGACACCCAGCCAAGTATAGAACCTCGCAAAGCGGGCACGCCGACGTCCTTCCCCCCCCGCAGCCGGTAGACTATCGTTCAATACGCCCCTTCCGCCCGAAGCACCGCCCTGGCTGTCATCCACAGGATGCGCATGTCGAGCCAGATAGACCAGTTGCGGATGTAGTACAGGTCGTCCTCTATGCGCAGGGCATAGTCGGCGCGGTCGCTGCGGCCGTTTACCTGCCACCATCCCGTCATACCCTGGGGCACGGCAAACCGCTTGCGATGCTGTAGTTCGTACCTTTCAACCAACCAGGGAAGTTCAGGCCGCGGCCCCACCAGACTCATGTTGCCCTTGAGCACGTTGAACAATTGCGGCAACTCGTCAATGCTGAAGTGGCGCAGTATGCGGCCTATGCGGGTGATGCGCGGATCGTCCGGCTGCTTGGCGAAGATGGGGGGGCCATGCCCCGTCTCCTGCGCCAACCGTTGCTCTTCAGCCTCGGCCCCTACGTGCATTGTGCGAAATTTGAGCATCCGGAAAGACCGCCCCCCCTCGCCGATGCGCTGTTGGCGGAGGAGGACCGGGCCTGGCGAATCGATCCACACCGCCAATGCGGCCACCAGCATCAACGGCGAGAACAGCGTCAGCACCAGACCGCCTACCACTAGATCGAAAAGACGCTTCACCGCACGATCAGAACCTTCGATGACCGGTTCGCGCAAGCCGATAAGCGGAATACCAGCGAATTCCTCCACCGAAGCCCGGATGAAGACCAGATCGAACACGTCAGGCACGACGCGCACGTTGACCGGCAGTTCGGTCAACGACAGCATGAGTTGCCTGACTCGCTCTTGCGCGCGTGGTGGCAGGGCCAGGATGACCTCGTCAACAGCATATCGGGACACAATGGCACCAACGTCCTCCAGAACCCCCAACACTGGGCAGCCATCGCAGGTTTGCCCTTGCTTGGCCTGGTCGTCGTCCACATAGCCCACCAGTTCCAGGCCCATCCAGCGATAGGCGCACAGAGCCTGGCCGAGTCTCTGCCCCACCTCGCCGGCTCCAACGACGAGCACCCGGCGAGGCTCGCCCAGACTGCGGCCCAGCCCAAGTTGGAGCAGCCATTGCAGGACCGCGCGCCAGCCTAGCAGGAAAACAAGGTCAAGCAGGTAGAAGTAGAAGAACAGCAGTCGAGAGAACTCACGAAAGAACAGATAGGCTGCTCCAGCGAAGACGAGGGTGGCCCAGGTGACGGCGCTCCACACGGTCTGGACGTCACCCAGGTAGTGCAAGGCGCGGGCCGGGTCGTAGACACGCAGGGCGAGAAAAGTCGAGGCCCAGATGGCAGACACTAGCAGGTAGAACCAGGGGCCAAAAGCCAGAGGCAGGTTCAGGTAGACGCCAAAAGGCAGCGTCAGCCGCAGGATTTTGGCCAGGTACAGTGCCAACACGGTGAGCACCAGGTCAGTCACTAGTAGGATCAGACCCAGGCGGGTTCCCGCACGTTTGAGCATTAGTCCGTTTCTCTCCTCATCAACAAAAGTGCGCTGCAGGCAGCAGCGCGCATTATAGCGCAGGCAGGCAGGGTTGTCCAATCCGTCCAATCACGGCGGCTAAACTCAGCCGCTCCCCGTTCTCCACTCGCGCCAAGCAGCCCAGAGCTGCCAGACGCTCATCGCACAAAGCACACCCCACAACACGTGCTCCCACCATCGCGGCCCTAGCAGTGTTGCCGCCAAGCTGATGAGAACCAGGCCAGCTAAGAGCCACAATTGAAAGCCTGGAGCGGCCAACCGTACCCGCAAGCGCTCGCCTCGACGCTGGGCCTCGTGGCGGGCAAAACTGAAGGCAGCCAGGATCACCGCTACCCCCAACACCCACAGCCCGTTGAGGGCCAGTCCGGCCCAATCGATTCCAGTCACCGGCCGAACCTCTCAGTTGCCCCTAAGACCGGGCCACGGTGCAAGCCGAACCTTGACCGGGGTGCACCCATCACTCCCGCTCCTGACAGGCTTCATCCACCGGCGAAGGCCAGGACAGCAGCCAAGAGGGCGGAGTGGCACCCGAGACGATGGGGATTGTGTCTAATGAGGTCGGTGCATACGCTCGGACACTCACTCGATACCACTCACCAGACCATACCGGCTCTTGAGAAAGGCAAGGTGGGAGATAATCCAACAGATTCCGATAAGGGCTTACCCTCGTCACGACCCAGATGCGTCCTCCGCCGGCCGGACCGCGATGCCCCACATCCCCGACATTGCACAACTCGTGGGTACGCGCCGTGCGCAAGATGAGCCGTTCGTTGGAACCGCTGTAGTAGTAGTCGAAGGCTGGCACCGCCATCTCGTCCACCCACAACATGTCATCAGGTCCAAGTTTCTGCTGCACCACGGCGACGACCTCGCGCCAGGGCTCCTTGGGGACCAGCAATACGTTGACCATGCACAACGCCAGTGAACAGACGACCAAAGCAGACAGCAGCCAGCGATTGAGCTGCAGCCTCCGCATCGCCCAGGCGCTGACCAGCAGACCATAGGGCAGAATGCTAACCAACAGACGCTTGACCGTGAAGACCCTTGGAATGGCCGACCCAATCGTGACCAGCACAAACAAGACCACCATCGCCGCTGCCAGACCGGGCACCAGCCTGCGTGTCCAACGGCGCTTCACCAGCAATAGGCAGACCAATATCCCTACCGCCGTGAAGACCGCCGCCCCGACAGCGAACGCCCATCTGACCCCGGCCAGAGTAACCGGCAACCCGAGCCGCTGGAGGACAAGCATAACCATCGCCAGTTGATAGAGGGTACCAGTATCAAACAGCGAAGCGGACAATGCTTGTGACCGCCACAGCCAGAAGGCTACACCAACGGCCAGTTGCAGGCCAGCCCACGTGGTGAGTTCCCACCAGCCTTGTCCCGCCCTTAGTCGGCGACGGCGAAGCCAAAGCCCGATCCACAGCAGGTTCGCAAGCAGCAAGGGCAGGGCCGAGGACTGATCTACAAACAGCGCAGCCGAAGCGGCCAACACGTAGCCCAGCGCATTCCCCACGCGCTTGCGGAGAGCGAAACGCGACGCGAAAACCGCAGAGCACAATCCCAGAGCCGTTACCAGGGCGTACATCCGCGCCTCTTGCGAATACCACACGTGCAGTGGAGCCACTGCCAGCAGCAGAGATGCCAGGACAGCAGTACGCCGGTCCAGCCACGGCATACCGAAAGCGGCGTCCAATTCTCGGCCCAGGGCAACCAACAACGGGATCGCTAGCGTGCCCGCGATGACAGAAGGCAGACGCACCCAGAATTCGCTCTGCCCCAACGCGAGGAACACACGCAACAGGGCGTAGTACCCAGGAGGGTGAGGATCGCACAGGCGAGAGAAGATGTCGGAGAACGTATGGCTGGCGAAATAGAAACTATCCGCCTCATCGACCCACAAACTCTTGCTGCCCAGCCAGGCTGTCCGGATCGTCAGCGCCAGAACTGTGATCAAGATGACGGTCAGCCAGAGGCTTACCAGCCTCCGCCTCTGCACGCCGGCGTCGTCCATCATAGTCGGAGAATCCCAGGTAACCAGGTGGACATTGCGCCTATCCGGGAGCCACGTCTGTGACAGACAGCCCATCATCACGGACAAGACGCAACCACACTGCAACAGCGACCCCGAACAGCGCCCAGGCGATAAAGTGCGCCTTGCTGTAGAAAGTGAAATTATCAGTGAGGCCATGCGCAGCGAAGACGACTACTGTCCCCAACATTCCCAACGCCAGTGGCTCCAGCTCGGTGCCGCCAGCACGCTGCGCCGCGCGCCAGGAAAGGTAAAACAAGCCCAATAGAAAGGCCAGTGTGGCGATCAGGCCAGGAAACCCCAGATCCACGCCGGCCTCGAGATACAGGTTATGCACGTGCTCGGCCCCAGCGTCGTTGGATGTCATGAAGGTTGGATAGAGCACCGGCATCACCTCGACCACCATCCCAAATCCAATGCCGGTGAAAGGAAAGTCCTGAAGCATCATCAGACCCCGCGACCACAACTCCAGTCGCGCCTGTGCGCTGTGTACTGCGCTCACAGCGGCGGTGTCCCAACCAGACGTCAACAGGCTATCCACCCCAGCGAACTGCAAAGCCAACACACCCACGATCGCCAGGGCCAGGGCTGCGATAAGCCAGCGCCGGTTGTGGGCCACCAACATCGCCGCTATCCCCGCCGCCAGGGCGACTATCGCGCCGCGCGATTGCGTGAGCAGTATGATGGACCCCACAATCCCGACTTCCAGCAGAGCGCCCAGGCGAACCAGGAGCCCGCGTCCGAAGAGCAGATAGGCCACCGATACCGGCAACAACATGGCCAACGTGCCGCCGGTGATGTTACTGCTGAATCCCCTGGGGTTCCAGAACACGCGAACCAGGTGCGGGAAGACCCGGTATAGATCGAATGGGAGTCGAAGAATCTTGGCAGCGGGCCAATTCGTGCCGAAGAGGGTGATCACTGCCAACACCACCCCGACCATGTTGATGGTCAATGCGCTCAGGCCGAACCACGGTTTCTCCTCGAGCACTCCCACAACTCCGTAGAACAGAGCCGCGCTTCCAACCACCTTGTAGACGTGCGGCAGGGTCAGGGCGCGGTCAGGTGTAACGAGTATAGTGACCGGCAGCAGCAGTAGCAGCAACAGGATAGGGGTGTCCAAGGGCGTGCGGACGACAGGTCGTCCCGCCAGCCACCGCCCGGCGACGAGCAGCAGCACCAGGCCCACAAGCGAGCCGGGAATGGCCCACAGCGGGACGTGGGTGGGGAAGAGCAGTGGTGGGATACATACCACCACACCGATGAACTGAGCCAGCGCTACGTGGGTACGTAGATGTGTCAGACCCCGCCGGACGATTCGCCTCATACGCGTAACCACGTCACTGTATACCTTCTGTTCTATCACCAGAGGGTATCTTCTCAAAAATTCGGGGAAAGAAACCGGGTTTTTTCTGAAAAACCCGGTTTCTCGTCTGTCAAACCCCAGTTTATTGAGAAGATACACCAGAGGAAACAAACGGCCTATACTCTGGCACAATGTCCCGCATCTTCGCACGAACGTGTGAGGCTTCTCCCTCCCGCGCCAGCGCCTCTAACTCCTGCAAGTGGCGAGACTGCGCCATGCTATCCCAGGTGTTGTTTCCGTGTGCGACGAGGATCTTCTCGTGTCGCGTGGGCCGGGGTTCCTCGCCTTCGGCAAACAACTCTTCGGCCAACTTCTCTCTCACGTCCCTTGACACCTCAACACTACACCCAGGGTTTTGAAGATGATGTATAAATCCAGCCACAGCGACCAACGGCGGATGTAGTAGAGATCGTACTGCAGTTTGATGAGCGCGTCTTGGGTCGAGTTGCCATACCCATAGTGAATCTGAGCCCACCCGCTAAGCCCCGGCTTGACCACCAGCCGGGTGCGGTAGAAAGGGACCCGCTCCTCAAGATCGGCGATGAACTCGGGGCGCTCTGGCCGCGGGCCGACGACGCTCATCTCGCCGCGCAGTACGTTGACCACCTGCGGCAGTTCGTCCAGGCGGACCTTGCGCAGTAGACGTCCCACCCGGGTGACCCGATCGTCGTTCCGGCGTGCCCATTGCGGGTGTCCGTCCTCTTCAGCGCCGGAGCGCATGGTGCGGAACTTGAGCAGGCGGAAGGGTTTGCCATCCAGGCCCAATCGCACCTGGGTGTAAAAAACCGGCCCCCTGTCGTCCAGCCAGATGGCGAGCGCCACCAATGGGGTGAGCAACCCCAACCCGACCAGCCCAATCAACCCACACACCAGATCCAACAATCGTTTGGCCCCCCGCTCCAGGTGGGCCAGGGGGGAGAGCCCGCTCAATGCATCCAGTACCCAACCTTCGTTGATGTGTTCTACCGGTATCCGCCTGGTCAATTGCTCGTAGAGATCGGGCATGCGGATCACACGGATTCCCACAGCGCGGCAGTCCATCAGCGCCTGGAACAATTCCCCGTGCATGGTGTGCGTGATAGCCAGTATAACCTCATCCGCCTGGCACGCTCGCACCAGGGATCGCAGGTCGGCACTGCGGCCCAGAACCGGCAGGCCGGCCACCTCCGCGCCTTGCTTCTCTGGGTCGTCGTCCACGAAGCCGACCACCTGGTAGTCCGCAGCCTCCTGCCCCGATAACATCTGGGCCAGTGTGCGCCCGGCCCACCCCGCGCCGACGATCAGCACCCGCCGGCAGAGTGGAGGAAGGGTGAACACGGTGGCGTAGGCCCAGCGCCACAGAACCATACTGGCCAACGCGATCCCAGAGAAGAAAAGAAAGAACAAACGCGGCAGCGCGTTGCGCGGCGACACAAAGTACACAGCCAGATAGCCGATCCACAGCCCCAGCGTCACCAGAGCGACCCGCCACGCCACCTCCACCCGGCGGCCGGCGGTTGGAACGTTGTAAAGATCCAACAGCGCGGCCAAGAGCCACCACGCGCCGGTGAGGACGGGGAACCAGAACCAACGGGCTCGCACAAAATTGGAGGTAAGAGCATGGGCACCGACCCGGGCCCACAGGTACAACGCTGCCAGCACGGCTGCGTTGACCAACAGCGTATCTCCCAGGATCAGGAGCACCCGGCGCTCCGAGAAGGAGAAGGGCAGCCGGAGGATAGGAGGGGACTGCTCTGCTTGTTCCCCTGCGCTATGGCAGACATCTGTGTGTGCCTCGACATTCACGGTAACTCTCTCCTATACGTTTTCTGCTCCTTCTCTCACTCCACCGTCAAGCAATATTCACCTCCAACAGCGCCGCCGCCCGCCCCCCGGTGTACTTCTCTTCCACCAACTGCCGTCCGTCGCGGTCCAGTCGCTCTCGTAGATCCGGGTCGCTGTAAAGCGCGGGGATAGCCTCCGCCAGGGCGTGCGGACCCTCCGGCTCCACGCAGAGGCCACACTCCGCTTGTCCCACGAAGCGATCTGTGTCGCTCTTCTCATCCACCAAGGCGAACTGTCTCGCAAGGAGCCGTCCGGCAGCCGTGATGGTGAAGACCTTGCAGTCAGGTCGGCAAACTGCAGCCTTCACTAAGCCAACACCAACTCGAGACGCCCTGAGGATGGAACCGCCGTCTTGGGTAACAGCTCTCTGCAACGGGCCTGTGCTCTCCTTAGCGGCGATTCCAACTGATCAACAGCACTGGAGACACTATCAATCACATCTCCGGCGATTTCACCAGGGACGTACTGCTCACCACAGTTGGGGCAAACCATCGCCGGGATACCAGACATAGTTGCCTGGATTCCTTTCCGTTCGAACGCAATGGTGATCTCCCTTAACTCTGTCTTCGTCCCACACTCAGGACAAATCATCACTAAACCTTTCATCGCTGCGTCTTCCTCCTCTGGGGCCGGGGTCGCCTATGCCTTCATCTTCTCCCGTGCGAAGGCCAGAAACTCGCGCAGTGCTTCTTCGGGGACAGCGCTGATGTAGCTCTCCGACACGCAGGTTTCGCTGCCGTCGTGGAAATGTCTCGGAAAAGTCTCCACCGACTGCCAACGCCTATGAGGCGCATTGTCGTGCCGATAGATTGTCCCGTCGATGACCCGCCGCTCCCAATGATAACTGTACCGCCCAGAGAGCTTTAACGAATACCAAACATCCACAAAACTGCCATCGCTCAACACAATCCGCAGTTCATTGACGTCCGGAACTAGCGCCTCGATCACGATATTCGAGAACTCGACCTCGGCGATTTCGCGCAGCCGTTTTGTATCTACCAGGAGACTCATGGCAGTGTTTCAATGATCTTTTGCAAGCGATCTCGTTTGTATTCCAGGTGATCCAGGCGCTGCAGATCCCGCCAGGAATCAGCCTCTTCCAATGTACCCTCCCGATACCGTTCCTCCATCTCCTCGACAGAGGAAATCTCATAGCGACCGGTGAGTTCAAAAATCTGGACTTTGATGTCGCGGAGTCGGCGCTCCAGCAAGGCCCGTATCCCTTGCCTCAGCACGTTCTCCTCCGAAACCTGCAAAGCCTCGGCCGCTTTGCCAAGGATGGTGTCTGTTTCCACATCGCGGGCTGTCAACATCGCCATACCAACCTCCTCCCCACACTTGAATCGATCCAGCCTATATTATACCACTTGGTCTCAAAACCAAAAAGCGGACGCCCCCGCGCCCGCTCTCCCCCTAAGGGGACCAGGAGACAAGGTGACCCTTACTTGCCAATGACCCATTGCTCGGGGTGCAGGATCATATTGACGTATCTTCTCAACAAACTGGGGTTTGACAGATGAGAAACCGGGTTTTTCAGAAAAAACCCGGTTTCTTTCCCCGAATTTTTGAGAAGATACATATTGACGATCTTGCCCAGGATGTGATCGTAGGTAGTGTACAACTCACGCCCCACCTCCGCCTCCAGATACCCGCACTTGACCGCAAACTCCGCCCTCTCCCCAGGGCAATCGCATTTATAATGTCGGGCAGACTTTGGGATACCGAAAAGCCCTTTTTGCTCCCGCTGGATTGCCAAATCCAGTGGCTAGGGCCTGGATCTGGCGATCCAGGCCGAGCGAATGGGATAAATGCGATTGCCCTAGCCCTCTCCCCCTCTCCCAAGTTGGGAGAGGGGGCCGGGGGGTGAGGGCCGCACATACCGACCGCATATCGTGGCGATGCATCTGCTTTCCCGGCGGCAGCAACCCGTTTCTCCGGCGAGTTGGTTATCTATCCTATCTTTTCAATCCACGCCAGAATATCCGGATCTGATGTATCTTTCCGTGGTGCCAACGGCTGCCCAACCGCCAGAACGTCTATCTCGGCATTGAGCCGCAGCAATTGGCTCTGGATCGCGTGGGGAGCGTGTTCGTCGAGTGAGAAGCGCGGTGGGGTCATTGCCGGCCGGTCATCAGGCATTGTTGGCTCTCACAAGGGTCACATGTGCGCCAGGTTGGGATCATCCCGAATGTAGGCCAGTTGTCGTCCAAGGTAAGGCAACGGCTCCAGACCATGCCAACGCCGCAACAGGTGATAGGCGGGTGAGGTGAGCAAGCGGCAACTGTCCACTGCCTCGTGCCATTCAGCCCGGCGGACCTCAGCCACTACTTCCGGGTAGGGCAACAGCCCAAAATCCCACGCTGCACACAACCGCGCCAGGTAATCTACCCGCTCACCCAGGTCTCGCAGCGCTACGGGCGGGTCGGTGTCCGGGTAAAGCGCGCCGTCAATCCAGCATGCTTCCAAAAAGTCACCTGGGGACATTCAGAAACACCTCCGTAAACCAGGCGCGCACCTGTTTGGCTTCGGCCTGCTGTTGCGAATCGCTAATCTGCTCGAGGGGACGATGCAGAGCAATCCGTACCAGGTGCGTCTCCACAGCCAACCGGGCACGTGCGTAATCCGTATCGCTGCCGCTCAACTGCTGCCGGCGCTGCCAGAGATCCCAACATTCACGCGGTGTCGTCAGGCCGGCCCGGCACAGTGCGTAGATGTCCCGGAAATCCCGGGGAGCACCGCGCTCAACCAACGCCACCATCTTACTCGCCACCAGGTCTGGAAAACTATCCAGGAGCACGTTCACCCAAGGAGCTGGCATAGAATGCTCCAGTTGGGCGGAACGGCGCGCAATTTGAAAACTGAAGACAGCCCGCCTCTCTCGCAACAACTCCACACTGACCACATCGCCCCAGGTGCGGACTCTAATCTCACCATAGGGCTCTAGCGTCGTTCGAATCACCTGGAGCACCTGGCGCTGCTCCTCCGCCGTGGCCGAAGCCTCCCACCAGGCGTCCACGTCGTGAGTCGGACGATAATCCAGGTAATGCAACAAGCCCAGAGCGCCGCCCAGGGAAATCCTCCCCCCCAGCCCCTGATCGGCCAGGCCCTGCAGGCAGGCTTCAGCATAGTTGGATAGGTTTGCCGGGCGGCGGGGTTGTCTCACGTTGCCGCTATCCATTTCAATCTGAGTTTTCATCTGCTGGGACTTCGATCGCGATCGGATTCCGTTGACTGCGCCAAGTATACCACCACTGGCGCTTTGTGTCTATCAGACGACAGGCATGAAATGATAGACCTCCTCCTTCGGAAATCCCTTCGTCACCTCAAAGACCTTCATCGCCGCCTCAAACCCCATGCGGTACACATCTAACTCTCGATGCGTCTTGATCCTTGTCACCCCCTCTCCCCCTCTCCCCCTCACCTTGTCCCCTTGTCTCACCTGCCCGCCGATACACCTCCTCCAGCATCCCCACCGACCGCTCCCAGGTGTATTTCTCTTCCACCAGTTGCCAGGCGTTGCGTACCAATCACCGTGTTAATGCCGGGTCATTCAGCAGGCGCACACAGGGTATGGTCACACGAGTGTACAGGCTATCAGGCAAGGCGCTCTAAAAGAATCTGCACTATGCGCTCGGCAGCGTGACCATCTCCATAGGGGCTGACAGCGTTGGCCATCTGCCAGTAGGCATCCTCATCGTACAACAGACGCTCTGTCTCGCAGACTATGGCTCCTGCGTCTGGTCCAAGCAACTTTGCGGTACCTGCTTCTATTGCCTCCGGTCGCTCGGTTTCCTGCCGCATCACTAATACCGGCTTGCCCAAAGCGGGTGCTTCCTCCTGAATGCCCCCGGAGTCAGTCAACACAATGTCTGCTTGGTTCATCAGGTGAGCGAAAGATAGATATGGCAGCGGGTTCATCAAGTGGACGCGCTCCTCACCATCAAGGATGCGATAGACGGGCTCCTGCACATTGGGGTTCAGATGGACGGGGTAGACGATGGCAATATCTGGATTGCGCCGAGCCAGTTCACGCAAGCCCAGGCAAATTTGTTCAAAAGGCGCACCAAAGTTCTCTCGGCGGTGAGCAGTCACCAGAATCAACCTCCGCCCATCGAGTGTAGCCATCAGGTTGGCGATCTCCGGTGGCTCCGGTTGATGCACGACCCAAAGTAGCGCGTCAATGACCGTGTTGCCGGTCACGTAGATGTCGCTTTCTTCTATCCCTTCGCGGCGCAGGGCATCGGCCGCCGTCTGTGTGGGGGCGAAGTAGAATGTCGTCAGAGCATCGGCGATGCGCCGGTTCATCTCCTCTGGGAAAGGGCTGTAGCGGTCCTGCGTACGCAGACCCGCCTCGACATGCCCTACCGGGATCTGCTGGTAAAAGGCCGCCAATGCAGCAGCCATCACCGTGGTCGTATCTCCTTGTACGAGCACACAGTCAGGCTGCTCCCGCTCCAAGACCGCCGTCATACCCAAGATCACCCTGGCAGTGAGTCCAGGGAGCGTCTGCCCTGGCTGCATTAGGTCCAAGTCTAGGTCCGGCTCAATGCCAAAGACGTCCAACACCTGATCCAGCATCTCCCGGTGCTGGGCCGTGATGCAAACCCACGACTCGACGCGATCGGGATACTTCTCCAACTCCCGCACCACCGGGGCCATCTTGATGGCCTCAGGGCGGGTACCAAAAACAGATAAAATGCGAATCGCCACTACTTGACCACCGTCATCTCACGGACAGCCGAGGAAGCGCCGGGGCCAAAACGGGCCGAGGCTTCTATCTTGTCCCAGTTGTCCTTGAACCACTGGATCGTATTTTGCAGCCCCTTCTCGAAGCCTGTCTTTGGTTCATAACCGATCAACTCGTGGGCGCGATCTATAGAAGCTAATAATCGGCTCTTAGTATCCCACTTGCGGCGTGCTGCGAAGCTAATAGCAGCCTTGTTGTCAGTGGCCTCGTTAATCATATTGGCCAGGTCAACAATCCGGGTCTCCTGACCCGAAGCCAGGTTGAATTCCTGGCCAACCGCGCTCTCCATAGCGCCAGCGCGCAGCAGACCGTCTACGATGTCATCCACGTAGGTAAAGTCACGGGTCTCCTCACCGGTTCCGGTGATCGGCAGGGCAAGACCCTTTAGCGCCCAGTAAATGAAGTTGGGGATCACGTTGCGATACTGTCCCGGCACCTCGCCCGGCCCATAAGAGTTAAAGAAGCGAGGTTTGACTACTTTGAGGCCATAATGGTTATGGAAAAAGTTACAATAGAGTTCCCCCAGCATCTTGGTGATCTGGTAGGGCGTGCTCAGGTGCATAGACATGAACTCCTCTGTGAGTGGCAAGGGAGCACTGCTGCCATAGATGGAACAACCCGACGAGGCGTAAACAAATCGTTCGACACCGGTAAAGACCGAATACTCCAGCAAGTGCAGGGTGCCCAGGCCATTGACCTCCAGATCTGTCTCGGGATGGTCCACGCTGTTCTGATTGGCGAAGAAAGCAGCCAGATGGAAGATGATGCTCGGGCGCTCAAAGAAAACTCGCTTGAGCTTGACCTCATCGCGAATGTCCCCCTCAACAAAGAGAATGTTCGATAAGGAAGGGATATTCCACTGTTCGGCTGAAGAGAGATTGTCCAGGATAAAGACCTGGGCACCCAGTTCAGCCAGGGCACGGCTCAAGTTAGAGCCGATGGCTCCAGCCCCACCCGTGACCAAAACCTTTTTGTCCTCATAAGCCTTTTTATAATCGTTCATACGACTTGATAACCTCCAATGCTATTTATCTCGTATTGCACGGCGGTTGAAACCGCGTGCTACAACTTGCAAAGTCGGCCTGCGCCGACTGGAGGCTAATCCGCGTAGGCGGATTTCGCAGTTGTAGCCGCGAATTCATTCGCCAGGCTTATTTGCTTATTTGCGCTTCATCAGGAATCGTAGCCTGTTCCCAATCTTTGCAAACGTCACCAATGGCATGGTGTTCCTTCTGTCTTTCGATATAAGCCTCCACCTCGGGTACGTCCTCTTTGCGCAGGGTGAACGCGCCATAGGAACCTTGCCACTTGAAGAACTTGCCCGGCGTGATCTCGTGCGTCACCAGATGGGATGAGGAACCTTTGACGCCCTTCGTCAGGTCAGCCACCGCCACTGTGGTATGCAGACGGACCAGCAGGTGTACATGGTCGTCCGTGCCGCCGATAGCCAGGGGCTCACATTTGAGTTCGCGACATTTCGCGGCAATAGCGGCATAAAGACGCTCCTCAACGACGTCGGTGACCAGTGGCAGACGATCCCAAGTCGCCCAGACCAGGTGCAGGTAGAGTTGAGTGTAGGGACCACGCATAGAATTGTCCTTTGCACGGCGGTTGAAACCGCGTGCAACACTTGCAAAGTCGCCCTTCGGCGACTAAGAGCCAATCTGCGTAGGCAGATTTTGCAGTCGTAGCCGCGAATTTATTCGCCGGGCAATCCCATCACAAGTTTCTCGAAAAGCTGCATGTAACGCTCCGCTCCCACCTTTACCGAAAGATGCTGCTCGGCGTAACGACGCCCATTCCGCCCCAGCCGTTCTCGCAATTCCACGTCACGATACAAGGTCGATATGGTCTCGGCAAGAGCCTGGGCATCTTCAGGGGGCAGGGCGTAACCACATTGTGCTTCTTCGATCAGGCGCGGTGCATCTCCAGACAGGCTCATACTAGCAATGACCGGCCGGCCGGCAGCCATAATGCTGAGTATCTTGGAGGGCACTACTGGCGTAGTAACCTCGGTGTGTAGCGTGGCAAGGGAAACATCGGAGGCGTGCAAGATGGGTGGATAACGATGCCGAGGCTGCATAGGAAGGAACTGGACGTTGGATAGTCCCATAGTCTGCGCTTTATGCTCTAACCTGCTTTTCTCCACACCATCCCCCACAATGAGAAAGTGTATCTTGGACTCATCCTGCAAAAGGCCCGCCGCATCCAATATCACGTCAATGTCCTGCGAGTGGCCAATGACTCCGGCAAAGGATACCACAAATCTATTATTCAACCCGTACTCTCGTGAAAAATCATTGAACCGCTCTCCGGGCTGAATGCAATCAGTGTCCACCCAATTGCGCAGCACTGTCACTTTCTCTGGCTCTGCACCGCAGGTGACGACGTGTTCACGGTTGCCGGAAGAATGTACGGTGATATGGTCTGCCTGACGATACAGGAACCGCTCCAGGCGTCTGAAGAATTGAATCAAAAAGCCGCTTTTCAAGAGGCCCAAATCTATCGCGCTCTGTGGAAATAGATCCTGAACATTGAGCACAAAAGGTATACCTCGAAACAGGCGGAGTATCCAGGCGGTTAGCCCTAGAGGTAGAGGGGGCGAGTATACCAGCAACACATCCGGCCTGGGAAGCGTCAATCCCCGCAGGGCAAAACTTGCGGCACAGCTAAACTGCCACAGCCCCCGCCCCACAGGTGTATCACGGAAAAGTTGCGGAACAGATACGCGGGCCACCTTGATCCCTTCGTCCAACGTCTCAGTGAGCCAAAGCCGACGCCGGTAGTGCGAGAGGTCTCCTTGCGCGTGATAACTTGGGAATCCGGTGATCACAGTGACATTGTGACCACGTTCAACCAGCACTGTCCCCAGTTCATAGAACAGATGCGCCGCCGATCCCGTCTCTGGGGGGAAATAGGCGCTAATCAGCAGAACACGCACTATTTGTCCTCCAGGCACTTGTTCAAGAACCCATCCACGTCAATCTGCGCCGCTTCTCCGCTAGTAATTGACTCCTCCATCGCAAAAATCGCCAATGTGGTAGCGACGTATTCCCGCATCGGAACCGGCTGTGGCTTCCCCTCGCGCAGGTGGCGGAAAAAGGTCTCTAGTTCATCCACCTGTCCTCGATCCACACCCAATCCCCGCTTCTTGGAGGTTCTGCCAGATTGGGTGAAACTGGCCGACTTGAAGTTCTGGATAGTGGCTACAGCGCCACGTCCCAAAACCTCCACGTACTCTCTGGGAAACGACTTGTCACCCGCTGCTGCGTAAACAATGGAACCGACAGAACCATTATCCAGTTTCAGACTGACCGCGATGTTATCACGCAAATAAGCCAGTGAACCATCTGCCGCTGAGACGTGTACTTCCGTAGGCAAGCCGCCGGTGATGGCCTGGATCAAATCCACAAAGTGGCATACCTCACCGATGATACGCCCACCCCCTTCCTGAGGATGATGAACCCAACTGTCGGGAGGAATATAACCGGCATTACAGCGACAATGAGCCACCAGTGGCCCAGTGCCGCCCTCCAGCCGCTTTTGAACATAGCGGGTCGTGGGCGCAAAGCGACGATTGAACCCGACCATCAGGAAACCGGAGCCTTCTTGCCAGGCTCTCACCACCTCTTTGAGTTCCTCCTCATTCAGAGCCAGGGGTTTCTCCACAAAGACGGCTTTGCCTGCCCGCAGTGCCTCAGAGACAAAGTGAGCGTGCGAGCCGTGACGGGTGAGAACAAAAACAGCCTGCACCCTCTCATCTTCCAGCAGTTCGTGGTAGTCGGTGGTGCAATAATCAAAGCTGAATTTATCTCCGACGTGACGCCCGCTCATCCCGGACGCCGTGGCAACACCAATGTAGCGCACACCCTTGACCTTTTGCAAAGCCGGCAGCAATGTGCCCCGAGCATAGAGACCCGCTCCAATCAGGCCAATCCCTACCTCGCCTTTGGCAATCATCAGCCCTTTCTTTGGCTTTAGGTCAATATGACGCACCCGCTCCGGTTCGTCCCCTCCGTACTCTAGCACCACCCCGAGGTAAGGCTCCTCGCCTTCCAGGATCATCTCATAAGCATCGAGTGCTTGCTCAAAGGGAAAGCGATGTGTGATCAACGGCTCTACATTTACCCTGCCCTCGGCAACGAGATCGAGAAATGCCGCCATATTGCGCCGTGCCGTCCAGCGGACGTAGGGGAGGGGATACTTGACGTCGCGCTCCTCATAATCCACATCGTACATCCCCGGCCCCCAGGCGCGGGAGATGACGAATTCAATCTCCTTCTCGTAAAACGGCTTGCGCGGGATATTCAAGCCCACCAGGCCGGTCGCCACCACCCGCCCTCTTTCACGGCACATTTCCGCCGCCTGCTCCAAAGGTTGATTGCTCTCAGCACTGGCCATAATAATGACGCTGTCGGCTCCGTATCCACCACTGAACTCGCGCGCGGCGGAGATGACATCGTCTGCTGCCGCGTTGATTACCTCATCGGCCCCCAAATCCCGCGCCAGGGCCAGTTTATCCGGCACAAGGTCAATCCCGGCAACCCGACAGCCGTTGGCCTTGAGGATCTGGACGGTCAGTTGTCCCAGCAACCCTAAACCAATGACTGCCACGCGGTGTCCAACTTCTGGTCGGGCCATGCGCACGGCTTCCAGGGCAATGCCCCCCAGCGCGACGAAGGAAGCCTGTTCAAAGGAGACACCGTCGGGGATTTTGACACACAGGTTGCGCGGCACGCTGACCACTTCGGCGTGGCTGGCATAGCCGGAGCCAGCACAGGCCACATGGTCGCCAACGGCGAACTCGGCTACCTTATCCCCTACCCGAGTCACAATCCCTGCGGAACTATAACCCAGCGGCACTGGCGCGTCCAATCGCGCCATGGACTGGCGATAGGCCTCCATCAACCCTTCCGTCTTGATCTTGCTGATCACTTGCTTCACCCAGTCAGGGCGGGCCAATGCTTTCCCTAACATAGATTTCTTAGCAACGTCGATCATGGCTTTCTCTGTGCCGACCGAAACCAATGATGCCGTTGTCTCAACAATTAGACAACCCCGTCTGCTAACAGGATTGGGACATTCAATGGACTGAAGCTCACCAGAGCTGTAACTCTGCGCAACTACTCTCATACTTTGCCAGTTTCCCTATCCTGAAACTCTCCATATACCATATCAGGACGTTGATTATGGATAAACGATACAGCATACTTGACCGAAACGACAAAGAAAGCAAATGTGTACCCCGTAACATAAACTGCGAATGGCCTGACCCCAAGAATGGTGACTGATGCCCGTTCAAGGATCACCAGAATCAGAACTGACAGCGCGATGCCTGTTCCCTTGGCCAAAAGAAATACCAACGGATATGCAAGTCTACTCAGAAATTCGCTGCTTCCATCAGATCTATATACTCGCTCGGGCTGCTTCCCCAGTTTCGGTAATGAATCATCTTTGACTCCTGCCTTTTTGGGCTTGAGTAAACCATCGCTAAAACACAAAAACACATAGGCGTTCAAGATGCGCGGCATATTGGCCAACCACATCAGGATCAGTCCAATCACAAAATACCATACTGAGGGATCGTCTATAAACAAGCGTGCCGAGATTATCCCAAACGTCACCGGGTGAACAATAATGGGGTACAAACGATCCACAAAAAGCCCTGTCAAGCTGGACTGACCGCGCCAACGGGCAACTTCACCATCACAGTGATCCATCAAGCTAGCCAGAGCCAACAGTATAGGCGAAACAAACCACCATACACTGTTGTTCAGCAACAACACCAGGGCACCCACCAGACCGAACACCATGCTGAGGTAAGTTACTCCGTTGGCGCTGAAGCCCAAATTGATAAAAATGTACGTCAGATACGGTGAAAAAGTGCGGCTCATCCGTTCATGGAAATCAGGATAGTAACTGCGCTGACATCGCTGGCGAATCTCTTGTATAGTCATGGGTGTTCTCTCCTTCATTACAGATACTCCCTCTTCGGCGGTTTGTATTGCCACAGCAATACCATCACCCCGGCTGCCAGGAACGCGCAGGCAATCCAGAAAGCAAAACCAGCGTTCCAACCCCAGCGGTCAACCAGCAGCCCCGTGCCGACCCCCTGCAAGCCCGCACCCAGGTAGCCCCAGCCATCAATGAACCCTGTCGCCGACGCTGCTGCCTTGCGCGTTCCAAAGTCCATCGGCGCTGCCGCTACAATCAGGACATGCGCTCCAAACACAGCGAAGCCGATTGCCGCCAACATAATTAGCCCAAGGATCCACTGGTCCACCGGCACCAGAAAGCGATAGGCCCAGGCGAAACCGCCGGCCAGCACCAGGCTGATGCCGGCCACAGGCGCTCGGCGAGACTGGAACCAACGATCCGTTGCCCACCCGGCAAACACGGCGCCCAGAGCACCGGCAAGGGGGAATATCACTGACGAGTAGGCTGCTTTATCAATCCCCGCTCCTTGGATCTCAAAAAGATAGGTCGGCGCCCACGTCAAAAAGCCATAGCGCATAATGTTCACAAAGAACAACCCAAAGCCCATCAGCCAGACCTCCCTAGTCCCAATACTGTTCTTCAGAGTATAACGTAGACCCAGGTACTTATCCTCAGACCTGACCTCTGCCTTTTCTGAAAGCCCCGCTTCTTCCTCGAACTCTTCCAACGGTGGGAAGCCAGCACTCTCAGGCGAGTTCCTGGCTCTGAGGTACCAATGAACAGCCGAGAGCGGCAGCAGAGCGCAGGGGACAAAGAATGTCGCCTGCCAACCAAACTGGGCAGCGATGAACCCGGCCAGGGCTACGGACACAGCACCACCCAGGATATAACTCGTGCCCAGCAGGCCGGACATCTTTCCCCGTATCCGGGAAGGAAACCAGTTGGCTAACGTCTTGACCGTAGGCGCCCAGCCCATGGACTGCACGTAGCCGTTGACCGCCCAGATGACGATCATCACTCCCAACGTCTGGCTGAAGCCAAACAGCAGGTTCATCACGGCCGAAATCGTGATGCCAACCGTAATCATTAAACGCGCACCCAACTTGTCGCCAAGTTGCCCATTGATGAATTGCCCGATGGCATAGGCCCAGAAAAGCGCCGTTCCAATGGCCCCTACGTTCGCCCGCGTCCATCCAAAGTCGGCCATGATGCCCGGCAAAGCCACCGAGAAATTGACACGTCCCAGGTAAAAAGACGCATAGGTGATCCAGAGAATCAGAAAGATACGGCGCTGCCAACCTTCAAACGCGCTCACTTGGTGTGTCCGTGTGTGCACAACCGAAGACACAGTGGAGTCTGTCATTTTGTCTATCCTTTCTTCTTCCTTTGAACTTTCTCTCCTTGTTTTGCTCTTTGCTTCTAGTCTCTGTCCTTTATCTCATTTTTTATATGGGTTGATGATTCTGCAGGATAGTACGGTATCACAATAACCCTACCATTAATACTCGCCATATATTCTCTTGCCTTTTCAACTTCCTCTTCATCGTGACTTGTACTTTCCATCAAAATATCGGGCTTAATCCTCATCACATTTGGCAGTGGCGAATACGTCTCTTGTGCAACTACAAGATCTACGTATTTAATCGCACCTGCGAGATTCATTCTATCCTCAAATGAAAGTATCGGTTTTGGCTTTTTCTCCATAATCGCCTCATCGGTAAGGATTCCGACAATTAACTTCCCATCTTCGCCAGCTATCGCTTTTGAGTTTTTCATCATTAGTAAATGCCCCTTGTGAACAATATCTAACACATAATACGAATAGACCAACCTCATCTTTCCCCTTTCCTGAGTGTGCTTTTCTGAGAGACTCCTACTGCCGCTTGCGACCCACCAAGATAACGTACTTAAAGTCGCATAGCACGTCATCGCCAGTGAGCGTCATATTGTAGTACTGCTTGCCTGTCTTGTCCAGGCCCAGGTGCATCTGCATAATCTTGTCCTGCCGCTCCTGGGGCAGTCCACTGCTCCGCAGCCAGTTGCCAATGCTGACTTGCGGTGATACGTGCGTGAGTACCCGCTCTACGTCAAGGCCGCCACTGCTCATCAGACCCACCAGGTCCTCTTCAAAGAACGTCAGCCGTTCCTCCTTCAGCGCGAACATACGCGTGTACCAGTCTCCCAACGAGCGGTCGGGCGGTACCCCCTCCGAGAGCACCATCGTGCCTTCTGGCTTCAGCACCCGGTAGCATTCGCGCATCGCCTGATCACCGCCCTCGATCAGGTGATGGAAGATCATACGCGCCGTTACCTTGTCGAACCAGTCGTCGGGAAAGCGTAAATTGCACACGTCTCCTTCCTCAAAAACCTCGTTCGCCACCCGTGAGGCCCAGGCACGCGCCAGCATTTCTGTCGAGATGTCAACCCCTACCACCTCAGTCACAAACGGTGATACCGCATGCGCCACAATGCCCGTGCCGGTGCCCACGTCCAATACCCGGTCCGTGGACTGGAAATCCCCTGCCGTGACGAAGGCCTCCAGATACCCTTTCCGGCTAGCCCATTCAAGCTGTTCGTACCCCTCGGCTCTTACCGCCCAGAACTCCTGGGCCAGACCTCGTTCTCCCGAGCCATCCAACCGCTCCCTGGCCCATGCCAGATCCTGCGGCGTTTCCAGTTCTGCCCAATCAGCCCAGATGTCTACCGGCTCCACCCTCACACCCAAGTCAATCAGTTCCTGTATCATATCGGTCAGATACGCCATCCTGATGTTCGGTGCCTTATGGAACGGGCGTGTCAGATACTCGTCGCGAATCTGGTGGTAACAGTCGCGCATCTGACGCGCTGCCCACTGACTGAACTTGGCCAGCCCGATGAACTCCCCGTAAGCCTCATCGGACGGCAAGTGCTTGCCGATCTTCACCACCTGCCCGTCCTTCACGACGACTTTCTCCGCCTGAGACTCCGGGTGGAGAGTACGGCCCACATAGCGTCTCCGCCAGCCCCGGTCCACCACCAATGCGACCTCGATATCACGGGCCATCAGGCGCTGCACCACACTGCGCCGATAGACAATGTCAGAGTAGGACACTACAAACGGTGTGTCCATCTCCGGCGCGGCGTACATAAGCGACTCTAGAACATTATTATCCGCCCACTCGGTATTGTTATAGAAGCGCAGATGCGGGTAGGTCTGCACGACTTTCTCCATATGATAGCCACCGATGAAGACAACATCATCAATCCCGGCGTGCGCGAGCGAATCCAAAATCCAATCCAGCACACGCTGCCCGCCGATCCCGTCTATCATACACTTGGGTACACTTTCAGTTTCCGGCATCAAGCGAATTCCCCGCCCTGCACCAATAATGATAGCTTTCACTGAGATTGTCCCTCCTGAGTAATGATTTGTGTTGTCCTTGATGCAATCCTAATCCACCACAGATTGGTAAAGCCGCTCTAGCTGAAGAACAATCTTGTCCAAGTCAAATGACTGCTCCAGCACCTTTCCGGTGTTAGACGCGAACGATGACCTCATTACTTCGTCCGAAAGGCTCTTTGTCGGAGTTGCGCCCTCTTCCTCCGTGTGGTATCATTCGTTTGCCCAATAGGGGGAGGGGGGAAGGGCTGTTTTCTTGGCCCTTCTCCCTTTCCTTGGGCCGGCTT
>Ga0075114_10000228_pt1 | contig 37843 bp, 30 predicted proteins | sample AntAceMetag02UKM_FD_69784 | JGI IMG/M metagenome (GOLD analysis project Ga0075114, IMG submission 69784) | Saline lake microbial communities from Ace Lake, Antarctica - Antarctic Ace Lake Metagenome 02UKM | ecosystem: Environmental > Aquatic > Non-marine Saline and Alkaline > Saline | place... | reverse complement strand
TTACGCATGGCTACTCCTTTCCAAAGTAGTTGAATGAAATTCTCGCCTGATCCTACGTGAGACCAGGCTGGAGTAGCCATCGCTTTTATTCAACCCTCAACTATCAACGGGACAAGCTCCGGGCCCAAAAGCAAAGCGGCAACCGCTCGATCTTGAGTGGGAAGGGACTTTCGAGTATACTACAGGCGGGTCTACTGAAACGCGGGAATTATGCAGAAAAACGCAGAAGCAGCAGAACAGAAGAAGGGCTTGGCGCATCTGATCCCTAGAAGTGCTGCGCCCAAGCCCAGACCTTGGTCGTCTCAGCCCGATCAGATCGCTCTGGCCAGGCGTCTGAGGCGTGGCGACCGGGCAGCGGCCGAAGCGCTCGTGGAACAGTATTACGAACGGATGTATCTATTCATGCGGGCCATGGGCCACGATTGCCAGATGAGTGAGGATCTGGTGCAAGAGGTCTTTATGAGGGCATGGTACCATATCGGCCAGTTACGTGATGGCCGAGCCCTGACCGGTTGGTTGTTTCGCATTGCCGGTAATGTGTCCCGGCTGCACTGGCGCCGGCACAAACCCGAGGATCGGGTCCACAGCGAGGAGGTTGAACCGACCGTCGGTGGGACAGACGGCCTGTCAAGTGCGGGGGAACAGGAGCAGTTCGGCCGGCTCCACGAGGCGGTCGCCCGGCTGCCCTGGAAGCTCAGGCAGGCGGTTGTTTTGCACTATATGGACCAGTTGACCATTGCCGAGGCCGCCGAAGCGGCCCAAGTGCGGCAGGGCACTCTGAAAAGCCGCCTCAGTCGGGCGCTGGAGACCTTACGCAAGCAGGTGCCCGATGAGTGAGAAGGTAGTAGTGGATGCCGGATCAGATGACCTGAGAGAGGCGACGCCATGATGGACAAAAAGGGAATTGAAGGACTGCTGAGCACCTTTTCGCAGCAGGGCGTCGAGCCTGTCCGGCCCGGTCTGATGCAGGAGATCAAGGACCGCATTCCGCGTCGGTTGGTTCCTCATCGGCTGGACACGATCAATATTATCGTGGATCTGCGCATCAGTCGCCTGGCCGCCACGGCCGCCATTATTGTCGCGGTGCTCGCGGCCGGCATCTTCTTCGGACGCGGCGCTGCCGGTGGCGATGGCATCTATCGAGATAGTAAGCTCTTTCTCAAGTATGCGTTGGGTGGAGAGAAGGCTTACCGCAGTGACGTTGCCGGGACGTTGGCCGGCTTTCGTGACAACCTGATCGCTCAGGGGCGCGAGGTGGTCTATTATGGCGAGAACCCCGAACGGGTCGATCCGCACGCGATCCTCATGCACTGGAAGCTCTCCGACGATAAGTACGGCGTCATTCTGGGCGATCTTTCGGCGCGGACCGTCAGCGCCAAGACTCTGATCAGACTCCAGTCCTACATGCTCGGAAGAGAGGGTTCTAAGTGAGTCTGGGCGTAGAGATCACGATGGTCTTGCCTTATTGGAGAGGTCACAGTATAATAAACTGGTAGGTGGTAACGCGACATAAGGGGGAAGGCTTCTGTTTCCTGAAGGAAAGGGCGCTGTCATGCGAAACCGTAGGGGATTCACACTGATCGAACTGCTCGTCGTCATCGCCATCATTGCCTTGCTCATGGCGATTCTCATGCCGGCATTATCCCGCGTCAAGAAGCAGGCCCAGTCCGTCGCGTGTATGTCGCGACTGAAACAATGGGGCCTGATCTTCAAGTTTTATACTGACGAATACGACGGGAGCTTCAATCCCGGCTGGGATAACGCGACAGGCGGGGAAGCGCATCTGTGGCCCAATGCGCTGCGGCCCTTCTACAAAGACGAATGGGATATGCTACTGTGTCCGACGGCGACCCGGCTTGATGAATCTAGCCAGGATGGGACCTTCATGGCCCAGCCCCGCACGCTTGCCACACCAGGTGGCGGATCGTATCCGTTTGTGTTCAGTTATGGCATCAACAACTGGACCAACGCCATGACGGGCCCTCGCGGAGACCGACCGGCGGAATGGTTCTGGAAGACCACGAACGTCGCCGGGCAATACAAGATCCCCGTCTTCGCCGATTCGACCTGGCACGATGCTTGGCCGCGAGCGACAGATGTGCCACCGGATTTTCCGCATGGTTTTCGCGGGGGCAACCAGGGTACTGTCAATGAGATAGATCATTTCTGCATCGATCGCCATAACGGGTGGACGAACTTCCTATTCATGGACTGGTCGGTCCGGCACGTGGGAATCAAGGAAGTGTGGACGCTGAAATGGCACCGTGAGTTCGATACGAACGGGCCCTACACCAAGGCCGGCGGGATAACAGGCGCGGACTGGCCGGGATGGCTGAGGAAGTACAAGGACTACTGATGGATTCTCTCTGAAACACAAAAGCCAATCCTTCAGGATTGGCTTTTTTTCTTGGACCGAAAGTCCCCGAAGGGGTTCGCTTGCCCCATACTGTCATCCTGAACAGAGTGAAGGATCTGGGCCTCGTTAAGACAAACCTCTTCCTCCCTGGCCAGATCCCATTCGACTGCGCTCAGGGCAAGCTCTTCGGCTTTGCCTCAGGATGACAAACGTGTCACTGTGACCGTGTGTTTCATGCGTGGCATTGCCGACGATGTTACAGGCACGCGTTGAGGTCGCCGAAGAGCGTCTCGAATCGGGTCAGCGCCTCGTCGATGCCGGGCAGCTTGCGCAGCTTCCTGTTGCCGCTGCGCAACAGGTACTCGGCCGGGATCATCGGATCGAAACCGACGGCGGTCGCCTGGCTCTGGCTCAAGGACTCCGCAACCCTCCCCAGAATCGGCGTATCCGTCGTGACCTCCAGCGTTCGCGTCAGTCTGGCACTGCGGGGCAGTTTGTAGGCTAGGTCCACCAGGGCCGGATAGGCGGTCGGTCCGATCAGGTCTTCAATGGTGCTCTCGACCGGCTCGGCGTATTGCCGCAATGGGAAAGAGTGGCTCGATCGCAGCATGCGCGAAAGCTCCCGGCGACCGATGACGTCCGGATGCCGCTCCGATAGCGTCAGCAGCATGGCGAACGACGAGGTGTCTTTGGCCAGCAGGCCCACCAGCGTGGCCAGCCGGACCAGGTCCCCGCACGGGACCAGCGTCCAGGCGGGGTCGAGCCCGCGCCGTCCCCGTTCCTTTAGCCGTGCCGAGAACCAGTCGAGGGTGATCACGTCGGCCGATTTCTCGACCAGGAGCAGCTTCTTCTGGCCCGCCATGTCTTGCATGAGCCGGTAGCCCAGCGAGGCTTGCAGGGGCAAGAGCGTGTCGTGGTCCGTACTGAGCACCTCGTCGCCCACCTTCGTGCCCACGTGATCGAGCCCTCCGTCCGGCGTCTCCTCGACAATCTCTTCGACGGTGCGGAGCCACGCCATGCGGTCCGGGTTGATCATGAAGGGTGAATGGGTCGCATAGACGAGCTGGTAGTGCGGCGCCAGTCTCTCATCGATGTATCGCTGCAGGTCCCACTGGGCCTTGGCGTGGAGTCCCAGGCCGGGATCGTCCAGGATGATCAGCAGGTTGTCACCATAGCGCTTCCGCACGTCGGAGTACCAGACCAGGAACGAGAAGAACCAGACGAAGCCCGTGCTGCGCTCCTCGAAGTTCAGGGACAGGTTCGTACGCGTGTTGACGATGCGGGTCTCGAAGACGAGTCCTCGGTCGAAGGGCGAAGGGTCCTGGGGGCGTCCGGGGTAGAGGTGGAAGCTGATGCGGAGGTTGCGCTCCTGGCTCCAGTACCGGGCGATCTCTTCGGTGACCGGGCGGGCCGCGTCTTCGAGATCCGCGATCAGTTCTTCCGACCGTTCGATTCGGCTGATCGCGTCGACCGAAGTTCCGCCCAATTCCAGCAGCGCCAGGAAGACTCGGTCCGGGCCCGTCAGTTCGCCCTTTTGCTGACGTTGCAGCAGGGCCTCGATCGAGATGCGCCCCTGCATGATGTTCCACTCGGAGAAGTACAGCAGCTTGGGCAGTAGCTTGCCCACGTGCTTCTCGTAGAAGGCGTCATCGCCCTTGGTTAGCGGCGCGTGCAGTTTGGTCGGCGGTGCTTCACCGGCTTCACTCGGCGCCGTCGGGCTCGCGACGTCGCTGCCGGGCGATGCTTCGATTTCACCCGATGCCGGCGCGCTTGGGGCCGGAAGATGATCGCCGTCGCAGATTGCGCCGGCCCAGTGACGTTCGGGGTAGTACCCTTTTCGTACGACCACCGCGCGGGACTTGACGGCCCCGGCGCCGAGTACGTTTTCGAGTTGGGCGATGTCCTCATCCTCCAACTCCCACGTCGTGATCAGGGCGTCATCCGGCTTAGCAATCGCCCGCTTCTGGTATTGACGCCGGCGCGCGCGCGGATACTCCATCAGCACGTCGAAGTTGGCCAGTTCCTGCACGTCCGGGTTCAGCTTGTACAGCGCTTCCAGGATCGAGGTCTTGCCTGCGCCGTTCTTGCCCACCAGGCAGGTCGTCGGACAGATTGTGAACTCCGTCGAGTCCTCGACACAGCGGTAGTTTTTCACCTGAAGGCATCGCAGCTTCATCTCTTTGTCCTCCAATGACAGGGGGTGCGGTCCCGGATGGCAACCTGCCAACGCGTTGGCCCGATGGTACCAGGAATCCCTCGGCCCGTCAAATCTCCGCGTCGAGTCCGGGAGGTCGTGGCTACAATCGGCGCCTGAGATACTCTCGTCTTTGGTGTTATCGGGCAAAACATTCTTGTCTTCGGGGCGTATTTAAGGTAAAATGCCCAATGGATTTCAGTGTGAGGGTGTATAAGTCTCATATTGGGCGAAGCAGGTCTGTGGGAGGGCCGATGGCTTTTGTCCGAGTTTTCGCGAGGCTGACCTTCCGAGAAAACCGACGGGGGAAAAATGCGGTCAGATCTTCGCCATACCGATCACACTGAATTGCGTGAGGTGGTTTCGTGCGCATGTTTGGGGGACAACTTCTGATTTCACATTGATTCGTCGTTCAACCTGGTTCTGTTCCGGCGTCGCGCGGTTTGCCGTCGTCGCCGGGCGGGCCGGCGCGTTTCGGTGGAGGCGCCCGAGGAACGCGCAAGGTTGAGGAACAAAGGATGGTTTGGGTAACGGAGTAAGGAGAACGAGCGATGAAATGGCTGGGAATGCATGGAGTATTGGTATGGGCCGTATTGGCAGGCGTCTGTGTAGGCGCGTCCGCTTCTGCCGATGAGTTGTGGGCCTGGGGGGCGGATTCTTCCAAGCAGATCAGCGATCTTCCCGGGGGCGCCGATTTTGTCACTGTCGCAGCGGGCGACGCGCACGGTGTCGCGCTGGATTCCAGCGGGGCGGTTGTCGCGTGGGGCCAGAACGCCGATGGTCAGCGTGACGTTCCACCCGGGACATACAAAGCGATCGGCGCCGGGGCACGCTTTAGCCTCGCCGTGCGGACGAACGGGTCCATTGCGGCTTGGGGCGACGACGATGCGGGGCAGGTCTCCGACATACCGGCCGGACGCGACTACGTCGCCGTGGCGGGGGGGCTGCACTTCGCCGTCGCGCTGACCAGCAATGGCACTCTGGTTGCTTGGGGTGATGACCGATATGGACAGGTCTCCGCCGCGCTGCGTGGTAGTGACTTTGTCGCGATCGCCGCCGGTGACACGCACGGCGTCGCGCTGCGCGCCGATGGCTCGCTGGTCACGTGGGGGTACTGGGCCGCTTTGGACGGTGCGCCGAGCAGTGGGGTCTACACCGCCATCAGCGCCGGGGGCAACCAGTCCCTGGCGCTCCGCGAGGACGGCGCTGTCGTCTGGTGGGGCGACGCCCCGGCTGCGTTCGGCCTCGACGCCGTCCCGACCGGCACGGGTTACCGCGCCATCTCGGCCGGCTACCTTCACGCTTTGGCGATCGACCGCGACGGGGCGGCGGTTGGCTGGGGCGCCGGGACCAAGGTGGGCGAGCCCCCGAACTGGGGACAGGCCAGCCCACCGGCCGGACAGGACTACATGGCGGTGGCCGCCGGACTCGATTTTAGCGTCGCGCTGATCAGGCCCGTACCTCCCGTGTCGGCCGCGATCGCCGACGACTTCAACGACAACCGCCGGGACCCGATCTGGTCGATCGAAGGTGACAACCTGGCCAATTGCCGACTGGACGAGGTCAATCAGCGGCTCGAACTCAGGGCGGTTCCCAAGACGCCCTGGTGCTCGGCTTTCTACCTGGCCAACGGTTGGACGATCGATCCGACGGAGGACTTCTCCCTGCAGGTCGATTTCCAGCACAACCTGAACGCGGGCGATGACGCCTGGCTCTCGATCCTCCTGACGCCGGACGTCGCCAACCGCAGCCGCGAGCATTTGGAATTCGGTGTCGGGTCCGGCGGATCGTTCCCGTACTTCTGGTACGAGGCAGTCGGCGAGACCATCCAACGCAGCAAGCTGACCAACCGCAATGAGACGGCCGGGACGCTGTACATCTCCTACGACGCCAGTCGCGACGAACTGTACCTCAGCGAAGAGGGCTACGGCCCCGCCACCGCCTGGGCCACCGTGCCGGGCCTGCTGCAACGGGCCTGGGATGGGCGACCTCTGACGCTGGGACTGGGCGGCGGCGCCAACGGCGTCGAAGTCCGATCGGGCCAGGCGCATCTGGACAACTTCATCCTCGCGGCCGGCGAGCCTGTAATGACCCCATGGAGCAACGTGTATCGGTTCTGGTCGCCCGTGTTGGGCAGCCACTTCTACACGATCAGCGAAGCCGAGCGGGACAAGCTTGTGAAGGAATACCCCGACGTCTGGGTCTTTGAAGGGGCGGTATTCCAGGGCGCGACTACACGGTTAGATTCCGATTTGGCGCCGGTCTACCGCTTCTGGGCCGCCAAGACGGCGACGCACTTCTACACGATCGACCAGGCGGAGGCCGACAGGCTCGTCAAGGACCCGGCCTGGAATTTCGAGGGCGTGGCCTTCTACGCCTATCCGCCCGGCCGCCAGCCCAAGGATACCGAGCCGGTCTACCGACTCTTCCGCCGGGCCGGCAACGCCTATTTCTACACGATCAGCGAGGCCGAAAAGGATCGGGTCATCAAGCAGAACCCGGGCGTCTTCACCTTCGAGGGCGTCGTCTTCTACACGCGGCCGTGACGCTGTAAGAGCGAACGGAAGTACATGCGGCAAGGCCTTCGCGAGTCTCAGGGCTCGCGAGGGCCTTCTTGTCGTCGCAGCCAGAACCGTTCGGCACCCCGGGCCATCCGGCGCCTTGTCCGTCTATGGCGATGAGCAGAGCCGGGAAACTCGCGCGTTTCGGTGCCCTACTTACGTCTGGGTGAAGAACTTGCGTCGATGCGCCTCAGCCAGTTGTTTGAGCCTGGCGGCGATGTCGGGGTGCTTCTCCAGCACGTTCGTGGTTTCGTAGGGGTCGTTCTTCATGTCAAAGAGGGACAGGCCGATCTCCGCCTGGCGGTACTTTCCCGCCGCGCCGTCGTGGGCGGGCTTGACCAGTGTTCGGTACCTGTGGGGCACGTGCAGTTTCCATCGCCCGTCGCCACTGATAATGCCTTCGAAGCGACTACCCGTGGTGAAGGGGTAGTAAGCCTGGGCGTTCTTGGCGCCGAGCTTGCCTGCGATCAGGTCCCACGCGTTCTTGCCATCAATGGGATTGGCGGGCAGTTCCGCGCCGGCCAGGTGCGCCACGGTCGGGAGAATGTCGATCGAGCAGAACGTTGTGGTCGAGGTGGTCCCGGCCTTGATCTTGCCCGGATACTTCATGATGCACGCGCTGCGGGTGCCCCCGTCGAAGCTGGTTCCCTTGGCCTCGCGGAAGGGGGTTTTGCCCGCATGGTTGCCATAAGCGATCCAGGGTCCATTGTCGGAGGTGAAGATCACCATCGTGTTGTCTTCGATGCCGTTGGCCTTCAGCGCTTTCATGATCTGGCCGACGGACCAGTCGATTTCCATCATGACGTCGCCGTAGAGGCCGGCACCCGATTTGCCCTTGAACTTTTCGCTGACAAACAGCGGCACGTGCGGCATGGACTGCGGGACATAGAGGAAGAAAGGCTCGTCCTTGTGGCGTCCGATGAAATCGACGGCATGCTCGGTGTACCAGGTCGTGAGCATGGGTTGGTGCTTCTTGGTCACGCGGTCGACGGTGACCTTGCCATTGTCCCAGAACTGCAAGGGATACTTGCCCCAGTACTCGGGATTCTCGGGATGGAACTCCCACATGTCGTTGGAGTACATCAGCCCACACGATTCGTCGAAGCCCCGCGCCGGTGGGCGGGTCTCGGGCTGGTCGCCCAGATGCCACTTGCCGAAGACGGCGGTTTTGTAGCCGCGCTTCTTGAGCACCTCGCCCATCGTCGCGAACTTCGGATCGAGCCCGTGTGCGTTGGGCCCGTGCGCACCAAAGACTCGGGTTCGGCCCGGCACACAGCCGGTCATCAGCGCCGATCGCGAGGCCGAGCAGACGGCCTGGGGGACGTAGAAATTGTTGAATCGACATCCCTGACGCGCCAGGCGGGCGACGTTGGGCGTTGCGTAGTCGGGCTTGGCGAAAGGACGAAAGTCCGCCCAGCCCGAGTCGTCGAGAAAGATGACCACGAAGTTGGGCGATTTTCTGCTTCTCTGTCCCTGGGCCAGGCTCGGCAGTCCCATCGAGACCGTCGAGAGGGCGGCCATCTTCAAGAATTCGCGGCGCGTTTGTCTATTCGTCATGGCCTGGTCTCCTCTGGCAACATCTTCGTATCCTTCTCGGTAATGCGAACGTCATGTCCCCATACGCGTTCATGGGCAAGCCATTATGGTCGCTCGCCAGGATTATCTCAAGAAGATATCCCCGTTGCTCCGACGGTGTTGCGAAGTGGAGTTCGTGCCGGGGAGTGCCGGAGAAACGATTTGCATCAACCTGGGATGGCTCGTATAGTCAGCGGCGCAACCTTTCAAGAGACGCGCGCTGGGATGGATCATTTCCTGTGGAGGCTGTACGACGCCGATTTGGCGCCGAGAGGCAGTGCCCGTTTCAAAGGAGAATACTCATGAGTGATCCGGACTTGGGTGCATTTTGGAGCGAGAATAAGGAGCGGATCGGGGAGGCTCTGCCGCAGGGCATCGAGGCGCTGGCGAAGGTTCTCCAGAGCGGGGCCGACAGATTCGAGTTTGTCCAGGAAGTGGCGGGTAAACGCGTCCACTGGAAGATGGCTGATGGCCGAGTTGCGCTGGCCTTCTGCATCGTGCCCGATCCGCGCGATCTGAGCGCGGTCCTGAACGTGTACGAGCATGCCAGGGAGTTGCAGCCGGCCCTGGTGGGCGTCTTCGTGCATCAGTGGACCGATGGCCAGGGGAATTGGGACGCCTTCGCCATCGGGCCCAAGCGGGCGATGCAGCATTGCGATCGCATCTCTGGGTCCGATCAGGTCGAGGAACGTGGACCCGAACTGCGGGAGGACATCTACACGCTGTTTGCGTGTGAGCGGGATTTTCCCGAGTCGGGCCGGGGGGCGTGGGCTGACTTGCTGGCCGGCCCGATGGACGGGGTCCTCCATCAGCTTGGCACGCTGGCGAAGCAGCACACGTGCACACAAGTCGCTGAGGATTACCTGGTACAGTGGACAAATCCAGAGGGGCAACTGGAAGCGCAGTTCTTCATCCTCCCCGACCTGGGGCAAATCGACGCCTTCGTGTCCATGTACCGGCAGATCAGCGAGACGCGGTGCCCGGTGTCGTTTGTGTGTGTCAAAGCGAACGAACCTCGTTGCTATGATATCTTCCGACTCTCGGCCCGCAGTTATCTGGAGCATCACAACCAGGTGAAATGTCCCCTGCACCTGCGGATCCGGGGAGGGGAGAAGATGCTGGAGAAGCTGCATTGGATCCCGCGCTGGGCCTCGCACATGGGCTGCATCCAGGGATGTCTGAACTACCTGGGTGTGGAGACCTCGGAGGCCTGGCTGCATGGCGCGACCGGGCACGCGTGTGTTCTCAATATCTCGCCAGGGTTGTGCCCCAGCGGGCCTACCGAGGCCCAATCCCCTGGCAAAACCTGGGCACCTCGGAGATTGGCGTGGTGCTCGTCTCCAGTGTGAGCCGGGCCGAGCCGGCCGAGGTGCGCAAGACCATCCATGACGCGCTGTCCTATGCGTTGGATCTGGGCCACAACCGGCGCAAGTGGACCGACCGCACGGGTGGCCTGGCTGGCTACGACCTTTGGATTGAGACCATGGAGCAGGGCAAGACCGGCCGCTTCGGCCTGGGTTTCAACGCCGCCGTCTGGGCCGAGTCACGCCAGTTCGCCGTCGAATTCCTCAGAGAAGCCGGACAGCAAATGGGCAACGATCTGGACCCACTCTTCGATCAGGCACTTGCCCAGTATAAGACCGTCGCGCAGTGCCTCCGAACAGTCTCAGATGCCTATCCGTTCAAGGAGCGCGATGACGAAGTGGTCAAGGTCGACAATCGGGCTCAGGCTGCTGTGAACGCTCTCAAGCAGGCCCGCGCCGCCGAAGCGGCAGGCCTGGACGTTCTGACTGAACTCGTCGCGATCCTTGGCAACTGATCGACCAGGCTCCAGCGTCAAGGCAGGGCGATATCGTAGTCGGGGGCGAAACGTTGGTGCCACTGGAGAGTCCAGAGCTCATCGAGCGGTACTCTGTCAACGCGGCTGTCTACGAAACCGATATTGATGGCTTGTTTGTGACGGTCGAGACAGAAGCGTCCCATGAAGTATCCTTGGCCATGCGGATAGGACGGGGCTCCGATGTCGCCGTATCCGCCTTCGCCAGTGAGATCGCCGGGTACGGCGTCGCCGCCGAAAGGCTAGGACCCGACCCACATCGAATCGCCTATGAGAGGGACGCTGCCCTTGGCGTCCGAGTATTTCTTGTAGTAGTTCCCAGGGGGGAAATCGACGCTGTAGATCGGGTCGTCGGGCAAGAGCCAGAGGTTTAGGCCGTAGCTGCCTTCTCCACCCAGGAAACGCCAGGCAAGGGATGCTGAGCCGTAGAACGAATCCTCGGGGCGGTCCTGACGCTTGGTCATCGGACAGAACGCCACCTTCATCACACCTTCGATATGCGCCTTGGGGTCGCTCTTGTAGCCTTTGGCCGAGAGGTAGGGCGCCAGTTGGTGGAACCAGTATTCGCCCGGTTCGTGGGAGAAGGGCATGGTCCGATCCTCGTGATCGAGGGCGTAGAGATTCATGGCCAAGCTGAGTTGACGAAGGTTGCTCTGGCAAGCGCTCGACCGCGCCTGCTTGCGCACATAGCTCAGGGCGGGCATCATAATCGCCATCAGCAATGCGATGATGGCGATCACCACCAGCAACTCGATCAGTGTGAATCCCTTTGGCTTGCCCATCATGCGAACACAAGGCCTCCGACATTGGGACAACTCACTAAGACCATAATACCCGACCCCACACGGTCGGTCAACCTGGATGCACGCATAATCTGAGGCATGCCGGTGGAGAACGCTTGGAGTTGAAAACGACCAGATGGGCGGGTGCGATCGGCCCATCCGGCCTGGATTCCTGCGAGGGGGGCAAAACGTGGGGACGCCGTGCTAGTCCACGACGCCTTTTTCTTTAGAACCGATAGAGAAACCGCAGGTGATGCCGTCGAAATCATAGAACTTGATCATCACGGTCTGAATCTCAGTCTTACCGTCCGCGGACTTCAACTCGGTCGGCACGAACCAGATGTTGCCTTCCTGGTAGGGCACGCCCGTGATCTCGTAACCCTGGACCCATTTCCCGGCGTCCCTCATCTTTCGGGCTTGCTCCCAGACCTGCGGGGGCCAGAGCCGAAAGAACAGGGCCAGGCTCTTGAGTTTAGCCTCGTCCAGGTCGATCATTGCCTGGCATGCCTGCCTGACAAGCTCTCGACAGGCTTCATCGCGGGGTAGATTGCCGACAACCAGGCCCGAATTGGGATCGACCCAAGAATCGACCTCGTGCTCGACCGCGATGGCGTCAGTCGGCTTGGCGAAGATCCCGATCGGAGGTGTTTCGTTATAGCGAATCTCGGTGAGATGCTTAACGGCCAGTGTCTTACGCGTCATCTCTTGGGGGGCGTCCTCGCGCACCGTGGTGAAGCGGCGCGGCAGCTTGCTCTTGGCGTCCACGACGAATTCCCGGATACGCTTTGACGTCTTGATGCGTACAACAATCACCTGTTCACCGTCGGCCCGGTTCTTGGTGCTGAACTCAGTCGCGTCGTTTCGCTCGGCCTGCTTGACCATATCCTCAAAGAGGCGCCCGAACTTAGGGATCCAATCCATGCTCCGCTCATCGCGAGTGGCGAAGTGAATCCGATTCGTGCGTTTGTTCAGGCCAAATACGCCGTCGGGGGAGCAAATCTTGCAGTTGGGCCAACCTGCCCGACCCAGCCAGACATGGGTAGGACGGTCAGGATCACCGTCGAATCGCATCCAGCATTCGAATTTGCCCTGTCGGTAGAACTCGCCGGCCATGTAGACGGTTTGGATCTCTTTGATGGCCGCGATCGTCTGATCGACAGCATAAGCGGGCGTCGTCCCTTCGTGAAAAACGAGTACTCCGAGAACGATGGCCATAGCAACGATGGCGGCCGCCGCCAGTTGAGTCTTCCTGTGCTCCATGATAAATCTCCTCAGACCTGATTCCGCCGAAGCGGAGGATTTCTGTTGGATTTCCTGCTGGGCGGCCGTGGCTTCTTCCAGGACTTTCTTGTCGAACTGAGATGTTGTTTGCGTGCCCACCTGCCGGCCTTGGCAGAAACGCCGAATGACTTTCTCGAATTCGTGTCGGTCTTTCATGGTGTCACCTTGCCGTCCAGCATCGAACGTAGTTTGTTCAGTCCATACCGATAGCGGCTCTGGACCGTATTGATGGACACGTCCTGGGAGGCTGCTATCTCCCGAAACCTCAATCCAACCTGCAGGTGTAGTATGATGACCTCTCGTTGGTCGTAAGGAAGCGCTGCCATAGCCCGTTCGATGAGCACGGCCTGTTCGCCCTCAATCACGGTCCGTACCGGCGTAACGCACTCTGCGACACTACTTGCCGCGATCAATGGCCCCGCGCGATAGGCGCCAACCTTGTTCAGGTTTCGTACGCGGTTGGCTACCGCCGTGAGCAGATAGCTACGCAGGCTCGTTCGCAGTCGCAGTCTGGGAACGAACCGCACAAACGAGACGAACGCATCGTGCACAACGTCCTCGCCAATAGCCTTGTCATAGGACAAGGCGACAGCCAGGCCGAGCATATCGTTCTTGTACGTGTCGTAGATGTGCCGCAGGGCATCCGCGTCGCCTCGTTTGAGCCTCCAGAGCAGCAGCTTCTCTTCCAACATCAGCAATTGGCCCCATTAGCTTCGAAACTAACGATATCGCCACTAAGACAACGTGACCAACGCTCTTCGTCTACCAAAATCCACCGTTTCTTTGGCGAGACGGATCAGGACGATGATCCTGACGTCACTGTGCCAACAAATATGTGACGATCACGCCTCGATATGATAGTATTGCTCCGTTCGCAATGTTGTGTTTGGGATAGCACTATGGCCAACAAATACGGTGTAATTTTTGATGTGGACGGCGTGATTGCCGATACGGAGTCGGTCAATCGGCGGGTGTCGATTCAGGTGTTTGATGACCTGTATGGTGTCAAGGGAGTGAAGGCGGAGGATTTTGCCGCCGGACTGGGACGCGGGGCTCATGAGTACATCAAGGCCGCTGCGCGGGTTCACAACCTCGACCTGGACGCCGAGCAGCTTGAGAGGGCAGTTCAGTATCGCCAGGATCTATTCCTGGAGATCCTCAAGACCGAACCTTTGCCCGCCTACCCGGGTGTCCTGGAGCTGATCGAGGCCGGTTTTGCCAGCGACGACTTCCAGGTCGCCATCGCCACTTCGGGAACATTGGAGAAGTCGCGCGCCGCCCTGGAGGCGGCCCAGGTTCCCTATACGAAGATGGTCTACGTGAACGGCAACGACGTGACGCACAAGAAACCCGACCCCGAGTTGTTCCTCATCGCAGCTCAGCGGATGGGGCTCGATCCGGCCCGTTGCGTCGTGATTGAGGACGCGCCGAATGGGGTCCAGGCGGCTAAGGCCGCCGGCGCCCAGTGCATCGCTGTGACGAATACTACCCCGGCAGAGAAGCTCGAGGAAGCCGACATGATCTGCGCATCCCTGGAAGCGATCGATCTGGCGACGCTTCGCCAACTTGTGGACTGAGCCGTGATGACACCAAGACTCCAAACGCACGAGAGCCCGACAACGTCAAAGACAGTCGCTTGGTTGGTTGTATTGCCGGCGCTGTTTCTCCCGATCGTCGTGAGCGCTGCATCTTCTTCGCTGGATGCCCTGCTCGAACCCATTCGTCAGGCGAGCAAGTTGCCTGCCCTGGCGGCTGCCGTTGTGAAAGGTGGCGAGACCGTCGCTATCGGCGCCGTGGGTTTTCGCAAGGAAGGCGCCCCGGACCGGGTGACGGTGGATGACAAATGGCACATTGGCTCGTGCACCAAATCGATGACCGCGGCGTTGGCCGCCATGCTGGTTGAGGACGGTCAGTTGCGCTGGGGCACGACGCTGGCCGGGATGTTCCCCAGACTGACGCTGCAGATGAAGGCCGAATGGCGGCTCGTGACGCTGGAGCAGCTTCTCTCTCATCACGGCGGCGCGCCCCACGATCTGAACGAAGACGACCTGTGGGGGCGACTGTGGCAGCGCGCTGGCAAACCCCCGCGCGAGCAGCGCGCCTATCTGACGCGTGAACTGCTCACCCAACAGAAGCCGGCCACGACGCCCGGCACGAAGTACGTTTATTCGAATGCAGGCTATGCCCTCATCGGCCATGCCATCGAGAACACACTGGATTGTCCATGGGAAGACGCGCTGGCCAAGCGGCTTTTTGGCCCGCTCGATATGATCTCGGCAGGGTTCGGAACGCCTGCGAGCGTCGGGGAGATCGACCAGCCCTGGGGGCACAAGGTTGACGAAGACGGTGCGTTGAAGCCGGTTGAGCCCGGCCTACATGCGGACAATCCAGCGGCGATCGGCCCGGGCGGGACGGTCCATTGCAGCATCGGGGACCTGGCCAAGTACGCGGCGTGGCAACTGGGTGGCGCGCGAGGTGAAAGCCGGCTGCTCAAACCGCAAGCATTCCAGAAGCTGCACACGCCCTTTGCCTCCGACAGCGAGTACGCCGGTGGTTGGGTTGCTACACAGCGCCCCTGGGGCGGCGGCACAGTCCTGACGCATGCCGGCTCCAATACGATGTTCTTTGCCGTCATGTGGATCGCACCGGAAAAGGATTTCGCGGTCGTGGTCTGCACGAATCTCGGCGGAGACGGTGCCAGGCAGGGGGTCGATGATGTCGCCGCGATGTTGATTCGCGAGTACCTCTAGGGGATTCATGCTGGGCTCGTCGGCGCCGACAGAGGGTTTAGAAGCGACGTGCCGTAGGTCAGGGAACAACTGCTCTGAGATAGATGTCACCGTCGCAGGCCGGGAGGGTGTGGATCGTGCTGGTCTTCCCAGTGGCTCGGCTCATGCGGGCATCTGCGAAAGCTACCTCGACGGGATCGTTGCCCATGGGGTTGTAGATCACAGTTGCGTTGGTGTATTCACGTCTCGTTGTGCCATCCGGTCCCGTGACAGCGGCGCTTAGGGGTTGGCCGAGGCCCTTGTCCCAGAACGGATACCAATCGTGCCGATGGTCGGGCGTCGGCAGGGGGTTGGGATCGGAGAACAGGCAACAGCCATTGGAATGCGTCAGGGTCAGTGTGGTCACTGCCCGCATGAGGCTCAGGTCCCGCCGTGACTTCTGGAACCACACCTCGACGCAATTGACGCGTGGCGGGCGCAGGTTCTCCTCGGCCCAAGCGAGTGTGCGGCCTATTCGTTGCCAGTCCGCGGGGGTCTCGCTTCGATAGCATTCCATGAAAAACCCGTTGATGTAAGACCTCGTTTTCGGCGCCGTCCGATCGTTGGCGTTGGCGATAATCAGGGGCTCGTCCCCGATAGCCGCACGGATCTCTCTGACCAGAGCCAGGCGGTGCTCATCGTCTATCCACCAATCGAGCAGAATCCCGTCGGCGACGCCTGACTCGATCACCGCGCGAGCCCGCTGGGCGACATGCCGGCGATACTCGGGATTCTTGTAGTCCAGTTGCAGGAACTGGCCTTCTTCCCAGCCCTTGACGATGCGCCCCTCCTCGTCGCGCATCCACCATTTGTGCCCCGCCGGCAGGAAGCTTGTGTGGGCGTCTCGATAGCGAATCTCGGCGATCAGGATGAGGTTGGGATTCAGGGCGAGCAGTTCTTTTCGCCTCGCCCGGGCCGAGGCAACGCTTTCCGGCCTGAAGCCTTCCGCCAGGCCACCTGGGTGCTTGTCCCAACGCAAGCCGCAGAGCGAAATGGCGCTCCACGCCAGGTCGTGCCGGGCGATCCCCTCCATTCGAGTGATGTTCGGGAGGTTCTCGACGCGGTTCCACGCCTGGAACACAGAGGGAAAACCCCGGCCGGCCAGACGTTCGGCAATGGATCTCTCACCTGAACCCGATGGTCGCGCCGGTACTCCTTGACCACAGACGCCACAGCCAATAAGCGCGATGGACAAAGTGACGAAGAGAGAATGCAACGCAGAGTATCGTTTCATCAACATCACTTATCTCCTGCACGCGGGTTGCTATTTCACGGTTGCTCAGGCGGACTCATCGATCATGAGAATCACCTGCGCCTCAGGTACGCCACTCATAATAATCTCTCTTCCCAGGTTCGTCCACCGGGCGCAATGGTCCAGGATGACACTGTCTGTGGTGACGACGATCCTGTCCGTTCTCTTCAGCTCCGCATCGGGATTTGTCGAGAGCCGCACGTCCCAACTCCAGCGGTGTTCCTCGGCCAGTTGACGGATGAGCGTCTTCAGTCGCCCGCTGTTGGAGACGGGGCTGTCCAACAGCCACAGCGTCTGGGCGACGCCGAGTTTCTCCAGGAGCGCGCCGATCAATCTTAGGGCCGGCATGGTCTCGTCCACCTTGCGATACGTCCCGTGGATGCCGGCCAAGTCGCGCAGGCATCCGTCGCGACCCTGGAAGACGAACGCGCCGCTCATTGCCGCCTCGATTGTGATCAGGAGGTTATACCCATCAATGGCAACCGCGCCATCAGAGACGGTGGCGATGTCGACACGGCGATTGAGTCGCGATGCCAACTGCTGGTCAGAGCAGACGGATCGCATGACGGCCAGTCGTTGACGCTGGGTGAGCGAGAACCGGTCGCCCACCAGCTTCAGAACGCTTCTTTCGGCGTAGCCCTTCGTCAACAGAAGCGCCGCATCGGCCAAGGCCGTGCGGAGATTGGCCCGGGTCTCAGGCGCAAAGAGCTTCGCATCGGAAGGATGTGGTCCTCGATGGGTACGCTTATCCGGCATACGGAAACCCCAGGGCGAAGATCATACGCGCTGACCTTTGTTCCGCCTTTCGTTGATCTGTTTCCGACTGCGCTTCTGATAGTCGTGCAGCCTTTCGATTCCGTATTCCTTCAGCAGCGTGCGCACGCGAACGCCCGGTTTCGTCGCGCGGAGCAACCACCATGGGGCGCGCGGATCGGCCCCTGAAGTCGGGGGGACTCGCTCGGCCTGAATCTCGTCGCCATGTTCGGCCAGCAGCTTGTTGACCTTCTCGCGATGAAAGTCGGAATGGATGAAACTGCGGTCCAGATCGAGCGTCGCAATGAACTGTTTGTTGCGTGGCTTCTCGACGTCTTTCAACGTCTGGCCCGTGATGTCGATGATGTTGCCGACGCCCACCGGGACGATGTAGTAGTGATAGAGAATCGCGTAGGCGTTCAGCGGGGCGCCGCCACTGTAGGCGCTGGGCCAAAAGACGATGTCGGCGTCCAGGTCCTCGCACTGTTGCCATAATTCGGGGAAGTTCAAATCGAAGCAGGTCAGAATGCCGATCTTCCCGAAGTCGGTGTCGAACACCTTGGCGCCCTCGGTACTGCAGTGGAGTCCTTCGCCCCAGAAGACGAAGACCTTGCGGTACCAGCCGGCAATCTTTCCCTGGCGGTCGATCAGGATGGCCGTGTTGTATTGTCTGTCTCCTGCTTGCTCACGGATCGGACAGATCACGTACATACCATACTGTTTGGCCAGTAACATCACCGCCTTCGTGGTGGGGCCTGGTACGGGCTCAGCATTGGTTCCCGCGAATTCCTCGGGCAAACAGGCGATATCCACGCCGTTCTTGCCGGCCGTGTGCAGGTGATCGATGGCCAGCTTCAGCTTCTTGCCGTGATCGCCCCCAAAGCCTATGCAGATCGCGGCGACTTTGACCTGTCGGCCCGGCAGTTTCTCTCGATCGAGCTGCGGGACAATCTGCTCAGCATGCTTGCAGAGAGCCGAACTCGGGCCAAGCAAAACGAGTGCGATCAGAAATGCAAATACCGTTCGATGGTTCTTCATTGCCACTGGCCTCCCGAGGGTAGGGTCTGGTTTCGCGCGATGGGACTCTCGTGAACGTCAGGTCCGCCGTGCGCATACGGACAAGTCTATAGGCGGCATCGCCCATGTCAAAAACAAATTGACAGCCCCGACACCGATCCCTATGATGCGGCTTTCATCGCGTTTCCCATAGGACAAATCAATGCCCAGTCACAACTTATCCCAGATTCAGATAGACGACCTTGAGATTCTCGGCTACTCGGTAGCCGGCGAGGAGACGGTGATCGCGCTGCCCCAGTTGGATGTATGCTTCGACGTGGGTAAGGCGCCGGACCAGCTCATTGCCGTCAACCACGTGCTACTCACGCACGGACACATGGACCACGCCGCCGGCTTCGCCTATTACCTGTCACAACGGAACTTCTGTGGGCTGACCGCCGGGACGATCCTGGCGCCGGCCAATCTGATCAAGCCGATGCAGGAGATCGTCAACGCGTGGGGCCGACTCGACGGCAACCGCATCCCCGCCAATCTGATCGGCGTTCGGCCCGGTGACGAACATCAGATCAAGCCCAACCTGTTCGCCCGCGCGTTTCCTACCAAGCACAGCGCCGGGTCTGTAGGTTTCACGGTCCTGGAGAAGCGCAAGAAGCTCAAAGCCGAATACGCGGGTCTGACGGGTCCCCAACTGGTGGAACTGAAGAAGCAGGGGGTCCAGATCGACACCCCGCTGGAGATCCCGATCGTCACGTACCTGGGCGATACGCAGTACGTGGATTTCGCTCAACTCGATTATGTGGCCAAGAGCAAGATCCTAATCGCCGAGTGTACGTTCTACGAGGACGAGCACCTCAGTCGGGCCAATGCCGGCCGGCATATGCACGTCGAGGAATTCGCGTCGCTGGTGGAGCGACTGGAGAACGAGCACATCGTCATCGCCCACACCACGCAGCGCACCCCCATGAGCGAGGTCCGCAAGATGCTCAAGAAAGCCCTGCCGGCCGAGATCCACGACAAGATCATCATCCTGATGGACCGCAAGTGGCGACAGGGCCGTCGGTAGATGCGAACACGCCGCATGTCGCCCTTACCCTGACGACTACATCGGCGGGCGGGGACTCGCCAGGCAGAAATCGACAAGTTCGTCGATGACGGCGGTGCCGGCGCACATGACCTTGTCGGCGCCGCCCCAGTAGAGCTTGAGCGTTCCATCCTCTTCGGGCACAGCCGCGCAGGTGAAGACGACGTTGTGGACGTAACCCACGATTTCCCAGGGGTCTTCAGGCTGGAGAATCCACCGATCCCCGACCGCGATGATGCGAGCCGGATCCTTCAGATCGTGCAAAGCGACCCCGAGTCGATAGACGCAGCCATCCATGGTGGGGAAGACGCCATGATAGATATTGAGCCAGCCTCGGTCGGTCTTGATCGGCGGGGCGCCGGGACCGATCTTCATCTCATCCCAGTGATACGTGACGGGTTTCATCACGACCTTCGAATCGCCCCAGTGCACGAGGTCGGGCGAGTAGCTGATCCAGATCGACCAGGGACTGATCTCCGAATGCGGCCGGTCCATTCGCACGTAGCGACCGTCGATTCTTTCGGGGAAGATCACGGTATTGCGGTAGTCCGCCTGGGTGATCAGTGCGACGCGCTCAATGGTCTGGAAGTCGGTGGTCTTGGCCAGCGCGATTCGGACCCCGTGCTTTGAATAGGCGCTGTACGTGATGTAGTAGGCATCGTCGATGAAGGTGATGCGCGGGTCCTCGACGCCAAAAGCCTCGTACTCGGAGAAGGGCGGCTTGGTCCCAGGTGTCAGGAACGGCTCGGGCCGGGCGGTGAAATGAAACCCATCGTTGCTCTCGGCCAGTCCGATGATCGATCGCCCTGTGTCCAGATGCGAGCGAAACAGCATGACGTACCGACCCTGGTACTTCGCGACGGCCGCGTTGTGGACCGTCTCGACGGCGTAGGGAATGTTCTCCTTGGTCAGGATCGGATTCCCTTCGTAGCGGGTGATAATGGGCTCTCTCATAATCTGGCCTTCTTTAAGAGGAAGTATGTTGAACAAGGGCAAATAGAGGAATGGGCACACTGTGCTCGATCTGTGCCCTGTGTATCAGGCTGATAGAACGCGGTGTAACCGATCGAATTCATCGACCACGTCGGGTATAGAAATGGGACGGCTGAAATGCCCCCCCCATGTCCCAGTTCATTACGCAGCCTGTAGTATCCTGCTACAGTGTTGTAGTCCTTACTCCCCTTTTCGACCAACAGGGCAAGCCTATCCTTGAAATATGGTCGATCTGCATCCTTGTCCTTTGGGAGAATATCCCATACTCTTCTTTGCTTCCATTGTCGCAGGTTCGTCTGCTTGCTGGTGATCAACTTGCTACTTCGTTCTCTGATATGCCCCTCCAACCTTGTGAACATGAACAAGAAATAAGCATGGTCGTTCAACTCTCGTTTTCGTGCCCACGCCTTTTCCTTCTGAGCCCATCGTTTCTTGTTCGCTTCGAACTCTCTCCTGGCGTAGAAGGAGTCGATTTCTCCGTACATTTGCCCCAGTTCCCTGAAGATGCTCATAGATCATTCCTCAAGGAGCCCAACGAAACAGCGTTTGTCAAACTGTTGGTCCTCTCGCCCGTTGGTCCTACCATAAGCTACCCATCGTGGCTTATGGAACTTCTGCGCTTTGTCGACCAGAATCGTGGCTCCGTTCTTCGTAAGGATATCCAGACGGCCATTCGCCCCGACAATCCAGAGTCCTTTGGGCTTGACCGTTGCAACAAGGTCTCCACCCCGATACACTTCTAGCTCTTCGAGCGTTTCGGGGCCAACAGCGAACCTCTCCATCAACTCCTCATACATTCGAACTCTTGGGCGTCGTTTGCAGGTGTATTTCCCTTCAGGGCCCAGCCATTTTGTGATCGTATCGTACAGGGAGGATATTCGCTTTTTCCAGTCGTCTATCCTATGTCGCAGATCATTCTTGGTGATTTTAGTCTCGACCATATCGCTTCACGTCCTCACCCCGGTCTTGCACGGGCAACAACTGGACAAAGATAACCTCTCTACTACGCACGCGGTCACATCCTGGAAAAGCATTATAGCTGCTTTTGCGAGGTAACCTCAATGCTTCTTCGCTTCGCGGCGGAAGATTTCTTCGTAGACCTTTTCGTAGCCAGCGACCATGCAGTCGATGGTGAAGTTCTCTTCCACGCGTTGGCGGCATTTGTTTCGGTCGATCTTGTCGATTCGGTGGACCGCTTCGACGGCTTCTTCGACGTTGCTGACCAGGATGCCCGTCTCGTTGTCCTGGACGACCTCGCGACAGGAGCCCAAGTCCATCGCAATGACGGGGACACCGGCCGCCATGGACTCGGCCATCACCAGGCCGAATCGCTCGGGAATCGTGTTCAAGTGCAGCACGGCCAGTGCCTCCTTCAAGAGGGCGTCCCGCTGAGGGGGATTGACCGGGCCGATGTATTTGATGAGATCGCCATCGAAGTGTTTGGAACAGTCGTCGAAGTAGGCCTGGTCCTGGACGATCCCGGCCACGATGAGAGGCATATCGGCTCTCTGGGCGGTTTCGATCGCCAGGTGCAGGCCCTTGTCGGGATGGATCCGTCCATAGAAGACGAGATTCTCCCCCGGCGCCGCGCGGAATGTCAGGTTGGACAGATCGATCCCGTTATACACCGTCGCGACATAGGGCAGTTCGGGATCGCGGTCGGCGTCGCTGATCGAAGCGTAGTAAGTGTCCTTGTGATCGTGATAGACACGGAGAATGTCCGGCTCCGAGAAACCGTGAATGGTGGTCAGCATGGGCGTTTTGATGAAAGGCAGATACGTCAAGGGCAGGTAGTCAAAGTTGTTATGGATCAGATCGAATTCGTCGGCGTGGGCCAGGGCTTTGGAGATGTGCAGACAGGTGGAGATGGGGGGAATCTGCGATTTGTCTTCTTCATAGCCCTTCTCCACGAAGCTGACGAGATGGGCCTTCGTGACCGAATCTCTTGTGGCGAAAAGGGTGACATTCCGCCAGCCCCGTGCGACGAGTCCCTCCGTAATATTGCTAGCTACGGTTTCCCAGGCGCCGTAGGCCCGGGGCGGCGTGCGCCACGCCACCGCGGCGAGTATGGCGATTCGTTTGTCTTTGATGCTCATCGGTTGCCTCCGTGCAACGAACGCCGCGCGCCGACTCAATCAGCGGACGTCGATCCCTTGACTTCAGTCTTGATTCGTTGGATGTGTCCGCGGCCCAGGGCCTTGACCTCACAGTCGAGTTCAAAGTAGCGCCGAATCTTGTCGTCGTCCAGAATACCGAAACAGTCGATTACGGCCAGGGGGCCACCGGCCCATGCGACGATCTCATCGGGATCGAACGCCAGATAGGGCTTGTGCGGCACGGCCAGAATGATCGCCTCGGCTCCGTGGATGGCCTTGGCCATATCCTGCTCGACCCGGGTGTTGACCAAGCCGTCCTGATTGCGGAAGAAGCGGGCCCAGGAGTGCCCCGGCGCCGGATACGTGTCCTGGCTCTCCAACTCATACCAGTGCTCGACGTACGGATCGTGGACGCGAATTTCGGCGCCCATCTCCGTCAGTTTGCGGACGACCATCTCACTGCCACTGTAGCGCGTGTCGCCCACATCCTGACGATAACTGGCGCCGCAGACCAGGACATCAGCCCCGGCGATGTAACGACCCATGTTGCGCAGCGCGTCGCGAGTCAACTGGGCGACGTGCAGCCCGCGCGTATCGTTGATGTCGATGGCATTCGGCGTGATCTTGAAGATACTGTCTCCGTCCTCGAAACCGAGGATGTGCTTGTACGCCCAGTAGCCCAGACCGCCGTCCTTGGGCAGGCAGTAGCCGCCAATGCCAGGGCCTGGGAAGATCATGTTGCTGTGGGTCGGGCGCATCTTGATGGCATCGATCACTTTGATCAGGTCCACACCGTTGCGTTCGGCAAACAGACTCCACTCGTTCAGGAACGCCAGCGTCGTGGCGCGGTAGGAGTTCTCAACAATCTTGGTGGTCTCCGACTCAATCGGGCGGTCCATCACGGTCAGGGGGAATTCGTCCGTGTTGAGGACCTCGTGCAGGAACTTCTCGACACGGGCCCGCGCTTCGGCGTTGCATCCAGAGCAGACGCGCCAGAAATCCCGGATCGACGAGACGTAGTGTCGGCCCGGCATGACCCGCTCGAAGCTATGGGCCAGAAGCGGTTCGCCCTCGAGGCCGCGCGTGGCGAAGGCCTTCTTCATGATGGGCCAGGCGACGAACTCGGTGGTCCCGGGCGCGACAGTCGTTTCTATGAGGACCAGGCACCCCGGCTCGATCTTCTCGCCGATGGTCCGCATCGTGGCTTCCAGAGCGCTCATCTCGGCCTGTCCCGTTCGCATGTTGCCCAGGTCGTGTTTGGTGTAGTCACACTGGACGTCGATCACGACGCAGTCGGCCAGTTTGAGGCAATCGCTGTTGTAGGTCGCCACGAGCGTCTTCTTCTCGAGCACGCAGCGGGCGATCATCGGATCGACCTCCGGATCTTCGGCCTTGACCGGGGACTGACCTCGGTTCAGCAGGGGGATTTTCCAGTAGCTGCGCGTGCTGGGCCGCTGACAGCCGATAACGAACTTGCTGGGCCGGCCCGTCTCCTTGTCGACGGTGTCGGCGATGATGGCGGCCATGACCGCTCCCACAAAACCGACGCCCATCACAACGACGACTTCCTTGCCTTCATTCCGGGCCGCCTGGGCCAGGACTTCGAGCCGTTGAAACTCAGCGTCGTAGGTGTCGGACTGGGGAAGGAGGAACTTCTCACCTGCAGGACTTACTGAATAGTCGCTCATGGGTCGTCACCTCATAGTGTGGATGCCTGTTATCGGGCTTCGTTTTCCGTGCGATCCTGACGTGCCACGTTGCTCGCGTGACAAATGCGATGAGTATAGCAGTCACTGATCGCTTATCAAGGGTTTTCGGGAGGCGCGGCCATCCGCGTTCCTCTAGAATGAATCGGCGTGCGAGGCTTTGTACTTGAGAGGTGAAAGTGGTATAATGGCATGTGAATGAACAGAGAGAGGACAGTGCGGCCCAATACCGATCCGATGGCGAAGGCTGCGGTAGGAGGATAAGCGTGCAGAATTGGTTGCTTGCCTGGATAGTACTGCTGTGCTTTGCCCCGGCTTCTGGGGCTGGGCAGGTCGTATTTGAGTACCCGTCCGACGTGCTTGACGCCTATGATGCTGATGACAGTTGCTGGACGGGGATGTCATCGTATGGGTCCTATCCCGCTCCTGTCGTGCTGCACGACTGGCTGGTGGGGCCGCCGCCCTCGGATCTTTCGGCGGTTACAGTGCCTGAGGATCACTGGGTGGACCTGTTATTCTCCGGCGTCCTGGTCGACGGTCCCGGCGATGATATCGAGATGACCGAATCAGGCAAGGCTGGCGAAGAGGCCATCGTTTTCCTGACGGACGGTGCCGATGCCGAGTACCCTGTTGGCATGGTCAGGGCCGAACGACTCCATGTCCAGGCCTTGACCTATATTGGCCTGGATCTTCCTGAGATGGAGGGTTCCTTCGCCCCCCGCGCGCTGCGCCTGGTTGCCGTCGATCATGGTGGCCAATCTCCCGGCTTCGATGTGGGGTACGTGCAGGCTCGTATCTCGCATGAGTGCGGACCGGTCCCGCGCCATCCGAACCCGGCCAGCGGGGCGCTAAACGTCCCTGTGGACGCCAACCTGGTGTGGACGCCCGCCTGTGGGACGCACGACCAGTTCCTCTATTTTAGCGAGGTGAGGTCCCAGGTCGTCTCTGGCGAGGCCCGCGTCCGGTTTCGGATTGAGCCGCCGGAGGCCAACGACGTCGAGCCGCCCGAGATGCAACTGGGCCGAACGTATTATTGGCGCGTCGATGCCGTCAATGACGTGGATGCGAACGATATCTCAATAGGCGATATCTGGTCCTTCACCGTTGCCGACCATCTCGTGGTTGACGATTTCGATCGCTACAAAAGCTGGACCGGACCCTTCCTGCATGAGGCCTGGCATACCGGTAGTCGGGGACGGACCTCACTGGAGAGCGAGCGTATCTTTCGCAGTTGCCAGCAGTCGCTGGCCTTTACCTATTTCTATGACGGGGTTAAGTGGTCTGAAGCGTATTACAATTTCAATCCATCACACGACTGGAGCCGGATGGGGGGCGCCGTGCTGCGGCTTTGGTTGTATGGGAAGTATACCAACGATACTCGAGGACGGATGTACCTGACGCTGGGCGATGGGGAAAACGAACAGCGACAATTCTTTCAGGGGGATATCGAGGTTCTCAAGCGGCCCGAGTGGGTGCAGTGGCGCGTGGCGCTGCGCGACTTCAATGATGTCAACCTGGCCCGGGTCGAACGCCTGACCATTGGTCTGGACTGGCCGTCGGCCCGGCCCGGGCACAACGGGACCGGGACGGTCCACATCGATGATATCGCCGTGTTTCCTCCACAGTGTCGCGAGGCCCATCGTCCTACCGCGGATCTGACGTCTGACTGTGCCGTTGACTACGCGGACCTCGAACAGATGGCCTTCCAATGGTTAAGCGAACCGGCGCGCACCGTTCCCGTGACGTCGCCCGGAGAGCCGGTGCTCTGGTACCGGTTCGACGGAACAGCGAACGACAGCGCCGGCACCGCCCATGGGCAAGTGCAGGGCCGACCGGCCTATGCTGATGGCGTGCACGGGCAGGCCATTCATTTCCTCAATCGCGGCGACGCGGTGGAGGTGCCCGATGCGGCGCGCGTTTTCAACGGTGTCCGTGATGCGATTACGATCGCGTTTTGGCTGCATGGTGAGGACTCATCTCATCTGAACGATACGCTCTGCTGCTCCAATTACATCTATGGCAAATCGAATCCCACCATTGCGATCCATCTGGGCTGCTGGCGCCGGCCAGGCCAGTACCGTTGGGACTGCGGCGCGCCCTGGTCGTTCGAGAGCCGCCTGGCTGGCCATCATTGTTCGCAGGATGAATGGGCCGGGCGCTGGAACCACTGGCTCTTCACGAAGGATACGCGCGTTGGACCGGATGGTCGCGAGGGCGTTATGCAAATCTACCTGAATGGGGCGCTCCACGATAGTCGCCTCGGGCCGGACGCTCCGATTGAGGACATTACCTCCTTCGTCATCGGGGCCGGCTGGTATGGTCGCTACGACGGCCTGATCGATGATTTTCAGATCTACGACTACGCCCTCAGCGAGGCCGAAGCCGCCTATCTGGCCAGCGAGGGGACCGGGCATCTCGAACATTTCATAGCGACGCCCGCCGACCTCGATGGCAGCGACAGGGTAGACCTGCGCGACTTCGGTGTTTTGGCCGAGCAATGGCTCGACGACCGAATCTGGCCTTGAGATCTCGCCATTCCCTTCGCTCCCTGGAGTAAGGGGAACAAATCTGCAGAAAAACCTGGATTCCCCGAACTCTCCTGCACGATGGTCTAGTATACCTATGGGATAATAGGAAAGTGTCGTGTTCTTCTATATCCTGGACTCAAGTTAGACCATCTGTGTCCTACCCACGTCAACAGACAATGACCTCGTCGGAACGCTCTTGGCGCCTCGTCGAGTTAGAGGACTCCAGCCCTGCCGCCGCGGCCGGTTGAGAAAGGCTAGGTTAATCCAGACCACGCGAGTCCTGTAGGGCCGGCATCCATTTCAGAGAACTGCGTACCATCCATCGCTTTGTTGGTCACAGGAAGCACTAGTATTAAGGAGGATAAACAATGGCGATTCACAAAGACGGTTCATTTCGTTGGTTTACGTTGTTCCGTTTGTTCAGCTTTTCCTTTGGTGTGGTTCAAGCCGGGAGGTGTCGAGATCCCGGTGATCGTTAATGTGCTGGGTCCCGAAGGCGCGACGGATCAACTTGATGTCGATAATGCCTTTATTACCGTCAACGAGATTCTCATACAGGCCAATGTACAACTGAATGTTGTCCAATATGCGGCGGGAGTCGAGATCGGTAATGGAGACAGGCTCTTGGGCGAGGCCGAGCACGACGAGGCGTTGCGTCGCGTGCTTCAGATCCCAGGACCGCCAGGGGATTTCCTGAATGGGAACGGCGGTGATTCGCTCAAGGGGAATGGCTGGGGAAAACGCCACCGCCATGGTTGCCCCATAACCATCTACATCGCCGACGACGTCTGGCTCGAGCGGCCCGATCTGGTGTTGTGGAACGCCGCCTTCTTTCCCGCCGCGTTCATGGAGTTGGGCGGTCAACCCGAGGAGGCGGGGAGGATCTTGGCCCGGGAGATTGCTCTTTCTGCAGGGCTACCTCCTTCAAGCGACCCCGAAAGCCTCCTGTTCGAGGGGGGGGGCGGCACGCTTCTGGTCGGCCCCGTCGAGACTGGCCCGATTCGGACGTTTGCCGAACAGATCGGTCTGCTTCGATCCCCCCTGGCTGAGGGTTTTTCGCCGGCTATGCTGGATTCGCTGCGGTGTCCACGATGGCAGGGGGCATTGTATCATCAGGAGGTAATTGGCCGTTGGGGTGATCCACTCGATGATGTGACTATCGACGATGCAGGCGGATCGAGGATCGGGGTCGGCCAGACCGATCTTGTGTCCTTCACAGCGAAGGCAGGGACAGTCGGGGCCGATCCTTCCGATCGCGAGTTGATCCTGAAGGCCCTTTTCAATAGTGCCGTGCTCCATGAGAGCATCGGTATCGATACGTATATGCGGGGCTACGCCCACAGGAACGACATACTCACGGGCGACGTCCTCCATGACAACGATGCGGTCATCGGGTTCGGGCCTGGCTTTGTCGGGGCTATCAATCTCATAGAGCCCGGCGAATGGACCGAGATTCCCGGAGCGACGGTGGACGTCGACGTGGTGGGAGGGCGAACGCGAGTCAAGACAACCATTCCTTTGGGCCCTTTTGATCGCTTGAGCAGTATTCTGCCAAGCGATCTCTTCGATGATCTCACCCACGGCAACCCCATCGACCTTACCGTGGGAGCCAGCGCGTTCATCTTGGGCGATACGGGCTTCACCGTTGAGCGTGATGCGATCTGGTATATGAAACTGGGAGCCTGCCCGAAGCCACTGCCTTGTGTTACCGAGGACACTCTCCTCGACGGGTTCGATCCGCTAACTTTTATGCCCGGAATAAACGTACGTACAGCGCTGGTCGGGGACCCGGGCGACCTGCCGATTGACGAGAGTCCCAGGGAGATTCTGGACGGGCTCTTTGGCGGTCCTGATCCGGTCGACGAAGCCGGCCGGGATCTCTTTGGTTCCATCAATTTCGGCACGGACCCCCTGGCCGACCGGGGATTCTTCGGCTCCCCTGAGGGGGCTCCCGACCGTCCCTATCCTGGGATCGAGCCACCGCTCGCTACAGATCGCCTCTTTGGAACCCAGGCGCGCGGCGTAATCGATCTGGAGCAGGGCTTGCATGCCATCGGTATTCACGGCGACGATCGGGCCACCCTCAGAATTGGCGGCGTGGAGGTGGGGCGGACATTCCACGATCACCCCTGGACGCCCAACGGCGACGGCGAGGTCATGCCTCCTATCAACGGCGGTCCCGACGACGACAAGATGGGCATCCTGAGACGTGGCGACTTCGTCTTCGAAGTCAAACAGGCCGGCTTCTACTCCTTTGACCTTCGCGCCCTGGGCAAAATCGCTGCGCCGTCCGGGAACGGCCCGCAGATCCTGGCCGAAGGCGATGGTGTCGCATCCCTGGAGGTAACTGTCGTGTTGCCCGATGGGACTCGTGTTCTGCTAGGCGATACGACCAGCGGCAGTCCACCTGTGTTTGTGTTGCCCGACGGGCCGGCTGATCCGGGGGAGCTCGTGGTGTTGGATTTCGACGATAGCTTTGCCATCGGCCCACCTTTCCGTTCGTTTGGTGATAGGACCTGGTTCATCGAATTCGCCGGCAGCAACAAATTCGCTCGATCCGGAACCATTACCCACACTGAGACGAGCACGCTGGAACTGACTGTTGAAGTGACCGGCGGACAGATCACGTTCGACTACGAGGTTTCATCCGAGGCCAATTTCGATCTCTTCCGTTTCTTCATCGATGGACAGGAGCAGCAGGCGTGGTCCGGCGAAGCGCAGGGCACGGCCTCTTTCCCGGTTGAAGCCGGGAAAAAAGTGTTTGCCTGGACCTACGAGAAGGACGGTTCCGATTCCCGTGGGTCGGATCAAGTCCGCATCGACAACGTGACGTATCCCCAGGCCGCTCAATAGCGTCTGTTACGTGAGATCGGTGATGGAGATTAGGGTGTCTTGATGTTGTCGTGTAGGTTTTCGGAGGTGGCTAGGGCCACGACCCGGCCCTGGTCGCCGACGGCGCAGTAGAAGTGATAGACCACACCCTGGTGTTTGACGACCCATGGTTTGTGGGCGTAGGTCTGGTCGTAAGGCTCCGACGGCGCCACCAGATCCGAGCCTTGCCATTTCGTCCAGTGGACCAGGTCGTAGGAGCAGGCGAAGGTGTCGAAGGCCTGGGGACGCCAGAAGGCTCCAAAGTAGAACATCACCCAGACATCTCCCACGCGAACGATCTGGGGATCGCCTGAGATCCCCTTTCCGTTATCGATGACCGGTTCGGTCCCGTAGCGAACCCAGTGACGCATGTCGCGGGAGACCGCCATGCCGATCCGTTCTGCGCCGCCCTTGGGTTTGCCGTTGTAGAACATCACGAACGGGTAGCCCAGCGTCTGGTGCCTGTCGTGGATGATGTTGCTCTTGTACTGAGTCAACGCTTCCCAGGGACGCACGTCTTTCTGGTCGCGCGACAGTACGGGCGCATCGAGCCGATGCCAGGGTACGGCGCTTGCCGGGTCTTTCGTCCAGGCCATGCCGATAGCCAGGGGGTCGGTCTCATAGCCCTTGAGTGCACCACCCAAATAAGACATCCAATACTTGCCATCATGGGCTTCGAGTTCGTAGGAGCCGGCCCATTCCGTGTCCTGCAACGCGACGTAGCCGGCTGCCTGCACGGCATCCCACCCCGAATTCCGGAAGGGTAGGATCTTGCCTTTCGGTTCCCACTGCATCAGATCGTCGCTCTCAGCCAGCGCCGTTTCGTAGCCGTCCCCGTCGAAGATGATATAGATCATGTACCACTTATCGCCCCGTCGGAACACGCTGGGGCAATCGAGTTTCTTGCCACTCTCGCCCTTGAGAATGACTCCATACTTGAAGGGCGTCTTGACCTCATCGTAGACCCGCTTCATCACTGTCGGTTCCACGGCGCGCCGCTCCGACTTGGCCGGTATGATCTGACGCGTTTGCCCCAGGGCCTGTCCTGTGATTATTAGCGTGAAAAGGGTCAGGTACAGTCGTTGATTCATTTGGCATCCCTCAGATTTCAGGAAAAGCGCTGCCGGCTACTTCACGCGTTCACAGATAATACTGGTCAGGTCGAAGCCGAGCCCTTGGGATTCCTCGCTCTTTCCCACCAGCTTGAACATCAGATTATTCGGCCCCTGCCCCAATTGAAGCGTGCCGATGTACTCTCCCTTGGCCGGCTTTGCCTCTTTGTTGAACAGGTCAAGTTCCGGCCCGACCGGTGCTTCATCTCGAAACAACTGCACCTTCCCCTGTTCGGGGCCTTTGACGACATCCAGACTCACGCGGTAGGTTCCAGCGGCCGGCAACTCGCACGTCAAGCAGATCGAATGAGGCCCAAACGTCGCTCCGTCTTTGGCTCGCATCGAGAGGAAGCGGACCTCGCGGCCCTCGAACTTAGCGCCCGTCTTGGTCAGGGTCGCATTTCTCAGCGAAAACGAATAGATGGGGACATTCCACCAGACGGCAAAGACGATTCGCTCGGGGTCCAGGACCTCCCGGTCCCCAACGGGCGGCAGTGCAAACGCGCACGTGGGGCGGTCTTGCGAATAGAGATATGTCAGGCCGCAGTAGTCGTTCAGTTGGTCATTGTTGGTGGGCGCGTGTTCGATGGTCTGAAGGATGCTCTGGCGATACGCATAGGCATCCCCGAGCATGATTCGGTATCCGCCCGTACGGCCCAGATGCTTCTTGTAAGCCAGGCAGCCACTCAACACGAAGGAACGGCGTGTTTCCCATCGGCCCGGCACGTCGTACCAGCCACCGTTGTAGAAGTCCTCAGAGCCTGTGCCGTGGATGACGAGGTCGCCGTCGATGGTGGTCTGGTCGTCGCCCTCGAAGTAGTAGGTCCCCCCCGACTCGAAGGCCTGGGATTGCTGCACCGCGCCCACCAGGTGTCCTCGCCCCTCGGTTTCGATAAATGTGAAGGGGTTGCCCTTAGTCGTGGGATTCTCGCGCCGCCACAGCGCATAGAATTTACCCTCGTCCTTCCGGCGCCCAACCGGTGCGAACAGCACTTCCGCCTGGACTGAGACGTTTCTGTCCAGGCCGGGCTCAGCGTACAGCTCGACCCGGCCTGATTTGTCGAACGGCATCGGGAAATAGCAGTAGTTCACCCCATCGGCCGTGCCGGTCAACAGCGATTTCATGGCGGGCTGGCCCCAGGCGTATCCGAAGAAATCTCCCGCCGGGCTTAGAATCGCCGGCTGGCTGTCACCATCCCAATAGGCGCGCAGAAGAATATCTCGTTTCTTGCCGGCCAGCGCCTCGGTCGGTTGCAGGCGGATTCCAACGATCCGGCCCGGTCGCTCCACATCGATCAGCGTTGCAGCTTTGCCCGGTTCCAGAGTCACCTTGGAGGTCACGGTTTCGACCTGGCTGCCCTTGGGAGTGACGTAAGCGCTGATGTCCTTGCCGGCCGAGCCAAACAGTGTCTTGGCCTTCTCTAGATGCTCTCGTTGCGCGGCCGTCGGTTGGGCGGAGAAACTTTCGATTCCCATGTCCTCGGGATAGGTGGCGTAGTTGATTTGATAGAACTGTATGCGCTTGGCTCGGATGAACACCTTGCAGGATTTCTCATAGGGCAGGGGGACATAGCTGTAGAATCCCCCCGCGCCGTAGCCGACCAGGGGTCGCTCGAAGGAGGGGTGCTTGCCCATGAACAGTTCGCGGAACGTCACGCGTATACGCGGCTCCGTTTCCCCATCAAAGTAGAACTCCATCACATCGTCCGTCGGCGTTGGCGTCCAGATGCGATAGATCACGCCCGGTCCCTGCAGATCCGCCAGAACGAGTCCGTCCTTCTCCTTTCGCACGAAGGAGTATTGGCCCCCGAACCCATCATTATTGCCGCCGGTCCGGTCGTAGCTCGATACCGACGCGACCTCTACCGATTCGCGGAACATGGCGAGTCGGTCCAGGCGATACAGCTCCTCGATGCCCGGGACGAGACGCTCATCGGCTCGGGAGGCGGCCGCACAGTGGAATAGTGCGAAGGCTAACAAGCCGATCAGTCCAAGACGTGCGTAGCTTCCCATGCTCAAGTCCTTTCATGCGAGATAGTGTTCAGGGTGGCCGCGTTTCAGGCCGATGGCGCCTCGATCTGGTCACGGTACGCCTTCATGCCCTTGAGCCTGGCGATGGCTACCTGGGCGACGCGGCTGTGGTCAAAGGCCATATGGGCCGGGAGTGAGTCGATGGCGAACCATTGCGCCTGGGCTGCGTCATCGCCGGCGCGGATATCGGTCTGGTCCGGCCCGGCGATGCCCATGAAGACCACCGTGATCTGCCGGCCCCGTGGGTCGCGACCGACCGTGCCGAACGTGCGCATCTGCTCCAATGGAATGCCGGTCAGCCCGGTCTCCTCCGCTAACTCTCGGGCGACGGCGTCCTCGAGTTCCTCGTCCATTTCAATGAAGCCTCCCGGGATGGCCCACTGTCCCTGGTAGGGGTCGTGCTTGCGATTGATCAGCAGAAGGCGGGCCTTGCCGGCATGGAAGCTGAACACCGCGGCGTCGACCGTCACCATCGGCCGGGGCCACTCATATACATATTTACCCTGTATTGCCATCGAGCGATTTCCTCAAGGTCTCTGCATCCGGGCTCGCGGCTCATCGAATGGATGCCGCTGACCGCCATTCTAGCGGGTCGGTTCGACATTTCAACGCCGATTTTAGATCGCCCGTTGCCCGTTAAGCCACTCTGGCATACAATCCGCAACCTATGTCGAGCACGTGGACGAACATTCTGCTGATCAAGCCCAGTTCTCTGGGGGACATCGTCATGGCGTTGCCGGCGCTATCGGCGCTACGCCGCAGTTTCCCCGAGGCGCGGATAAGCTGGCTGGTTCGCCCCGAGTTCGCTTCGCTGATCGAGGGACATCCCCACCTGGATGAGATCCTTCTGTTCGACCGCAAGCGTTTGGGTAAGGCGTGGCGCCATCCCGGCGCTTTCGGCTCGCTTGTTTCCCTGGTGGGGGAGCTGCGCCGGCGCCGGTTTGATGCCGTGCTGGACTTGCAGGGGCTCTTCCGCAGCGCCTCGCTGGCCTGGCTATCCGGCTGCAAGGAGCGGTTCGGCCCGGCCTGGGGCCGTGAGTTCGCGCACCATTTCTATACGACCACGGCAGCGCCTCACATCGAGTGGGCCCACGTAATCGACTACTACATGAAGATTCTGGGGGCGATGGGTGCAGCGGACCTCGCGGTCGAATTCGTCTTGCCGGAGAAACCAGCCGTGGCCCAGGCGGTTGAGAAGCTGCTGGCACAGCACAACATCCCGCGCGACAAGTACGCCGTTCTCATCCCAGGTTCGGCTCAGGTCAGCAAGTGCTGGCCGGTCGAGCGATTCGCGGCGCTGGCCGATAAGCTGACCTCCGAGCATGGGCTTTCCGTTGTCGCTACCGGCAGCGGACCGGAGGCGACGATGATCGATCAGATCAGAGACCGCGCGAGTTGTCCCATCCTCAGTCTGGCGGGCCGGACGTCACTGCCCGAACTGGTTGAAGTTTTGCGACGCGCCCGTGTAGTCATCAGCAACGATACGGGACCGGGCCATATCGCCGCCGCCCTCGCCAGACCCTTGGTGATGATGTTCAGTTGGTCCAATCCCCTGCGCGTCGGACCCTACCGGCGTCCCGAGTGCCTCGTCGGCCGCGATCTGACCGAGAGGGGCTTGGCCATCAAGAGTACGAATCCCGGGCATGCCATCCACTATGTCACCTTAGACGAGGTATACGCCAAGGCCGTTGAGCAGTTGAGCGATGCCTAGAGGCTTTCGACGACGGTAGCGCAGCGTTCACACAAGTCTGGGTGGTTGGCATTGGCGCCGACGCTGGGCCAGTAGTTCCAGCAGCGCTGGCATTTGCTGTGCGTACATTTTTCGGCGGCGATGGTCGTTGCCTCGGCGCCGGGTTGGAGCTTGACTTCGCTGATGATACACAAGGCGGCGAAGGATTCCAGGCCAAAGGCGTTCAAGGCTGTGGTGTCCTCGTCGGTGCAATGCATCGTGACGGCGGCCTCCTGGTTGCTGGCGATGGTCTTGTCCTGACGCAGGCCCTCGAGGGTGCGGAGAACCTTATCCCGTAGTTCCATCAGTTTTAGCCACTTGGCCTGCTGGCCGGCGTAGTCGATGGATTCGTCGAGCTTTGGCATACTCGCCAGGTGTACGGAGCCACAATCCTCACCTTGACCCGGCATGGCTTCCCAGGCCTCCTCGGCCGTATGGGCCAGGATGGGCGTCAGCAGTCGCACCAGGGCGTCCAGGATGCGGTGCATGACGGTCCGCGCACTGCGGCGGGATGGGCTGTCGGCGCCGTCGCAGTAAAGCCGATCTTTGAGCACGTCCATGTAGATGCTGCTCATCTCGACCGTGCAGAACTTGTAGAGCAGCGAGAAGACGCGATGAAACACGAAGTTCTCATAGGCCTCGGTGACATCGACGATAAGCTTCTGCAGTTGGCACATGGCCCATTGGTCGATCTCGGACATTTGATCGTAGGGTACGGCGTGCTGAGCGGGGTCGAAGCCGTTGAGATTGCCCAGCAGGTAGCGCAGCGTGTTGCGGATCTTGCGATACGCGTCCTGGGAGCGCCCGATCAACTCGTCGTTGCAGCGCACGTCCTCCTGGTAGTTGACGCTGGCGACCCAGAGCCTGAGGATGTCGGCGCCGTACCGGGCGACCTCGTCCTGGGCGTTGACGTAATTGCCGAGTGACTTGGACTGCTTCATGCCCTTTTCGTCGACGGTGAAGCCGTGCGTCAGGACGCTCTTGAAAGGGGCGCCGCCCGTGGCGCCGATCGCCGGCAACAGCGAGAGCTGGAACCAGCCGCGGTGCTGGTCGGAGCCTTCCAGATACAGATCCACCGGCACGGGCCAACCGGCGGCGTGCGCGACGCTGTACCAACTGCAGCCCGACTCGAACCATACGTCGAAAATGTTCTCTTCTTTTTCGAGTTGATCGAGGTCGAAGCCTTCGGGCAGTTCGAAGTCATCGCCCAGAATTTCTTGGGGCGAATCGGTGAACCAGCTATTGGAGCCGCGTTGGCCGATATGTTTGGCGACCGCCAGGACGGATTCCTTGGTCAGCAGGGCGCGACCGTCCGGCATGGCGAACACGGGGATCGGCAATCCCCAGCTTCGCTGTCGGCTGATGCACCAGTCGGGCCGCGATTCGAGCATGCCGGCGATGCGCTTCTGTCCCCAGGCCGGAATCCAACGGACCTGTTCGACGCTCTCCATGGCCATGTCGCGCAGGTTCTTGCCCGTCTCGGGCAGCGCCTTGTCGACACCGACGAACCACTGCTCGGTCGCTCGGAAGATCACCGGGCCCTTGCTGCGCCAGCAGTGGGGATAGCTGTGCGTGATGGCCCGCTCGGCAAACAGCCAGCCCAGATCGCGGAGTTGCTCGTTGATCTCGCCGTCCACCTCCAGGACGTTCTTGCCCTGCAACCAGGCCGGAACGGTCTCGTCGTAGCAGCCATCGTCCTTAACGGGCGAGTAGACCGCTAGGTCGTATTTCTGGCCCGACATGTAGTCTTCCTGGCCGTGTCCGGGAGCGGTATGGACCAGCCCCGTCCCGTCTTCGGTCGTTACGTATTCAGCCGGGATCACCAGATAGGCGTCCTTATCGGTGGGGTTGCTCTCCACAAACGGATGGACGTAACGCAGGCCCTCCAGGTCGCTGCCTTTGACCTTTGTCTGGGCGATTGTGTACTGCCCCTCGTCGAGGCCGCCCGCCTGGACAACCGCCTCGATCCGGTCGGTGGAGACGACGGAGACGTATTTGCGATTGTCTCTCTCGTAGGTCAGGGTCGTGTATTCGAGATGGGGATTCACTGCGACGGCGAGGTTAGCCGCCAGCGTCCAGGGCGTGGTGGTCCAGATCATGAAGCACACCGCCGCCTCTTCGGCTTGTTCCTTCGTCACCAGTTCGAGTTCGACCAGATGATCGACGGTTTTTCCGGTAGCTTCGAAATTGACGAAGATGCTGGGCGAGGCAATGTCCTTATACTCCAGTTCCGCCTCGGCCAGCGCCGTCTCGCAGCCGATGGACCAGTGGATCGGCTTGAGCTGGCGGTAGACCAGGCCCTTGCCGACCAGTTCGGCGAAGACCTCCAGGATGCCGGCTTCGTATTGCGGCTTGAACGTCAGGTACGGATTGTCGAAGTCACCAAAGACGCCCAGCGTCTGGAATTGCCTGCTCTGGAGCTTGACGTATTTGCCGGCGTACTTCATGCAGTCCCGGCGGACCTCCGGCTTGCTCATTTCCTTGGCCTTGGCGCCCAGGTCAGTCATGACCTTGGCCTCGATGGGCAGCCCGTGGCAGTCCCAGCCCGGCACGTAGGGGGCGTCGAAGCCGGTCATCGTCTTGTACTTGACCACGAAATCCTTGAGGACCTTGTTGATCACGTGACCCATGTGGATATCGCCGTTGGCGTAGGGCGGCCCATCGTGCAGCGTGTACAGCGGGGCCCCTTGCCGGGCGGCGCGGATCTTACCATAGATATTGTCCTTGGCCCAGCGTTTGCGCATCTGGGGCTCGCGCTGGACCAGGTTGGCCTTCATCGCGAAGCTGGTCTTGGGCAGATTCAACGTGTCACGGTAATTCTTCTTCTCATCCGGCATTGTACAGGTCCTCGAATACTCGAAAAATGAATCGTGTATCATACGGTCTCAGGCCGGGTCTCGTCAAGGATAGACCTGCCTGGATGCCCGCTGGGTGTCTGCGCAGATTTTAGGGCGTTGTGGCGTTGGGCCAGTAGGTTGGCCATTGTTTGGAGTTGTGGTAGAGGCAACTGACGGCCAGATGGGCCTCGATCCCTTGGCGTTTCCAGTGCCGCCCGCGTCCCTTGAGGCGTGCGATCAGGCATTTGCATTGCGACTCGGTGGGCCCGGAGCCGATTTGGAATCCCTTCTCCAAGAAGGCCGGATAGTCCAGCATGGGAACGGATTTGCCGATATAGCCCTGCAACGATGCGACCGCCTGGCGTTTGCGGCCGCGATGTTTCTTCCGCAGCAGGCCCAGTTGAGTCAACGCTTCCAGCGGTCCGGAGTGCCGGATCGTCGTACCAAGCGCCTGGCGCCATTCGGATGCCGCGTCGCTGCCTT
>Ga0075114_10000216_pt1 | contig 39422 bp, 32 predicted proteins | sample AntAceMetag02UKM_FD_69784 | JGI IMG/M metagenome (GOLD analysis project Ga0075114, IMG submission 69784) | Saline lake microbial communities from Ace Lake, Antarctica - Antarctic Ace Lake Metagenome 02UKM | ecosystem: Environmental > Aquatic > Non-marine Saline and Alkaline > Saline | place... | reverse complement strand
ATTTGGCACAACGCCATATGAATTTGAATTTTACGGCATAGATATGAACGTACAAGTTTCCATGGAAGGTGATTACATAAAAGACTACGATATTTATATATGGCCACTGCATTCTCCCTTAGGTAAGATATTGGCAAGAAGGGGTTTTGTCACAATGCCGGATCCAGATACACCAGAACCAGACGATGATCCATATAAGCTTTTTAGTTCTATCCTTCGCGTTGAGAGACAGCCTATTTTGGCTGCTATCCTCTCCGCCGCCTAACCCCCACCAACGCTAATAGCTTGACACGGGAAGCCGCGCGTGGTAGCATAAGCCTTCATTACAACAACACCAACTTATATAAAACCATAGGATGTTAAATGGATTTTGAGAAATCGCCTTTCAAGGGCCCTATAGACCCCAACGATATAATAAATGCAGGAAAAAAGAATCTGCCAAATATTATAAAATATCTTCCCGCTGCTATATCCGGCCTGCTTATTATCATATTTATAGCATCAGGATTATATTCAGTCGGGCCAGATGAAGTCGGTGTGGTAAGGCAGTTTGGCAGATATGCACGCACCACAAATCCGGGCCTGCACATAAAGATACCATTTGGTATTGAAAGTGTTGATAAGGTTAAGGTAAAGTATATATTTAAAGAGGAATTTGGATTTAGAACTATTGAGCCAGGCAGATTATCGCGCTATTCTCAAAAACAGTACTTTGATGAATCCCTTATGCTTAGCGGCGATCTTAATGTTTTAGTTGTTGAATGGATAGTACAATTTAAGGTAAAAGACCCTGTAAAACTTTTATTTAATATAAGAAACCCAAGAGATACCATACGAAATATATCAGAGGCTGTAATGAGACAGATAGTTGGTGATAATTCTGTAAGTGAGGCCCTTACTACCCGCAGGGTTGAGATAAATATCGCGGTGCAAGAGAAACTACAGGAGATATTGGATAGCTATGATAGCGGTATCCAAATTGTAACAGTAAAGCTTCAGAATGTAAATCCACCTGACCCGGTTAAACCATCATTTAATGAGGTTAATGAAGCAAAGCAGGAAAAAGAGAAAGTAATTAATCAGGCATGGGAGGCATATAATAAGGCCATTCCTACTGCTCGCGGAAACGCGGAAAAGACTATAAGAGAAGCAGAAGGTTATGCCTTAAATAGAATAAACCATGCAAAAGGTGATGCTGCAAAGTTTATTGCAACGTGGCAGGCATATAAGAACTCAAAAGATGTTACAAGAAAGCGTTTATATCTTGAAACTATGAACGAAATAATGCCTAAGGCAGGTACAAAGTATGTCATTGACCCTGACCAGCAGGGCATATTACCATTACTTAGGCTTGGGGAAAAGGAAAACCAATGAACAAACTGCATTACATAGCAGCTGTTTGTGTATTTTTGATTGTAGTCCTTATTGCAAGCGGTACCCTTTATACAATTGATCAGACAAAGCAGGTGGTGATTACACAGTTTGGCCAGCCCATAGGTTCCCCTATTATAAAAGCAGGCCTTCATATAAAGATGCCATTTATACAACAGGCAAACTATTTTGATAAAAGGATTCTTCAATGGGATGGTAGTCCAAATCAGATTCCCACAAAGGACAAAAGATATATCTGGGTAGATACAACAGCACGCTGGCGCATACAAGACCCGCTTAAATTTCTACAATCTGTTAATAATGAAACCGGCGCGCAGGCAAGGCTGGATGATATTATTGACTCTGCAACTCGAGATTATCTTACAAACCATAATCTTGTTGAGGTTGCAAGAGACACTAACCGTCTTCTGGAAGAACAGGCTGCGGATACTTCGGACGATGTTGTTACGTCGTTTGATGAAAATTTAGAAAAAATAAGTATTGGAAGAGAGAATTTGACCAGGGGTATACTCAAAGAAGCATCCAGGATAGTACCACAGTACGGCATAGAGCTCATTGATGTACGTATAAAAAGAATCAATTATGTAAAAGAAGTTCAGGAGAAGGTCTTTGAGAGGATGATATCTGAAAGAAAACGCGCAGCAGAAAAATACCGTTCAGAAGGCCAGGGCAAGAAGGCCGAGATAGAAGGCCAGATGATAAAGGAGCTTAACCAGATAAGTTCAGAGGCTTATAAGGTAGCAGAAGAGAAAAAGGGTAACGCAGATGCAGAGGCAATAAACATATATGCCAATGCATATAATAATGACCCAGAATTTTATGGATTTGTGAAAACACTTGATACCTATAAAAACACAATAGATAAAGACACAGTTATAATATTAAGTACAGACAGCGAGTACTTTGAATTTTTAAAGAACAAAAAAGAGAATTAAGTCTTTGTGTCTTGCAATCTGAAGCGAGCAATTTTCCCGGCCATAACACCTACCCCGTAAATAATATTTTCTTGATTTAATAATGGAATTAGTGGTAAAATAGGCAAACTGAATTTTAAAGTGTGCCGGGGTAGCTCAGGGGTAGAGCAGTGGACTGAAAATCCGCGTGTCGACAGTTCGATTCTGTCTCCCGGCACCATGGGGTTCGACGCGAAAAAGCCTCTTTTTTACAAGAGAGGCTTTTCTTGCTCACCATAAGTCCTGAGCAAACGAGCCATTATTTGATTTAAGTGAGTGCGTCGAAGGGCACCATTTTTTTGCTGGTGTAGCTCAGTTGGTAGAGCAGGGCTTTCGTAAAGCTCAGGTCGGAGGTTCGACTCCTCTCACCAGCTCCAAGTCTCCGAAGGAGGCTTGATCCTGAGGAATATAACAAAATATGACAAAAAGGAATATTTTGTTAATGACGAAGGACCTTCCTCAATATGGCACAAATAACAGAACTTCTAAAAAATAAAAATTTCTTTTTTTTATGGTTGGGGCAGATTATATCCCAATTTGGTGACCGCCTTACACAGATGGCGCTGATATACCTCATCTACAAAAAGGCCCCAGGCTCTGCTTATGAGCTTGCCAAACTTTTTATCTTTGTTATTGTTCCTGTATTTATAATAGGCCCGGTAGCAGGTGCCTATTCAGATAGGTGGAATAAAAAATATACAATGATTATAAGTGACCTGGTGCGTGGGCTGCTTGTACTTTTAATTGCCGCCTATTGCTTCTTTAGGCCTAGCCTAACTCCTATATTTCCCATCTATATAATTGTTTTTCTTATATTCTCTATGACACGTTTTTTCTTACCAGCAAAGATGTCTATTATTCCGGATTTAATTTCGCAGGATAGGCTGTTGTTGGGGAATTCTTTAATAAACACTACAGGCATGATCGCAGCTGTTTTGGGATTAGGAATAGGTGGCTTTATTGTTGCCGGGCTTGGAGTAAAAGCAACTTTAGTAATTGATTCGGCTACATTTTTTATATCAGCAACGCTGCTGGCTTTTATGAGGCTGGGTTATGCTAAGGGTGCGTTTAAGAAAAACATATATTACATTAGCAAAAATATAAAGCATATTGGCAAAGACATAGGGCAGGTTATTAAAAAATCCTTGTTTCTGGAGATAAAAGAAGGTATAAAATACCTGCTCTTGCATCGGAAAATGCATTTTGTTATAGGGATATTATTTTTGCTCTGGAGTGCAATAGGTGCAAGTTATGTAGTGGTTATAACGTTTATCCAGCAGGCAATGGGGACAATTACCAAGCACCTAGGCCTCTTGGTTGTCTTTTTTGGATTAGGATTGTTTTTGGGGTCACTTTTATATGGTAAATTTGGCCATATGTTTTCAAAAACAAAAGCAATATTTTTAAGTCTCGCCCTCGGCGGTGTTATGATTATACAGTTTGTAGTATTTATAGTAGTTTATCCAGGTTTTTATGTGGCGGCAATTATAATAACATTTTTTGGATTATCTATTGCTCCAATTATGATATCCTCAAACACGTTAGTTCATGAATTAATTCCGCAAGAGCTGCGCGGACGTGCGTTTTCATCATTGGAAGCTGTTATGCACTTGGCATTTTTGATATTTATGTTGGTAGCTTCAATATCAGCGGAATTTGTAGATACATCATATATTTTAATTATAGTTGGAATACTTTGTGTTTATGCGGGCATTTTTGGTTTAAGGAAGGTAAGCAGGTCTATTTAGATTTTTTCTTTTTAGTGTTAGAACCTTTTTTGTGTTCCGCAAGACACTGCTTGTAAAAATCACATCTATCGCAGCATATATTGTCTTCACCGCGTTCTCCGCGATACCATTTTGTTTCGCAGCTCCAGAAAAGCTGGCATTTTTCACAACAGTGTAGAGTCATAATAATCACCTATATAATATTATAGGGGCAAAAGAAACCGTTGTCAATCGTGTTGACAAAAAACTTCGCATCTAATATAATAGTTACACTATGAACAAAACTTTCCCAGGCGGAATTCATCCGTTGAGTTTTAAAGAAGAAACCAGCAATGCTCCAATTAGAAAAGCAACGCTGCCAAAGCAGCTTGTTATACCATTGTGTCAACATCTGGGCTCTGCATGTGAGTGCCGAATTTCATCTGGCAGTGAAATTAAAACAGGCGAGTTTTTAGGCAAATCAGAAAAATTTCCCTCTTCTTCAATACACTCTTCTGTAACCGGGAAAGTCATAAAAATAGAAAATAGGCCTCACCCGCTCTTTGGAAGTTCTGCTTCGGCTGTTATAGATTCTTATAATGAAGAAGCATTTGCTTTTAGCGGCCAGAGACACAATCTAGAAGACTTAGAACCCACAGAAATAATAAATCTTGTAAAAGAAGCAGGTATAGTTGGCTTAGGTGGTGCATGCTTTCCTACACATATTAAACTATCTCCTCCAAAAGAAAAATTAATCGATACTTTTATTCTAAACGGTGCTGAGTGTGAGCCATATTTAAGTTGCGATAACAGGCTTATGCTGGAGCGGCCGCAGGATATAATAAAAGGCGCATCTTTAATAATGAAAGCCCTCGGCGTAGAAAAGGGCATAATCGCGATAGAGGATAACAAGCGTGACGCAATAAAAGCTATGCGCTCTACTTTAAACGAAGTACAAAGTACGAAGTACGATGTACGAATCATTAGCCTTACTACCAAATATCCACAAGGCGGAGAAAAACAACTGATAAAAGCTTTGCTAAATAAAGAAGTGCCACCTGGAGGCCTTCCTATGGATGTAGGTTGCGTGGTGGACAATGTAGCGACAGCGCTTTCTGTTTATGAGGCAGTACGTTACAATAAGCCCCTATATGAAAGAGTGATAACTGTATGCGGCGATGCAATAAAAGCACCTGCAAATCTTTTAGTTAAAATTGGTACGCCTGTTTCAGATTTAATCAAAGATTGCGGAGGTCTTACAAAGGATATCGGAAAAATTATTTTTGGTGGGCCAATGATGGGATTTTGTCAGTGCACAACAGATGTGCCTGTTATAAAAGGTACATCTGGTATTCTGTTTTTAAGTAAAAAGCACTCAGACATACAAGAACCTGCATCTTGCATAAGATGCGGCAGGTGCATAGATGCCTGTCCTGTTAACCTGTTGCCTACAACTATAGCACTTGCAGCAGAAAAAGGCAGGCTAGATATTGCCTCAGAATTTAATATAACAGATTGCATTGAATGCGGTGTGTGTTCCTATGTATGCCCTTCAAAAATACCGCTTGTGCATCTGATAAAACAAGCAAAAAGGAACTTAGCATGCGAGATAGTAAAATAACAGTATCTGCTGCTCCTCACATAAAGTCTCGAGAGAAAACAGCAGTAATTATGTGGTCTGTGTTTTTAGCGCTAATACCCGCTGGCATATGGGGTGTTTATGCTTTTGGCCTTAAAGCCCTGTATCTTATTATTGCCTCTGTAGTTTCAGCCGTACTTGCAGAAGCGCTGTTTTTAAAAATACGCAAACAACCCATGGCTATTACAGATGGTAGTGCCGCGTTAACAGGACTATTACTAGCTTACAGCATAGGCCCTAGGCTGCCCATATGGTGCGTATGTGTTGGTTCTGTTTTTGCTATTATTGTTGTAAAACAAATGTTTGGCGGTTTAGGTAGAAATATATTTAATCCTGCCCTGGCTGGCAGAGCATTTTTAATGGCATCATGGCCAGCATATATGGTTGTATTTAATAATCCGCGCTGTGCCTGGCTAGGCAGCATAACGAACCAGGCAGATGCTGTTACGAGCGCTACACCTCTTACTATAGTAAAACATAGCTATAACTATCCTTTGCCGTCATATATGGATTTGCTTATTGGAAATCGTGGCGGATGTATAGGCGAGGTTTGCATTATAGCGCTTTTACTGGGTGGTTTATTTTTATTGTATAAGAAATATATTAGCTGGCACATTCCTTTTGTTTATATAGTTACAGTAGGTATTTTAAGCTGGGCATTTGGATCAGATGTGCTTTTTACTGGTGACTGGTTATTTTATATTTTAAGTGGGGGCCTAGTTCTTGGCGCGATTTTTATGGCTACAGATATGGTTACATCCCCGGTTACAAGCAAGGGCAAGGTTATGTTTGCATTAGGCTGTGGGATTATAACTTTTGCCATAAGAAAATGGGGTGGGTATCCTGAAGGAGCATCTTATTCTATACTAATAATGAATTCGGCAGTGCCCCTAATTGATAGGTTTACAAGGCCCAGAAGATATGGAGTAGGAAAATAATGCGTTTAGCAATAGTTTTAACTTCTGTTTGCATAGTCGCAGCTTTAATATTAGCTGCTGTTTATCAAAATACAGCACCATTAATAGCGGCACAGAAAGAGAAACAAATACAACAGGCACTTAAAAGAGCAATGCCTGCTGCGGATAATTTTACAACAAAGCAATTAGATGAAAAAATGTATCATCAAGCATACAAGGGCAACAAACTAATCGGTTATATTGTCCCAGCCAAAGGAGAAGGCTATTCAGGAGATATAGAAATTATGGTTGGGATTGATAAATCCGGGACAATAACTGGATTAGAAATTTTAAACCAACAGGAAACCCCTGGGCTTGGTGCGCGATGCATTGAAGTAAAATATGGGGAAGCCAGTCCCTGGTTTACAAAACAGTTTCAAAAAAAGAAACCAGAAGATATTACCCCCAAGAACATAGAAGCTATTACCGGAGCTACTATTACAACCAAAGCAATAATCGATATTGTAAAACAGGATGTGATGGAATTTTTTGATAAAATTAAAAAATGAAAAACCTATTTTATGAATTCAAAAAAGGCATAAGTTTAGAAAATCCTGTATTTATACTGGCGCTAGGCCTTTGTCCTGCGTTAGCAATTTCAGGTAGTGTAAAAAATGCCATAGGCATGGGAGCTGCTGCTACTTTTGTGCTTTTAGGATCAAACATTATTATAGCCGCATTACGCAATGTAATACCGCATAAAGTAAGGATCCCTTGTTTTATTGTGGTTATAGCGACCTTTGTTACAATAGTAGAGTTGCTGCTTAAAGCTTATTTTCCAGCGCTGGATAAATCTTTAGGCATATATGTTCCATTAATAGTTGTAAATTGTATTATTTTAGGAAGAGCAGAAGGATTTGCCTCTAAGCATGGTGTATTAAAGTCTATATTTGATGCTCTGGGCATGGGGTTTGGCTTTACTTTAGCCCTTATTCTTATATCAGTGATAAGAGAATTTATAGGTGCTGGCACTATTTGGGGTATTCCGCTTATAAAAAGTTTTGAACCAGCTACAATTTTGATACTTGCTCCTGGCGCCTTACTTGTTATGGGTTGCCTTACAGGGTTGTTTAATTATATCAAAATACGGAAACAATAAATTATTATGGATATAGCACGATTAATGACAATAGCAATAAGCGCGATTTTTATAAATAATTTTGTGCTTAGCCGCTTTTTAGGGCTCTGCCCTTTTATGGGTGTATCTAAACAAACAAAACCAGCCCTTTGCATGGGTGCAGCGGTGATATTTGTTATGACTCTTTCATCAATCATAACATGGTTAATATATAATTACCTGCTTATTCCATTACAGCTTCAGTATATGAGAACAATAGCTTTTATATTGGTTATAGCTGTTTTTGTGCAACTTGCGGATATGATGATTTTAAAATTCTCATCCGCATTGCATAGCGCTTTAGGAATATATTTGCCGCTTATAACTACAAATTGCGCAGTTTTAGGTGTAGCTGTTTTAAATGTGAATATGTTTTTTAAAAATGGGCAGGCACTGGAATATTCATTCCTAGCTTCTACATTTCAGGCGTTTTGTGCAGGAGTTGGATTTGCCTTAGCCATGCTTCTTATGTCCGGCATAAGAGAAAGATTAGATTTGGTAGATATCCCAGAATCTATGCAGGGATTGCCTGTAGCATTTATTGTTGCAGGGCTTATGTCTATGGCATTTCTTGGTTTTTCAGGATTTAGATTTTAACATGATTATGAATATATTAATACCCATAATAACTTTAGGCAGCCTGGGCCTTATGTTTGGCCTATGGCTTGTATTTGCTAATAAGATTTTTGCAGTAAAAACAGATCCGAGAATTGAGCAAATACTTAATGTCTTGCCAGGTGCAAATTGTGGGGCCTGTGGCAATGCTGGTTGTCAGGGTTATGCAGCAGCACTCATAAAAGGTGAAGCTGAGATAAGTAATTGTCCCCCAGGTGGTATTGAAACCCAGCTTGAAATATCAAAAATTTTAGGAGTCGCAGTAAAAGAAACAACAAAGCAAACAGCCACATTAATATGTGGTGGTGGTTCAAGATGCGATAATAAATATAATTATACAGGTCCTAAAACCTGTACAGCAGCAGATATACTTTTAGGTGGAGAAAAATCCTGCAGTTTTGCATGTATAGGGTTTGGCGACTGCCTAAGAATATGTCCTTTTGATGCCATAAGAATTGGTGAAGATAATTTACCTATAATAGATAAGAGTAAATGTACTGCTTGTGGAAAATGCGTAAAAATTTGTCCTAAAAACGTGCTTATATTAAGTCCTGCTGATAAACAATACCATATAAATTGCAATTCAACAGATAAAGGTGCGGCAGTGATGAAAGCATGCAAGGTTGGTTGTATAGGTTGCGGTAAATGCAAAAATGTGTGTCCGTCAGGCGCTATAACCATAGAAAATAATCTTGCTAAGATAGATTATAATAAATGTACCAATTGCGGGGAATGCATTAAGGTGTGCCCTACAAAAGCTATAAAGGAAAGGATATAATAATGGTAGAAGGAATAATTGAATTAACAGATAGTAATTTTAAATCAAGTATTGAAGGGGGACTAATGTTGGTGGATTTTTGGGCCTCATGGTGTGCCCCCTGTGGTATAATAGCTCCGGTCGTAGAAGAGATTGCCCAGGAATATAAAGATAGAATAAAAGTTGGCAAGCTTAATGTGGATGACCATCAAAAAACAGCAGCTGATTTTGGCATAGTTAGCATTCCCACAATTATAATATTTAAGGATGCAAGAGAAGAAGCCAGAATGGTGGGTATTGTGCCGAAGGAAAGAATAAACGAGAAAATAAAAGTTCTTATTGGCGAGTAGATAATAAAATTCATCCCCACACCAATTTTGTTAGCATGTGTGGGTGATGTATAAAAGATAAAATATTATTAGAAAGGAATTGGTGTGGGGATAAAGCAGTTAATATTATTATTAGACATAGGTACTACTACAATAAAAGGCCTCCTGCTTGATGGTGGCACGCGCAAAGAAATATCCTCAGATTTTATATTAAATGCCCAGGTTAAGTTTGGAGAAGATGTTATAAGTAGAATAGATTTCTCACTTAAAAGTGCTGAAAATCAACAGGCAGTAAAATCCGCAGTGCTTAAATCTATAAATGAGCTGGTTGAAAAATTAATAAAAAACAAATCTGTTAAGCTATCGCATATTAAGAAAGCGATTGTTGTTTGCAACACAGCAATGCATCATTTATTCTTGGGGCTTAGTGCAAAGTCGTTAATCCAACCTCCGTATAAGGCATTAGAGAAATCGGAAATGACAATATCCGCGGAGAATGTTGGTATTAATATTTTTCCAAAAGCAGATATTACAATTTTGCCTAATATTGGAGGGTTTGTAGGTTCAGATGCTATAGCATTTATTATTGCCTCTGGTATATATAATGCCAGCGCTGTTAAGCTCTGCATAGATATAGGTACCAATGGCGAAATTGCGCTCGGAAACTCTGATAAAATTTTGGTTACATCTACATCCGCTGGACCTACCTTTGAAGGTAGACACATAAGCTGCGGTATGCCCGCAGTAAAGGGTGCTATTGAGAAGATAAATATACAAAAAAATGGTACTGTTAAATTATCAGTTATAGGTGGCGGTACCCCAAAAGGTATATGTGGCAGTGGCCTGATAGATGCCGTAGCTGAGATGATAAAATGTGGCCTTGTAGATAGAACAGGCAAAATGACAAAGAAGAGTTTTGTATTATTTAAAAATTCCAGCACAAAAGTTTATATCAGCCAAAGCGACATAAGAAAAATGCAACTTGGGAAAGCAGCTATTTACGCTGGTATCAAAATACTGATGAGGCAGTTAAATGTTGAGGTAGCTAATATATCCAAAGTTTTCATAACAGGCTCTTTTGGTAATTCAATTAACGTAAAGAATTTCATTCTCACAGGGCTTATTCCGGCAATTTCTCCGACAAAGGTAAAATTTATAAAAGATGCGCCAATAGAAGGAATAAAAAAATACGCGCTTTCTAAGAAAATTCACAGTGAGTTGACGTCAGTATTAAGCAAGGTAAAAAGAATTCCTTTAGCAAGAAGAGATTTCCAAGAGGCTTATATAGAATCCATGAGTTTTTTATAAGGAGAGAGTAATGAATATAGCAGTATTTTGTTCAGGCAACGGTACAAACTTCCAGGCAATTATAGGCGCAGCTAAAACAAAAGAATTTAATGCTAATATAGCCATTATGATTTGTGATAACAAACAAGCACATGCCTTAGAAAGAGCCAAAAAGGGCGGTGTTAAGACATTGCTTGTCTTAAGTGAGAATTTCAAAACACGCGAAGATTTTGAAAATAAAATTATAACCCAGCTTGAAAATGAGAAAATAGAGCTTGTGTGCCTGGCTGGTTTTATGCGTATTCTGTCTCCTGAGTTTATCAAAAAATACGAAAATAGAATATTGAACATACATCCTGCGCTGTTACCGTCTTTTAAAGGAGCACATGGGATAAAAGATGCCTTTGAGCAAGGCGCAAAAGTAACAGGTGTTACAGTACATTTTGTTACAGATAAGCTAGATTCTGGGCCTGTTATATTACAAGAATCTGTAGAGATATCAGAAGATGACACACAGGAATCTATAGAGCAGAAAATCCATGCAGTAGAACATAAGCTGTATCCGGAAGCAATAAAGCTTTTTATAGAAGGCAGGCTAACAATAGAAGGTAAAAAGGTAAAGATAAAAAAATGAAAGTTAAGAAAGGTAAATTGGTGTGGGGGTGAATATTAAATTCGGAACATCGGGATGGCGGGCGGTTATAAGCGATGAGTTCACCTTTGATAATGTAAGATTAGTAACTCAGGCAATTGCTAATTATCTGAAGAAAAGAACCCGTCGAAAAGAAGTCGGGCAAGGCCCGAAAGTAATTATAGGTTATGATACGCGCTTCTTGTCAAAGGAATTTGCTCAAGTATGTGCGCAGGTTCTGGCGCAAAATAAAATCAAAGTTCTTATTTCAAATCGTGATATGCCCACACCTGTAGTTGCCTATCATATTATTAAGAAAAAGGCAAGCGGTGGAATAAATTTTACAGCTAGTCACAACCCCCCTGAATATAATGGAATAAAATTTTCTCCGCAATCAGGTGCGCCAGCCCCGCCGGAGGTTACAAAGAAAATAGAAGCAGAGATAAAGCGGCTTCAGGCAGCAGGCTTTAAGGCAAAGGCTCAACACATAAATAGTTTAAAATATATAAAAACCTTTGATCCAAAGCCTGCATATTTTTCACAGATAAGAAAAATAATAAACTTTGCTGCCATAAAAAAGGCAAACTTAAAAATAGCAGCAGATTGCTTATATGGCACAGCAAGGGAGTATCTGGATTATTTGCTTAAAGAGGTGAATTGTGAGACAGAGGTGTTGCGCAATTGGCTGGACCCTTATTTTGAGGGTAGAGGACCTGAACCTGCAGAAGATAATATTAAAGGCCTTATAGATTGTGTAAAGAAAAAGAAGCTTGATTTAGGTTTAGCCTGTGACGGCGATGCGGACCGCTTTGGGATAACTGATTCAGATGGGACATATATAAGCGCTAATCAGGTTATATCGTTACTTCTTTATCATTTAATTAAAACCCGAGTTAAGAAAACCAAACCTGTTGCTATTCGCACTGTAGCGACTACACATATGGTTGATGCAATTTGTGAAAAATTCAACGTGAAAGTGCATGAAACTCCTGTTGGTTTTAAATATTTTGCTGAATATTTAATCGCAGACAATTGCATAATCGCTGGAGAAGAATCTGGTGGGCTTTCTATTTCAGGACATGTACCTGAAAAAGATGGGATATTAGCTTGTCTTTTGGTAGCAGAAATGGTTGCGCTCAACAAGAAACCTTTGAAGAAATTGCTAGCATCTTTACATAAAGAATTTGGTTATTTTTATTTCAAAAGAGTCGATCTTCATATGACGCCAGAACAAAAAAATAAATTAATGAATATGTTAGCACATAAGACCCCGAAGGTTTTTGCAAGCCAGTCAGTTACCAGAGTAGATAAAAGAGATGGATGTAAGCTATTATTTAAAGATGCATCCTGGGCATTATTTCGGCCTTCAGGTACAGAGCCGATAGTACGCTGCTATTTTGAAGCAAGAACACAGGTTAGATTAAAGCAATTAATAGTTGCAGGAAATAGGTTGACATAACCTATGCATTAAAGTATAATTTATTTCATTATGAAAAAAATAACAGACATAAAAGCAAGAGAGATTCTTGATTCCCGTGGCAATCCGACAGTTGAGGTTGATGTTGTTCTTGAAGGTGGCATTCTGGGCCGTGCTGCTGTGCCAAGTGGTGCCTCTACAGGTGAACACGAAGCAATAGAGCTTCGTGATGGTGATAAAGCCCGCTATAAAGGTAAAGGTACACAAAAGGCAGTTTCTAATGTAAATAATATTATTAAAAAGGAACTAATAGGTAAAGATCCTTTTAATCAACGAGAATTAGATGATTTTCTTATAAAGCTAGATGGCACTGAAAACAAATCAAAGCTTGGAGCGAATGCAATATTAGGCGTTTCCTTAGCAGCTGCCAAGGCAGCCGCAAGCGCCAAGGAACAGCAGCTTTTTGAATATATAGGGGGCAAGGATGCCCATATATTGCCTGTTCCTATGATGAATATAATAAATGGTGGCGCGCATGCAGACAACAACGTGGATCTTCAGGAATTTATGATTATGCCTGTTGGGGCAGATTCTTTTGCTACAGCTCTGCGCATGGGTTCTGAAATATTTCACACATTAAAAAGTATCTTAAAAAACAAAGGTTTATCAACGGCAGTCGGAGATGAAGGTGGTTTTGCTCCTAATCTAAAATCAAACAGCGAGGCAATAGAGATAATTCTTGAAGCAATTGATGGAGCTGGCTATAAAATGCAGAAAGATGTTGCTGTGGCACTTGATCCTGCGGCAAGTTCTTTTTATAAAGATGGAAAATATATGCTTTTAGCGGAGGATAAAAAAGAAAACTCATCCGAAGACATGATTAACTTTTATTCAAGCTGGGTTGATAAATATCCGATAGTCTCAATAGAGGATGCCCTTGCAGAAGATGACTGGGACGGCTGGAGTATCCTTACTGAGAAATTAGGGAAAAAGATACAGATTGTAGGCGATGACCTTTTTGTAACTAATACTAAAAGGTTAAAAACAGGTATAGATAAAAAAATAGCAAATTCCATACTTATTAAAGTTAATCAAATAGGCACGCTTTCTGAGACATTAGATGCCATTAACATGGCAAAGAAAGCTGGCTATACCGCAGTTATATCCCATCGCTCAGGTGAAACTGAAGATACTACCATCTCTCACTTGGCGGTTGCTACAGGTGTTGGCCAAATCAAAACCGGCTCTGTATGCAGAAGTGACCGCGTAGCTAAATATAACGAACTACTAAGAATAGAAGAATTTCTGGGCCAAAAAGCAGAATTTGGCAAGCTACCCCATAAAAAGTAAAGATTAATGCCCAAGCTAAAAATACTTATCATCGTATTTGTGTTGATTTTGCTTTTAGCTATTTTCCTTCCAGGCTATGCAAAACTACAGAAACTTAAAGGTATAAATCAAAGCTTGACAGAACAAGTTGAAAAACTTACAATGAACAAAGTGCAGCTAGCTGATGAAATAGAAAAATTAAAAAAGGACATCTCATACGTCGAAGAAATTGTGCGTAAGAAGATGGGGCTGAGCAAAAAAGGCGAAGTAATTTATAAACTCCATGAATAATACACAGACAGAGTTCAAGATAGGCGATATAATAGAGGGAGAGGTCTATAAGATTACAAAATTTGGTGCGTTTGTTAAATTGCCAATGGGTAAAAAAGGCCTAATTCACATATCCCAGATTTCCGACGATTTTGTAGAAAACATAAGCGAACACCTTAAAATAGGAGATCAGGCAAAGGTGCGGATTATTGCAATTGATGGAAACAAGATAGACCTTACTCTTAAGCTTAGGGATTATGTTAGCAGCTACCCTAAGGATAAAGATTTTAGAGGATCAGATTTAGAAGATAAGCTTGATTTTTTATACACTAAAACTAAAAAAACGATGCGGGGTGGAGCAGTCAGGTAGCTCGACAGGCTCATAACCTGTAGGTCGTTGGTTCAAATCCAACCCCCGCTACCAAAATGAAGACAAGACTTACGGAACGAAAGTGACGTAAGTCTTTTGTCTGAATTTTGTCCCGAGGACCTAAAGGGCTCATAATTAAGAGGCCTTCTTTTTCCTATTTACAAAACCATATCCCAGTGATAGTATATAATATAAGAGGTGATGAATATGGATAATAGCACATTAAACAGAAGACGATTCCCAAGGACTGACCATAGCTATACCATAAGCTTTAGAAGATCTGATATAGATGATGCCAACTGGGATATCTCAAGTACCAAAAATTTAAGTTTAGGCGGCGCATTTTTCTTAAGCGGTGAGTGTTTTAGGGATGGTGCCACACTGGAGATTAAACTAAACATTCCTTCGCGGCCTACCCATTGCGAATGCCAGGGGATGGTACAAAGATGCCGTGGCCCGTTTAAAAACGCCTTTTATAAAACAGCGGTGCGTTTTACTGGAATAGATGAAAACTACGCAGCTTCCCTGAGAGAATCCATAAACTTTTTCCTAGGCAGAGAGACATAAGCGTTAAGGTGCAAGTATGAAGAAAAGCCTTTCTATAATTTCCCCTGAAATAAAAGAAATCCTAAAACTTCCAGAGAAAAAAGAAAAGATCAAAGAAGTCTTTACAGGAATACATCCCTATGATGTGTTTACTCTTGTTGAAGATTTGGATCCCGGAGAAATTGCCGAGGTAATAATTGCTTTAGGTATTCCAAGCGGGATCGAAGTCTTTGAGAAGTTTCGAATAAGAAAACAAAGGCAAATTTTCAGGCACTTTGCAAAAGAGTGGATGGCAGATGTCCTGGAAGAGATGTCGCCGGATGAGAGGGTAGATTTTATCAAAGCATTGCCAGACGACAGGGCTGAGGAAATATTGCCGTTGGTTGCACAGGCGCAGCGCAATGATATAAAAAGATTGATGCAGTTTAAAGAAGGAACAGCAGGTTCTATATTAACTACTGAATACGCCTCTCTTGGCCTTGGGCCTACAGTAAAAGAAGCACTGGAAAAATTAAAACTACAGGCCCCGAATAGAGAAACCATTTATTATATCTATATCACCGATGAAGCAAAAAAGCTTATTGGATTTATTTCTTTAAGAAAACTCATTGTTTCCAAATCAGATGCCTTAATAGATAACATCATGAATAAGAATGTGATTAGTGTTAATATAGATGACGATAAAGAGGCAGTTGCAAGAAAATTATCAGCCTATGATTTTTTGGCTATTCCTGTGGTTGATGACACAGACAGGCTCATAGGCATAGTGACTGTTGATGATGTTGTTGATGTTGTTATTGAAGAGGATACTGAGGATATATTACGATACGGCGCCGCCGGAGAGTATATAGATTATATGGGTTCTGGGCCTTTTCAGATAGCCAGACAGAGAATTCTCTGGCTTCTTGTTTTGGTAATAATGGGATTTGTTTCAGGATGGGTTATAGAGCGGTATTCAGCGCAATTGCACGCAATTATCGCGCTTATATTTTTCATACCAGTTTTAACAGCTTCTGGCGGAAATGCCGGTACTCAATCTTCGACAGTTGTAATAAGGGGCCTTGCAACAGGCGAAGTAAAAATGAGAGATGTGTTTAAAGTTTTAAAAAAGGAAATAGCCACAGGCGTTATAGTTGGTATAGCAATGGGTGTTTTAGGTGTTGTAAGGGCATTAATAACACACAAGAGCCCGCTGCTAGGTGTGACTGTAGGACTTGCAATGCTTGCTACTGTAACTATTGCCACAACATTGGGAGCAATGCTTCCTCTTTTATTTAAAAAACTAAAACTTGATCCGGCATTAATGTCAGGGCCATTTATAAGTAGCACAATTGATGTAATAGCGCTTTTTATATATTTTCAAATCTCGCTTGTTGTTTTCAGTTAAAATAACCAAGCATATTAATCAGTTAAAATTACTAAGGATATTAAGTTGTTAAGAAGTTTATCAAGATCCTCAGGATCAATAAAAATCTACCAATATGGTATAATGGTAGATTTTTATTGACAGAGTGCCATTTTTTTGCTACACTTTGTAAAGAGTTTTTAAAATAACGGAGGTATAAAAATGGTAATAAGACATACACTATTTAGGGATCAGGTCCTTTCGGACAGAGAAAGGAAAAACCTAGCTATATTAGATGTTGTAAGGAAAAGCGGCCCTGTTACAAGGACTGAAATTTCCAGAATAACAAAGCTTAACATAGTAACTGTTTCTAATTATGTTAATAGTTATATTGACAAAGGATTAGTTATAGAAAGAGGTTTTGATGTTTCAACAGGCGGAAGGAAACCAACCCTGGTTGAACTTAATTCAAAGCAAGGCTATGTAATAGGTATTGATGTAGGCCCTGTGAACATGACAGCTATTTTGACAGATTTATCTAATAATGTAATTAATAAAACCAAAAAGCCACGTCCAAATGGCCCTATGCATGAAGTCATAACCAGTTCCATTGAAATGATTTATGAAATAATTGAGAAGTCCAAGGCAGACAAAAATAAGGTAAAAGGTGTTGGTTTGGGTGTTTCAGGTGTTGTTGATGCAATCGCAGGAACTATAAGGGATACAGATCCAGAAAGAGGCCAGACTACAGGTAGTTATGTTTCTGTAAAATCTATGGTAGGAAAGGAATTTAATATGCCTACCTTTGTGGGCAATGATGCCACAGTGGCAGCTTTTGGGGAAAAACGCTTGGGCTTAGAGCAAGAAGTAAGTGATATGCTTTATGTGTATTCTGACGTTGGCTGCGGCATAATAATAAAAGGCGAGATATATTGTGGAGCAGGCGGTAGTGCCGGCGAACTACAACTTTCTACAGATAGCCCTTACGCAGAGAAGTTTACATACTGGCAAAAGGATCCGACCTATTTAAAGCCATGGGGAGTGGACCTTGGAATAACCAATGAGGCCAAAAAGATACTTACTAAGGAGAAATCAAGCTCTAAAATACTTGATTTAGCAGGTGGCAATGTTGATGATATAAATATTGATATGGTTATAGAGGCAGCTAAGGGCGATGATAAAATAGCATTAGAATTGCTTGAGAACGCAGGCCAGCACTTGGGTGTAAGAATAGCCTATCTTATTAACCTATTTAACCCTGAAGTGGTTGTGATAGGTGGCGGGGTTGAGAAAGCAGGAGAATTATTCCTTGGCCCTATCAGACAGGCAGTAAGAGCTTTGGCATTTGAAGAGCCAGCAAATACAGTTAAGATTATACCTTCACGCCTTGGTGATAGTGCAGTTGCCCTTGGCGCAGCAGCATTGGTATTAAGAGAAATCTTCGCACAGATGTGATTTTTTAAAATAGTCTATTGACAGCAACCGTATCATATGATATAGTTATGATACGGTTGTTTTGTTTTTGGACTTATATAAAATAGGAGACGACGGTGGGACGTCTTTTTTTATTACTAATTTTTATAATATTATCCGGGCTTTTGCCCTTAAATGATACGGTTTGTCAAGAGCCTAACGAGCCTATTTCAGGTACACAAGACTCCGCCTATCTATTAGCAGATATCCAACATCAAATAACCCCTGATTATACAAATATTTTAATTGCAACTAATGAGAAGATAGAGTTTATTTATTATAGCCTTAGTGACCCTCATCGAATCGTAATTGATTTGTTGGGGGTTATTTTTTGTGAATTAGAACAAGATCTGCACATTCAGCAAGGGCCTGTGAGCTCAATTAGAATTATTGAAGATCCTACAGTTGCTCGGCCGGATAATTTGGATGAATATTTCTACGCTGTTGATTATATGATTATAGAACTAAGAGAAGAATATCCTTTTAATACGTTTTATTCCAAAGACAGCAAGGTCATTGCTGTTCAAATACAAGCAAAAATGCCAGAAGGCACAATAATACAACAGAGAAAAGCACCAGTCCCGGACGCAGTAAAAGATATTATTCCCATTGCGCCCGAAGGAAAAGAGATCATTCCTGTTTTGGATGAAAGCACCATGGCAGATGTTATTATAGAGGACGTGGAATATGATGTTAATTCACAGTCCTCAATAGTGGCAATAGGGTCAAACAAAGAATTAGACGCAACTATTTATGAGTTGCATGAACCATATCGCATAGTAATAGAACCGTCGCAGGGGGTAATTTGTGAACTGGAAGAAACAATGGAGCCGATGGACGGATTGATTAAATCCATATCTATTACAAGAGATGCCTCAATTACTTTAGATGAAGCTCAAGGAGAGTTTTTTTATCCTCTAAAGAATATTATCATAGAACCTATAATGACATTACCGTTTAGTAGTCACATAGCTGATGGTGGGCGAATTAATATTATTCGAGTAGAGAAACCTATAGCAAAACCACAACCCAAGAAGCGTAATATTGAAGGTGATGTTTTTGAAAAACTTACAGCACTAGAAGAGAAAATAGCATCATTAGAAAAAAAGATATATGAGCCAGAACCATTAAGAATAGACCAGAAGAGAGAAATAATAGAAGAGGTTACATCGAGTATTCACCAAAAACAAGAAGAATTATTTACGCAAGCAGAACAAGGGGATGCAAGAAGCAGGGCAATTAGAGAGGCCAGGGATAAAGCAAAGGCAATTAGGGCAATAGAGAAAATTGGTATAGAAGAATTAGAAGATTTAATGATAAAAGGTGAAGGTACAACAAGCCTCAAATATTGCCGTGATATAGCGCTCTCTTACAGCGAGCCTGCTGCTATAGCAGAAGAAGAAGTAACGCTTGCGGAGTTAAAACTTAGGGAAAATTATCGTGCATTATTTCCTAATGCAAAACTTAAAGCTTCAAGAACGACCGGAGACACGGTTGGGGTGGGCTTTACTGAGCAACTTTATGGTATAGAGGTGGAACACCCATTATACGAAGGCGGTAGATTACGTAATGCTTATAGGCAAAGCAAAGTTAATCTTAATTTGGCAAGTGCCAGATACGATAAGGTAGCTCATGATTTAGATTATAAAGTCGCAGAGGCTTATTATGGTGTAGTTACATCTACTATGAACATGAAACTTCAGCAGGAACTGATTAAAAAAGCAGAGTTTATATTAAAAGTAGCCCAGAAGAGGCGTTCCTCTGAATTAAGTACTGACTTAGAATTGTTTAATGTAAAATCCCAATATAATCAAGTGCAGTTTCAATTAGCATCCGCGGAAAGAGACCTTGCTCTCTCGCGATTTAAATTAGAGCAAGCAGTGGGCTTAGATATTGCAGAGGAGGATATTAACATAGCAGCAATAGAAACTGAATTAGGTTTTGAGATTATAGATATAGACCTTAATAAATGTTTAGAATTAGCACGGAGTTACCACCCGGATATCATTGTTAATGAATTATTAATTGATTCCAATGAGTATGAAGAAAAAATTGCCAAAGCAAAAAATAAATTTAAAGTTGATATAACGGGATTCGTGGGACGCTCAGGCTCATATTATGAAACAGAAGATCTAAAAATGCACAGAGATTGGAATGTTGGCGTTAAAGTAAGTAAGCCATTTTGGGGCAATACAGCATCTTATTCTTTTACTAAAGAAGAAACAAAAAAGAAAGTGGGCTTAACAGATCGACAAGGCACAGAGGTGCAGTCCGGAGAAATCGGCATATTAGATGCTATGTCAGTAGCGTCGGAAGTCCGGGAAGCAGAAATAAAAAGACATAAATCAGAAAACGAACTAATAGAAGCAAGCCGCCAGGTTAACTTAGAAGTAAAAGAGGCATATTATAATTATCAGGAAGCGGTAATTCAGGTTAAGAATACATTAGAGAAGGTTAGATTCCAAAACGAAGCAGTTAAGACTGCCAGAGCACAGGCAAGGCTCAATGAAGCTATGCAATCACAGGTGCTTGAGGCTGAAATAAAATTAACTGACGAAAGGTCACTCTATGTCAAGGCGCTGTCGGATTATAACTTTTCTTTAACAAAGCTCAACAAAGCAATAGGAATAGCAGATTATTTTAGCCTACAATAGCTTGAGGAGGAAGTAATGAAATTTTTTAAGAAAGAAGCCAAACAAAGTACGTTTAAGCCCCGCAGAATAAGGCCAGTTATTATAATCCTGTTGTTGATAGTGTTTTTAGTTGGGCTTGCTGTTCGAATTATTCCAATGTATGCGCCGAAACTTGCGACCTATGTGCCAGAGCTTATTTCAAAGATAAAAGGCATAAAAGGTGAGCCCTCAGAAGAAGGATTAATTACCCCTGCGGAGGAGGCGATTGAAGAAGATATATCAGTAAGGACTTATAGAACGGCAAGGGCAGATTTTATAGATATACTACCCGCAATGGGTACAGTAAAAGGTGACAGGGAAATAGAGCTGCGGTTTTCTGTTAACGGGGTCATTGATTCAATCAATTTTTATGAAGGTGATATGGTCAGGAAAAAAGATATAGTTTCCACCTTAGAACAAAAAGATGCTTTGTTAAAATTAGAATACGCAAAGAGCAAAGTAAAAACCGCAGAAGCAACTGAAATGGCCGCTAAAAAGAAATTCGAAATTCACCAGAAGCTTTATGAGCAAGGTATTATAATAAAGTCTAAATTAGAAGAAGCAAGACTTGAATATGAGATTGAAAAAACGAAAGTAGTATCCGCGCAAAAAGAAGTGGAATTTTCATTATCTGAACTGGATAAAACCTATTTATATTCTCCGGTAAATGCGGTTTTAGGCACAAGGGATGCTGAAGTAGGAGAATTCGTTACCTCCAATGTGAGGATTGCCAGCATATATGATATTTCTTATATAATAGCGGAATTCGGCATAATAGAAAAAGATATAAAGAAAATCGCTTTAGGCCAACAGGTTAAAATAAATGTAGACACCTATCCAGGCATTGACTTTATAGGTAATGTTGATAATATATCGCCGATAATAGAAGGTAAATCAAGGACGCTTAGCGTGAAGGCAAGATTAAAGAACGACAATCCCAAGGGTACGCTTGTGCCGGGAATGTTTGCCAGGGTATGGGTAAGCGTGTATGAGAAAAATAACGTTATAAAAGTACCATTTGAGTGCTTGCATGATTTAGACAACGATGGAGAATATGATTCTGTTTATGTGATTGATACAGAAGGTACAGCCAATGTAAGGCCTATAAAAATTGGCTACATCAGTTCAGATTTCATCGAGATAGCAGATGGGCTTGAGGAGGGAGAACAGGTTGTTTCTGAATCAATGACCCAACTAAAAGATGGTTCCAAGGTTGAGATAATAGAAACCCAGGAGGCGTTGTTTTGAAAAATAGAAGTTTAGCATTTTTTTTGATAGGCCTTTGTGTAGTTTTAATTATAGGAATTTCCATTGGGGTTTATCTTAAGAAGCAAAGCAGGTACAACCCGTATAAAGCGTTGCAAGGAATGCCCCAGACTGCGAAAGAGCACTATATAAAAGGTGAGGCATTCTATTACAGCAAGGCATTTGATAAAGCAATTTCAGAATATAAAGCCTCTATTGAGGTTAATCCTACCCCAGAGGCCCATTGTTCATTAGCAGTTTCTTATATGGAAAAGAATGATTTCGAAAATGCAATTAGAAACTTGGAAACCTCTATACAGCTTAACCCTAATTATCCAAAATCAGAGTATGCTATGGCTGTTTGTTACACACGTATTGACCCACCCAATATAGAATTAGCAAAGAAGCATTACCAAAAAGCCAAAAAACTAGGATATCAAATACCAGAGTGGTTTAACGCGCATTTGACGAAACTACAGGGAGAATAAAATAGTTTTCAGTTATCAGTTTTCAATAACTGTTTACTGATTACTGGCAACTGTTTACTGATTACTAATTATGGCTTTACCTGATTTTTCAGTAAGAAGGCCGGTCACAACGGTCATGATTTTTTTAGGGGTGTTGCTTTTAGGATTTATATCCTGGAGCCGCTTACCGCAGGAACTATACCCACCAATAACTTACCCGCAACTTACCGTAGTTACATTTTATAAAGACGCTGCTCCGGAAGAAATGGAAATTCTTATAACAAAACCTGTTGAGGAAGCAGTTGGTACCGTAAGTGGCGTGCGCCGCATAAGTTCAATATCCAAAGAAGAGACATCTTTGGTAATCGCGGAATTCGCCTGGGGTACGGATATGGATTTTGCCGGTTTAGGCATAAGGGAAAGAATAGATTTAATTAAAGAAACCCTGCCAAGAGGAAGCGAAGACCCCATTGTTATGAAGTTTAATCCCTTTGAGCTACCTGTCGCAGTTTTAAATGTAACAGCACAGGGGATTTCGCCAGGGGATTTACAATATACCACAAGAAAGATTATAAAAAACGAATTAGAGAAAGCTGATGGTGTAGCTTCTTGCAACATAGCAGGTGGCGTAACAAGAGAAATTCTTATTGAGATAGATCAAGACAGAATGATGTCCAAGCAGCTTGCTATTACTGACATATCAGAGGCCATAAACAAAGCAAACCTAAACTATCCTGCCGGTACAGTTGAAGAGCAATTTTATGAATATCTTATAAGGACAATGGGAGAATTTGAGGTTGTGCCGGAAATAGCAGAAGTTGTGATTGGCTTAGATGATAGAACCAAAAAGGGAAGGTTTACAGAATACGGGCCAGAAGACCTAAAGCAGAAACAGGAACAGGTTATCTACCAAACGCGCCTTATCCAATTAAAAGAAATTGCCAAGATAAAGGATACATTCAAGGAACAAACTTCCATCTCCAGGTATAACCAGCAAAATAACATATCGCTTTCTATACAAAAACAAGCTGGTACAAATACGGTTGAGGTGGCAAAAAATATCAAAGAAGCCCTAAAACAGCTAAAGAGTCAGCTGCCAGCTAGCATTAAAGTCAATCTTGTATATGACCAGTCCGAATTTATAAAAACATCGCTTACAGGAGTGAGGGATGCTGCATTGCTGGGTGGTATACTTGCGTTTTTAGTGTTGTTCTTTTTCCTGAAAAGTGCACGAAGCGCGCTTATTGTAACGCTAAATATCCCAATTTCAATTATGGCGGTATTCGCCCTCATGTATTTTAGCGGCATTAGCCTAAATATGATATCTTTAGGTGGGCTTGCCCTGGGAATAGGTATGCTTGTAGACAATGGTATTGTTGTTATAGAAAACATATATAGGTATAGGCAAGAAGGAAAAGATATAAAAGAGGCCAGTGTTTCCGGTGCAAACGAAGTAAGCGGTGCTATTATCGGTTCTACGCTTACTACAGTGGCTGTTTTTTTACCAATGATATTTGTAATAGGCATAGCAGGACAGTTGTTTAAAGAGCTTGCCTTCACTGTAGCATTTTCATTAATAGCGTCGTTAGCTGCTGCGTTGACAATAATTCCGCTACTTACTGCCCAGAAACAAAAGAAAGCTTTGGCTTCTAAGGCGCAGCAAAAGGAAGATGTAAGCCAGTCAGTTTTTATAAATGTGCTGCAAAATGCAACTCGCAAGACACTTGTTTTATTTTTAAATAATAAATTTATTTGCTTGCTGGTCGCATTTTGTATATTTTTAGGCGCGTTAGGAATGCTATTAGTCCTTGATAAAGAATTACTACCACGAATAGACCAGGGCCAATTTATCATTAAAGTTGATATGCCACCAGGCACAAGGCTTCAGACTACAGATTATCTAATAAAGAAAATAGAAAATAAATTATTTGATTTTACCGAGGTTGAGGGTGTAACTGTAAACATAGGTTCCACCAAAGAGAAAAAGGCAGATCAGCTGCTTGAGACTTTAGGCTCGCATCAAGGTCAGATAATAGTTAATCTAAAGCCGCAATCCAGGTGGGGGAGAAATGGCACAAAATATCGCACAGCACCTACCTCAGAGGTATTGCAAAAACTAAAGGATTCATTAAAAAAGCAAGACTTAGAAGGCGCACACATTAATTATATATTACAGGAAAGTGTTTTCAGCGGTGCTTTTCAAACAGGTAAACCAATTGTTGTAGAAGTTAAAGGGCAGACTATTGATAACTTAAGAGATATTTCCAATGAAGTTAAGCTTGGACTAAAGAAAATAAGAGGCATTTATGGAGTAGAAGATGACCTGGTTCCTCCGTCGCCGGAGATAAAAGCAAATGTAATAAAAGAAAAGGCAAGTAATTATAATCTTACTGTAAGTGATATAGCCCTTACTGCTCAAACCGCAGTCAAGGGGTACACAGCGACAAAGTTTAAACATGAAGGCAGGGAGATAGATGTCACCGTAAGGTTAGAGGAGGCTGATCGTAACAAAATGGAAAAGGTAAGAAGGCTTACCCTGCATTCGCCATTAGGCATCGACGTGCCTCTGGCTGAGGTTGCATACCTTACAAAAGGTTTAGGCCCCACGGAGATAAGAAGGCAAAATCAGGAGAGAACAGTTTTAGTAGTAGCAAGCATATTTAAGAGGAGTTTTAATGAGGTGGCTCTTGCAGCTGAGAGAATGTTAGGAACTATCAAAGTCCCACGAGGACATTCTGTAGAATTAACAGGCGAAAAAGAACAAATGAAAGAGTCCTTTACAAGCCTAAGATTTGCGCTGTTGCTTTCAATCCTTCTTGTGTATATGATTATGGCAGCACAGTTTGAATCTTTATTGCAACCATTTATTATATTATTCACCATACCGTTATCTGTAATCGGCGTAGTCGTCATATTATACTTAACGCATACGCCTATTAGCATAATGGTTCTTTTGGGCCTCATTGTTTTAGGCGGCATAGTAGTAAATAATGGTATAGTCTTGATAGATTATGTGAATATATTAAGAAAACAAGGTATGTCAGCTTATGATGCGGTAATAAAAGGAAGTATAACAAGGCTAAGGCCTATTATTATGACTGCGCTTACTACAATCTTTGGCCTTGTTCCCTTAGCTTTAAGCCTGACAGAAGGTTCGCAATTGCAGCAATCTATGGCTATAACAGTTATAGGAGGTTTGGCAGTATCTACATTTTTATCATTAATTATAATACCCACCCTATATATGAGTTTTGAGGGTGCTGTAAAAACGGTAGGAGCGTTCCGCCAAAAAGAAGCCGAACCGCACCAGGCACCGCCTCTGCCGGTAATTACAAAATCACCAGAAATCAAAGCGCCCAAACCACCACCAGTAATTGTCCAGCCGCCACCTGTGCCGGAAATAAAAGAAGTTAAACCTACTTCACCCCAGCGCGATATGTCTGATGAGTTGTGGCTTTCTTTGACTCCCAGACAGCAGGAATTAGTAGCATACCTAAAGAAAAACAACAAAATTACCAGAAAGCAGTATGCTGATATATTCAGCATATCTGTTCCTACCGCAGCAAGAGATTTAAAAGCCATGACAGATAAAAACATTCTGGAGTTTAAAGGCCCTGCAGGTCCTGGCAGATATTACGTATTGAAAGAAGGATCTTAGCCATGGGTTTGCCGCGCCTTGCAGTTAACAGGCCGATAACAATATTGATGGTATTTTTTGCTATTATTATTGTTGGTGTTATTGCCCTCCTGCGCTTACCAATAGAATTATTACCGAATTTTAGCTTTGGCGATATATCCATTTTTGTCAATATAAGAGGCGGCATACCACCTGAAGAGGTAGAGGCTCAGGTAAGCGCGCCAATAGAGGATGCTATTGGGGCAGTAAGCCACTTAAGGAACCTTATATCCATATCCGAGGAAGGCCGCTCCAGAGTTGTAATGAAATTTGAACCTGGCATAAATATGGATTATGCCGCATTGGAGGTAAGGGAGAAATTTTCCAGAATACGAAACAAACTTCCAAAGCAAATAGAAAAACCTGTTATCGCAAAATTTGAACAACAAGATGTCCCTATTTTAATAACAGCGGTTACCGGCGGCATAAATTACACACCGGAGATGCTAAGGAAAGTAGTAGATGAGACAATAAAAGACCAGATTCTAAGGGTAGAAGGTGTAGCAAATGTAGATGTAGGCGGAGGAAGAGAACGAAAAATTTTAGTAGAGGTTGACCAAAGAAAACTGCAGGCATATGGTTTACCTATAGGCAAAATAATAAATGCTCTGAACTTAAACAATCTGGATTTACTTTTAGGTGAGCTTAAGAAAAAGAAACAAAAATATCTCATAAGAGTCCTTGGGGGCTTCAGGACTATTGATGATATAAAAAACATCGGCGTAGCTGTTACGCCAAGCAAGTCGATTATAAAAGTTTCCGACGTGGCAGAGGTGAAGGACTCGCATTTAGAAGCAACAAGCTATGCAAGAGTTAATGTGTTGCCTGTTGTTTCATTATATATACAGAAGGAATCACAGGCAAATACTGTTGAAGTTATAAACAAGATACAGAAAGTAAAAAAGAAGTTAACTTCAGGGGTATTGGATAAACGTATAAGATTAATTGATACATATAATCAAGCCGCCAGCATTATGGGGGCGATTAACGGAGTAAAGAAAACGCTGATGTTTGGGGCGTTTTTAGCCATTGTAGTATTGTGGCTTTTTCTAAGAGGTATACGCCCTACATTTATTATTGCCTTAGCCATTCCAATATCAGTCATTGGCACATTTATTCTTATGTATTTTCAAAAGATTACATTAAATGTTATGACATTGAGTGGTTTGGCTATTGGTGTCGGCATGTTAGTAGATAGTTCTGTAGTAGTATTGGAAAATATATCAAGATTAAGAACTAACGGCGCAGATAGGCTAAAGGCCTCAGTTGACGGTTGCCAGGAGATGATTTTAGCTATCGTCGCCTCCACAATAACTACTGTTGTTGTATTTTTACCTATTGTTTTTGTAAGCAAAGAGATAAGGATTTTATATAGTGGGTTGGCTTTTACAGTTGCTTATTCCTTATTAGTATCTTTATTTGTAGCGGTTTCTCTTGTGCCTATGCTATCTGCAAGACTGCCTTCCCTGCGCAGGAGCGGTCTTCTGGCCGCGAAGAAGAAAAAGCCTCGATCAAGAAGACCACTATTATTTTTTAAGAAAAAATACCGCAAGCTCCTGACGCGATTATTACGATGGCGATATATCCTCATTGCAATTGCGTTTGCTATTTTTATTATAGCGGTTCTTTTGATAATATTTAAAATTGACAAAGAATTTGTAGGAACAACTGAGCAGCAAGATTTTACCATATTCATAGAATTGCCCACAGGCGCAAAACTTGACATATCTGATAAAACCGTTAAGGATGTTGAAGATATGTTACAGACAATGCCAGAGATCAAACAGTTCTCATCCAGGGTTGAGAAGTGGTCATCCAAGGTGTATGTGAAATTAGTTCCACTGGCATCTAGAACCAGAACCACCAAAGATATTATAGATGATTTAAGGGTCAGGGTAGAGGATATAGAGAAAAAATATAGAGAGGCATTTATATATTTTGAAGAGCCGCAAGAAGTGGAAACTAATGAAATTATTGTAGAGATATTTGGTCATGATTATAAGACTTTAAATGAGCTTGCAATAGCAATGCTTACCAGGATGCAATCCATAGAAGGCCTTGTGGATTTAAAAATAAGGTGGCGTAAGGGTAGGCCTGAATGGTGGATTAAGGTGGACAGGCAAAAGGCAGCACTTTATGGATTTTCAGTAGATGATATTGCAAATGTAGTTCATGCGCAGATGAGAGGCCTAAGGGCCACTCTGTATCATTCAGAGGGTAAAGAGGTAGAAGTAATTGCTCGGCTTCAAGAAAAAGACAGGCGCACATTGGATGCATTGCATAAATTAACTCTTACAAAGCCTGATGGAGCAGTCATATATCTTGACCAGATGGTAACTTTTGAACCAGGCGCCGGCCCCAGTAAAATATGGCGTAAGAATAAATCAAGAATGATCCAGATAAGCGCAAACAGAGGAAGGCATGCATTTGGTACCGCGGCAGAAAGAATTAAAAAAGTATTGGTTAGTATGAAAATGCCAAAAGATTATTATTATAGATTTGGTGAAAACTATTGGAGAATGGTGCGAAATCAGCAAGAACTTACATTTGCCTTAGCGCTTACTATTATTTTAATTTATTTAGTATTGGCTTCATTATTTGAATCATATATCCAGCCGTTTATTATAATGATAACAGTGCCATTAGCAATCATAGGTGTTGCTGCAGCACTTCTAATTGCAAAAAAGACAATAAACGTAGGTATGTTGATGGGTGCAATTATGTTAGGTGGTATTGTGGTTAATAATGCTATTATTTTAGTGGATTATATAAACAGGCTAAAGAAAAAAGGCACAAATATTCTCACCTTAAAGCCAATCATAAAGGCATCGCAAGATAGATTAAGGCCTATTATGATGACAACTTGCACTACTGTTTTAGGTTTGCTTCCTATGGCAATGGATAAAAGCGAACAAGCTAATTTATGGTCACCACTTGCAATAACAGTTATGGGTGGGCTTATTAGCTCTACCATATTAACTCTCTTTATAGTTCCCTGCATGTACTTGGTGTTTGAAGACATAAAGTGGTTTGTTTTAAAGCTCAGGCATCAAGACTAACCTTATGATACGGTTCCTAACAGCATAAATAGCAGGATGTTACGAAGGTGATACGGTTCATTCGTAGCATGTTGCATACCTGCCCAGAGACGCATAAAAATCCCCATGTACCACTGTCATTCCCGCGAAAGCGGGAATCCATAATAAAAGGTACAAACTGGTAACATAGTATACAAAATAAACCGGATACATCGTTTACGCTGTATAATGCATGGCAAAGGAGGTAACTCTTATGCCATGGGAAACAGTGAGCACGATGGATCAAAAAATTCAATTAATTGCCGATTGGCAAACAAAACAACTTAGCATAACTGATCTTTCTAAAAAATACGGTATTAGCCGTCCAATAGTATATAAATGGACTACTCGTTATAAACAACAGGGCGTTGATGGATTGAAAGAACAAAACAGAGCACCAATACATAGTCCAAATCAAACAGCGGATGATATTGTTAAGTTAATTATAAAAGAGAAACTTAAAAACCGTAAACGTGGACCAAAAAAGGTTCTCTATCAACTAAAAAGACAATATCCTAATATCAACTGGCCCGCAGCAAGCACCATTGGCGATTGGTTAAAAAAACACGGTCTTGTTAACAAGCGCAAAAAACGACAAAGAGTGCCACCATATACACAACCATTTATTAAAGCACAATCACCAAATGATGTATGGAGCGCTGATTATAAGGGGCAATTTTATACTAAAGATAGGCATGCATGCTATCCCCTTACTATTAGTGACAACTATAGCCGTTATCTATTTAAGTGTACAGGTTTACCAGGACCAAGGTATCGTATAACACGAGCTGTATTTGAACAAGTATTTAGAGAATATGGCCTTCCTGATGCAATACGTATTGATAACGGCATACCATTCGCAGGAAGATGTGCTGGGGGCTTGAGCCGTTTATCTATTTGGTGGATACAATTAGGCATTGCGCCTGAGCGAATTGATAAAGGTTGCCCACAACAGAATGGTCGCCATGAACGAATGCATCGCACTCTAAAGCTAGAAGCAATTGATACAATGGCTTTAAATATGAAAGAACAACAAAAACGATTTAATAGATTCTTGTATGATTATAATAATTACAGACCTCATGAATCTTTAAACAATGAACCACCTATAAATTATTATAAAAAATCAATAAGGCCATATGTTGAAAAACCTCAAGCCATTGATTATGATCTTGATTACACAGTTAGAAGCGTCCGATGTAATGGCTACTTCAGGTTTAATGGCAACATGTATTATCTAACTGATTTATTACATAAAGAACGTATTGGCTTAAAAGAATTTGCTGATGGTCAATGGACAATCTATTACAGTTTTTGCCCTATAGGTATCCTTGATCTAAGAAAAAACAAAGTTGTAAAATTTAACTAAGCAGGGGAAAGTGTAAACCATGTCCCCGGTTTAAAGTGTAAACCATGTTTCGGTTGCACAAATTTGATTATTTTATTCTTTGATTTGGTGCCGCTCATAATGCTAATGTGGGATTTTTTTATTTTGAAGTGTTTTGCTAAAGTCTCAATAAGAGCCTTGTTTGCCTTACCCTTTGCAGGAGCAGTAGTAAGATGCACCTTTAAGCCACCAGCAAAGTCTTCTACACTGTTTTTACTGGATTTTGGAATCACTCTTACTTTTATGGTCTTGTTCATAAGGTTTGGGATATCTGTAAATACACAGATTATAAACAACCCACTGCAATTTTAAAATTGCAGTGGGTTATAAATATGGTCCAGTGATTTTGAATTAGAGGTTATATTTACCTCACAAGCTTTGTAATCTTAGCTCCTTCAAGCGTAAGATTATACATCAGTCCTTTTTGATCAAACACGAACGCAACAATAGGTTTATTTGTCTTGGATGTGTCTATTGAGCCATCCGCTCCAACCGTTACCACCGTTACAGAAGCATCTGCGCCTACTTTCCAACCTGCACTGCTGCGGAAATCATTGAGCGCATTCTTATCCATAAAAGCTATTATTATTGTCTTTTTCTGGGCGCCTAATTGAAAGCCTATTGATGCAGCCGCTGTACTGTAATAATCAACTGTCTTACCGTTAATTACAAGTGCTCCTTCTCCATATTCCCCGCCAATGCCAAAGCCTGCTTTAAAGACTGCCGGAAAAACAAGTACGCCTGCTGCCTTTTTTAATACTTGCTTACCGCCACCGATGCCTTCAAGCATATCGAGCGATTTTTCAACTCCAACGTCAATACTTTCGGCTGATACAGCCATCGCCTCATTGGCCACAAACAACACTCCAAGGCCTATTATGAGCATAATGATTAAAATCTTTCCTTTCATACCTACCTCCTTTTTCTCAAATTATACTCTAAAGCCAGACCAAACTCAAGATTTATCTTGTTGCCTCACAACTTTGAAACCGTCTGCAAAGATTGGGTATTATTGTCCTAAAGTATTGTATTCGTTATCAAATTTTAGCTTCTCGGTATCATATGCCTGCATTGTTGTGTCGAGCTCGGCGTAACAGGAATCAATCTTCTCTGATAGCTCTCCAAGTTTTCTCGAAAGCTCGGTTCTTCGGAGCGCTCCAAGGCCTCCTTTTTTAGCATCTTTCATTAATTCCCCATTCATCTCCTTTGCCATGTCCTCGGAAGAGATTATCTCATCCTCTAAGCTCTTGATTTTTGCCTTTAATGGCTTTAAGCAATTCGCTCTCCTTGCGATAAACTCTGCACGGGCCTTTCTTTTCATTTTCTTATTTTGCCCCTTTTCCACTCGTCCGGTCTTGGGTTTTGGCGGGGGAGGAAGAATTGGCTTGGGCGTAGCGGTTGACGCGCTGGGCAGATTGGATGGTTCAATATCCAAAGCTATCTGCGCATCCTCTTGAGGCATATTCTCGTCATCTTCCCATCCAATCCTCTCCAGGAACTCCTGGTAATTGCCAGGGTAAAAAAAGACCCTATCGTTCTTAAACACTATAAGCTTTGTCGCCACTTCGTTCAGAAAATGTTCGTCGTGAGCTACCACAAGCGCCGCACCCTTAAAATCTCTTACAGCATCCATCATCGCCTGGCAGGATTCAATATCAAGATGGTGCGTAGGCTCATCCAGAAAGAGGACATTGGAAGGCGCCACGAGGAGCTTTCCGATAAGAACCCGGCTTCGCTCACCTCCGGAAAGGACCTTAATCTTCTTCTCGGCATCATCTCCTGAAAACATCATAGCGCCACATATCCCGCGCACGCGTGATTTCTCGAGGGAGGCACTACCTCGAGATATTGCTTCTTCCACAGTGAGATCATCGTTAAGATTGGCTGTATTCGCCTGCTCATAATATGCCGGAATCGCTGCCGCATGCGTCTTAACGCTGCCACCCACAGGTTTAAGCAAGCCTGCGAGTAATTTTGAGAGCGTGGTCTTTCCCTTGCCGTTCTTGCCAATGATACATATCTTATCATGCCTATTTAAAGTAAAGCTCAATCCATTTATCAGATATGGCTCCTTACCATTGTATGAAAACTTAAGGTCTTTCACTTCCATGATCTGTTGAGTACGAAATGGCGTATGGTTGAACGAAAATGAGAGCGAGCGGACCTCCTCCAGCTTCTCCTGTTTCTCCATCTTCTGGAGCTTCTTAAGAGCGGCCTGGGCACCCTTGGCGTGGCTTGCCTTTGATCTGAACCTGGTCACATACTTCATGACATCCTTACGCTTCTTCTCATCCTCTATGCGCCTCTTCTCGTATGTCTCTTCGTCGCTATATAGCTGGGCATAATACTTCTTGGTAGGCCCCTTGATCTTCCGCACCGATCCTCGATTTATACCTACAATATGTGTTGTCACGCTGTCAACAAAATCCCTATCATGGCTTATCACGATCAGCTCATTCCTCCATGACCGCAGAAACTTTTCGAGCCATCGTATCGAGACGATATCTAGGAAGTTTGTAGGCTCATCCAGGAGGAGCATATTGGGCTCAGAGACCAAAACCTTTGTCAGGGCGATACGCATCTGGAATCCCCCGGAAAATTCCGAAGGCCTCTGATAAAGGTCTTCTTCACGAAAACCAAGCCCGAAAAGGATCTTCTCAACCTTCCATTCGTTTCCGACATCTTCCGGCCCCAAGCCAACACAACCCTCCTCCAGCACCGTAGGCTTTGTAAAATTCAAGTGCTGCCCGAGATATCCTATGGCGTAATTTTTTGGCCGAAAGACCTTGCCTTCCTCAGGCTCTTCTTCGCCGACAATAATTCTGAATAGGGTGGTCTTCCCGTGGCCGTTACGGCCCACAAGCCCGATCTTTTCACCAGCGCAAACATCGACACTCACGCCCGAGAAGAGCGTTCGCATACCGTAGCGCATAGATATATTTCTTATTGATATCATATGGAAAATTAAGAGTTAGTTGTAGTTCAGTATTAAATTGTTTTTATTATTCTACATCAAATAAAAGCCTCTTGCAACTTATTTGGTTACAGAGGGTTTCAAAAAATGGCTCCCCTGGCTGGACGATGTTGATAACAAGAATGATGAATTAAGTATAGTGTTCCCTTAATTTGTCTTCTTAATTCTATAATTCTAAAATTAATTATACTATAGCCTACGCTGCTGTATCAATAGCTCTTAAAGCAATGTATCCGGTGTTTTCAAACGTGGGTTCTGCGGGGGGTAATATGGCTATCTTGTGTGGAGGGAACTTTTCGAAACTAAATGGCTTGTGCTTAGGCCAAAGAGATACCCCTATGCTGCCCTTCCTTGCAAGTAATTCTAACATATAAAAGAGATTTGACTCAAGCCATATATGCACAAACTGTCTTTTAGGCTTTAAACTATACTCAGTTATCATCGTCCTCATATGCCCTATCTGGTTACCAAATATATTATCGCTGTAGTTGCATCCAGACGCAAGCATCCTGAACTCGGGTTTCATCAACTCCAACAACTTCAGTGCATGGTCCAAAACCTCAACTAAGCGACCGGCAAACTCTCTGTTATCTGCTATATGTACTAATTCAGCCAATTCCCTGCTTTTTCTAACAATCTCTTCTATAATCATATATGCGGTACTTTCATGTTCTGGTATAAAAAAATTAAGCTCCCCTTCTCTTAAAGAAACAAGGGCACGCAGAGCCTGAACTATAAAATCTGTATTCACATCGTGAGACCGCTCAAGATAGCTGTGGTTCTCTGCTAAAAAGGATAATCCCCCCGGGGCATGATAGGTGTCTGGCATTGATTCATAATGCATGCTAGTTGCAAATATAGTCAATGATGGCACTCTAGCTGCTGCTGCGAGATGCTGGGAGGAAGTATCTATACCTATTACCAGATCTGAGATAGAGACCAGTGTAATATATTCATCCAAACTTACACCTTCTTCATTTTCTATTCGTATAAAAGGAGCATCTGGGACCTTTTTCCGTATATAGGTAGTTATTGCCTGAGATTCCTCTCTATCTCTGGAAAGGCCTGAATTTAAGCATACTATTGCATTGGATTCTTTTAATTCATCAGATAGCATAATAATGCTATCTGCAAACAATTTCCAATCAATCTTTTTTTGTACTGCTTCGGCAGTAAATGGATTTAAAAAAATAAGTTTTGTATCTTTACCAAATGGGTAACCGCTACCCAGTTGTGCAGTAACCATTCTTGCAAGCTGCGCGTGCACTTCTCGTTTCTTTTCTCTGTTTATGCGTAATTCTACTCCTTCCAGCAAAGAAAAGTGAGGATCAATATGCGCTGCAATAACATTTGCTAAATCACTAACATTTCGAATTGCGACATTATGATCCCTTAGATTGTTGTATCCGGCCTTAGCGTTTTCAGGTATTGATGGGCCACTGCATATATATTCTCTTAGATAAGGCGAGTAAACAGTATAGCCAAAAACAGGGGCAGTTTGAGAATCAACCTCCAATAACTGAATCATTTTTCTAATTCTATTTAAGGTTATGCCTGTGTCTGCAACAAGAACAACTAGATCGTAACATACTTCCGGAAGGGCATCTTTTAATCTTGAGAAATTCTGCTCATCTTCAATTGTTGGGATTGGGACAACCGCCCTATATCCTCCTTGCCGCTTCCAATAATCCGGGGCTTTCGATATGACATCGATACCACCGCCGCTACTCACACTGGCCAGTGGATACTTATTTTGCAAAGCCCGTCCCACCTTTTCCATGTAGACTATATCGCCAACACCATAACGGTGGCATATTAAAAGAACGTTTTTGACACTCATACTGTCTGGCAGCCGCACTATGCGTTCACTGTCGGATAGCGGGTGTAGATTCTCAAAACTCTCCGTAACGTAAAAATTTTGACGCGCTTTTGTCCGAATTAGAGAGACGCTGTTCTGGCCATGGCCGCCAGAACAGACGCTAACAATGGGCCTTAAACACATGCCTTGCTGTGGTATGGCCAGCATAATCACTATTGTTATTGCAAGTATCTTTTTCATTCTAACTTTCTAACACCTTTGATTAACTACCATAATAAAGCTGAAAATTAAACAAGCCCCAGACAAAGTATATATTTTGCCTAAGGCTTGCCCTTTACAATTTTTATTTGTAGGTTTATTATAACATAATATTTATGTATTTCAAGGAAAATAAGTCTTATCTATGATGAATAATGTGAATAATTAAATTTGGGGACGTGTCACTACGGGACCTGACCCCTAGTACTCCTATAATTTATGTCCAAGAACTTAGTAACCATATTCTGTAGGTCTGCAATCCCGATTCTCTTTTTTGAGCTAATCCAGAAAATATCAGAATCACTAGCTGAAAGTTTGTCGGCAATATCTTTTTTTCTCTGGTCAAGTTTCACAGACCCGATCTTGTCGATCTTATTTACAACAACACTAAATGGAAGCAAGTAGTGATTAAGCCAATCGATCATTACAAGATCCAGTTTTGTCGGCCCTGCAACAACATCGACGATAACAAATATCATGCTCAGTTTCTCCCTGCTATTCAAATATCCTTCTATTATCGGTCCTAATCGTTCCTTATCGCGTTTCGACCCAATGGCATACCCATAACCAGGGATGTCAACTATCCACCGGCCGCGCTTGACTTCGTACACATTTATAGTCCTTGTTTTCCCAGGGACCCGGGAAACATGAGCCATTTTCTTTTTTTGACATAGAGCGTTGATAAGAGTACTTTTTCCTACATTAGATCGCCCAACGAAAGATATTTCCGCCTCACTCTCTCCGAGCCTCAAAGCATCAACTTCAGTCTTTAAGTATTTAGTATCATGTAATATCTTCTGAGGTGTATTCATTCTTTTTAAAATAGATCAGCAAACCGGTTATTGAACTCATAAATACGTTGGTCAAATATAATGTCGCTGTTATTCACCGGCCGCTTAAGCATTATACCATCCATACAGGTGCACCTACTAAGCGCGACATACAATTGGCCATGAGTAAATGCGCCACGGCCCATGTCGATGATAACCTTGTCGAATGTCTGGCCCTGGCTCTTGTGAATAGTTATGGCCCAGGCCAGCTTTATGGGGTATTGCGCAAAGTCACCCACAACCTCAGCTTCTATCTTATCTTCAGCCTCATCATAACTATACTTGATCTTTTGCCACTTCGCGACAGGGAGATCGTATGCAAATCCGCTGATATCCACAACTATCGAATCTTTCGATAAAGCAACGATTTTAGCAAGCGTACCATTCACCCATCTTTTTTCGGGATCATTTTTTAACAATATTACCTGTGCACCTTTTTTGAGTTTTAAGGATGCGTTGGTAGGGTATGTTGACTCTTCGAATTTCCCGGATGCCTTAGCCTCATATATTATCTCTTTGCTGGAAAGCTTTGATAAGCGATCTTGATTTATTGTATTTGCCAGGATGTTTGTAGTTGTCAACATCACCGTCGCGTCTTTTTTAGAAACTGTGGCATCTTTACGAACCCTCTTATTTAATATGCCCAGATCCTCTTTAGTATGTTCTTTATTCCTGACTCTGTTTAAGAGCTCCATGAATGAAGTGTCTTTTTGTCTATATATAGTCGAGAGCTCGATAGCCCTGATATGGCAATCGTCAAACACTTTAGCGCTAAAAAAATAAGGGCTCGAATATTGTTCTTCCAGAATCTGCTTTGCTTCATTCTCGACCACAGGGGATAGTTGGAAAAGATCTCCGAAAAACACCATTTGGATTCCTCCAAAAGGCGTCTTCATTTTACCGCGGTTTAATCGCAATGCGTAATCAATCCCGTCCATAAGGTCTGAGCGAACCATCGATACCTCATCTATTATTACCATATCAAGATTATCAAGCAGGCTCTTGTCTCTAAGGCGCCTTATAGCATCCTTTTGAATAATCTTTGGAGGGAGCCTAAAAAAGGAATGGATAGTCTGGCCGCCTACATTAATGGCCGCGACACCCGTAGGGGCTAAGACGATTATCTTTTTACCGGTATTGGCCTTAAAATATTTTAGAAGGGTCGATTTGCCGGTACCAGCTTTACCTGTTATGAAAAGGCATTCTTTAGTGCACTCCATAAGACCAAATGCTGATTTAAATTCATCATTTATATCAAGATGCGCAGGGAGATAATCTTTTGTTATTGTTTGATCAGCATGAAATTTCATAGTATGTCTTTAACTTGGGTCCTTTTTCCATGGTAGGTTAGTATCAAATCACAATCCGCAATATTATCTTTGCCGATACCTTTTGATATCCGGCTAATAAGAGTCTTGGCATCATTGTGTCTTGCGCTGATATGTGCCAAGAATACGTACTTTAGAGCTAATCTATTACTAGATCCATTCTTGATCCTTACCAGTGCTCTAGCGGCAGCCTCATTATTAAGATGCTCTCTCCAGGTCAACTGATTTGGTGATTTTTCCCACGCTAACTTTGTATCATGATTGCATTCAATTACCAGGCACTTGCAATCATAAAGCATCCTGACCATATTATCGGTTACCTTGCTCGTATCTGTTAAAAAACCCATCCTGCACCAGGAACCCTTATACTTATATGCTATGCAAAAACCGAATGCTTTACCTACATAGCCTCCTCTGTGAAACGTTTTAATGGGTACAATCTTTAGATCATCTATTGCAAATGGTTTCTGTGTGTGATGCATTATTTTAAATTGATGATCTTTGAGTCCGTATCGCTCCCTAACAACTTGATATGTATCAGGGTGTATGTAAATCGGTATCCCGTAGCGATCCGCTATTTTAAAGGTCTTTTTACATATATGGTCTTCATGCCCGTGCGTTATGAGTATGCCATTGATCCGACACGGATCCAGATTTATGCTTTTTAAGTCTTTTTCAAGCCCTTCAAAGCTAAGACCGGCGCAATCGATCAAAATAGCAGATCTCGCCGTCCAGATAGCAGTACAATTACCTCTAGAGCTGCTCCTAAGTACACATACCTTAAAATATGACATTTTCCCTTTATATTTATTATGTATTATATGTAGTTTACCGATGTTTGGATTTTTGCGCTTTGAATTTCTTGCCACGTAATACATCCAGCAAAGCTAAATATATATCTCTGCATATCCACGCATCGGTAGCTGCATACGCTATTTGTGCAGGCACAAGCTTTGGCGCATCCCAGCGAGAACACTGCATCTGTTTGGATATCCTAAAACCTAACAAGAGAGCGGCCAAACCGCGCAATCCCGCGTTCTTTATTCCAGCTCTAATCGCCAAACCTGTCAGCTCGATGAAGCCTGAGGGCTCAAAAGGAAACAAATCGTTCAATTTGTTTATGTCATCGTTCACTGCAACACCAATTTTCAGTACTTTCTTATCAGCCAAAATACCGGCAAGCGGTTTATAAAGCTTAATATGTCTTAACTGAAATATATACACCTCACTGCTGGAAGCTAGCTGGATGAGGGAAGGCGAATAGGATTCACCCTTCTTATAAGCAGGCCTCGTTTCAGTATCAAAACCCAGGACCTTCTCACTACCAAGAGCGCGCACGGCTACACTTATCTTCGCGTCCGAATCTATCACATAGATAGAACCAGCGTAAGATTTAAGCGGTAGAGCATTTATTTCATCTTTTGATATAACCTGTCTCTGGATTGGATTAGTAAACACTTTAAACCTCGTAGCATTTTATAGCCCATCTAAATTATTGTCATTTATTCTGTTTTGCAGGGTATCGCCCACACGTAAATTTCTTGCCTTCAGGGCAAT
>Ga0075114_10000209_pt1 | contig 39823 bp, 34 predicted proteins | sample AntAceMetag02UKM_FD_69784 | JGI IMG/M metagenome (GOLD analysis project Ga0075114, IMG submission 69784) | Saline lake microbial communities from Ace Lake, Antarctica - Antarctic Ace Lake Metagenome 02UKM | ecosystem: Environmental > Aquatic > Non-marine Saline and Alkaline > Saline | place... | reverse complement strand
GCCCGCCTGTTCATGCCAACCCTCGTCGCGGCCAGATACAATCCCATCATCCAACAGTTCTATCAACGACTCGTGAAGAAGGGAAAAACCAAAATGACCGCCCTCATCGCCGCCATGAGAAAACTCCTGACCATCCTCAACACCATGCTAAAGAAAAATGAAGCCTGGAACCCAAAAACCACTTGATTCTCAAGACAGTCGCTACAGATTGTCACAATATGGAGATCAGCGAAGCATGAACTCGAAGAGGTCAATCAAAAGAAGCGATGTCATCGTCCTGATCGTCGTCGCGGCTTTTCTACTGGGCAATGTCGCCGCTATCGGCACCGTCGGTCGCGAGCGGGCCAAACGGGCCGTCTGCCTGAACAATCTCAAGCAACTGACCCAGGGCTGGCGACAGTTCGCCGACGACCACGACGGACAACTCGTCAGCGGCGCCGCCGGAGTAGGTCACTCGAATGCAGACCCATGGGTGGGCAAGTGCTGGGCGAGCAACTACGCCGCCGGCAAGCAACTGCCTGAAGTCGTCCAGAAGGAGGAAATCAAGAGCGGCGCCCTGTGGCCCTATGTCGCGGAACTCGGGGTCTACCGCTGTCCGAGCGGAGATGCCGGCGAGATGCTCAACTACGCGATCGTCGATTCGATGTATGGGTTGAGCCGGAGTGGAACAACCCATGGTGGCAAGGGCGCCCAGGTCGAAGACACGACGCTCTGGGTCCGGAACTTCAGTGAGATCGTCACGCCGGGACCGGCCCAGCGAATGGTCTTTATCGACGCCGGCTGGATCGCCCCGGACAGTTTCGCCACGCACTACAGGATGGAAGCATGGTGGGATGATCCCCCCGTCCGCCACAATGATGGGACGACCGTCTCTTTCGCCGATGGTCACGCTGAACACTGGCAGTGGAAGCGCGCCGACACGATCGAGTACGGCCGGCGCCAGGATCGGGTCCATCTGACCGGTAACTACGCCCCCCAGACAGCCGAGGGCCGAGAGGACCTGCACCGCCTGCAACGCGCCGTCTGGGGACAATTGGGATACGAACCTTCGGAGTAATAGCGAGGAGATCGATCATGACTGGCAAGATGATACGACTACGAGTCCCTGATGTTGCCGTGCTCGTGCTTTGCATGGCGGTCCTGATCTTCTGTCTCGGGGCCATCGGCGCCGCCGGCCGCGAGCGGGCCAAACGCGCCGTCTGCCTGGGCAATCTCAAACAACTGACACAAGCCTGGATACTCTACGCCGATGCGAACGGCGGTGAGATCGTCAATGGAGCCGGAGGACTCCATTTTACCAGGAAAGGTATGACCTCCGACGGCGCGACGGTGGAACTCGTGGAACGAGCGTGGGTCGGCCGGGCCTGGAGCCGTAACTGGAACAACGCAAACGTGGCCGACACCGGCCTTACCGACGAACAGAAGAAGCAAGCGATCGAGGAAGGCGCCCTGTGGCCCCTTATCAGCGATGCCAATGTCTACCGGTGCCCTGAGGCGCGGCCCCACGAATTCGTTAATTACACCATTGTAGACGCCATGAACGGTCTGCATCGCCTGGGCACCACCAACAAAGGGGTGGGACACCATCCAGACGCTGTGGGCAAACGGGTGGATCAAACAACGCTCTGGATCAAGAATGCCGCGGAGATCGATACCCCGCCAGCAGCCGAACGGATGGTCTTTGTCGACGAAGGAGCGATTACGCCGGACAGCTTTGGGGTGCACTATACAGAGGGTCCCTGGTGGGACGATCCGCCGGTGCGTCATAACGACGGCGCCACCGTCTCCTGGGCCGATGGGCACGCCAGCCATATCGCCTGGCGTGGCGCTGAGACCATTAAGTTCGGCCAACGTCACCCGGACTACTATGGTGGCGGTGGCTTCATGCCTGTAACAGAAGAGGGCCTAAGAGATCTGGAGGACTTCAGACGCGCCGTCTGGGGGCGATTAGGATACGAATCTACGGAGCCGTAGCAAGGAGATGAGGCGATGACGAACAGGAATCGATACTGTCGCAAACCGGACCCGGTGGTGCTGGCTTTCTGCGCTCTGACCCTCATCTCCTGCCTCGGCGCCATCGGCAGGCAAGGTCGGCAGCGGGCCAAAGAGATGGTCTGTCTGTCCAATCTGGGACGCTGGGGCGCGTGCTTCCAGAGCTACACGGAAGATCACGACGGCAAGTTCAATCCGGGATGGGACGTAGGCGAGACTGAACTTTGGATGAACGCGCTGCGTTCCTACTACCAGGACCGGTGGTCCCTGCTGTTTTGCCCAACCGCCACACGGCCGGCCGGACCCGATACAGGCTGGGACACGTTCACCACCTGGAGTCGTAACGTGAGCCTTCCAACCGGCGGCGAGCATCGCTACGTCTCCAGCTATGGGATCAACTCGTGGACGAACCGTATGACCCAGAGTCGGGGGACTCGTCGTGAAGAGTGGTTCTGGGGGACAACCCAAGATGTGCAGCAACCGGAGTGCGTGCCCGTCTTCGCCGATGCAACGTGGCACGACGCCTGGCCCCAAGCGACGGACACACCGCCCGGGTTTCCCCCTGGACAGGGCTGGGACGCTGGAGGAATCAGGCACGAAATGGATCACTTCTGCATCGATCGCCACGAGGGGGCCGTGAATCTCCTGCTCATGGACTTCTCAGCACGAAAGGTGGGACTCAAGGAACTCTGGACGCTGAGGTGGCATAGGTCGTTCGACACGGAGGGCCCCTGGACCCAGGCCGGCGGCGTGCAGCCCGCCGACTGGCCCGAGTGGATGCGGAACTTCAAAGACTATTGAAACAGAAAGATCGAAAGCAAGAGGAGAAACCATGAGACACGAACGTAAGATGAGTAGAGCGGACCTTGTTATCGTCGCCACCTGTGTGGTCCTGGCAGTGCTGACTCTGGGCGCGGCCGGGGAATCGGCGCGGCAACTGGCCCGGGAACTCGCCTGCCTGGGCAACAACGAAGTACTGACGGGCGCCTGGCTGGCCTATGCCGACGACAATGATGGTGAGCTCGTCGGCGGCAGTATCAATCCCGATCAGTGGGTGGCGCGTCCGGCGTCGTTGGCAGGTCCCCTGGAACAGGAGTTCGACGCCATCTGCCAGGGCCTGCTGTTTCCCTATGTGGGTGATCTGAACACCTATCATTGCCCCGCCGACCAGACACTGAACGATCCCAACCATCCCCTGTTTCGAACTTACTCCATCGCCGGCGGCGCCAATGGGGAGTCCTGGGCCGAATTCACCAAGGCGAAGGTCTATTCCGACCTGGAGAGCCCGGCGACCCAATATGTCTTCGTGGAAGCGGCCAATCCGAGAGGAGCCAACGTTGGCTCCTGGCAGATGAATCCGGACTCAAAGACCTGGGTGGACCCACTGGCCATGTGGCACGAGGAATCGACCACATTGGGCTTTGCCGATGGTCATGCAGAAATCCGCCGCTGGCATGACCCGAGCCTGATCGACTGGTGCCACAGAGCCATGAATAGAGAAGGCTTCTCGTTCGGCATGACGCCTCCTGACAACGAACAGGAGGACGTCGAGTACATGGCGCAGGGCTTCCCCTACAAATCGCTAAGATAGGAATCCCGTGAAACAGCGAGTGAAAAGAGCGGAAGGAGAGACCATGAGATACGAATGTCGAATCAGAAAAGCAGACCTTATTGTCATCGCCCTCTGTGTGGTCCTGGCAGTGCTGACTCTGGGCGCGGCCGGGGAATCGGCCCGCCAACTGGCGCGGGAACTCGTCTGCCTGGGCAACAACGAAGTGCTGACCGGCGCCTGGCTGGCGTACGCCGACGACAATGACGGTGCCCTGGTCGGTGGCAGTATCGATCCCGGTGAGTGGGTGGAGCGCCCGCCGGCTTCCGCGTCGATGGACCAGCAGTTCGATGCCATCCGACGGGGTCTCCTGTTCCCCTACGTGGACGATCTGCACGCCCACCATTGCCCAGCCGACCAGACGTTGAACGATCCCAACGATCCCGTATTCCAAACCTACTCTATCGCCGGCGGCGCCAATGGAGAACATTGGGCCGGATTCAACAACGCCAAGGTCTATGCGGATCTGGAGAGTCCAGCCATGCGCTACGTCTTCGTAGAGGAAGCCCAGACGAGAGGTACCAACATCGGTTCCTGGCAGATGAATCCGAAGTCAAAAACATGGGTGGACCCGCTGGCCATGTGGCACACCGAATCGACCGTGTTGGGCTTTGCCGACGGTCACGCGGAGATCCGCCGCTGGCATGATGCGAGCCTGATCGAATGGTGTCACAGAGCCATGTATGAACCAGGCGCGTTTGCGTTCGGCATGACGCCCCCCGCCGACGAGCAGGAGGACGTCGAGTACATGGCGCAGGGTTTCCCCTACAAATCACTGAGATAGGAACGTTGGGCTATTGGAGATAAAGCCATGAGACTAGCGAGACGGTCTTTGCGAAAGGCGGATGTGGTCGTTCTGGTTCTGTGTACAGCGCTGGTAATGTCGAGCCTGGCGGCGGTCGGTCCCCAGGGTCACCGCCGGGCGCGCGAAGCCATCTGCCTGTCCAACCTGCGGCAATGGCACGACTTCTTTCAGGACTACCTGCAAGAAAACGACGGACAGTTCTTCACCGGCACCACCATCACCGGCTACTGGTGGCCCGCGCAACTCGATGAGACAACTCAGAGTTGGAAGAGAAACAAGACGTGGTTCTGCCCCGTAGCGTCCCGCCCTCTCATCGGAGTAGAAGGTCATGTCAGTGGAAGGGTCGGCCCCTTCGCCGGCTGGGGCGTCTATGAAGCACCGCAGTTGGGTCCACACGGAATCGCCGGCAGCTACGGACTCAACGGCTACACAATCGACATACCGGGGCCACGGGACTATGAAGGCGGGGTGCCCGCCGAGGATGGGTGGAGGGACTTCGACAGTATCGCCCAGGCCGAGAATGTACCCCTGTTCGTCGACGCCCTGCGCTTTGACTTGTGGCCGCAAGAAACAGATTCCCCGGTCCCGTACGAGTTCGCCCCCGTGAGCGGCACTCACATGGTGCAATGCTGCATCAACCGACACGGCGGCGCCGTGGAGTGTCTGTTCCTCGACGGCTCGGTGCGGAAGGTGGGACTCAAGGAGCTCTGGACGCTGAAGTGGCACCGGTCGTTCAACACCGAGGGTCCCTGGACAACCGCCGGCGGCGTGCAAGCAGCCGACTGGCCCGAGTGGATGCGCGATTTGAAGGACTATTGAAGGGGCAGGTTCGCATCGGCCGGAGGGGATTTGTAGTCCTCGGCCTTGTGACGCACGATGGTCCCATCGATCATGTAGATGACATCCTCGGCGATGTTGGTCGCGTGATCGGCGATACGTTCGAGATGGCGCGAGACCGAGAGCATGTGGATCAGCGATTCGGTCCGATGTGGATGGGCGCCAATGGCCTCCTGAACGGCCAGGTACACCTGACGATTCATGGCGTCGATCTCATCGTCGCTGGCGCAGACCTCGTGGGCCAGTTCGGCGCTGAAACCAACCAGGGCGTCCAAACTGTTTTTGAGCATCTGCTGGGCACGGTGGGCCATCGCCTGAAAATTGAACGAGACCCCCAAGGGTGGCTGGGTCGCCAGGAACGCAGCCCGCTCAGCGACATTGACGGCCAGATCGCCGACCCGCTCCAGATCGTTGTTGATCTTCAGCACGGCGATAATGAAACGCAGATCCGTCGCCACCGGCTGATAGAGCGCCAGGATCTTCAAGCAACTCTCCTCGACCTGGACCTCCATCTCGTCGAGCTTGATGTCGTTCTCGATCACACGCTGAGCGATCTCCTCGTCCCGGTTCTCCAGAGCCCGCGTCGCCTCGCGGACGGCCTGCTCGGCCAAAGTCCCCAGTCGGAGGATATCCTTCTTGAGATTCTCAACTTCTCGTAATAGATGGGCCGGCATAAGCGTCCTTCCTCATTCAGTGACTCGGTTCGACTCCTAGGCTATCCGAACCGGCCAGTGACATAGTCCTCGGTCTGCTTCTTGCTCGGGTTGCTGAAGATCCTGGTCGTCCGGTCATACTCGACCAGTTCACCCAGACAGAAGAAGGCGGCCCGTTCGCTGACGCGGGCGGCCTGCTGCATGTTGTGGGTCACGATCACAATCGTATAGGTGCTCTGCAGTTGCCCGATCAAGTCCTCAATCCGTCCAGTCGCAATGGGGTCCAACGCTGAACAGGGCTCGTCCATCAGCAGGACGCGGGGCCTTGTCGCCAAAGCGCGGGCGATACAGAGACGCTGCTGCTGACCGCCCGAAAGGGCCAACGCCGATTTCTTCAGATCGTCTTTGACCTCGTCCCAGATCGCCGCGGCCTTGAGACTCTGCTCGACAACGTGCTGGAGTTCGCCCTTGCGGCGCACGCCCTGGAGGCGTGGGCCGTACGCGACATTGTCGAAGATGCTCTTCGGGAACGGATTGGGCTTCTGAAAGACCATGCCCACCTGCTGACGCAGACTCACCAGATTGGTCCGCTTGTCGTAGATGTCGTGCCCATCGACGGCCAGGACGCCAGTGGTGCGCACGTGGGGGATCAGATCGTTCATCCGATTGATGCTCCGCAGAAAGGTGCTCTTGCCGCACCCGCTGGGACCGATGATGGCCGTGACACTGCACGGATAGATGTCCATGGTGATGTTCTGGACCCCCGCCTTGGCGCCGTAGTACAGGGAGAAATCCTGCGATCGAATGATAGCGCACTCGCATTCGTCGGCCGGCAGCGTCCGTGGCTTGGCCGGTTGAGGGCCAAGGACCACCGTCGTCCTTACCTCTGACTTCGTTATCTCGTTGGCTGTCATGGAGACTGGCATGGTTCCTCTTTCTCCCGCATCTGGAAATCACCTCTCGACGGCACGACCCGGTGGGTCAATGCCCTTTTAGTTTCTTGAACACACGCGAGCGCAGGACAATGGCCATGGCGTTCAGGACCAGGATCAACATGATCAGGGTCACCACCATGCCGTACTGATTGTGCGGCACCATCATGGCGAGACGGTCCCCCACCGCCATGTCGTAACTGCCATAGGACAGGGTCCGCGTCGGATCGAACGTCGATTTCGGGATCGGGCCCAGAGACACCGCACCGGTGAAGAGGATCGGAGCGGTTTCGCCGGCCACGCGACTGAGACTCAGGATCACGCCGGTGAGAATCCCAGGCAAGGCGGCCGGCAGGATGACCGTCATGAACGTGCGAAATCGACTCGCCCCCAGGGCCAGCGACCCTTCCTTGTAGGATTGCGGGACCGTGCGAATCGCCTCCTCGCTGGCCCGGATCATCACGGGCAACGTCAACAGCGCCAGCGTCAGAGAGGCCGCCAGAATGCAGGGCTTCTGCTCGAAGCCCAGCAGTGGAAACAAGAACAGGACGAAGAAGGCCAATCCGAACAAACCAAAGACGATGCTGGGCACGCCCGCCAGCGTGTTGATGCACATGCGAATGATGCGAATGATCCACCCCTCGGAGGAACACTCGACCAGATATGCGGCCGCGATGACCCCGAGCGGAATCACGAAGACCATCCCCAGCACGGTGATCAGCAGCGTTCCGAAAATCTCAGGCCCGACGCCCCCGAAGTAGTGGCCGTTGACATTGTCGTCGATGAAGAACTGCCAATAGAACGTGAACTTGGGGTTCAGTAGCTTCTCGACGTTGTCCTCGACGTAGGCGAACAGAGACTCCAGCGAGGTCCCCTGGAACTGTTCGGCCCGCGCGGTGCGAACCTTGACCAGCGACTCGCTGCCCTCGGTCGGGACCCACTGCTCGGCCACCAGGAATCGATCGAGTAGCTCATGCATCTGATCGCCACGGGTGGCGCCGTAGCGTACCCGGGCCATGGCTCGCGTCGGTTCCTCGGGTCGAGGTCCCAGCAGACCGTTGTGCTCGTTCGATCCGAACAGAATCAGCTCGACCTCCTCCAGGGCCACGACGTACTCATGGTAGCGGCTCAGATCGACCTGCTGGGCTGCGGCCAGGAAGTTGCGGGCGATGGTAAAGTACTCCTCCACGCAAGTGCCCTGAAAGTTCGGGTCCTGCGCCGCCTGGAGCACCTCGGCAATGTTCGTCTCAATCGCCTCTATGTCCTGGCTGGCGAACGTGTCTTCCAGCGTATCCCGGATGTCTCGACTGCGCCCCCGCAGCTCGGTGTACTCGTCGGAAGGCGTGTTCTTATAGCGCAGCTCTTTGCCATACTCCCGGTTGATCTGACGAACCCGGTCGGACATGGCATCGATATCGATCCCCTTCTTGAAGGTATCGATCTTCTGATAGACCTCCTGACGGAACTGTTCGGTCCGGGCGATCTCGGCCTCTAACGGCTTCTCGTTGGATCGATCGAAAAGATCCCGCTGCATCTTGCGGAACTCGACGGTGCCGTTGAAGAGCACGGCGCTGCTGCCCCGATAGACCATGGGCCCGAGAACGGCGATCAGGACCAGTGCCAACAGGACGATCGACAGGCCGGTCACACCGGTGAACAGCTTGTCCAGAGTCGCGCGGGTCGTCAGTTTCATCTAGCTTCTCCCCAGGTTCTTCTTGGCCCGACTGAGAAAGTATTCGCTGACGATGTTCAGGACGAGTGTCATGATCAGCAGGAGAACGCCAACGGCAAACAAAGCGCTGCGATGCGAGGACCCTTCCGGCGCCTCGCCCATTTCACCGGCGATGGTAGCGGTCATGGTCCGAATCGACTGGGACAGGTCCCACCAGGGATGAGGGATCTGCGTGGCGTTGCCCGAGGCCATCCAGACCACCATGGTCTCGCCCATCGCTCGCATCATGCCGAGTACGACCGCCGCGATGATGCCGCTGTGGGCCGAAGGCAGAACGACCTTCAGAATGGTCTCCATGCGCGTGGCGCCGAGACCATAGGAGGCTTCCCTCAGTTCGCGTCCCAGGGCGGAGATCGCGTCCTCGGCCACGCTGATAATCGTGGGCAGCGCCATGACCGCCAGAATCAGTGCGGCGTTCAGGGCATTGGTCCCCGTGGAGAAGCCGAAGTGCTTCTGCATCCAGGGCGCCAGCACGAGCACGGCGAAGAACCCATACGCCACCGATGGAATCGCGGCGAGGATCTCAACGATCGGTTTGACCACGTTCCGGACTTTCCAGGAAACGATGTCACTGAGGAAGACCGCCGCCATGATCCCCAACGGAACCGCAAAGATCAGGGCGGCCAGAGAAACGTAGAGGGATCCGACAATGATGGTCAGGGCGCCGAAGACCGGTGAATCCGAGGTGGGATGCCAGGCCTTGCTCCCCAGAAAATCGCTGATGTTGTAATCGCTCAGGAAAGGAATCGCGCGCACGATCACGAAGACCAGGATCAAAAGGACCGCCAGGACCGAACTGCAGGTAATGAGAAACAGCAACGCGCGTCCCAGGTAGTTCAGGGCAAACCCGCGCAGGTCCTGGCCCGGGGTGAGCACCAGCGGCCGATTGAGTTCGGCCGCCGGCCCGAGAGTGAGAGTTAGATCCTTGTTATCCATACGCCGTTGTCCAGGCAATCCGATGTCACGTGCCGCGTGCTAGTAAGCCGTCAAGGGTACGAAACCCTTGGCTTCGACGAGTTCCTGGCCCTTCTCGGTCAGATAGAAGGTGCAGAACTTGTGGACCATCGTTCCCAGCTTGGGGTAGCCGTTGGTGAACATGAAGAGAGGACGCGCCACGGGATAGACCCCGCTGGCAATCGTCCGCCGACTCGGCAGGACGCCGTCGACCTTGATCGCCTTGACGTTGCGATCCAGGAATCCAATACCCACGTAGCCAATGGCGCCGCGCGTGGTCTTGACCCGGGCATGGGCCTGCGGATTCGAATTGACGTACTCAACCCCCGACCCCATCTCTTTCTTTTCCATGACCAGGCCGTGGAAGGTCTCGTAGGTCCCCGAAGATGTATCGCGACTAATCACGACGATCGGCATACTCGGGCCGCCCACCTGGCTCCAGTTGGTGATCTTGCCCATGTAGATGTCACGAATCTGGGCTTTGGTCAGACCCTTGACGGGATTGGACGGATGAACGACCAGACAGACCCCGTCCATCGCCGCGACGTGGGCCACCGGATAGACGCCGCCTTCGACGGCAGCCTTAAACTCCTTGGCCTTCATGAAGCGACTCATCGTCGCGATGTCGCAGCGGTCGTCCACCAGCGCCGCGGCGCCGTCGCCACTGCCGGTCTTCTTAACGGTGATATCCAGGTCCGGATAGACCTTCTTGAAATACTCGGCAAAGGCGTCCGCGATCGGGCCCACCGTTGTCGAGCCTTCGATCTGCAGGGTCTCGGCCTGGACGGCAACGCCCAGGAGAAGCCCAAGCACCATTACAACATTAATCATCTTTCTCATAGACTAACCTCCTTTTCCATTTCTCTTGTTTACGATACCCATGTTAGATCCGTATTAGCGTTGCGTTAGAAAGCCGTGAAGTCCGAGTTTGTCACAGCGCTTTAGAACTTCATTCTGACATCAACCTGCAGCCGATCGTAGTCCTCGTCGCTCTTACGACCGTCGTACTCATTGAGGAAGTAGGTCAGGGCGGTTGTAGTATTCTTGGCCACCGCGTAGGCGAAGCCGAACCGATGTCCCTGACCTCCGGTGCCGCCCCCGATGAAGTCCGAATCGTTGAACTGACCGACGACGGCGTCCAACTCAACCTCTCGGTAGTCGTAGGAGCACTCCCAGGTCCCCGGGTCCTTGGCCTTGTTGATCCGACCACCCACGAGCCAACCCGTGTCCTCGCTCGTAGTCGCGGCCGTGTTCTTGACCCAGTCGCCCCAGAGGGCCACGGGCATCCCGCCCAGTTCCGTGCCGAACTCGACGAAGACCTCCAACAGGTCGAAATCACTTCCGAACGCGTTCGGGTCGCCCGCCATCGCGGAGTTTCCGAACAGATCGTGCTCGCCGTCCCACTCATCGGCGAACGAGCCGTGGCCCTGGATGTTGCCATAATCGAAGTAGCTCGCACCGGCCAAGACATACGAAGGCTCATCGATCTGGTGCTTGACATAGGCCTGAAGACCCCAGAGCGAGGCATCGGCGCTGCTGGACTCCTCGTTGACCCAGAAGCCGCCGCCATTGAGATGAACACCCGTTCGCTTGTTCAGTCGCCATCCATACTGAAGGGCGCCGCCCTCGACGTTCAGGTCCCCGTCCCAGATCAGCTGGTTCTTGCCCACCTGGTGGAACGGCACGCCAAACTTGCCGGCCAGGACGTCCAGTCCCTCGACCCAATCGGGATGGTAGTCGAAATAGGCGCGATCGAGCCAAAGGGGCTTGTCCGAAAACGCTTCGTCGAGCGTCTGGTTGGTGGAAACGGGATCGGCGGTGCCGCTGGCGAGGCGGAGCCCGAAATCCCATTCGTCGTTGACTTCCGCTTTCAGACCCAAACGGGCCCGAATGCGGCTGCGATGGCGATCCTTCGACTTGGTCGCATCGTCGATATATTCGTAACGATAGCGGAAATCGCCGGACCATTGCATCCGAGACGCCCATTTGAGAATATCCGGAATCTCGGCCTCGGAGGCTGCTTCATCCGTCTTGGCGGCGACCTCGTCGATCTTCTTCGTGAGCGACCGTTCCTTGAGCTTCTGCCGGGCTTCGAGTTGATTGATCCGATTCTCAAGATCGGCCGACCGCGTCTTCTGCCGCTCCAACTCTGCCTTCAGATCACTGATTTCATCGGCCCCGACCGGAGCGGGCCGTAGTAGCCCCACCATGCCCAAGACCAACAGAACGATGCCCCATCTTCCCAGTGGTGTCAAGAGCTTGGAACAGGCCTGGAGGTGGCCTCGGCTTGGTGCTAGGCGCGCGGCAGTCGAATCGTGAAGGTGGTCCCTTCACCGGGCGTACTCTCGACGACGACCTGACCGCCATGGACGAGGGCGATGTGCTTGACGATGGCCAGACCGAGGCCGGTGCCGCCCAGTTTTCGACTGCGGCTCTTGTCGACCACGTAAAACCGCTCGAAGATACGGTCCAGATGTTCGGGGAGGATGCCGCAACCGGAATCTGTGACGCTCAAGAGGATCTCGTCGTCCTGCTGTCGCGCGGCGATTTCCACCACGCTGGCTTCATCGCTATACTTGACGGCGTTGTCCACGAGATTGACAATGGCCTGTTCCAGAAGCGGACCGTTGATTTTGGCTTCGACGGTCTCATCGCAGGACAACTCCAGCTTGGCGCGCCTCTGTTCGGCCCGGACGCTGGACAACTCCAGGGCGGCTTCGAGTACAGGCCGCAACTTCGTGGGCTCAAACTGAAGGGCGCGCTGCTCTCCAGCTTCTTCAAGTCGCGAAAGACTGAGCAGATCATTGATGATAGCATCAAGACGTCCGGCGTGTTTGGCGATGATACCCAGGTAGCGCTGGCTCTGCTCGGCCTCCTCCAGGCCTCCGTCCAGAAGGGCTTCCACAAAACCCTGAATAGACGTCACGGGCGTCTTCAACTCGTGCGACACATTGGCGACAAAATCACGACGCAGGTTCTCGAGGCGGTGAATGCGCGTCATATCGCTCAGCACAATCACGGCGCCGGCGCGTTCGGCTTGCGGATCGGCCAAGCTCGCGCCATGCACGTGGAAAGAGCGCCCCCCTTCTCCGGGGAAGGAGACGTCCTCTTCGATGGGTCGGTCGCTGTTGAGCGTGTCCCGCACGAACTGCTGCAGACCAACGTTGCGAATGACCTCCTCGATATTGCGACCCTGGGCATGGATTGGATCGATGTTCAGCAGCCGCGCCGCCGCCTTGTTGACACTCACGATACGACCCCGCGAATCGACTGCCAGGACCCCTTCGGCCAGGCTGGACAGGATGGCCTTCACTTCGTTGCGCTGCCGCGTGATGGTGAGGATTCGATCTTGCAACTGGCTCGCCATTTCGTTCAGCGCCTTGGCCAGATCGTCCAATTCCGCGGCGCCGGCGGTCGGGACGCGAATGTTGAGCTGGCCATCGGCAAAGAGCTGCGCGATGCGCTTCATGCGCGTCACGGGCAGACTGATTCGACGCGAGATCAACAAACTCAGGAACGCCGCACACAGCGCCACAATCAACCCGGCCCAGACGATACTGATGTAGATCTGATGCAAGGCGCGGTCGATATCCGTAATACGAAGAGCCGTCCGAACCACCGCCACCGACTGGCCATTCCGAGTGACGGGAACAGCCACGTACATCATCTTCTTGCCCAGCGTCGGACTGGAGCGAATGGACCGACCGAACCCCTCCCTCTGAGCCTTGACGATCTCGTCCCGGCTGGAATGGTCGTCCATCCCGGCTGGGTCTTTCTCGGAATCCCCCAGGACCTTTCCATCAAAGGCAATGACGCTCAAACGCATTTGCCCATCGCCCGCTTTGCCCAGTTTCTTGCACAGAGCGTCCACGTCGCCAGGCATTCCGGATGCCAGGGTCTCGGCTACCTCAGAGGCAGCCACCTCGGCCACCAGATGGAGTTCTTGCTCGACTTGCCCCAGGTGGAAACGGCGAAACGCGTACGAGCCATAGGCCGTGACAACCACCAGCGTCAGCAAGGTGATAATCAGGAAGAACGGGAAAAGCTGCCAAATGAGTTTTCTTCTGAGCATCTACTCGTCTCACGCCGATCTCCTCCGGGCCACTAACGTGCCCCAGAGAGACAATGGTATTACTGACTGTCGTCCCGATATTGGCGACCATCAGGCTCCGGCGACCAGACCGTCGGCCTCCGGTTCGGCGGCGCGTTCGACCCCGGGCTCAACCCCGGCCCACTGCAGCCCCCCGATGACGGCTTGAGCAATATTGGTCAGGTGATCGCCAATCTTCTCAACGTTATCGACCAGATCGATGAAAATCAGACCGCCCTCGGGAGTGCAGAGCCTGTCGCGCATGCGCGTCACATGACTGCGTCGGAACTCCAACTGCATGGCATTGAGCCGGCGTTCGTTCTCCAGGGCAGCGTTCGCCGCCTCCATGTCCTTATCTTCCAGGGAGGCGATGATACGATCGAACATCTGTTCCACCTCCCGCTTCAATTGACCGGCCTCCTTGAGGGCAAAGTCACTGAAGACCAGTTTCTGGTCGATCTTCCGCTCGGCGATTTCCACGATGTTGACGGAGAGATCGCCAATACGTTCGAGATCGTTGACGGCGTGCAACAGCACGGGCAGTTCAACTGAAACGACATCCGAAAGACGTCGGCTCGAGAGCGCCGAAAGGTACGAGGTGATCTCCAACTGGAAGACATCCGTGAAATCCTCGATCTCCCTAACGGTTTTGAGCTTGCGGGAGTTGCTGTCCACAATGCCGGAGATGGACAGCTTCAGCCCTTTCTTGGCCGTTTTGGCCATACGAACCATCTCGCGCTTGGCCTGCCCCAGGGCGATCTCAGGCGTATCCAGGAGGTGCTTCTCCAGAACGACCGGCCTCATGGCGGCGTCCTTCGCTTTTTCCGGCACCAAACGCACCACCAGTCGGGCAAGCGGGCCCGTCAGAGGAAGGAAAATGGCTGAGTTGATCACATTGAAAACGGTGTGCGCCACGGCAATCGACATGGCAATCGTGTCGGGCCCCAGTTTCCAGGGAGAAGCGAGGTCGACCAGGGCGCCGAACAAGCCAAAGTAGACAAAGGGATAGGCAATGGCGGCGCCACCGATATTGAAGAAGGTGTGCGCCCATGCGGCGCGGCGCGCGTTCAGATTTGTCTGAAGCGCCGCCAACTGCGCGGTGATGGTCGTCCCGATATTGCTCCCAAGAACAAACGGAATGGCCACATTCAGCGCCACATTCCAATCCTCGCCAAAGGCGCCGCCGATGGCCAACACCTGGACGATAGCAATCGCGGCCGAACTGCTCTGCAGAAGCATGGTGACCACGGCCCCAGCCAGAATCGCCAGAAAAGGCTGGTCGCCCAGGGCAACGAAGAGCTTCTGGATGCTAGGACTCTCTTCCAGCGAAGCAAAGCCATCCTTCATGAACCCAATGCCGATGAACAGGATACCAAAGCCCAGGAGGATTTGGCCCAGATTCTTCATGCGGCGCGATCGCCCACTGACATGCATAAGAAAACCCAAACCGATGGAAGGCAAGGCGTAGGCGGTAATCTTGAAGGCTCCCAACCCGGAAATGGAGACCAGCCAGGCCGTCGCGGTGGTGCCAACATTAGTTCCCACAATCACGCAAATGGCCTGCTTCAGAGTCAACAGACCGGCGTTGGCAAAGCCAATGACCATGACCGTAGTGGCCGAACTGGATTGGACCAGGGCCGTAACACCGGCGCCGATGAGGAAGGCCACAATCGCCTTCTTTGTCATGGACTCGAGGATACTCTTCAGTTTCTGCCCCGCGGCGGCTTTCAGTCCTTCCGACATCAGTTTCATGCCAAAAAGAAATAAACCCAGACCGCCTATCAGGCCGAAAACCATTTCTTTGATCATTGGGAGCCTCTACCAAACCTTTTGAACTCTCGAACACCCGCCAGAGCCGTTCTTTTATTAGGTTTCCGTTAGACCGTCAAGGTCCTTCTAGTCGCTGGTCGCCGCGTGGAAATCGGTCAATCCAGAAAACGGTATCCTACACCCCTAACGGTGTCGATGTACTTGGCACAGGGGCCGAGTTTTTTTCGCAACGAAACAATCTGCACGTCCACCGCCCGATCCGTGACCAGGTAATCGCTACCGTGGATGGAGTCCACGATCTGGTAGCGTGTGAAGACCCGGCCCGGCCGGCGGGCCAGCGTGTGAAGAATATTGAATTCCGTCAGCGTCAGGGTCACGGCCTGGCTGCCGACCAGGACCTCATGGCGGGTCGGATCGATGGTCAACTCGTGGACCCTCACCAGGGCGTCCTGGCCCTCCTCCCGATGCTTGCGTAGAAGCCGACGGACCCGAGCCACGAGCACCTTGCCACTGAACGGCTTTGTGACGTAATCGTCGGCGCCCAGTTCGAGCCCGGTAACGATATCTGCCTCTTCACCCTTGGCCGTCAGCATGACCACTGCAATAGCCTGGGTCTTGGCCTCGGCCTTGAGACGCCGGCAGACCTCCAAACCATCGATCCCGGGCAACATCAGATCAAGAATGATCGCGTCCGGCGCGTCCTGGCTGACCCGATCCAGCGCCTCTTCGCCCGTCTCACACGTCAACACGCGATACCCCTCGCGGCGCAGATTCAGCTCGACGAGTTCCCGAATGTCCTCTTCGTCGTCAACGACAAGAATCGTCGATTTCGCCATTCTTTCTTCCCCAATCCGAAGTCAGGCCCGTCACCTCTTAATCACCCATCACCGGCCCAGGGCTCCAACGCCAGTCGGCGCCCTGTGGATTCCTAACCGAGATGATTATACGGGACGATCGGCCCGTGGGGAAACAACTCCCTCGAATAGGGGAAATAGCGGCCGTAGCGACCGACCAGGCCCAATCTTAACACAACTCTAACACAGATTTAACTTGGCGCTAACGGCGATCTAACGCGAATGCCCTACCCTTTCAGACAACATTCATCGTTCTTCGATCTCGTGGTCAGAGGTCCCAATGCCCGGGCGGAGCATTCCCGCCCGCTGGAGAACCTGAAAATGGATGAACTGCTCAAACAGATCCTCAGCAGCGTCGGAGCCACATATCTGATCCTCCGATTCGGGCGGTCCATCATGTCGCTCTTTAGGCACGTGACCCGAGAGCAAACCTAAGCTGGGAATGGACTGCAACTCTCCGCGGTCAGGCCTTACGGATATTCTCGTCGATCGCCTTGAGCAGAACTTCCGGCTTGACGGGTTTTTCCAGGACGGTCTTGACGGGCAACCAGGTGGTATCCGGCTCGAAGCCAAACGGCAGATTCATTTCCCGACGAATACCCGTCATCATGATGATCGAGGTGTCCTTGGTGTTGGGATCATCGTGCAGCTCGCGGGCCACGTCAAAGCCTTCGTGCTTCGTGGTCATCATCACGTCGAGCAGTATGATATCCGGGTTCTCGGCCTTGGCCATCGCCACCCCATCCTTACCGTTGGAAGCGGTGTGGACCTCGTAGCCCTTGGCGTCGAGCAAGTTCGAAATCGCCTCGACGAACTCCGGGTCATCATCGATCATCAGTACCTTCTTCGCCATCTCTTGCTTCTCCTTGACTTGGCAGAATCCTAATTGCTTTGCGTCTCAGCCAGAATGCCGCGAGGACTCTTGAGCGAGTCTCCGCGACCATAATCGACCGGCCGTCCCAGGGCGGCGGTCATCTGGGCCATACAATTCGGGCACGCGCCGGCATTCTCGTTCACACAGCGCTTGTTCGGATAGATCTCGTAATCCCGACGGTAGGGACTCGGAGTGAAATTGGGCATCAAGACATTGGCCCCGACGGTCAGCGCCTTGGGACGCTCATCCCGGCCGTGCAGCGATCCGATCGCCGTGGTGGCGGGAATATGGGCGTCGCGGCTCACGATCCGCGTTAGAGCCGTCATGATCAGCGTCGTCGCCAGATCTCCCGTGGGCGCCTCGGCCAGGACCGTCTGGGCATGGGGAATGAACGGACTGACGCTAATCATGTCGAAATCGCCCTTCTTGAAGAACAGGATATCGTCCGCCAGGCGCGCCGGTGTCTGGCCCGGGAGCCCCACCAGGTCCCCCGAACCGGTCTGATAGCCCAGTTCGGCCAAATCCTGCAAACATCTGATCCGATTCTCAAAACTCATCCCAGGGTGCAGTTCCTTGTAGAGAACCGGGTCACAGGTCTCGATCTTGAGCAAATATCGATCCGCCCCGGCCTTCTTCCATAACGCATACTCATCGCGACAGCGCTCCCCCACACTAAGCGTAATCGCCCCGTCGAATCGCTTCTTGATCTCCACGATGATGCGCCGGAGCCAGTCGGCGTCGAGATTATCCTCTTCACCGCTCTGCAAGACAATCGTTTTTATCCCCGCCTGGCAAATATTCTCGGTCGCCGCCAGGATTTCCGCATCGCTGAGTCGATAGCGCCGCAGACGCGTGTTGTTCCGGTTCAGACCGCAGTAGCCGCACGTGCCCCGGCAAAAATTGGAGAACTCGATGATCCCGCGCAGGAGCACCCCGTCACCGACGAACCGCTTCCGGATGCGATCGGCGAAACCGAAGAGCAGCGCCAGATGACGCTCGTCATCGAGACCCAGAATCGCCTCAATGTCCCCGCGGTCCGGAACCTCGGCGGCGAAAACCCGTTCCAGCACAATTTGGGTGCGGGACAGCGTCATCTATTTCTTGGCCTGTTTGCGATACTGGTTGATGAGCTGAGTCATCTTCTTGGGCGTCAATTCGCCATGAATCTTGTCATCGATCATGACCACCGGAGCCAGACCACAGGCGCCGAGACACCGAGCCGGTTGCAGCGAGAACAGCCCGTCCGGCGTCACCTCGCCCACATCGATCTTCAACTCGGCCTTCAGGGTTTGGAGGATCTGCCCGGCCCCTCGGACGTAGCAGGCCGTTCCCAAACAGATCGAGATCACATGCTCGCCCGGCGGGGTCAGGTTGAAGTAGTGATAGAACGTCGCGACGCCCCAGATGCGCGCCGTCGGAATCTCCATCGCCTCGGCGACCTCGTCCATCACCGCCACGGGAAGATACCCATAGAGTGCCTGGGCCCGGTGCAGCACGGCGATCAGAAAAGAGTCGGGATTCTCCTTCTGGCGGGTCTCTGCGATATACTCCTTGAGCTGAGTCAATCGCTCGTCATCCGTTGCAGGCGGTCTCTTGCCGGTCGTTTCAATCGTTGCCATGTATCGCATCCTCGTTAAATCGCTGCTAGAAATACAAATCTCGGTCGCCGGCTTCGGTCTTCTGATAAGCACTGACGAACTGCTCGAATAACTCCGGCATGCGCTCTTTGATCTGCGCCATCTCCTTGGCAATCAGCTTCTCGCCGGCCGCCATGGTCTGCGGGCTGGCGAAATCATCGAGCCACTCCTTGAAGGTAATCACGGCGTTGAGCTTGCAGAACTGGCCTTCCTTGCCGGTCCGCAGCAGGCCCATGATCTTCTTTCCCGTCCGACCGCACCGATAGCCGGCCGTGCAGAAGGACGTAATGGAGCCGGCCTGAGCCAATTCCTTGATCACCTCTTCCAGGCTGCGCGTGTCACCGAGCAGGAACTGCTGGCGATCGCCCTGCTGGACATCCTCGGGCTGCTGGTCAGCATAAGCACCGATCCCAATCTTGCTGGACGCATCCAGTTGCGTGCACCCCAGAGGCAGAACCTCGCGACGAAGCTGGGCGGTTTCCCGAGCCGTGATGATCATACCGGTATACGGAACGGCCAGCCGAATGACAGTGACCAGCTTCTTGAACTCGTCGTCCGCCACGGGCTGTCCGGGGTTGTCGGCCAGCGGAGTATTGTGGGCCGGCTCGATGCGCGGGAACGAAATCGTGTGCGGCCCGATTCCAAACTTCGCCTCCAGTTCGATCGCGTGATAGAGCAGTCCCATCACCTCGAACTTCCAATCGTACAGGCCCAGCAGAGCGCCCAGGCCGACATCGTCCACGCCGGCCTCCATCGAGCGATGCATGGCGTACAGACGCCAGAGGTAGTCGCCTTTGATCGTCCCCTGAGGATGCAGCCGCTCGTAGGTCGGTCGGTGGTAGGTCTCCTGAAACACCTGGAACGTCCCGATCCCAACCTCGTGCAGGATCTTCAACTCTTCAATGGACATGGGCGCCGCGTTGACATTGCAGCGTCGAATCTGGCCCCAGCCTTTCCGCGTCTTGACCTTGACTTGGCCGATGACCTTCAGGGTCTCTGCGATGTAATTCACATCGGTCTTGGGGTGCTCGCCGTAGACAACGATCAGCCGCTTGTGACCGATCTTCCCGGCCAAAACCTCGATCTCTCGGCGAATCTCATCCATGCTCAGCACGCGCCGCTGTTCCGAGTCATTGCTGGTGCGAAAACCACAATAGGCACAGTTGTTGACACACAGGTTACCCAGGTACAACGGCGCGAAGGTGACAATCCGGTTGTCGTAGACCTTCGTCTTGACCGCCGCGGCGGTCTGCTCCATCTCGGCCCGCAATTCAGGGTCCTGCACGTGAATCAGGCAGGCCGTTTCGTCCGGGGTCAGTGTCTCGACCGCCAGCGACTTCTGGAGGATGTCATGAACGCGCCCGGTGTCGGGCTGCGTGTTGGACGCCAGGGCCCGCTCGATAGCCACCGCATCGATGAAGCAGCGTCCCTCATCGAGGTATTTCTCGATCTGCGCCGGCTTGATCCGGTTCTTGACCCAACTGGCGCAGTCACCTGTCGGCGTATGCGCCTGCTCGTTATGTGCTAACGTCGTCACCATACACCCCCTTAGACAACCTTCAAGTTCGGCGAGACAATGCCCTTGGGCAAATGCGCCTTGTAGTGTGTGTGAAGAAACTCATGCGACTTCTCACTAAGCGGCCGTCCCAGGAACTCCTTGTATAGCCTCTGGATATCCGGGTTGTCATGACTGCGACGAATGGTCTTACCGCGATCCAGGTCATAGAGCGCCTGGGCCCGCAACTTGAGACATTCCTCGTCGAGCGGAATGGAGTTGGCTGTGGCGTAGGGCTGTCCGCCGCCACCGATGCAACCGCCGGGACACCCCATGACCTCCACAAAATGGAAGCGGTCGGGGTCCTCCCGGACCATCTCCATGACCTTATGCGCATTGCCCAAACCATGGGCAACAGCGAGTCGCAGTTCCTTGCCGTCAATGGTTATCTTGGCTTCCTTGAGACCCTCGAAACCACGGATGTCCGCCAGTTCGATATCCACCAGCGTTTCGCCCGTATAAAGTTCATACGCGGTGCGAACCGCCGCCTCCATGACGCCTCCGGTGACGCCGAAGATGGCGCCGGCGCCGGAAGACAGCCCCAACGGCGCATCCGGCTTCTCCGGCTTGATGTTCACAAAATCAATACCGGCCGACTTGATCATCCAGGCCATCTCACGCGTCGTGACAACGATGTCCGTCGTCCGCATGCCATTGATCTCGAGCTCGGGGCGGGCCGCCTCGTACTTCTTGGCCGTGCAGCACATCGTCGCCGCACTCAGAATGTTCTTCGGGTCGATGTCCATCTTCTCGGCCCAGTAGGTCTTGACCATCGACGAAGCCATGGACATCGGCGATTTGCACGTCGAAAGGTTGTCCACCATATCCGGATAGAACTGCTCAACGTATTTCATCCAGGCACTGGAGCACGAGGTGATCAACGGCAACGGGCCACCGCCCTGGAACCTCTCGAGGAACTCGCTGCCCTCTTCCATGATCGTCAGATCGGCGGCAAACTGGGTATCGAAGACATAGTCGAATCCCAGCCGGCGCATCGCCGCGATGAGTTCGCCTTCCATGTTTCGCCCGGCCGGCAAGCCAAACGCCTCACCAATAGCGGCGCGAACCGACGGAGCGAACTGAGCCACCTTGACGATACTCTTATCGTTTAGTTTCTCAAACAACTCCTGCGTGTGGTTCTTCTCCACAAAGGAGGCGGTCGGACAGACGTTGATGCACTGGCCGCAGCCACTGCAGACCGTTTCGGCGAACGGCATGTTATACGCCGGCATGACAACCGTGCTGAAGCCGCGATGGGCCTGGGTCAGACAGTGCACGCCCTGGATCTCCGAGCACATCCGCACGCAACGTCCGCAGAGGATGCACTTGTCCGGGTCCCGGATGACGCTCTCGCCGGAAAGGTCCTTCTCGTAGTGCTTGCGCTCACCGACGAAATGGCGATGGCGAATGCCCATGGAGTAGGCCAGGCGCTGCAATTCGCAGTTGCCGTCCCGATCGCACGTATGGCAGTCCTCGGGATGATTGTCGAGCAACAGTTCGACAATGTCCCGGCGCGCCCGTCGGATCTCCTTGGTGTTGGTATGAACCTTCATGCCGTCGGCGACGGGATAGCAGCACGAGGCGACATGGTTCCTGGCGCCCTCGACCTCGACGATACAAACCCGGCAAGCCCCCTCGATCGAGAGTTTGGGATGGTAGCAAAGTCGCGGGATATGGTACCCGCACTTGTCGGCCGCCTGCATGATCGTCTGATCGGCGTCCACCTGGTACTCTTTTTCGTTTATCGTGATCGTAATCTTGTCTTTGTTCATGGTGAATCCTCAAACCTTCGCAATGGCGTCGAATTTGCAGGTGTTGAAGCACATGCCACACTTGACGCACACGTCCTGATCGACGAGGTGCGGCTTCTTCGCACTGCCGGAGATGGCCCCGACGGGACAAACCTTGCGACAGGCGCCGCAGCCGACGCACTTCTCGGTGATCTCGTAGGTGACCAGATTGTCACAGGCCTTGGCCCGGCATTTCTTCTCGTGGATATGCTCTTCGTATTCGGCACGGAAGTTCTTGATCGTACTCAGAACCGGGTTGGGCGCCGATTGGCCCAGGCCGCACAGCGAGGACTTCTTGATCATCTCGCCCAGACGTTCGAGCTTCTCAATGTCCCCCGGCTGGCCCTTCCCCTCGGTGATCCGCGTAAGAATCTCCAGCATGCGCTTGGTGCCCTCACGACACGGCGTACACTTGCCACACGACTCGTTCTGCGTGAACTCCAGGAAGAACTTGGCGATATCGACCATGCAGGAATCTTCATCGATGACGATCATGCCGCCGGAGCCCATGATGGAGCCGGCGCGGGCCAGTGACTCGTAATCGATGGCCGTATCGAGATACTTTTCCGGTAGGCAGCCACCGGAGGGACCGCCGGTCTGGACAGCCTTGAACGTCTTGCCGTCAGGGATGCCGCCGCCGATATCGTAGATGATCTGGCGCAGGGTCGTCCCCATGGGCACCTCGATCAGGCCCGTGTTGACGACCTTGCCCGCTAGCGCGAAGACCTTGGTCCCCTTGCTGGTTTCCGTGCCGACCGTCTGGAACCAATTGGCGCCGTCGAGAATGATCACAGGGATGTTGGCCCAGGTCTCGACGTTATTGATCAACGTGGGCTGGCCGAACAATCCGCTAACCGACGGATAAGGCGGTCTCGGTCTTGGCATGCCGCGCGCGCCTTCGATCGAATGGATCAGCGCGGTTTCTTCGCCGCAGACGAAGGCGCCGGCGCCCAATCTGATTTCAATATCGAACGAGAAGTCCGAACCAAGAATGTTGTCGCCCAGCAAGCCGTTGGCGCGGGCATCCTCAATCGCCTTGGTGATGCGCGTAATGGCCAGCGGATACTCGGCTCGGATATAGACGATGCCCTTGCTGGCCCCGATGGCGTAGCCAGCGATGGCCATCCCCTCGACGATGGTGTGCGGGTCGCCCTCGATGGCACTGCGATCCATAAACGCCCCCGGATCGCCCTCGTCCGCATTGCAGATGACGTACTTCTGACTGGCCTTCTGGCTCGCGGTGAACTTCCATTTGAGCCCCGTGGGGAACCCGGCACCGCCGCGACCGCGCAGGCCGGCGGCCTCGACCTCGGCAACGACCTGCTCGGGCGTCATGTCGGTAATCGCCTTGGCCAGCGCCTCGTAACCGCGCAGAGACAGGTAGTCGTCGATGCTCTCGGGATCGATGATGCCACAGTTGCGCAGGGTAATCCGCATCTGATGGCCGAAGAACTTGGCGTCGCCAAAGACGCGGAAGAACCGATTGTACAGGTGGTCTTCCTGAATGGCGAGCCGCGCGATCGGCTGGCCCTTGACCAGGTGCTTCTCCACGATTTCCGGGATGTCGTCTTCCGTCAGGCCGCCGTAAATCGTGTAGCCCGGATTAACGACCATGATCGGGCCTTTGTCGCACATCCCGAGACAGCCGGACAGACTGATGGTCACCCGATCGGTCAGGCCGTGCTTGTCCAGATGCTCTTTCAACAAGGCTGTCAGCTTCCGCGCTCCGCTGTTGATGCAGGCGGTGCCGTCGCAGACAATGATTCTATATGTCGCAGTCACAGCGTGTTTCCTTTCTAGTCGATGAGCCACTCTTGGATGACCTCCCCCTTCTTGAGGTGTCGGTCGATGATCTGCTGCGCCCTTTCGGTGTCCACCTTGCCGTACTTGACGGGACTCTTGCCGGCTTCAATCACCTCGACGGTCGGTTCGAGGTTGCAGCGTCCGGCACAGCCCTTCTGACTGAGGTACACATCGGTCAGACCGTGACTAACAGCCTTCTGGAACACGTCCATGACATCCTTGGAACCGGCGGCGATCTCACAGGTAGCCATGCCCACGTACACCCTTTTGGTGGAGAGGTAGCCTTTGCCGATGATCCGGCTGACCGCCTCGGCCCTCTTCTTTTTGATCAGATCCAACGGTGTCGGCATCTTACTCAGTTCCTTTCTATCTGGAATACAAATGAATTGCCCTGTTCGCGCGGCTCGACACGGATGTCACCACCGTGTTGCTCGACGATCTGCTTGGTGATATACAGGCCCAGTCCGGTCCCCTTGACGCGCTTGGTCTCGGGACTGTCCAGGCGCGAGAACTTCTGGAACAACCGGGCGCGCTGCTCGTCGCTGATCGGCGTCGAGTCATTGTAAACGTCCACCTCGACCTTGCCGTTGATCTGCCGGGCCGTCACGCGAATGCGCCCCGTCTTGGGACTGTACTTCATGGCATTGCCGACCAGGTTGTTGGCGACGACCTGCATTAGGTCCGGGTCCGCCTGAACGTTCAGGTCGGGACTGATTTCGTTGACAATATCCAGGTTCTTGCGGAACGCCACCGCTTCCAGCGAAGCGATCGACGCGTCGAAAACATCCTTTTTCAAGTTCAAGTCTGCCTTGTGGATATCCAGTGCCCCCCGTTCGACGCGGCCCAGATTGAGGAACTTCTTGACGGTCGCGTCGAGATAGTCCAGGTTCCGGCAGACCGAATCGAGCGCCTTGCGCTGCTTGAAATTGACCATGCCGAGAAAACCATCCCGAACAGCATAAGCGTTCATCACCGCCGAGGCGAGAATCCCTTTCAGTTCGTGCGCCACGAAGCCGATCAGATCCACATAACTCTTGTTCATCGCCTCCAGTTTCTCGTTGGAGACTCGCAAGCTCTCTTGCTGTTCCTTTAGACCGAGGGCCATCGCATTGAAGGCCTCGCCCATGCTGTTGATCTCTCGGATCGACGAATTGGTGTTGACGCGATAGCCCCAGTCACCGGAGACCAGACACTCGCTGGCGTGCACCACTTCCGTCAACGGTTTCGATATCGTTCCGGCCAGAATGATTGAGAACACCACGCCAATGATAGTTACCCCGCCGACCGACATCAGGAAATACGCCAGAATGCTCCGCGCCCTGTCCTGGAACGGCTGCTCCAGCGTCCCCACATAGAGGATGCCAATGACGTTCGCGTCAACGTCCCAAATCGGCTCGTAAGCCGTCTTATACCAGTCGGTGACAACAAAGGCCCTGTCGTGCCAGATCTGTCCCTCTTCGACAACCTTCTCATAGACCTGGGCCGAGACCCTCGTCCCCACGGCCCGCTGCCCCCCCTCGTTGAGCACGTTCGTAGAGACCCGAACATCATCCTGGAAGATCGTCACCGTACCAACGGGCTTGGAGTCGTAGAGTTCCTCGCCAAACACCATCTCCCGAATGCGGTCGACGAAGGTATAGTCACGGTTGAGGACGCGCCCGCCATACATCACGGCCTCCACCTGACCGGCGCCGTCGAGAATGGGGATAGCGTACTCCTTGGCCATGACCTCGGTCAGCACCTCTCGCTCCGTGGGCCTGGCCATCGGTGTCGGGCTGATCCCAATCGCCTGTTTGCCGGGAAAATCGACTTCTATCGACCTCAACTCGTCTTCCCGAATAATCCGGGTTCCGCCCAGGGCCCGTCCTTGCATGGCAGCGATTCGGGCGATCCGACTGCGCAGCGCGCCGAACTCCGACGCCGGGACACGCCGCAAATAGTGCAAGTTAAGCTTGTCCCGAAGATCGTCAATATCCCCCCCAGGGGAAACCAGCCGCAGCCCCTGGCCAATGCGCTCGATCTCCGCCGTGTAGACCATACGAGCCGCCGTAAGATCATTGAGCACCTTACGCTCGGCCCGCTCGATGATGTCGTTCATGGTCACGTAGTAACCCAACAGACCAATCGAGACCGACAGCACGAAGATCAGCATCAGAAACGAGAGCAGGATCCTCGTCTTCACTGACACGGGCGGTAGTATTAGGCTATTTCTCATTGTTCGAGGCGTTAACGAAATAGATCAGGTTCTCAAGCTCGCTTTCGAGATTGATATTATTGACGATACAACCCTCTGGAGCCTTCAGGCAAATCGGCGCAAAGTTCAGGACACCCCTGATGCCGGCCGACAACATCAACTCCGAAACCTGCTGCGCCGCGTAGTCGGGCACCGCCAGGACACCCAGCACAATGCCACGCTCGGTCACCACGCCGACCAGGTCTTCCAGCGGCAACACGGGCGGTTGAGCCTCCCGATCGAATTTTGCCGGGTCGATGTCGAACCCGGCGGCGATCTTGATGCCGCTCTTCTCCAACCCGCCGTAGTGCAACAGTGCTTTGCCGATATTGCCCATCCCTATGACCACGACCTCCTGGAGTTGGTCCTTGCCAAGGATCTTATTCAACTGGTCGCTCAGTTCATCTACTTTATATCCCCCGCGTCGGTTTCCTGTGATCCCAAATAAGGAGAAATCTTTGCGAACCTGGGCCGCTGTCACGCCGGCCGCGTCAGCCAGATTATCCGAGAACACCCGCACAAAATTCAGGGCCTTCAGCCGGTTGAGGGCATTCTTGTACCTTGACAACCTTATGACACAACTTCTATTAGCCATAACCCCTCGGCTCAATATCTTTTCGTTACACGTGTCACATTACAACGGCAAGTGCAACATATACACACCACAACAACCCCAATAATGAATATTATCTGTAATGCGATACGAAACAGCAATGCATTTGTTGCACTTTTTTTCACATCTATCGCGACCTCTATACCCTCCGGAGACATAAGCACTTAGTAAAACAGACACTTATAAGCACAACAAGACGTGGAAAACTCACCATTTGGATAGTGAAACCAACGTACCATCGACCCATCGCACGCGCGGCGAACGGTCAGATTGATGGTGTTTCTACTCGGAATGAACCTCGGAAGAGGTCTGATACCCTGGATTTGACTCGACAGACCAGCCTCTCTGGGACAACGGTGAAGGCCCTAGGAAAGTCTTGATTTGTGGCCTGTACTGCGAGGTTTTTGTATTTCCGTCACGATTCTACCGCCTCGAAAGATGGTCACGGACCCAGTGGATTCACTTACGGTGACGGAGATAGACTTGGTCACAGCGGTAATCGCGGCGGCCGCATGATGCCGGGCACCGAGGCCCCGAGGCAGTTCGTATTCCTCCTGGCTGGCCGTCCGAACGTAGGAGCCACATGTCTCCATGGTGCCATCGCCGCGAATAATAAACGCACCGTCGAGCGTCGCCAACTCTTTGACCGTTTCCTCCAGCGAGTAGTCCAGGATGTTCCGCTCGTCGGGCGGATACCCCTTGAACGGGTTCAGAACGAGTTGCCTCGTCAACGGGATCACGCCGTCGGTGTCCCCAATGATGAACATGGCGCCAACCGCCCGACCCTCGCGCCCTTCACTGCCCAACTCAGAGGCAATGTCGACAACGCGCTCGATCACTTCGGGAAGCATGTGAGACGAAGCCTCGGCCAAATCGGTGCCGGAGGCAAAAATTTCGTACTCGCGGGCCACTTCGGTCACGATGATCGTATCCAGAGTCTGGGTGGCTGCCAGCCCCGAGAGGAACACGATGCGGTCACCATGCTCAATCAGCCCTCTGGAAAGCGCCAGGAAGACGGCAATCTTGACCCGTCCGATGCGAGTCAGCGGCACATCAGGAACGCGCAGGCAATGCTTGCATCCCGACCGAATATTCTTATTGCCCTTGGCCGGCTCCTTGGTTACACAAAACACCTTTGCCTTCAGCGAAGGCGCCAACTCCAGGTCCCGGCCCTCCAGGGCGTCCACGTAGATGAACAGGGCTGTCGCCCCACAGGACTCGACAATGCCGGCGACATGCTTGAGCAAACCTCGCGTAATAGCCTCCGAAGAACCGCTCGCTTTCTCGGAATCGCAACTATCCGCACTCTCAACGTGTTTTTTCTCGCCCTTCTCTGCCACCGCTGGGCTTTCATTCTCACCAATTCGGCATTTCTTGAAGGCAACGTCGGCCTCCTGGTATATCTATCGTCCCGGAGGACTGTAGAGTTCAACACTTCTTGCCTAAGATGGTCTATATTTGAAGCCTATGAAGGGTCCCGGGGGCCGGGGGCCGGAACCGCCCCACTTCGATCATCCGCCGTATCTGGGCCGCGATCAGCCCCAGCGGGTAATTCCGCGGCGTTCCAACTGTTTCTGGAGAGACCGCTTCGCTCTGAGGAATAGAACGCGAACATGAATCTCGCTACGCCCGGTCTCAGCCGCAATCTGGGCATATGGCATCTGCCGGTAAACGCGGCAGGCAATCACGTATCGATGAGGCCTTTTCAGTCCTTCGACCACCTTGGAGATAACAGCCAGCAGTTCACGGTCGGCGGCCTTGTCCGCCGGACTGACCCCGTAACCGCGGTCGGGAAAAGCGGTCCGAACAGCCCAGAGCGGCACGACCCCACGCATGCTCCGAGCACAACCACACCGATGGTGATCCCTGATCTTATTCAGGGCAATCTTGAACGCCCAAGGCCAGAACCGATCCGATTGACTCAGGCTGTGGAGGGATTCCACGATCTCCAGCAGAACGTCCTGGAGCAAATCATCTGCGAGATGATGATCCAGGGTCAATCGGTAGATATAGACGGACAGCCTACGTCTGACCTCGATAACCACCGTATCAAGGCTGCATTGGTCGCCGGCCTGGGCTCGACGTACATGGTCTGTCCAATCGAAGCGCATAGGTCCCTTCCGCACTAATCGCGCTCGCATCGCGTGCTTTCTTGATATCCGCCATGACATCCGCTCTCGTAACGATTATACCCAAAAAGCGGAGAAAAGACAAAGCGCGCGAGCGCGAGGGCTCCCACCAATGATAACCCGGGGACGGCTTGCTGAAACAGCGCAGAAGGTGCAGCGACCGAACGGGCCGATAATACCGGCAGTGATAGGGGAAAGACCAAAAAAAAGGGAAAGCCCCTGCGGTGCGGAGGGAGAGGAAGCGAGACTACGCAGGGGCTTTAAGATGCACAATATATTTTAGGGAAGCGCCGGAGCGCTTCAATTCATCAACATTTACGATCCATTACGAGAACGTGTTCAAAAAACTCGGATAAATACTCGACAGCACCATTTCCTGGAGCATTACGAACATCCATCACACAGCAACTTGGGCCTGTCACAACTCTCTGATCCTGCCGCGACATTACCGACCACCCATAAAGAGCAGTCAAGTCGATCATGAACTCCATACCCACCCATAAGGAAGTAATAAGAGTATACAACGGCCATGGAGGATGTCAACCACAATTCTTGGGCAAATTCCAAATTCCTTCGAGCGCGTCGCACCCATGCCGGTTCCCGAGATGCAGCGGCGTGTTGGACGAACCGGTGCATTCGATCCTCAGGGAAGCATGCGCGCCGTCTTGGTAGTAGGACGCCGGTTACCGGGCGGCGCAGCCCCGTCGGCCCAGCGCCAATAGTCGCGCTGTTTCGCAAACGGCATCCTCAGCAACGCACCGAGTCGATTGTCGTGCGGGTCTCGATAGGCCGGCACCCCAACGACAATCGAGCTTTGAGGAATGTTGAGAATCAGGGTGCGGTGGAGGCGATCCCACCAGGAAAAGAGGACCGAGTAGTTCGAGTCGGTCTCGGTAATGACAGCGCTGTGGTGAACGCCGTGCATGCGAGGCGTTACGAAGACCATGTTCAAAGCGCGTTCGACTTGGAACGGCAGTCTGAGATTGGAATGATGAAACATCGTCGCCCAGGCGAAAGCCATCTGGTAGATCAGGTAGGTCGAGGGATGAATTCCCAGGAGGAGAACCTGGGCCACGCGAAAGAAGGTCGAATAGCCGATCTCGACGAAGTGGAATCGAAATGACGTGGAAACGTCGAGGTCGGGATCGATGTGGTGTACGTTATGGAAACGCCACAGTAGAGGGATTTTGTGATTGGCCAGGTGCCAGTAGTAGAAGGTCAGGTCCATGAGCAGAATACCCAGAATAACAGCAGCCCAGGGCGGCAGAGGGAGAATGCGACAGAGGCCTGTCCACCGGCCCTCCCCCCACTCGGCGCCGGCCAGGGCCGCCGTCCTAACCAGAAGAAAACCTGTCGCAAAGACCAGGGCAGTCATGGCCAGATTCACCGCCAATCGCATCAGGACCGGATTCCTCCTTCGGCGGAGCGGCGACAGATGCTCGACCGCCAACAGCAGTCCAAACAACGCAGGCGTAATCAAACTCTTCAACTCCGTCATGGCGACCGTCTCTCTCATGGTAAGCCTGAACCGGGGCGCACGAACCGGGGCGCACGAACCGTGCCCCCGCGCCGACGACCCAAGACCGTATACGATCCTTCTGATTGTACCTGACCATAGCACATGGAGGAAGACGCCAGTTTCCAAGAACAAAGGGCCTGTTCGAAAGTAGGAATATGGCAAACTCGTTGTCGTTGACCTGAGCGGAAACAGGCGCGTAGACGGATCCCTGAAACAGGGCGTCGGTCGAGTGGCGGCATAACCGGCCACGTCATCTGTAATCGGGATCAGGCAGTACCTGCCCTGGAAAGGAGAACCGATGGATATCTTTACATTTGCGGTGGAGAAGGAGAAACAGGCCGAGCAGTATTATCGCCAACTGGCCGAAAAGACCAATCACGAGGGGTTGAAGAAGATCCTGACAATGCTGGCCGACGACGAAGCTGAGCACGTCCAGGCCGTCGAGCGGATGAAGGCCGAGACCCCGGACATGGTGATGGAAACCCCGGTATTGGCCGGCGCCCACGCGATCTTCGAGAGAATGCGCGGCTCGGCGGAGAAATTCGATTTCCACATCAGCGAAGTGGACCTATATCGCAAGGCCTGCAAGATCGAAGCTGAGAGTAGGAAGTACTACCTTCAGAAGGCTGAAGAGGTCCAGGATAGCACCCAGAAAGAGGCCTTCAAGAAGCTAGCAGAGCAGGAGAACAAGCATCTGGTTCTGGTCCAGGGCCTTTGTGATTTCGTATCCACGCCTGAGACCTATCTGGAAAACGCCGAATTCTCTCATTTCGATGATTACGTGGAAGGCGAGTATTAGGAGGAGGGCCGATTCGCCCACAGGAGACAAAACTCAGTGGCGAAAGAGCGTGGCCAGATAGCATTCGGCCAGGTGGATGTGGTTCTGCAACGTCGCGCCGGCCATGCGGTCCAGTTGATGAGCCATGATCTTCATGCGGGGGCTGCCGGCGAAGACCGTTTTGTGCTTGTGGACAAACCGCCAGAACAGGGCGTCCCAAACGTCACACCAGGCCCCCGGGGGGAAGTCGCTCATCTTACGCACATAGTTCGACGAACTGACGTAGGGCTTGGTCGTGATGCGGCCGCCGTCGGCATACTGACTCATCCCATAGATATTGGGCGTCATGACCCAATCGTATCCATCGATAAAGAGCTCCATAAACCAGCGATAGACCTCGTCGGGATGGATTTCACAGAGCAGCATGAAGTTGCCCAGGATCATGAGTCGCTCGATGTGGTGGGCGAAGGCATTGTCCAGCACGCGCCGGATCACCGCATCTACCGGTTCCATGGCGGTCTGGGCCGTATAGAAGCCGGTCGGCAGCATATTGCGACAACACCAGAAATTTGACGACCGCTGTTCCTGACCGATCAAAAGATAGGCCGCTCTGATGAACTCGCGCCACCCGATAATCTGACGGATGAATCCTTCCAGGCTATTCAGCGGCACCTCATGCTGCTCGCTGAACTTCAACGTCCGCACGATGACATCAGCCGGAGTGAGCAGCCCCGCATTGAGCAGAGGCGACAGCAACGAGTGAAACAAGAACGGCCGATCCGTCGAAATCGAATCCTCATAAGGACCGAACTGGGCAAGTCTCCGATCGAGGAATCGTTTCAGCCATCGGCGGGCCTCCGCCGTCGTAACCGGATAGAAAAAACCTTCGGTCGAACCGGGGTTGTCGGGGAAATGATGCTGCACATACTCAGCGGCCTCCCTGACGTTTCCCGAGAGTCCCGCCCTTGGCCTCCTGGGAACCTTCACATCTCTCGGAAGGGCGCGACGGTTCTGCGCATCGAAACTCCACTTGCCTCCCACCGGCTTGTCGTCATCCATGAGAATACCAAATCGCCGGCGCTGGGCGCGGTAGAACTGGGCCATCGAAAGGTGTTTGCCTCCCTTGAAGAAGGTCCCGACAGTGGCGGCCTTGGACATGAACTGAGGAGACTCCAGGATGTGCAACTCACAGGAGATCCGCTCGGCCAGCGTCCTTAGCTCCCGATCCAATACCGCATCACACACATCGACAACACGAAGATGCTCCGGCCGGCACGAGTATAGAATGGCCTCCAGGCTACCGGCGTCCGCCAACCTGGCCTGGTCGACATAGTGGACTTCCTGCCCCTTCTTGGTAAGTTCTCTGGCATAAGCCTTCATCGAAGCGCGATGAAACATCAGCTTCTTCTTGTGAAATCGAAAGGCATGGAAGAAGCGAGGGTGTTCGAGAAGAAACACCGGGCCGGCCTCGGACAAAACCGGGCTGGCTGGAAAAAGCTGGTTCGGAAAAACAACAGCCACCGTCTGCATGATTCTATCCCCCTACCGGAATCATATACGCACTGACTGTCTACTGGACTCGATTGATTCTACCGCGCTGCTTCGGACTCCGCAATGGAAACACCACCGATGAAATGCCTCATAAACTCCCCGGATTCAAACCCTCGGCTGGTAGCGGCGCAACTGCCTCTGGAATCCCTTGGCATCGCCCACGATCTGGCTCAGCGACCGCCAGAATTCCTTGCCGTGGTTCTTGTGCCGGGTATGGACCAGTTCGTGCAGGATGACATAGTCTCTCAACTCGTCGGGCAGGCGAACGAGATTCACGTTCAAATTGATGTTGTTGGCCAACGAGCAACTGCCCCACAGGGTCTTCTGGTTCTTCACGAAGACCTTATTGTACGTGAAATCGTGCTTGCGAGCCAATTCGCTGAGCCGCTCGACGAGCAGCCTGCGGGCCCGAACCCGATCCAGCCTGGGCTCCGCCTGGACGGCGCGAGCTTGCCGAAGGTGCTTGGTAATCCAGGGGCGGCCGGACTCGATGAGCTTTTCGCCCTGCTTTAGAGACATCCGTCGGGGGAGGATCAGTTTGACCGCCCCTTCCCGGCTGATGGTGATGCGGGCATATCGAGCCCGATCCGAAACCGCCACGGCCACCGGGCCGATATCGGCAATCTCCCAGGTTTCCACCACCGTATTCAAACAGACATCCTTTCCAAAACAGGACAGGTTGGCTTATTGCCGGATGGGGACCGTCGCACTGCTGGCATGCGATTGAAGCGCCGCCGTGAACAGCTTGTGCCAAAGAGCACTCTCGGCCGGCATGACGCATCGGGCAAACCGACCCGGCACATCACCTCGCTCCAACTCATAGAGAAAGGCAGCCCACATTTGCAGGATCGCATCAGAGACACCGAACTGGTAGATAGGCGATGTGATCGACGGATACGCCACCTCGTGTCCCATATCGAGCCGGCGCCAGGCCTGCTCGCCCCCCGGATGGTATTCGAGCAATTCCAGCGTATTGGCTTCATTCAGGGAAAACCGAGCCGACGCCTGCGTCCCCAGGATCTCAACGTACCAGTTGTTCTTCTGGCCCGGTGAAATGCGTTGCGTCCTGACCGTAAACGGAAACACCTCGTCCGAACGCGGGTCCTTCATATCGCAGAGCAGCGTGGCGTTGTCCCACGTCTGGCATGGGGCCCGCCCCCCCTGGCCATCGGGACGTTCCCGCACGATGTTCGACAGCACGGCGCGAACATTGAGGGGAACCCAGCCGGCGCGAAAGGGGACGATACAGGCGTGAGGGCCCAGATCGCCCATACAGCCATATTCACCGTTGAATTCGAGTACACGCTTCCAATTGATGGGCTTGTCCGGGTCCAGGTCACTGCAATGCAGGAAGCCGGCGTTGACCTCGAGGATCGCACCGAACGCGCCCTGCTCCAACATCCGACCCATTCTCTGGATCGCCGGGAAGAAGAGATACTGAGACGCACATCGCACGAAGCAATCCGAATGCCTCTCGATACCGGCCTGGATCGCGCCGTTGGCGTCCTGATCGATACCGAACGGCTTCTCACCCATCAGGTGCTTGCCGGCCTCAAGCGCCTCCAGATAGAATTCCTCGTGGAGATGGTGCGGAACGGCGATGTAAACGGCCTCGACGTCGGGATTGCCCAGCAGTTCGCGATAGTCGCCGGTAATCTGGCTCAGGGTGGGGACATGGTCTTTGAACCAGTCGATTTTGGACGCCGTCGGAGTCCGATTGCAGATGGCCACGATCTCCGGGCGGATCGTCATCTCGGGCAGATGCATCCAACGCGCCGCCGCACTGGCAAACTCGCGACCCATCAAGCCGCAACCTACCAAGCCAAATCGAACCGTTCGCACGCGTTGACCTCCGTTGTCCGGAACCAGTCCATTCGAGCCCGTTTATCACCGGGACAAAACCACATCGCGCGTCATCGTACCAAACCAGGGCGCGCCCGACAAGCGATCGATCCGGGGCGCCCCCCTCCCAACAACCGTGGCAACGTGCAGGCGCACGCTATCGCCAGGGTCTCACTCAGTCTCCATATACTCGTATAGGCGGGTCAGTGCATCGCGTCGGATCTGTCGGATGCGTTCGCGCGTCAGCCCCATCTGCTGGCCGATTTCCTTCAAGGTCAGGGGCTGGCGTCCGCTCAGGCCGTAGTGCAACTTCAGTACATCGGCTTCACGCAGATCGAGCTGCTCCAGCAAGCGCAGGGCCTTGTTCTTCTCCTCGTCTTCGACGAGCACGTCCTCAGGCCGCCCGGCGTTCTCGTCCTCCAGAGTGGACTCCAGGGCGTGACTATCGTCCTGGTCATCGGCGCCCAGGCTCTCGCTGACATTGCTGAGCACCTCGACGATACGATGGATGACCTTGGCTTTGCGCAGCGGCAGGTGCATCAGATCGGCCATCTCCTCGACGCTGAACTTCCGGCCCAGACGCCCCTCCACTTCGGCCGCAGTGTGGCGCCACTGGTTGATCAGTGTCACCATGTACGTCGGCACATGAACCGGCTGAACGTTCTCGAGCAGCGCGCGTTTGATGCTCTGCTTGATCCACCAGGCGGCGTACGTGCTGAACCGAGTGCCTCGATCCGGATCGAAGTAGTCGACCGCCTTGATGAGACCCAGATTCCCTTCCTCGATCAGATCTCCGAGACTAATGCCGCGTCCGGCGTACTTCTTGGCGATATTGACCACCAGCCGCAGATTGCTGCGCACGAGCAACTCACGAGCGTACGGATCGTTCTCTTGCACCACCCGTGTCCCCAGCTCGAATTCCTCCTCCCACGTCAACAGCGAAGCCTCGTCGATTTCCTTGAGGTAGTCTTTCAGTGTCACGTCAAATACGATGATACCCTCCCGCCCGACCGAAAGCCTCTCGGCTTCGGCCATTTAAGGCCAATTCGATTGATACCCATCCTCCGTAGCGCGGTGCTTTTCGGCCTCCGGCCGGCTTCGTTGCGTGGCTCCCGTCAAGGGCCCGCCGAATTCATTCCACCAACAGTATCGGTCAGACCCGGGGCCTGGTTTAGCGATCCGACTCAAGAAGTCAGCACAGCCTCCGTAGGAAGCTCAAAAGAGGGGTCAAAGAGGGTTTGAGGGACCCATAAAGGCCGTGCCACAAGAGATAGGGCCGATGAATTCGGACCTTCCGGGCAATGGATGCCTCGAGGGGCGGCATTCAAACGACACGAGGGCGGGGCCACGAAACGTTGCCCCGCCCTCTGTCTTCTGTCCATACCAACCAGACATAGACGCTTGACGCTACGGCATACCGACCGTCACGCCATCGTCTGCGTCATAGTCTTAGAACGGCTTGTGCCTCGGGGTCGTCTCACCGAGGAATCCAAGGACCTCACCGCCAGAGAACGCGCGGTTGTAGAGGCGCACCTCGTCGATCAGACCGTTGAAGTAAGCCTCCTGCCAGCCGTAACAACCAATCTGGAACGGATTGTCATCCGTCGTATCGATCGTCTTTTCCCAGTCCACGATGAGGACGCCGTTGGCGTAGATCTTCGTGTAAGTACCGTCGTGAACGTGAGTGAAGTGGACCCACTCGTCGACGGTGTTGTAACTGAAGTCAGAATCGCCACCCCAGTACTGGACGCGCCAACTGTTCTCAACGCCATCCAGCGTGCGGAGGCTGAAATCCTGAGTTGCTGCGCGGTTTCCAACATCGTAGATGCCGCCGTTGGCGAAGCCGCGGGTGTAGACCCAAGAAGTCACCGTCCGAGGGCTGTTCCCGCTAATACCAAGATCAGAAGCGGTTTTGCCGGTCGAGACGTAATCATTCACGCCGTCGCAATCCAGCGCACTGCCGTCATGGCCGGCGGCAAACTGCACGTCGCCATTGAGCGTACCATGGTTGCCGTTGCCGGAACTGTCGTTGGCATTGCCCTCGAAGGCATAGTAGGCCACCAAACCCTCGTCGCTCGGCTCAACCGGCGTGATGTACTCGGGGGTCTTGGGGTACAGCCGAACATCGTCGACGTAGACAACACCAGCCGCGCCGGCGCCGTCGATACCGATTGTCAGCGAGGCGACGTTGCTCAGATTCCCACCGACGGTCGACAGATCGATATTCCACGGCTGCCATGCAGCTATAGCAATATCACTGGCGGCGCCATCGTAGAGAACCTTGGTGTTGTTGATCTTGACGTACAGTTGTCCCGTGTTGCCCGCGGCGCCGTAGAAGTAGAGCGACAGGCTCTTGACACTGCTGGTCGTCCAGTTCTGGGTCAGCGCCAACTCGGCTTCGGACATCCCGGCGCCGGCGTTGTCATAGAACAGCGGCATGGCTTGGCCGCCATTGTGGACGATGGTCTGCTCGGCAAACGGCGCTTCCATATTTCCAACCGTCGAGCCATTTCCGGGCATTTCGTAGCCATCGATCCAGGCCAGGAAGATGGCGTCGCCGGCGTCGATATCATCGCCATAGCTCTCGAAATCATCGACAACCAGATAGGCCTGCGTCGAGAAACTCCAGACGTTGCCCGCCCAGGAACCGATCGCCTCGACCTCGTTAACCTCGTCGACCTTCCAGTAGTAGGTCGTGTCAAGATCGAGATTGCTGGGGGTGTAGCTGGCGTCGCTAACGGCATCGACCGGGGCCGTGCCGTCGGCCACAGCGGCTTCATCGGTGCTGAGGTAGACTTCGTGGGAAGCCGCTTCACGACCAGCCCGCCAATTCAGAACGGACGCCACCGACACATCGGCTGCACCGTCGACCGGCTGCGGTTCGCGCGCCGAGGCGGGGATGTACAGGAAACGGACTTCGCTCAGACCATACTGAGGCACAGGCAGAAAGCCCCAACCGCTGTTGACGGTCAGCTTGACATACTTGACCGACACGCCGCCGAAATCCACGACAGTGTTGGCCGCGTAGCCGATGCTGGAGGTTGCCTGGGTAAAGACAGCCTCTTCCAGAACCGTCCAGTCGGCGCCGTTCTCGGAGTACTCGACCGTGACGTCTTTGAGCCCGAAACCCAGCATCATCTCGAACTGCACGTTGTAGTTCCAGACGAGCATCTGGTGCAGCTTGTAGACGCCGTCGAACTCGTACTGGACATAGACAGAATCTGCACCAGCCGTGCAAAGCCACATATCCTCGGCGGCGACAGAATGCTGGTCGAGTTCGTCGAGGCCGGAGCCATCGACGGTCTTCTCGGGACCCACGCCTTCAGCCGACGCGCCATTGCTGGTGGCGATGATGTTCTCAACCGGATAAGCGAAAGGCTCAACGGTGAAGCTCCAGACATCGCTCTTGAAGATAGCGCCGCCGACCGAATTCGCCTCGTCGACACGCCAATAGTAGGTCTGGCCAAACTCCAGCCGACCGGCGTCCAGCGTCGTGTCGCTTTGACCCTGGCTCAGCAGCACGTCCATCGGATTGGCCCGGCTGGCGTCGTTGACGTCATCATAACTCGTACCGAGATACACATCGTGCGTTCCGGGATAATCACCAGCCGCCCAGCCCAGCACCACATCGCGCGGCACATCGACCGCCTCGTCGGCCGGACTCGGGCCACTGGCGGCGCCGGGATTACTTTCGCCTGAGACTTCACCGGTGAAGCTGATGCTGTCAAAAGTAAAGGTCCGCAGTTCGCCGGCCGCGTGCGACGTGACCGCCAGACCGATGAGAACCGGGTCTTGCATGGCGATCGTCCGGGCCGAGCCCATCTGCGTCCAGTTTTCGCCATCGGGGGAAGTGAAACCCGAGAGGTCGTCACCGACGCGCTCGATCCTCACCCAATAGGGCTCGGCGACCACGGAGGGCGAGTCGCTGTTCTCCGAGGCACTATCTGCCACGAGCCGTCCCTGCCAGGAAGCGCCGCTGCCATCGGTGGCCGTCATACACATAAAACTGTGCGTGGAACCCGTGTCGGTGCTCTGGCGGACCATGACGCCGCCCTTGGCCCATGTACTCGAGCCCTCGCCGTCGTCCACGACACGAGCGGTCATGGAGCCGTCGCCGACCAGTTCCTTGTACAGGTATTGGCCCGCATCGGCGCTGTCCCAAATGTCGTTACCATTGCCGGTTACCTCATAGGTGCCTTTTTGAGGCGAGACACTGCTGCCCGGCGTGGCGCTGCCGAGCGTGACGTCCTCGGTCCAGCCTCCGGCCGGGACGGTCTGCCCGAAGGCGTTGCCCGCCAAGGCTACCAGCAAGGCGGCTGACAGAACTAAAACCATTCTTCGATACATAGATGCTTACTCCTCGTTGACACAAAACTCACTTACGCGTGCCTTGGCGACGCGCCAAAACACAAACTGCCCGAACCATGCCGCGAGCCTCATCTGGACCGACTCTCAGCACACTTCGAGCAGAACCAATAGAGCTACCGCTATATGACCACACTCAATTACGCGTCGTGCCCTGGCGAGACGCCAAAACACAAACTGCCCGAAACGCGCCGCGAGCCTCATCAGAACGTACTCTCAGCACACTTCGAGCAGAACCAATAGAACTACCGCAGAGTCTCGCCCTCGCACCCTAATAGCGCGCAAAGACGGACCGAGACTATTTCGGACCCGATGTGACCTCCTTCCCATGCAAACTGCTCGACGTGAGCAGATCGATGAAATGCGTGCAGACACCACTTATACGCTGCAGAACCCTCTCTCCGGCTCTGTACCTCACGCGACGCCCCTGCTCACGTCCGAGACTGCACCACCTCCGGGACCGCAGGGAGCAAAAACCTACAGGTCGATATGTAATTTATACCAAATGAGATGGCCCGCCAGCAAGAAAAAACCCCCCAGACCTCCGTGACATTCAAAGGAACAGAGCCAACGGTAGCCGATAACCACACAAAGCCGCTGATACGAGGACCCTGAGATAGGCAAAGGAACGCCCCTACGGGCATTGACAAGCCCCAGGCCATCACTACGGGCAAAAGAAAAAAGGGCCGCGAGCGATGCTCGCGGCCCTTCTCAATTCACACACCTTGTAGGAAGGTGCAGATACCAGCGAGGCCGTCTTAGAACGCCTTGTGCCTCGGTGTCGTCTGGCCGGAAAGCCCGAGGGCTTCGCCTGCCGACAAGGCGCGGTTGTAGAGGCGCACCTCGTCGATCAGGCCGTTGAAGAAGTCGCCCGGCCATCCATAGAGACCGATCTGGAACGGATTG
>Ga0075114_10000208_pt1 | contig 39836 bp, 30 predicted proteins | sample AntAceMetag02UKM_FD_69784 | JGI IMG/M metagenome (GOLD analysis project Ga0075114, IMG submission 69784) | Saline lake microbial communities from Ace Lake, Antarctica - Antarctic Ace Lake Metagenome 02UKM | ecosystem: Environmental > Aquatic > Non-marine Saline and Alkaline > Saline | place... | reverse complement strand
TCCGTTCCAGATCGGTCTCTATGGATGGCCGGGTGACTTCTTCAACGGTCTGATCGACGAGGTGCGTCTCTACAACCGCGCTTTGTCGGCGGGCGAAGCCCTCGGGCTTTCCGGCCAGACGACACCGAGGCACAAGGCGTTCTAAAGGTTGTGGCCGAAGCGACAGCACAAGAGCCGAATGGCTGGCTGTCGTAGAAGCCTGAATTATTACAGTGGTATGCAAAAAGAGGGCGGGGCGACGAAACGTTGCCCCGCTCTACGAAGAACGAGACCCTGATCACATTCGGCAACGCGGTGGCCTACGCGCACTATCAGATCGTGTTCCCGACCCTTTGCGGCGAGAGCGAAACGCTCATGCAGATCGCGGAGGTGGAACTCATCGGTTCGGCCCCGTAGGTGGGTCTCTGAGAGGTTCTGCACGGTCTGAACATCAACTTGGGGCCTGTGTCCGGAAACAAGAGACACAGGCCCCTTTCTTTGCGCTGCCGGCTCAGATCCCGCCTCTCCTGGCCGATCTGTGAAATTATCTTTCACATAAAGCACAACTACGCTCTGGGTTGTTATATTAGTGAGACACGTAGTCTCGACGAAAGGGCCTTTTCGGTGGCGATGGAAGAGAAGTTGCTGGTCTGGCGGCTCAACCGCGGCGACGCGAGTGCGCTGTCGGAGATCTATGAGAACTACCGCAACGACTTGTTGCGACTGGCCGCTTCGATGCTCACCGACGTGGCGAGCGCCGAAGACGTGGTCCAGGACGTGTTTGTCAAGTTCGCCGGCTCGGCGCGGACGTTTCGCCTGACCGGCAGTTTGAAGGGTTTCCTGGCCACCTGCGTCGCCAACGGCGCCCGCAACAAGCTGAAGTCCGCCGTCCGGCGCAAGACAACGGGCCTGGACGAGGCGATGGGCTTGGCCTCCCAGACGAAGGGACCCGAACGCTGGTTGATATGCAGTGACGAATTCGATCGTGTCAGCGACGCCATGGCCCAGTTGCCGTTCGAGCAGCGCGAGGTCGTGACCATGCACCTGTATGGTGAGATGCCTTTCAAGGACGTCGCGCATTGGCAGAAGACATCGATCAAGACCGTGCAGAGCCGGTACCGCTACGGCCTGACCAAACTGCGGTCTTTACTGAACAGTGAGGTAACGGCATGAAACCCAAAGATGATATCGAACAGTTCACCCGGTACGCTTCGATCGGCACCGATGCGGCGCGGGACAAGCAGGTTCTGAGCCAGATGCGCGAGGCTTATGGCCACTCGACGCCGGCGTCGCGGCGGCCGGACTACTGGGGCCTGGTTTTCGAGAGTCGGGTGGCGCGCCTGGCGGCCGCTGCGGTGATCTTCCTGGCGCTGGGCACTCTCGTCGGGCAACTGGGTGGCATGCTGGCCGGAGGCAGCGTCGCGTGGGCGGATGTTACACAACGGTTTCAGTCGGTCCCATTTTTCTACACGTCGATCTATGTGAAGGAAGATGCGCTCGCACAACCCCAACAGTTCGAGCTGTGGATGGGTGCCGGGGGGTATGCCCGCATGCGAGTCGGCTCGCAGGTTATCTTTGGCCACAACGGCCGCGTGACGCACGCCTTCGATATCCGTCAACGTTGCGAGGTCGAAGCGGATGAGATCGGCGCGGGGATCGTGAGTCTGTTGGCTACGCCGGACGAGTTCTCGCTGGACACGATCATTCGAAGTATCTCGGCAGGTAAGCTCATCGACGTGACCCCGGCAGCGAACGCTCAGGCCGTTATCGAGGAGGACTTGGCCGTCTTTGACGCCCAGTCCAGGATCAGCCCGGGATGGGTGCGAATCTATGCTTTGCGGGAGAGCAAGCTTCCCGTCGGCTTGCGTATCTGGGACCCGGCCGAAGGGTTCAGCGTCGATGCCTTGATTACCTACGCCAAGGAGCAGCCCAAGATATTCTTCGACCCAGCCGCCTTTGCTGAAAAACTCGCCGAGGAAGGCGCCAATGAAACCAGCTTGGCCTACATGTTTCTGAAGGACCCCGGTGGTCAGATTATCACCCAAACGGACCTGTGGAGTCAGGATCAGTAGGCTCCGTGTCGCCAGCGGGACACATAGAAGTTCGTGATCGGATACGAGGAAGGACGTCAACCATGCAGGATGGCAAGTCTGGAAGAATGTTGGTTGGAGCAGCGATGCGGATCGCCTTTTTGTTAACGCTGCTGGTGGCCGGCTCGACGGTGCTGGGTGCCGACGAGCGGACGTATGCCGAGCGTCTGGGCTGGCCGGCCGGGACCAAGGCTGTCATCTTCCATGTCGATGACGCGGGGATGTCACATGATTCCAACATGGGTGCTAAGAAGGCGATCGAGAACGGCGTCGCTTCGTCACTGAGCATCATGATGCCCTGCTCGTGGGTTCCGGAATGTGCGGCCTGGCTGGAGGAGAGTCCCGAGGTGGACGCCGGTATCCACCTGACGCTTACCGCCGAGTGGGACCACTATCGTTGGGGTCCGGTCGCCGGCACTTCCGTAGTGCCTGGACTGGCCGACACAGGGGGATACCTCTGGGATAGCGTTCCCGACGTGGTAGCGCATGCGTCGCCCGATGAGTTCGAGGCCGAGATTCGCGCCCAGGTCGAAAAGGCACTCGCGATGGGCATCCAGCCGACCCACCTGGACAGCCATATGGGGACGTGCTTCCAACCCCAGTACATCGAGCGCTACGTGAAGGTAGGCATTGAGAAGAACATCCCGGTCCTCATGTTCGGCGGACACATGCAGCATGTCGGCGCCGAGGCCGGTCAGTTCAAGCCCTTGTTGCGCGCCTTGTCGGCCCAGGTATGGATGGCCCGGCTGCCCGTCATCGACGATCTTGTGACCCAGCCCACCCGGGCGAAGGATTACGACCAGCGTAAGGCGGAACTGCTCACCTTGCTCGGCGACATGAAACCGGGTATCACGCAGATCATCGTTCACTGCACCGATCCGACAGAGGTCTTCTCACATATCTCCGGCTCAGGGGCCAGCCGCAAGGCGGAATTGCGCCTAATGACCGATCCCGAAGTCAGAACATTCATCAAGGCCAAAGGCATCGTCCTGACGACCTGGCGCGAATTGAAGGATCGCCGCGAGCGCATAAAGTAGGGGCAGGCCTCTGTGCCTGCCCGGGGTCCGACCTGTCGCCGGCTCCATCGTCGGCGGATCGGGCAACCACGGGGGGTTGCCCCTACTGGGTGGCGACCCATCGAAATCCCTAATCCCAAATCAGAAGAGGTCACGGAATGTCTATCTCGAAATACGCGCAGCCGCAACGGAAAGGCTTCACCCTTATAGAACTGTTGGTGGTCATCGCGATCATTGCCTTGCTCATGGGCATCATGGTCCCATGCTTGCGTAAGGTGAAATCGCACGCGCGCCGAGTGGCCTGCCAGAACAATCTGCACCAGGCCCTGTTGGTGGCGCATATGTACACAGGTGACCACGACGGATTCCTGCCCGAGGGCAACATCGTCGACAAGACCGCGCCGGGCTATAACAAAGCCTGGGATCATGCCGACCTGCTGACCCTGGTCAACTACGAGACGATGCTGGCGTTCGGCCACTACGGGCTGACCGAGGAGCATGCGACCTGCGAGACGGCCCGGACGTATTTCGAGGCGACGGACAACTGGCTCAGTCCACTGCCGTCTACGCGGCCCCTGGTCGAGGCGGCCCATGTCGGCTGGATCTACTGGGGCAATCGGGGCGACTGGACGGACGAAGACACCGGCCGCAAGTATATCACGCCCAAAAAGGTGACAGACCAGCCGACCTCCAATACGCTCGTGACGTGCTTCTGCTACAACCGCTACGATGCTGTGGGAGCGGGAGGGAACTGGCCGGCCTGGTATGCCTCCCATGTCGGAGGCACGTTCCAGCACGCGGTCGATCAGCCGATGCACCCCAAACCTGATGGCCTGGCGGTCGCTTACCTTGACGGGTCGGTCCGCTTTGTCAAGTGGCGCGACCTGACGCCCAGCAACCATGAGGGGGACTACATCGTCTACTACGACAGTGGCACGTAGGCCCGCCTCTCGCCGCAGACCGCCACCGGCGTATTGGGCCACATAGCGCGACTCCTGCTCCTATAGGCCGGATGGCTCCCGTCCGGCCTCTCTTATGCGCCATCCAGGCGCCAATGGCGAGCGTCTGCAGGATTTCCAGAATGATCGGTTGCGCCCCAGTCGGTACGACGTCTATAATGATGTCTGAGGCACGAACCGAAAGGAGCCTGGGTTGGGCGACCGCCAGAAAGAACTGCTGGAGTTGCTGGAGAAGTCGGGGCCGCATCTGATGGCCCTGCTGACCAGACTGACCTTGCGCGAGGATGTCGCCGAGGAGCTCATGCAGGATCTGTTCGTCAAACTCAACGGCGCCAGGACTCCGGGCGGCGTCGACTGCTGGTACGCCTACGCTCGTCGAACGGCCATCAATCTGGCCTTCGACTGGCGGCGTCGGCAGGCGACCCGACGGACCTGTTCGCTCGACAGGCTCGGCGAGCGTGCCTCAGACAGCCGCGCGCCGGTGGGCAAGCTCATCCAGGATGAGCAGGTCGAACAAGTTCTTGCAGCAATCGATCGGCTCAGCGGCGCCTCGCGCGAGGCGTTTGTGATGCGACACATTCAGCAGGATTCGTATGAAGTGATTGCCGAGCAACTCGGCAAAACCGTTCATCAGGTGCGGGCCCTGTGTTTTCGAGCGATGAGCTTGCTTCGTGATCTGCTCGGACACGACCAGGACTCGAGTGACGGAAAGGAGGTGCAGCATGTCGAACATGAATGAAACCGAGATTCGACGTCACTTGGAGCTGCTCTCCACAGTCGAGCCGTCACCGGAGTCCACCGATCGCGCGATGCAGCGTGTGCGGCGGCACCTGATGGAGGCGTCTGAACGACCTCAGGCTCGCGCGGCGAGCACCTGGAGAATAGTCATGGAGAGCAGAATCGCGAAATTGGCCGTGGCGGCCGGGATCATCCTGGCCATCCTGATCGGCCTGAACATCATGGGAGACCGCCAAATGGGCGGTGTCGCCTGGGCCCAGGTACTGGAGAACATTCAACAGGTTCGGTCATGTATTCATCGAATGCAGATGACCATCTCAAGAGAGGATCAGCCGGATACGAAGGTGGAGTTCAGAATGCTCCGTTCCTCCGATTTCGGCATTCGACGCGATGCGTACGTCCGGGGCGAATTGGCGACCCAGCTATACGTGCCGTGGGATACGGAAAAATGTGTCGAGGTCATACCCAGTCAGAAGCGGTACGTCAAGGCGATATTCGGTGAGGCGCAGCTTGCCGAGATACGCGAGAAGAACGACCCGCGTGAGCTGGCCAAGCTGGTCATGTCCTTCGAACATACGGATCTGGGCGTTCGGACGATCAACGGCAGACAATGCGAGGGGCTTGAGGTGAACGATCCCCGGTTCGGCCGGACGCTCTTTGAAGAAGGAATCGGACGCATGTGGGCGGATGTGGAAACGGACCTGCCCGTCTTGATGGAATTCGTCGGGACCTCCGCCGGTGGAGCCATTCACACTCGCATTGTCCTCGATGAATTCGACTGGCAGGCGTCGCTGACGGCCGCCGACTTCGAGCCGAACATACCGGCCGATTACACCGTCATGGCCGAGGTGGATTTGTCCCCTGGCGCCGAAAGCGCCGTCAACGGACTTCGCATCTTCGCCGGAATCACGGGGGGGAAGTACCCCAGCAGCCTGGATCTAATGACCTCGATGCGAGAGGTCCAGTACGCCTTCATCATCGAACGGCGCAAACGGGGCGTCGCCATGGAGCAGGAGCCTACGAAGGACGAAATAGGCCGCCTCCTGGCGATTCAGGGCGTTTGCATGTACTACGGCCAGTTGATGAACGAGGACCGGGACGTGGCTTACTATGGCGACCGGGTGAACGCCGAGTTTCCACATGCGGTACTGATGCGCTGGAAAGACAACGCCGACGGGGCTGGCGTCGATACGTATCGGGTCATTCTCGGTGATCTAACGGTTCGCGACGTTACCGCGCCGGAACTAGAAGCGCTGGAGGCCGCCCCTCTGAATCTCGCTCCCCAGGCGATCCGGCCCGAACCGGCTGATGGAACCGTGGGCGTTCCTCTGCTGGATTTGAAGCTGAGTTGGCTGCCTGGCGCCGGCGCCATTGAGCACCGACTCTATTTGGGCACCGCTCCAGATGATCTGCCGCTGCTGGCGACCGGAGTCGATCCCAGCTTTGTTCATGGCCTCGATCTGCAAGCGGACACAACCTACTACTGGCGCGTGGACGAAGTCAGCGCCGACGGGACCATCGAAACGGGGACCCGATGGAGTTTTGACACAGGTCAACTCGTGGCTCTGTGGAGTCTGGACGAGGGCGAGGGAACGGCCGTCGCCGACAGCAGTGGCAACGATCACACGGGTGTACTGAAAGGCGATCCGACCTGGACCACAGGCGCCATCGGCGGCGCGCTGGAGTTCGACGGGGATGGTGATTACGTCGACCTCGGGACTTCCCCCAGCTTTGATATTGCCGATCGGATCACCGTGGCGGCCTGGATCAAGGTCAACGCCTTCGATGTGGACTGGCAGACCATCATTAGCAAAGGGGATGTCGCCTGGCGGCTGTCCCGCAGCCAGGGCGACAACCTGCATTTCGCCTGTACGGGCCTCTGGCCGGAATGGGTACATGGAACCGCCAATGTCAACGATGGGCAATGGCACCACGCCGCGGGTGTCTACGACGGGGCGACGTTGCGCCTGTACGTCGATGGCCGCCTCGACGTTTCTGTGGCCACCGCCGGCCGGATCAACGTGTGTGAGTACCCCGTCACTATCGGTGAGAATCTCGAGGAACCGCAACGCGCCTGGAACGGCGCCATCGATGAGGTCCGCCTCTACAACTACGCCCTCTCCGAGATTGAGGTCAAAGCCCTCTACGACGCCAAGCCATAACGACACTATGTCGCAAGGCCGGGTCAGCCAGACCGGGCCTCACGTCAGGCGGGAGGTTGCGGCCTCGGGCCTCCCATGCGCTGTTGACGCCGTGCCGAAACGAGACGATAATTGCGCTCAGGACATGATGATCCTTGGAGTCTGCACCAACGCGAGCGACCGGCAAACATGGTCAGTCGAAGGAGAAACCGATGCCACGCCATCTGTTGTATTTGTGCACCGTACTGAGTCTTCAGAGTTGCCTGATGGGTGTCTCGGGGGCACATGAAGCAGTGACGGGCCGGTACATCGACTTGGCGGGCCAATGGCGATTCCAACTCGACCCCGAGGATATGGGCCGGCGCCAACGCTGGTTTGGGTCCGATCTTGCCGATCATATGGCCTTGCCGGGCACGACAGACCTAGCTGGCAAGGGCTACCGGCTCGGCGCCGAGACCATGGATTACGAGGTCAGTGTGCCGGAGTCCGACTGGCCCGGGGCACCCACCCCCAAGAGAATCGACGAGGCAGGGCACCTCGTACGCCCATGGCTCTATATCGGCAAGGCATGGTATCAGCGTGACATCGATATCCCGGCGGCATGGGACGGTAAGCACATCAGGCTCTCTCTGGAGCGCGTCACCTGGGTCAGTGACGTCTGGATCGACGACCGCCACGTGGGGAACATCGACAGCCTCGTGAGCGCGCATGACTACGATCTGGGGCCGCTCGAGCCCGGTCGCCATAGACTGACCATCCGCGTGGACAATGCCCTGCGCTACAATATCGGCCTTCTAGGCCATGCCTACGGCCCGGAGACGCAATCTCGGTGGAATGGCATTGTGGGACAGATCGCCCTGACGGCAGTTGACCCTGTCCATGTCAAGCAGGTGCGGGTCTTCCCCTGCGCAGATCGCAGGTCCATCGGCGCCGAACTGCATCTGCAGAACGCCACGCAGGAAACCGTCAGAGGGACGCTGACCCTGACGGTCAGCAGCGAGTGGGGGACCCCGTGTCTTGGGACGGCCAGCCTCTGCTTCGATATTCCACCCGGAGAAAAGGTCTGGAAAGGCAAGGTGATGCTCGACGAACCGGGCCAGCCATGGGATGAGTTCGAGACACCGCGCTACCGTCTCGTGACGGAGTTGACAACCGACCTCGGTCAATGTTCCGACACGACGAAGTTCGGATTCCGCCACATCGAGCGCACCGGCCGGCACATCCATGTCAATGGACGCCGGGTTTTTCTGCGAGGCACGCTGGATTGCTGTGTGTATCCCCGGACGGGTCATCCCCCTGTTACCGTGGCGGAGTGGCTCAAGGTCCTCGGGACCATCAAGGAGTACGGTTTCAATCATGTTCGCTATCACACCTGGTGTCCGCCGGAAGCGGCCTTTGAAGCAGCGGATCAGCTCGGTCTTTATCTGGCTCCCGAGACGCCATACTGGGTTGATCGCTGGAGCACGGAGAAAGGGACCAGGCCGGCGTTCCCGGGATACGACAAGGACGTTGTCGCTTACGTGCGTCGGGAGATGCGCCGGATCAGCGACGCGTACGGAAACCATCCTTCGTTTGCCTTCTTCTCCATCGGCAACGAGTTCGCCTATGAGGGCAGCGACTGGCAGGCTGTCAACGAATGGCTGGCGGAGTTGAAGCAATACGATCCGCGTCGACTCTACAACGCCACCGCTGCCCGACGGCGGCTGGAAGCCGATGACTATTGGGTCACGCACTCGACCGGCAAGGCCAGCACGCGCGGCGTGGGACCGGTGCATACCCAGTGGGATTTCGCCAAAGCCGCCGAGTCCACCGATCTGCCCCTCGTGGCGCATGAGACAGGACAGCGTCCCGTTTTTCCAGACTATTCCGACCTGTTGCCCAAGTTCTCCGGCCCGCTGAAACCGTACAACTACGAGCGTCTGCGGGATCAGTTGAAGCAGGCCGGCATGCACGACCGCGTCAAAGACTTCGAACGGGCTTCGGCGCGGTTTCAGTTGGTTCAATACAAAGCCGAGCACGAGGCGATGCTGCGCACGCGCGACTACGCGGGGTATCAGTTGCTCATGCTCAACGATTTCACGGGCCAGAGCGAGGCCCTGGTGGGTATCCTGGACCCCTTCTGGGAGTCAAAGGGTGTAATCGGCGTCGATGAGGTAAGGCAGTGGAACAACCCGACCACTGTGCTAGCCCGGTTTAGCAAATATGTCTGGACGGACGCAGAGACGTTTGAGGCGCAGATCGAGGTGGCTCACTACGGCCCTCACGATCTGGCGGGCGCTACCGCCGAATGGACGCTGTCCGTCGTCTCCGGGGAACGACTGGCGCAGGGTGAACTCGGGCCCATCGTCATAACGACGGGTGGCGTGACTTCCATAGGGCGAATCGTAGCGCCCCTGGGAAGCGCCCCCCGCGCCGCCACTCTGCTCTTACGGGTGTCCGTGGGCGAGATCGTCAACCAGTGGCGCTTGTGGGTCTATCCGGAACAGGGCGACGACAAGGTCCCTGCGAATGTGGTAGTGACTTCCGATTTCGAGCGGGCCTGCGCAGGTCTGCAACAGAGACAGCGCGTCGTTCTTATGGCTCACGGCGTCACGTCCGCACGGGCGAAAAAGACGGGATTTCCATCCGTTTACTGGTCGGCCGGCTGGTGGGGCGATGCGTTCTCCTCGCTGGGGATTCTCTGCGATCCCGCCCATCCGGCCCTGGCGCAGTTCCCCAACGACGGCCATAGTGACTGGCAATGGCATCAGTTGACTCAGGGCGCCACGACGTTTCTCCTGGACGGCGCCCCAACGGGTTATCGTCCCATCGTCGAACCGGTGACAGATTTCCACCACACACGTCTTCTGGGTCAGGTTTTCGAGGCCCGCGTTGGAAGCGGGCGTCTGCTGGTTTGTGGATACGATCTGACGTCGAATATGAATGATCGCCCGGCCGCGCGACAGATGCGTCGCAGTCTGTTGTCGTACGCCGCCGGCAACGCGTTCAAGCCCGAGCACGAGCTTGATATCGCCTATCTACGAGAGCTTCTCAGAGACACCAAACAGTAGGAGTCTTCATCCCACGCGTCTGGTTCACAGGTTCCAGGCCTTGGCGAAGGCTTGGAAACTGCGGTCGTAGGTCCGTTCGACCTCGTCGGGGAAACAGCAGGCGGGCAGTTGCTTTGACGAGAGGTGGTAGCTCAGGCATTCGCAGCAGATACCCTTCTTGCCACAGCCTGGGTAGGAACAATTGCAGTTCTTTAGGTTCTTTTCTTTCTGACATTCCATGATGCTGATATCTCCTATTCCCGTTTGTCTTTGGCGAATGGATCACTCATGATCCTGAAAACTTCGGCCCCGCATTCGAGGCACTTCCAGGGTCGGGGCCGGCGGGCATCACGAATCCAGAAAACCGCCCAGAACCCCGTCAGCAGGGTCAGAGCCACGTGCGGGACATGGTTGATCCCCTGACGCCCGCCCGGCACCTGCTTGAGGCACTTGCCACAATAGCCACTGGCCTCTTCGAATCGGCTGAATCGTACCATCGCTGCTTTCACCAACTCAGCGGACTTCCAATCGGTACAGCCGAACACTGTAGCCTGGCGAGATCAACGTATCGGACACGTCCGAAACCTTGTCTTCCTCAATGACCACCTTGGGTGTATGGCCCGGATCGTTGAAGGCCATGGGATCGTTGTGCGCAATCGTCCAGCAGCGGCCCACTCCGGTAAGCCTCGTCCCTTCCAGGGCGAGATCCACTTTGTAGGTCGTCGGGTTGGGATTGACGATGCCAATGGTGATGGCCTTGCCGTCTTTGGTCCAGGCCGCCGTGACATCGAGTCCATACATCTGGCCCGAGACCGCTATCGGCGTTTGTCCAAAGTGCTGTCTGTAGAGTTTCAGCACGAGTCCGGTGGTCTCGAAGGCCGCCGCCGTCTTGGAGGTCTTGATGGCGCCGATGACATTTACCGTCTGGGCGTAGTTGGCCATGAAGTACAGATCGCTGTAGCGCATCATCTCATGCAGTCCGGCGGCGATGCCCAGCGCATCCTTCATGAAGTACCGGGTGCCCAACTCGCCGAAGACGTGCTCGCCATACCAGTAGTTCCACTCGTCCAGCGCGATACGAATATCCTTGCCCCGGAGCGATTCCATCTTCTCACGATATTTCCGATGCGCCTCGGCGATCCCGCGCACAGCCGCCGGGACCTGTTCGACGTGCTCAGCGACATCGTCCTTGCCCTGTCGGTAGAAATGCTCGCTGAGCAGGTCCATGGTCTCGGTACAATGGGTCAACATGCCCTCGGACCATTTGCCGACCGATCCGACGCCAATCAACTTGATATCCGGATCGACCGCCCGCATCGCCTTGGCGAACAGGTTGTGCTTGATGACATAATGGTTCAGCGCCATGTGTCCCAGTTGCCAGGTGCCGTACATCTCGTTACCGATACACCACCATTTGACATCATAAGGCTCGGCGTGGCCGTTCTCGGCGCGCCACTTGCCCATCAGGGTCTTCGTCGAGCCATTGGCGTACTGAACTTCCTGAGCGGCCGAGTAGTCGTCTCCGAAACCCGCATTGACGGCGATCATCGGCTCAGAATCGATCATGCGGCAAAACAGGATGAACTCGTCCAACCCGAAGTCGTTCTGCTCGACTCCGCGCCAGGCGGGATTCTTGCGCGGCGGTCGCTTGTCGCGCGGGCCTATGCCGTCGCGCCAGTTGTAACCACTGACAAAGTTGCCGCCGGGCCAGCGGTAGACCGGCGCGTTCAGTTCCTTAAGCAGTTGCAGCGTGTCGGCCCGCATCCCGTGCACGTGGTCGGCCGGCATCAGGGAGACCGTGCCAACGTAGGCCTGGCCTCGACCGACACGAATCTCCAACAGAGCCTCGTCGGTCGAGGTGCCGGCGGTGAAGCCGAGTGGACACTTGATGTAGCGCCCCGCATTGACGGTGAAGAAGTTGGACTGACGCTGCTTTCGACCCTTGCCCCAGACGAGCGCGACCTCGACATTGACGCCTTCATCGGTCTTGGGCTTGACCCAGATGTAGCCGGTGTAGTGCTTCTCTCCGAGCACACCCAAATGGCGCTGACGCATGCCACCGGCGGTGCGAACCACCGGTGTCTGTTCGCCAACAAAGGACTCCTTTGCCTCCATCACCACGCCCGTGGTCGAGCCGATCGTCTCCCATGGTGACGACTTGCTGCCCACTGTATGGAAGAACTTTCGGTCCGCCAGCATCTCGGCCCAGATGCCTCCATCGATACAGCGGCCCAGATGCTCGATAAATTGCCCATAGATGTACTTGGAGATCGGTTCGCCCTTGTCGGTCGCGTCGATCACGACGACCGGCTTGATGCTCTCGGTCAGGCGGAAGACGTGATTGTCCCGCGGGCGCACCAGACATGGATGGCTGGCCTCGTCCCAAGCCACCTTCATACGGGACAGATACCAACTTGCCCCTTTATCGTTGTTGCCCTGGAAGAACAGATGCAACTGTCCATCCTTATCCCGGAAGACGCCCGGATGACCCGATTCGCTGGAATTCCACTCCCCGGCGCGGCCGTTGGGCAGCAGAGGATACTGAGACAGACGCTTCCATGAGATCCCGTCGGCACTGACGGCGCAGCCGACCTGCTGGGGTGCGTTGTTGTACGCGCCGGCGTAGAACATATAGAGTCGGCCATCGTGTTTGAACAGCGTGGGCGCCTCGATGCACTTGCCTTCCCAGGGCAACTCGGGCTCAAGGATCGGCGCATCGCATAATTGCGTCCATTCATCGCGGCCATAGTCCGAATCAGCCGGGGCGCCGGCGACCACCAACTTCTGGATCTTCATCTCGGGATCGCGGGTCGCACAATAGAGCAACATCTGTCCCTTGTACTCGATGATCTCGGCGTCGATGGCCCGACCACAGTTCCAATCGCCTGTGGGCCGGAAGATCGGATTCGTCTCGTTGCGTTTGAAGTGAATCCCGTCTTCGGAGACCGCGTGACAGATCGCATCTCGGGGACCGTTTCCATAGCTCTGATAGAACAGGTGGACCTTGCCATCGCGCACCATCGCGCCGGGGGCAGCCAACCCTTTCCGCTCGTAATCGGCGGCGGGCAAGATCTCGCCAACCTTCTTCCAATTCGTGAGATCCTCGCTGGCCGCAATGCCAACCGCAATACCGTCTTTGCCTCGGCGGACGGAGTAATACATCAGATAGCGACCGTCGAATCTCACCACGTCGGGGTCCTTGGCGAACGATCGCTGGTAAGACTCATCCGTGTAGTACATCCGGGGTCGACCCGATGCATCGCTTGAGTCGCCCAGCCGTTCGAGCTGAACGTCGTCATACCAAGCCTTGCCGATCGATTGGCCCCAACCGCCGAAGAGGCAGTTGATCTGAATGGCCGTCTGCCCACTCGTTTCAAATTCGACACTAATCTGCATCCAGTCCTTCGTGCCCGTGACCGCCGGGGTCCGAACGGACTGCATATTGTGAACATTCAGCAGAGCCCCCTTGCCCGAGCCGGCCTTGAGATTCTCGGTCTTGATCCACGCGCTGAGGCGGTAGCGCGAATACGGTTTGACACGCGCCGAAGCGAGCCAACCGGCGTCGGCCCCGCCTTCGGAAGCGATCATGACGCAGCGCTGGCCCGTGCGCCCTTCTCGGGCGTGGCGGAACTGGGCCTGGCCGCCATAGGTGCGCCGGTCCCAGCCGGTCGGATTCGAACTCGAGCCTCGTTCAAAGGAGGGATTGCGCAGCATGCCCTCGGCAATCGTCGGCTCGGCTGCCTGCTCATTGCGGGCCAGCCAGACGGCCATTTCACCCTGCCCTCGATGGGCCCAGGCGTAGTACGGAATCGCGACCAAGTCTTTCTTCTTCTCCAGCACGGTCTTACCATCACTGGCGTAGCGCAGTGCCGTCGCCTGACCTCGGATGACAGTGACACCACCCAACAAGCCGTTCTGCGCTTTTGTGCTCAGCGACGTCTTGTCGTCGAGCACGAGGTTGAAGACCTGCTTATCATTGTCAGGCCATTCGGCGCAGTAAACCAGAGGCCCTCTCTCCAGCGCGACGCGGCCCCGATCGGCTTCGACGCGGTCGTTGGCGACGACTCGCCGGATCGGCATGGGCAGGTTTAACTCGATGATATCGCCTGATTCCCAGTCGCGCTCCAGATGGGCGAAGCCCTGGTTCAAATTCAAGTCGGCCGCGGCGCCGTTGACAGTCAGTGTCGCTGCTTCCGAACTCTCGTCAAGATAACGATACAAATCGCTGGGGACCGGTTCGTTCCGAGCCCAGCCCGGGATGCGGAGGCAGACGGTGAATCGACCTTCCGTCTGCGGATCGACCTTCAGTCGGATCTTGCCATCCCAGGGGTACTCCGTTTCTTGCGTCATGCGAACGGTTCGCCCGCCCACCTTGACAGTCGCCGATCCCTGGGCGAACAGGTTCACATACAGTCGGTCTTCGGTCTGGGCATAGACATACCCCGGCACCGACGCCACAAAGCGAGCGATATTGCCCGGGCAACAGGCACAGCCAAACCAGGGGCTGCGCTGGTGCTGTCCATGAGAGGCCAGGGGGTTGGGATAGAAGAAGCGGTTGCCCTCCAGAGAGACGCCCGAGATCAGCCCGTTGTAGAGGCTTCGTTCAAGCACGTCGATGTACTTGGCGTCGCCATGGAAAAGGAACATCCTGTGATTCCAGTAGACGTTGCCGATGGCCGCGCAGGTCTCGCAGTAAGCGGTCTCATTTGGCAGTTCATACGCCTTGCCGAAAGCCTCGCCGTGGCCCGTCGCTCCGATGCCGCCGGTCAGATAGAGCTTCTTCGAGACGACATCGTCCCAGATCCGATCGATGGCTTCGAGATAGCGTTTGTCACCGGTCATAGCCGCGACATCCGCCATGCCGCTATACATGTAGGACGCCCGCACCGCATGGCCGACGGCTTCGCTCTGCTCGTAGGGTTTCTGGTGCGACTGATTGTAGGGATTGCCGTTCGGCCCGCGCGTATCCAGGAAGAACTTCGCCAGTTTCAGATAGCGTTCGTCCCCGGTGATACGATAGAGCTTGACCAGGCCCATCTCGATGACCTGATGTCCCGGCGGGTCTTCGTTCTTGCCCGGCCCGAACACTTCGTCGAGAAGATCGGCGTTTTTGAGCACGACATTCAACAGGTTGCGCTTGCCCGTCGCCTGGTAGTGGGCCGCAGCGGCTTCGTAGAGATGGCCCATGTTGTACAGCTCGTGACTGCCGGCCAGTTTCTCCCAACGCTTGTCGCCAAACCAGTTTTTGAGCCGTTCGCATTTGTTGGTCCGGCAGGTAAACAGATATCCGTCCTCTTCCTGGGCGGCGGCGATCTTGGCGATCAAATCGTCCAGGTACTTGTCCAGTTTCGAGTCGGGCTGCACGCTCAAAACGTACGCCGCCCCTTCAAGAATTTTGTAGGGATCGGTGTCGTCGAAGGGGAAATCGCCCTTATGCTCGCCCTCACCCGAACCGGCGGCCAGCAGGAAGTTGTCCATACGACCGTTCTCTTCACATTTACCGAAGGCGTAGGGAATCGTGACGGTTCGATTGGTCTCGATGCGGGGCGCCCAGAAATCGTCCGTGACCTTCACACTGGTGAAAGGCACGGGCTGAATGGGATAATCCTTCTCAGCGGCATTTCCCAGGCCCAAACCGGCCAGGGAGACACCCATGCATACGATCCATACAACTTGCCGAGCGGTCATCACATCTCCTTTCAACGGTACGATTTACAGCGAGGGTCTTCCAGTATACGGCCCATTGTAGGCCAAACGACGCCGAATGCAATCACGACTACCCATGTTTCGCAACAGACCCTGCCGGCAGGGCAGACGAATTCAATTCCCAGGTCACTAAATACCTATGGTTCCTTGACTTCCTTTCCCTCCGGCGCGATAATCCCGTTCGGGCCGGCCAAACCGGAGGCGGGGCGAATTGGCCCAGGGGCTCGGATAGCGGAAAAACAGAGACCAGAACACAGGTTTATCCAACGCGTACTATTGGGATGGAAACTCGTGTCCATATGGAAATATGACCCAAGAAGGAGAAGCCCAATGCAAGCGAGAAAGAGATCTGTTGCGTCTATCCTGACCCTCACAGTCGTTCTGGCAGCCCTGGCGTTTTCCGGTTGTCACTCCGGGCACAAGACGGCCGGCGGGACGGGAGAGGCCTGTCCCGTCTGTACGACAGAGCTGCGCGTGATGCCGCTGACGGGTCTGACATACACCGTCTGTGTCTGTCCCGAGTGTAAGAAAGTCTCGTCGTTGGATGCCGCGACCCGGGAGGCCGTGGAGCAGTATGTAGGTGGACAGGTCGGTGACACCATTCACGTCTGCGACAAGTGCGAAGCGATTATCGAGCGCTGCGCCGTGTGTCGGGAGAAATAGAACATATATCTTCGAAATGAGGTCGGAATGGCTTTTGAGGTGCCGATGGGGCGCATCATGGGATGCGTCCTGCTGTGGGCCGTACTGTGTTTGACAGGGTGTCAATCCGGCCCGGATCGTCATGTAGATCAAGATATCAGCATCTCTGATGACATCCGGCTTCACCGGGTTGATGGGGACGTTTGGGTCCATACCACCTATTTCGATGTTCCTGGCTATGGGCGATGTCCCGCCAACGGATTGCTGGTGGTGGATGGGTCCGAAGCGATGTTGATCGACCTGCCCTGGACGGATAAGCAAACCGCTGAACTCTGCGACTGGGTTTCTCAACACTGGGAAGTCAAGGTCACAACGGTTGTCCCCACCCATTTCCACGAGGACTGCATGGGAGGGCTGGACGAAGCCCATCGGCGCGGCGCCGCTTCGCATGCCTTGGATCAGACCATTGGCCTGGCTCGGCAGAAGCAGTTGCCCGTTCCCCAGCATGGCTTCTCGGACGAAGTCACACTCCGTTGCCGGAAGACACCCGTCGTCGTGAAATACCACGGTGCGGGCCACACGACCGACAACATCGTGGCCTGGCTACCGCGCCAACGGATCCTTTTCGCCGACTGCCTGGTCAAGTCCCTAGGCTCCAGATCTCTGGGTAATACGCGCGATGGCGACGTGGATGCCTATCCCGCGACGCTGCAGAAAGTGCGAGCGGCCTATCCCGAAGCGAAACTGGTGGTCCCGGGCCACGGCGCCTGGGGGGGCACCGATCTGATCGACCACACCCTGAGCCTCTGCGAATCGGGCCGGTAGGAGAGCCATGGATTCCCACGATATCCCATACAGGACCACCGTCGAGGACGAGCACTGGCGGGACGAAGAATTCCAATGGGCCAGAGTGCTCGCTGGCGGCGACCCCGCCAAAGGCATGGTCCTGCTCTACCTCCAGAAGGTCTGCACGGCCTTTCACGAATTCGAGCCTGCGCTCAAGGCCAGGGCCCTTGATGAGAACCAGCTCGACTTCTTTCGTCTGCGACTGGCCAATCGCCTCAGACAGCTCCTGACCACGATGTGCAATAATGACCTCGACCGTCTGGATGGAGCCTCCGAACTGACGGAGATCCTCCAGTCCGTCGAATCGGCGGCAACCCTCCAGAGCCTGGGCGAACTGGCCGAAGAACTCCACACCATCGGACACACCCTCCTGGACGCTCTGGAGCTGTCCTGACGCCGTCGGCGCGGTGATTGGCGTCATCAATCCTTGACCTTCCCGGCAATATGGTGATAATGGCCGGACTTTTCATTGACGATGATTCGACTGCAGGATGAACGCGACAAATGCACAAAGCGGAACGAACGATTTCCACGTTGTTCTTCGATCTGGACGGCACTCTGACCGATCCGAGCGAAGGCATCACCAGGTGTTATCAATACAGTTTGGAGCAACTCGGCTATCCTTTCCCGACTCAGGCCGACCTTCTTCAGTATATTGGACCTCCCTTGAGGTGGACGTTGCCCCGACTTCTTGGGGTTGAGGACGAAGCGCTGGTCGACGCGGGTGTCCGACATTACCGCGTTCGCTTTGCCGACGTGGGCCTCTTCGAAAACGAACTCTATCAAGGAGTCCCCGAACTGTTGGAGACCTTGTCCGAGGCAGGATTCAAGCTTTATGTTGTGACCACCAAGCCGGCGATCTACGCCAAGCGGATTCTCAGCCACTTCGACCTGGACAAGTATTTCGTCGAGACCTACGGCCCCGAATTGGACGGTCGGTTCGACGACAAGACCGAACTGATCGAGCACATCCTCCGCGAGCGGAGCCTCCAGCCCGAGGAGACCGTCATGATTGGCGATCGAGCCAGTGATATCACCGCCGGCAAGACCAACGGCACGCGCACCCTGGCCGTAACCTATGGATTCGGCGACACGGAGGAACTCACTGCCGCCGGGCCCGACCACCTCTGCCACAATCCCACCGAGATTCGAGGCATCGTGGCAGACGGACCGCTCTCGTAGATGGCATGTGTCACATGCCGAAAGGTTCTCAGTGCGACATTGTTGTGGTCATCATCGCGGGCATGATGCACGCGACCATCACCGCGGCCTGCATGGCGGCGATAGCGTCATGGGCGGCTTTGCCCGTGATCTCTCCGTTGACGACTTGCTCGATGCGTTTCTTCCTGGCTTTCAGCTCCTTCTTGGCCAACACCACGCGCAGAATGCCCGTGCTGTGGGCCAGCGACACGAGCACCACCGTTCTCGGGTCGATCTCATCGGTGTCTGTGAAGATGGCGCAGCGTAGACGTTCGATTACTCTGCGTTCCGGTTCGGGATTGATCTCGGGATAGATCTTTCGCGTGAAGAGGAGCAGGACCTTGTCTTCGTCGGCTCCCAGTATCCCGCGGCGGCAGAGTTGAGCCGCAACGCGGTGCTTGAGTTGCTTGATGTTCGCGAAATGCGACACCCAGTCCTCGGGCCGCTTGCGGCGCTTGGCGCCGGCGACCCGTTCCAGGCATTCGTCGAGCAACACGTCGCCCGTAGGCTGGCCATCCGCCAGGGTGACCAGTTTTTTGTTCTTCTTGGGCTCCTCGATGCGGAGACGCTGTTGGAGCAAGAGTTCCGCCAGAACGGCCCCACCGACCGCGTAGTTGTACATCGCTCCTGACGCCACCGTCCCTTCTTCATCCCGCAAGGCAAGCAGCATGATCTCCTCGTACAAGTGCAGGTTGTCGCCTGTCGCCATTTTCGTGTTCTCCTATTCGGTTTCCTTAGAAACAGACGCCTACTTGGCCCCAGTAATCAATGCGGATTCAGGATTTTGTCGGATTTGTGACGAGGCTCAGCCGAAGTGGAGTTCGACGATGTCCTTGTCGTGGAGGACGTGGGTCAGATGGACGTTTTGCCCATCGTGAACGCCGGTCCCCCAGCACTTGGCAGACTTGAGCTTCTCGGCTAGTTCACGGTGGATCGTCTGAGCCAGGTCGTGAACGTTGGCGCCGATCGGTAGCGTAAAGGGATCGTCCATGTCCGGCGGTTTGCCTGGCGGCTTGGCGTAGACCCGGATGATCTCCAACTTCTCGAACAGGAAGCGACGGAAAGCATCCATCCCCTCGCCGGTCTCCGTTGAGATCTTCACGAACTCCAGCGGTCTGTCGCATGACTTCTTCGCCAGTTCGAGCGCACCGTCCAGAGCGATGTCGGCCTTCGTACACAGACAGAAGGTCTTGCGACCCCGCGAATTGCCCTGCGCATCGACGGCCGGTGTCTCGTCGTCGACCAGAAGATTCCGCGTTTCCAGAAAGTCCAGGAGGATGAGCAGTTGCTCCTCGACGTCATCCGCCAGATCAACCACGACTGCAATCAGGTCGCAGGTGCGATAGGTCCCGACCTGCCCCGGCGTCACAAAGTCGTCAGTAATAGGCGGCATATCCACCAGTTGGATCTGAACGTCCTCATATTTCGCCATTCCGGGCACCGGAGCATGCGTGGCGAAGGGGAAATCCGCAACGTTCACCTTCGCGTTCGTCAAGGCGGCGACGAGGGCGCTCTTGCCCGAGTTGGGGGTCCCTAGCAGGACCGCCTGCCCAGCGCCCGTTCGGGGGACATGGAAAATGTCGACCTGCTTGGCCTTGCCCTTCTGGGCGGGCCCTTCCTTGAGCTTGCTGAGCTTGCGGCGCAGGTCCGCCCGGAGATGCTCGGTCCCCTTGTGTTTGGGAATGACCGCCAGCATCTTCTCCAACGCGAGGATCTTCTCGTCGTGGGTCGTGGCGCTGCGATACCACTCCTCGGCTTTGAAATAGTCTGGTGTCAGATTCGCAGGCATAGGGCAACAACGTAAGAATCGAGGTCATTCATATCGAAACATCACACCCTATTATAACAGTAGTCGAACGCGTTCGCACGCAGGTCCTGAAAGGTTTTCTCCCGGACCATCCGCCCACCTTCCACGAGTCTGCAGCGTGTGGAACTGAACCTTGATCGCTGGCCGCCATCCGGGTATTCTACTAGCGAGTTCTACTGCGGAGTGTCTATGGATAAGAGCGGATGGATCGTTCCCCTGGCCTCGATCGTCGATAGCGAGGTCGCCAAGGTCGGAGGCAAAGCGGCCGGTCTGGGCCGGCTCTGGCGCGCTGGGTTCCGCGTGCCGGATGGTTTCTGCGTCTCTGTCGAGGGCTATCGCAAGCATGTTGGTGGAGCCCTTTCAGAAACTGTCGCCGGACTGGCCCGCGCGCCGGAAGAGCAGAAGACGGGAATCCTATCCCAAATCCGAGACCGGATCGTCGAGGCGCCGCTGTCGAAGGACTTCATCGCAGAGATAGCACGGGCCTACGCCACTCTGGAGGCTCGGTCGGTAGCCGTCCGCTCTTCGGCCTCGGCCGAGGACTTGCCCGACCATTCCTTCGCCGGGCAATACGAAACATTCCTGACAGTAACGTCTCTGGAACTGTGCCTTGAGGCGATCCGGAAATGCTGGGCATCCCTCTGGACCGACCGCGCGTATGAGTACCGTTGTCGCAATGGCATCGACCAACAACAGGTTGAGATGGCGGTCATCGTCCAAAAGCAGATCGACGCCGAGGTCGCCGGGGTGGCGTTCTCCCTTGATCCCGTCACCGGAAGTCCCAGTCGGATCGTCATCGAATCATGTCTTGGCCTGGGTGACGCGCTCGTTTCAGGTCGGGTCCAGCCGGACCGCATTGTACTGAGAAAGAAGAACCTGGAACTCATCCGACAAACCAAGGCAAGCCAGGAGACCGACGCTTCGCTTGATCTGCGCACGGCCAGGAAACTGGCGCGACGCGTCAGGAAGATGGAGAAGCGATTTGGCTCTCCTCAGGACGTCGAGTGGGCCATTCGGGACGGACGAATCTGGTTTCTCCAGGCCCGACCGATCACGGCTGTCCCACCGGCCAAGCCCTGGGAGGAGCGACAGGTCTGGACCAATTTCAATCTCGGGGAGGTCGTGCCCGACGTCATGACGCCCGCGACCTGGTCCATGATCGAGACGATACTTTTCCCGATGCTTGGCGGTTTGGGCCGCCTGGTCGGCGTGGACGGCAACAAGCACCCTCCGGCTGGCCAAGTCGCCGGGAGGCTCTATTGGCACGTCAATGCGGGCTTGGCGGCTGCTCGGCCGTTCGTCTCTATGTCCACGCTCGGCAAGTCCGGCAGCATGTTCGGCGGCGATCAGATAAGGATGTACGAACTCGGCGAAATGGACATCCCCGACGAGGCCCTTCCCGACGTTGGCTTTCGTTGGCCCCGCTATGTCCTCTCCTGGCCCCGCATCCTCTACGATCTCTTCACCCACCGCGTCAGTCAGGCCGACAAATTCCTGGTTCGTCTCAGGAGTCGCAGCGACGATTTGCGCCGTCTCGATGTCGGCGCCGCGCCGACCGACGACTTGGTCAACACCGCGACCAAGCTCCTTCGAGACAGTCTCGCAGACTGCGACCTGCTCTATTTGTTGTCCGGCGCGCCGCCCATCGGCGTATTCCAGAAGGCCTGCCAGGACTGGCTGGGCGGCAGCGACTCGACCACGGCTTATCGACTCCTGGCCGCCCAGGGTGGGATCTCCGATACCGAGGCGGGACTCGACCTGTGGCGCCTAGCCGTCCTGGCGCATGAGGATTCCGAGACGAAAGCGGCGTTGGACACCGAAGGAGACTGGGAGACAGTTCATCCGCAACTTGGCCGGCGATTCCTGGCGGCCTGGGACCAGTTCATGACCGAGCACGGACACCACTGTCGGGGCGAACTGGAGTTTGCCAACGCCCGCTGGAACGAAACCCCGGACTATGTACTGGATCTGGTGCGCAGCTATCTTCGCTCTATCGACCAGGTCGATCCGCTGGCCCGACAAGAAGAGCTTGCCCGGGAGCAGACGCAACTGGCTGAGCAATGCCGGCGCCAGTTAAGAAATCCGATCAAGCGATGGCTGTTCAACTGGTCGCTCCGACGCACACGCAAGGCGGCGCGCGACCGAGAGAACTGGAAGGATGGCTTCGTGCGTTTGGTCGCGTTCTATCGACGTGTGCTCCTGGAGTTGGGCGAGCGACTGCACCGGGAGGGGATTCTTGCCGAATCCAACGACATCCTCTTCCTGAAACTCGCCGAGATCGCGCCGGTTACACAGGGTGGTGCCGAATTCGATGTGAAGGAGTGTATCGCGACGCGGCGGGCCGAGTACGAGTGGAATTGCTCGGTCACCCCACCACCGGTGGTCATCGGACGGTTCGATCCCGACAAGCATGTTGTGCCAGAGGTCGATGCGAACGTGGAGGTTCTAAAGGGAATCGCCGTCAGTTCAGGGGTCGTCACAGGCAAAGCGCGGGTCATCCTGCGGACCGATGACGACCAGCACATCGAGTCGGGCGAGATCCTGGTCGCGCCTTTCACCGACCCGGCATGGACTCCCTACTTTCTCCCGGCCGCCGGGATCGTTATGGACATGGGCGGCGTCCTGTCCCACGGCGCCGTGATTGCCCGCGAATACGGACTCCCCGCCGTCGTCAACGTGGGACCCGCTACGAAGATCATCAAGACGGGCCAAGCGATCCGCGTCGATGGAGACAAGGGAATCGTCACCATCCTGGACGAGATGTGACGGCGCGCTTCATCGGTCACCTGACGCAGAAGACCGAGAGGTCTCGGATAAGGGGCTTGGCGACAGAGTCGGTTACTCTGAGCCGAACCTTCGTGACCGTGACGTCATCGAACTTCTCGATGTGCTTGTGACCGATGCAACTGCCCTCGCTGAGTTCTACCCAGTCTCCGTCGGTCAGACCCTCTAGCACATACCCTCGCACGCGCTCGCCCCTGGCAATCTGCTCCATGAGAATGGCATGGTTGATCCGCTCGGGTCGTTCGAGGTTCAGGACGAGCGTGTTGCCCTCCCCACTACGCCGGGCGATGGGTTTGCCGAACCGCCGGCGAATCTCATCCCCCCATTCCTTCAGCCGCGCTACATCAGGCTCCGGCATCCGACCGTCGGGGTCGGGCGTTAAGCCAAGAATCAGCGTCGAGTTGCGCCCCACCGACTTGGTGTACATCTCCACCAGCTTATCCAGCGGATAGACATGGGCCTCGTCCCCCGGTTCCCAGAACCATTCGTGCCGACCGTTGTATCCGCGCAGCGGCGCATCCGACATGGCGGGCATCCAGTACTTCCCGTTCGGGTCCCCTGTCCGGAGAAGGTTCATGTGATCCCGCGGCGTGTCTCCCGCATGGGAATAGAAACTCGGAAACGACGCCCAGCATGGATAGGGGACCGTGCCGGACTCGGAGCCACCCCAGCGGGCCTCGGCCAATTGTTCATTGTGGTAGAACAGACAATTGGGCTGGTGCTTCTTGACGATAGGCAAGACATCCGGCGCGCCCTTGTCGGGATGGCTGGCGCCGCCGTCGAACCATATCTCGAACAACTCCCCATAGCGGGTGCAGATCTCGCGAACCATGCCTTCGCACATCCTTCGGTAATAGGCCTGACGATGCTCGCGGAATTCCCCCTCGCCGTTGACCTGGAAATCGTGTACGCCGAAGAAGGAGTTCCATCGGATGCCGATGTAGATGCCCGGCTGGACACCATACTTCCGGCATGAGTTGACGAAATCCCGAACGATGTCCCCCTTGCCATCTCGCCACTTCACGGCTTTGAGGCAATACGGATTCACGTCGGACTGATAGAGCGCAAAACCCGTCTCGTGGGTCGCCGTCAGGATGGCGAAGCGCGCCCCGGCGGCTTCAGCCGCTCTGATCCACTGATCCGTATCGAGTCGCTGGGGATTGAAGATGTTGTAATCCTCCATGGGCGTAACGCGGTTGCCACCCTGTCCATACTTCTTGCCATCGAAGACGTGCAGGTCGTAATGGAAAACCACCCCCAGTTCCGCCTCCTGCCAGGCGATCTGCCGAGCATTGGGAACAGGCAGAAGTCCATCCTTGGCGTGGCTTACAGCGCCAAGCACCGCTACGAGTAACGTGAGGACAAGAACGGTTTTTCTCGATAAGGCTAAGGGGCAGCGCATCATTGGCTCCATGATCTACAGGTTCTGTGTTCTCGTGTTCGGCGACTCACTCACTTGCTATGCTTCTCGATCTCGTGGGCGGCTCTTTCCAGTTGCGGGATTGAGACGATGGGCTCAGCGGCCGCCTCAGGCTGCGGCGGACGATTGCACGCCGCACGGGGCAGGGCGTACCAGAATGTCACGGCCGAGTAACCCAGCAGATCCCAGGGCTGGCGCATCTGCGTCCCGAAGGAGGCTTCGACGTCGAAACGCAGGCGTTGTGTGAAGGGAATGGCGTCCAGGCTACGCGTGCGCGTGCAGATGTTGTATCCACGCGTCAACCGAGCCTTCCCCAGACCTCCGACCCGAACATTGGCAATGAAGGGTTCGTCGAATTCGTCCGCCCGCGTCGGGTTCACGCCGCCGGCCCAGCCATAGTAGTCCTCCGTGCCCGTGCCGAAATGGGTGGGAAAGCCCTTATCCCACGCGTCGTCGACGTAGATCTTCTCGTCGCCTTCGCCCCACCAGCCATCTTCGATGTTCAGGACCGTCCAGGCGTCACCGACGTAGACACCCCGGCCTCGGATATCGATGAAATTCCAGTCCTTAAACGGCGTGCCCGGCACGATCTCGTCTGGCCGCCAATTGGCGTGGAAGTGCATAGAACGCTCATCCCAGTTCCAACGTCCGACGGAAGCGGTCAGGTCAACCTCCACGGATTGTTTGCCAAGATTGACGACCTTGATCTCAGCAGACTTCTGGTACGGCATGACCCAACGACAGGTCATCGCACCATCCTCGCAGACGGTGCGCTCCCACGTGTGGAAAGGATGCATCGAATCGGCACTGCAGAAGAAATCCCCAATCGGACACCAGACGGTCTGATCGTCGTCGAAAGTCATGACCAGAACCGTTGAACGCAACGCTGCGTTGATCTCGTCCGCATTGATTCGCACCGTGAGGCTTCGCACCGCCGCCGGACCGTTGGGCAGTTCAATCGCGAGGCTCTTGCCCGGCGACAGCGCCGTCAGAGGGCCCGCTGTTACGTCGGGCGTTCTGTACAGTGTCTCGCCAACCCTCCGGAGATCAGCCGCTTTATAGCGCGCCATGCTGAAGGTTTCAACCGGCGTACCTTCTGGATAGGCGCGGTAGTTGAGGATGTTATAGAAAGGCTTACCCGTCATCGTGACCTTGCAGCCCTTGGCGAAGGGAATGGGCAGATACAGGTCTCCCGCCCGTGCGGTGAACGCCGCGAAAGGCGGTTTGACGAATCCCTTAGCCGTCAACAACTCGATGAGGCTGTCCTCAATGACCGGATCATCGGCGCCGTCGAGGTAGATCCTGACGTTGGGTCCGACGCGTTCGTTGAAGTTGTAGTAAAAGAACGGCGTCCAAATCCGGGTAATGCACCCGGGCCCATCGTGCTCCATAACTACCCACTCGGTCTGTCCCTTGACGGTCTCGGTGCGAATGAAACCGATCCCGTCGCTATCGGCGAACCAGCCGGGCTGGTCGCGATGCACCGATTGACGATTGTAACTGGACGCCTGGAGCGATTGATACAACGGATCGGGAAAACGCGCCAGACCATCACGATCGACCATCTCGGCCAGCAGAGAATCCAGCGTGATCGTCGTTTGATCGGCGCCCTGCCCTACGGCTTGCAGAGCCAGGACGACGACGGCCAGGAGAATCATCGGCGCGCGCCATCGCGATGCGTGTCTCATCGTTTGCTCCCACCAAGAATTGAGGTCGGCTTTCTTGAGTGGACCAGATTATCCACTCGGATGAATATCACGGGGCGGTCACCATCCTGAGAATGGAAGCGACCGCCCCGTGTTGACATCAGGTGCCTATTCCGCGACCTTCTCAGCCACGAGGTCCCCCACCTCGGAGGTCGAGTAGCCCATGCGGCCAGCGGCCAGCGATTGCATCTTGCTGGCGGTGACGAACATTACGGCCTGCTCGATCGTCTCGGCGGCCTTCTCCTCGCCCAGGGTTTCCAGCATCATCTGGGCCGAGCAAATGGCGGCCAGCGGATTGATGACGCCCTTGCCCGTATATTTCGGGGCGCTGCCCCCGATCGGCTCGAACATGCTGACGCCTTCGGGGTTGATGTTCCCGCCGGCGGCGATGCCCATCCCGCCCTGCGTGATGGCGCCGAGGTCGGTGATGATATCGCCAAACATGTTCCCGGTGACAAGGACGTCGAACCACTCGGGATTTTTAACCATCCACATGCATGTGGCGTCGACGTGGTAGTATTCCCGCTCGACGTCAGGGTACTCGGCCTCGCCCATTTCGTGGAAGGCCCGTTCCCACAGGTCGTAGATGTAGGTCAGCACGTTCGTCTTGCCACACAGGGCCAGCGTATTCTTCTCGCCCTTGCCCCGCGCCTTTTTGCCATGCTTCCGGGCGTATTCGAACGCGTAGCGCAAACAGCGATCCACTTGGAAACGATTGTAAACGGCCGACTGCACGGCCACCTCGTTGGGCGTGCCCTTCATGGTGAAACCACCGGTGCCGGTGTAGGCGTCGCCCGTGTTCTCACGGACCACAACGTAGTCGATCTCTTCCGGCCCCTTGTCCTTCAGCGGCGTATCCACACCAGGGTACAGCCTGACCGGACGCAGGTTGATGTATTGATCCAGTGCGAAGCGCGCCTTGAGCAGGATGCCCTTCTCCAGGATGCCCGGCGCCACGTCCGGATGACCGATCGCGCCCAGCAGAATGGAGTCGAATTGGCGCAGCTCCTCGACGCCGCTGTCGGGAAGGGTCTCGCCCGTGCGTTTGTATCGTTCTCCACCGAAATCGAACTCGGTCAGTTCCATCTTGAAACCGAACTTCTCGGCCGCGACCTTCAGCACCTTCACTGCTTCGGCCGTCACTTCCGGCCCCGTCCCGTCCCCGGGCATGACTGCAATCTTGTACACCGTCAATTCTCCTTTGCTCAAAACGTCAAACTTGCATTGCTTGGTATTCAACTCTCACGATTCGGATTGGGCGTCGGCATCACGGCCCCGACCTCACGACGCCAGTGGTGGAGCATCTGGCGCAGCGTATCGGCCTTCTCAGGCATCTGGTCGGCCAGATCGTGCTGTTCGCCGAGATCGTCCCGAAGATTATACAACTCTACGTGGTTATCCTCATAGAGTTCTATCAGCTTATAGTCTCCCAGGCGAACGGCGCCGCCGGGCGCCCCGCCCTGGTTGCCATAGTGGGGATAGTGCCAGTAGATAGCGCGCTCCTTCTGTCGGCCGCGCCGTTTCAGAAGCGGCGCCATGCTCCGACCGTCCAAATGCTGCTCAGGTCGCGCAGGCAAAGACGCCATCTCCAGCATAGTGGGATAGAAATCCGTGCTGATCACTGGTTCGTGACAAACGCGGCCGCCTTTGGCCTCTCCGGGCCATCGGATCATCATGGGCTCGCGAATGCCGCCCTCGTACAGCCAGCCTTTTCCCGCGCGCAGGGGCAGGTTGCTGGTGGGATGGCCCTCCGAGGTCGAGAGTCCGCCGTTGTCCGACATGAAGAAGACTACCGTGTCGCGGGCCAGGTCCAAGCGGTCCAGAGCATCCAGCACCTTGCCCACCGCCTGGTCCATCGCCTCGACCATGCCACCGTAAACGGCGTGGTCCTGCACGAGGCGGACCTTACGCTGCCCCTCTTTGCCCCACTTCTCGCCCTCATGCGCGAGCGCCTTGGCCTTGGCTTCGTACTTGGCCTGAAGGTCCGGTCGCGCCATCAGTGGCGTGTGCACGGAATAGAACGAAAGGTACGCCAGGAACGGCTGGTCTTGGTTGGCCTCGATGAACCGACAGGTCTCCGACGCCAGGCGGTCGGGTAGATGCTCCCCGTCAGGACCATCGGAAAGTCGCGGGTTGCCGTATGGCGAGAAGTATTTCTTGCCGCCGTAAGGGCCACCGCGTTGGATGCCACCCTTGTTCACATCGAAACCCTGATCCTCCGGCCAGAATCCTTCACCGCCCAAGTGCCACTTGCCGGCGAAAAACGTCGCGTACCCATGCTGCTTCAGCGCTTCAGCGATCGTCACTTCTTCCAGGGGAAGGCGCTCGAGATAGCGGGCCGGCAAAAGCTGTCGGCTGCTTGGCCAACGCGGGCCCACCCTATCCGGCTGCGGTCCACCGAAGAAATCGGTCGTCTTGAGGCGGGCCGGATACTGGCCCGTCATGATGCTGGCCCGGGTCGGCGAGCAGACCGGACAGGCGGCGTACGCATTCGTGAAGCGCATTCCCTCGGCTGCCAAGCGGTCGACGTTCGGTGTCTCATAGAACGTACTGCCGAAACAGCCCAGATCCGTCCACCCGAGGTCATCGACGAGGATGAACACGAAGTTGGGTTTCTTCTGGCTTTGGCCTTGCCCCGACAGTCTCGATGGTCCGGTGCAGCCAGACAACAACGCCGCCGCCCCGGCGCCGGCCGCTTTTAGAAAGTCGCGTCGTCTCATTTTCTTCCCTTCCGTGCTTCTCACAGTCTATCCTTGCTTCGATTCCAGCCACACTTTGAAGTCGTCTCTCGGCTCGCCCGTAGGCATCTTGGCATCCATCTGCTCTCGCCAGGCGTGGAGCAGCCCCCGCAGTCTGGCCGTCCTCGTGGGCTGGGCCTTGGCTAAGTCGTTCTGCTCGCCAATATCGTCCTTGAGGTTATAGAGCTCGACGCGCCCATCCTCGTACCACTCAATGAGCTTATAATCCCCGGCCCGAACTGCGCCGCTGGGCCGGTTCCCACTGCCATGGTAGTGCGGATAGTGCCAGTACATCGCTTCGCGCTTCAGCGTCCCCGTGCCCTTGAGTAAGGGCGTCAGGCTCATCCCATCGATGTGCTGTTCGGGCTCTAACGGCAGACCCGCCATCTCCAACATCGTGGGATAGAAGTCCGTGCTCGTTACCGGCTCGTGACATTCGCCACCCGGCTTGGCCACGCCGGGCCACTTGATCAGCATGGGCTCACGAATGCCGCCTTCGTAGAGCCAGCCCTTGCCCGCCCGCAGAGGCAGGTTGCACGTGGGTCCTTCCCGACCGACGGTGGACAGCCCGCCGTTGTCGGACATGAAGATCACGATCGTGTCTCGTTCCAGTCCGAGCGTTTTGATTTTATCCAGGACTCGACCGACGCTCTCATCGACGCTCTGCACCATGCCGGCGTAGGCCGCGTGATCCTGCACCATGCGGGTCTTGTATCGTCCATAGACAGGTTTGGCGTGCGGCCCATCGGGTCGGGGTAGTTTCTCTGCCTTGGCCTGGTACTTCTCGGTCAATGCCCTCTTCGATTCCACAGGCGTGTGAACCGCGTAATGCGACAGGTACAGCAGGAACGGTTTGTCCTTGTTGGCATCGAGGAACTTGAGCGACTCGTCCGTGAGACGGTCGGTCAGGTATTCGCCCTTCTCACCTCCCGGCGGCATCGTTTCCAGCTTGCGATTGCGTTTCTCATAGGGATAGAAGTAAGTCGGCGGCGCGCCGGACCAGTCGCCTCCGATATTGACGTCGAAGCCTTGTCGGTCGGGATAGTACTTCCGCCGGTCCTCTTCCCGTGTGGACAGGTGCCATTTGCCGACGAAGCCAGTGGCGTAGCCCGCCTGCTTGAGCGCCTCGGCGATCGTTACTTCCTCCAGCGGAAGATAATGTCGATACGGCGTCGGTGTGTTGGGCCCGCCGATCCATTGCGTGATGCCCAGCCGGGCGGGGTACTTGCCCGTGACGATACTGGCCCGCGTCGGGGAGCAGACGGGGCAGGCCGCGTAGGCCTCGGTGAACCGCATGCCATCGGCCGCCAGGCGATCGATGTTCGGCGTCTCGTGGAACGTACTACCGTAACAGCCCAGGTCCTTCCAACCCATGTCGTCGATCAGGAAGAAGACAAAGTTGGGGCGTCGCCTCTGTCTATTCTCTCCATCGCCAAGGCCTTTGGCCTTGACGATGCCACCCAGGCATAGAGTCGCACTGGCCCCGAGGGCTCTGAGGAAATCACGCCGGTTCATGTTCGCTCCTTGATCCGAATTACGATTTCAACTCTGCGGCGATCTTGTCGAGCAGACCGCCGGCCTTGATGATCTCCAGTGCGAAGTCGGGCAGGGGCTGAAAACGGATATCCTCGCCGTTGGTCTTGTCCTTGATGACGCCAGCCTCGTAGTCGATCTCGATCTCGTCGCCATCGCCAATTCTCTCCACCGCATCGGCCGACTCGATCAGATAGAATCCACAGTCGATCGCATTGCGGTAGAAGATCCGCGCGAACGATCGGGCAATCACCGTCTGAACCTTCGCGCCGCGAATCGCCCAAACCGCATGCTCGCGACTGGACCCACAACCGAAGTCGTCACCGGCGACAATGACATCGCCCGCCGCCACCTTGTTCACGAAATTCGTATCGAGATCCTCCAGACAACACTTGGCCAGTTCGGCCTCGTCATCCGTATTCAAATACCGCGCCGGAATGATCTCATCGGTATTGATATGGTCGCGTTTGTATACATGCGCCTTTGCCATGCTTAACCTCACCTTCAGTTAGATACGAAAGTTATCGCTATCGAGTATCAAAACGATGCCTAGTTGGAAAACCCGAAATCCGAATATCGAAATCCGAAGCAAATTCAAATGTCAAAATGCCAAATTACTAAAACGTTGACGTCGGAGGTCCTTAGCGTTTCTTGGGGGCGTCTCTATTCAGCATCTTTCAATCCCATTTCTTTTCGCAATGCGTTCTCTGCACGTGACAAATCCCCCAGTCCAAGGCCCACCGACTTCCATCCTTCGATAAATCCATTTGGCAGAAACATCCAATTGTCTGCAAACCAACAGCCGTTATCCCTGAAGAACTGTTGTGCATTCTCATGCTTCCGCTTGACCAACAGTATCCTCAGTTTTCGGATCAATGCTAGGGCTTCCACAGAGACTTCAAATTGCCGTTCTCCTGCTCTTTCTTCCATTCTGATTTGACGAGCCTTCTTCGCCGGATACCAGATTGCCACGCAACCCGCAGCGCAACCACCCAAGGCGGAACAAATGCCGCCGAGCAGAACAAGGAAGAAATCTCTCATGGCTTGCCTCTTTCCTATGGTTACTTGCTTTTCTGAAGGATTGCCCCAAAGATGTTCATCAATTCGGTAGCTTCCTGGATCAGCTCGTCTCTGATTCGGCTGTCTTGCAGATCTTCGTTTACATCAATCAACCTAAGCCAGTAGCGTACCTCTTTGGCCTCCTTGCGACAGATCTTGATACGCATCACGAAGTCCTTCTTGCTCAGGGCTTCGTTGGCCTCGATGTAGTTGGCTCCGACGGAACCGGACGCCCGGACGAGTTGCTTTCCATCTTCGATATTGGCGATGGTCTTCTTCAGTTTGGCGACGAATTCCCTGCTTCTTCGCGCAAAAGCAAGCGTTCGATCCTCCAAGTCATACCGTTTAGTATTTCGATATTCGGTCATTCGAGTTTGTTTCGGATTTCGGTATTCGGTATTCGTGCTTTGTATCTTCTACAGGTATTTTCTGGGGTCAGCGAGCTTGCCTTCGACGGCGCTGGCAGCCGCGGTGGCCGGACTGGCCAGATAGACTTCGCTCTTGGGGTGTCCCATCCGACCGACGAAGTTGCGATTCGTCGTACTGACGCATTTTTCCCCTTCGGCCAGCACACCCATGAATCCGCCCAGGCACGCGCCGCAGGTCGGCGCTGAAATCACGCAACCGGCCTCGTAGAACACGTCGAAGAGTCCTTCGTCCTTGGCCTGCTTCCAGATCGTCGGCGTCGCCGGCACGATCAGCGTTCGGATCGCAACCTGCTTGCCCCGGATGATCTCGGCCGCGATGCGGAGGTCCTCGATCCGCCCGTTCGTGCAACTGCCGATGTACGCCTGATCCATGGGACTGCCGGCACAGTCTCCGATGGGAACCCCGCCGCTGGGTAGATGCGGCAGGGCCACCATCGGCTCAAGCGCCGAGCAGTCGATCTTCTCGGTAGCGACATACTCGGCATCTTCATCTGACGCCAGGACAGTGTAGTCTTTGACATCCGTTAGATGCTCGTCCAGATAGGCCTTGGTGACATCATCGAACCCGATGATACCGTTCTTGGCGCCGGCTTCGATAGCCATGTTGGTAATGGTCATGCGGGCTTCCATCGACATCGCCTCGACCGTTGGCCCGGTGAATTCCATCGCGCGATAGAGCGCACCGTCCGTGGCGATCCGCGCGATCACGGCCAGGATCACGTCCTTACTATAGACACCCGCTCCGAGCGCGCCGCTCAAGACGAACTTCATCGATGCGGGCACTCTGAACCACAACTTGCCCGTGGCGATGGAAGCGGCCAGGTCGGTCGAGCCGATCCCCGTACTGAAGGCGGCCAGGGCGCCGTAGGTGCAGGTGTGCGAGTCGCCCCCGACGATGACCTCGCCCGGACGGATATGGCCCTGCTCGGGCAACAGGGCGTGACAGACCCCGGCCCGGCCCACCTTGTAGTAATACTTGATCTTGTGGCGCTTGGCCCAGTTGTCGAGCCGCTTGTGCAGCTCGGCGCTCTTGACGTCCTTGGCCGGCTGGAAATGGTCGGGCGTCACGACGATCTTCTCTCGATCGAACACGCGGTCAATGCCCCGGGCGGCCAGCATCGAGATCGCCGGCGGCGTCGTCACATCGTGACACATCACCACATCGATGCTCGCATCCACCAATTGCCCCGGCGCCACCTGCGCTTGACCGCTCGCCTTGGCGAGGATCTTTTCGGTTATCGTCATTCCCATGGCTTTGTTTCTCCGTTCGGTGTTTCGGATTCTTTGCTACATGTCGGTCTTCAGTTCGGGCTGGACCCTTTCGCCGGCGATCATGCGATTAATCGCGTCGACGTAGGCCTTGGCGCTGGCCTCGATAATGTCGGTGGAGACGCCGCGACCGATATAGGTCCGGTCGTTCTCAACGATCCGCGCCGTCGCTTCGCCCAACGCTTCCTTGCCGCCGGTGACGGCCCGAATCGAATAGCTCTCCAGCTTCGGAGACAGGCCCGTCGCGTTGCGGATCGCCTCATAGGCGGCGTCCACCGGACCGTCGCCACAGGCGGCCGCCAGCTTGGTTTCGCCCTCGATCCGCATCTTGACACTGGCGGTCGGCAAGGTCCCCGTCCCGCACGCCACGTGCAGATAGTCCAGTTGATAGACATGTTCGACGGTGCGAATCTCATCGTTGATAATGGCCGCGACGTCCTCGTCGAAGACCTCTTTCTTCTTATCGGCAATCTTCAGGAACCGAGCGTACGCCTGCTCGGCCTCTTCCTCTTTCAGGATGAAACCGAGACTCTTACACCGGTCGAGGAAGCCGTGCCGACCCGTGTGTCGGCCCAGAACCACCTTCATTCCGGGCACCCCCACCGATTCGGGACTCATAATCTCGTACGTGCTGCGGTCCTTCAGCAGCCCGTCCACATGCACGCCCGATTCATGTGCAAACGCGTTGGCGCCGACAATCGCCTTGTTCGGCTGAATCACGAATCCCGTCAACTGCGAGACCAGTTGGCTCGCTCGATAGATTTCCTTGGTCTTGATATTGGTCGAGAGTTTGAAGAAGTCCGACCGTGTTTCGATCCCCATCACGATCTCTTCGAGCGCCGCGTTGCCGGCCCGCTCGCCCAGCCCATTGATGGCGCATTCAACCTGTCGGGCTCCGTTACGCACCCCGGCCAGCGAATTGGCCACCGCCAGTCCCAGGTCGTTGTGACAATGCGTGCTGATCACCACGTTGTCGGCACCGGGGACATTCGCCTTGATATCGGCGATGATCTGTCCGTACTCGTACGGGATTGCGTAACCGACGGTGTCGGGAATGTTCAGCGTCGTCGCGCCGGCCTCGACCACCGCGGTCAGAAGCTCGCGCACGAAGCTCATGTCACTGCGGGCGATATCCTGGGCGCTGAACTCCACGTCGTCGGTGAAGCTCTTGGCGCACTTGACCGCTTCGACCGCCTTGACCAACACTTCCTCCAGCGTCATACGTAGCATGTGCTTGACGTGCTGCGGGCTGCTGCTGGTGAACGTATGGATGCGTCGATGCTTGGCCGGCTCCAGGGCCTTGGCGGCCGCCTCGATGTCCTTCTGGACGGTGCGCGCCAAGCCGGCGATGACCGGACCTTGCACTTTTTCAGCGACCAGTCGCGTCGCTTCGAACTGCCCCGGCGAGGAGACCGGAAAGCCCGCTTCGATGATATCGACGCCCAGAACGCCGAGCTGCTCGGCGATCTCGAGCTTCTCGGTGATCGAAAGCGAAGCGCCGGGCGATTGCTCGCCGTCACGTAACGTCGTGTCGAAGATTAAGACTTTCTCGTCAGACATAGTACTTCTCCAGAAAAATCATTTCGCCGGGCAATTATGCCGCAACTAGCGCAGAAATGCTACGGTTTTACGTAACAGGGGGAAATGCAATGAGTTGTGGTGGTTCCGTTATCTGCGCCTAGCGGCGCAGCAACAGGCCGTCTAGGCCGAGGAGGCTGGTGTGAAGCGAACGAATTGTGCCTTTGCCGTTCATAAGTCCGGGTAAGTATACCTATCGGCGCAACAATTGCAAGACTTTTCTGAAATAATCCCTTGTCAGGAGTACACTTTACGTTTGCCAGACAGATTCTCCGGCCCCACCTCCCGATTTGTCATCCTGAACGAACGTGAAGGATCTGGCTTGGCAAGAAGACGTTCGTTCCGCCACGAGAGAAACGTCTCGTTCCCGGGCCAGATGGTTCGCCAGGCTCACCATGACAAGCCTCCGGAGGGGCGCACAAGAAGGTTGGCCGGCTCAGAAGTTGTCGGCGTTCCAGGGGTTGTCGGGGCCGATCCGGGCGGTGGTGGTCTTTGTCTGTTCCTTGGTCGGCAGGGGCGTGACGGGGACGGTCAGGGACAGGTTGGTGTTGTTGTGTCTCTGCCAGGTCCAGTTCTGCCGCGAGACCGTTCGCTGTGTCGCGGTGGGGCTGGCGTAGGCGATGCTCATCGCCACCGTTGGCTTGGTGGTCGGCAGGAGGGCGGGCGGTGTCACCATCGACAGGGTGAAGACCACCGCGGCCTCTTGGATCTTGTTGAAGTTCAATTGGCGTGTCACGCCGCGATAGAGGATGATGTCGACCCAAGCTGTGTCCCCGTCCCGTCCCGTTGTCAGCGTGATGGGCTGCCCATCGAACAAGGCCTCGTGGACGCAGAACATCCCGGCGACGGGGCCCGAGGTGAACGGGATGGGCTCACGGATCGCCAGCGAAGGCGGAAGCTTCAGATCGCCGATAGCGCCCTCGAATTGCAGACGCACACGCAGGTCCCGGGCGCTGATCGTGCCGTTACGCAGGCGATCGAGCGAGATGTGCGTATCGCCCCGATCGGTGGCGAACACGACGGCGCTAAGGGCGTCGTTCTGCTCCTGGACGGTGAAGATGCTGGCCGAGGAGTAGTCGTAATCATCGTGCAGGCAGCGCACGCGCAGCGCCGTCACGCCGGCTTGCGTGTTCCAATACGCCACGAGCGGGCGGCGCTGGTTCCACAGGTCGCCGATGTTGACCGACCCCAGCGCGAACGCAGGGTGCAGATACGTAGTGCCGATGATACTGTGCTGGTTGCCCGGGTTCAGGACGAAGGCCTCCACCTCCTGTCGCGGTTCCTTCAGCTTCAGGAAGTTGTCGTGGAGTTCTTCCGGACAGCGCAGGTCGATGCGCTGGGCGTGAATGGATTCCCACGCTTTCGCCTCCGGCAGGAATGTGACTTCCTTGGACGTGCCGCGTTGCATGAAGGCCAGGGCGCTGGGGCGCAGCAGGGTGGAATAGGAACGGCTGTGTGGCCCGGCCCACTGCTTCGTCGGCGCGTGGAACCGCCGGGCCAGATGGTGCCACGCGAAGTCGTTGAGCGTGTCGAGCAGATCCTGAGACTCCGCATCCCGGACGTGCCGGCGCATGCGGGAGATCTCTTCGATAGCGACGAGTGTATAAGTGGGACTGTTGTATTCGCTGAACGACCCTTTCTGTCGTGTGTAGTCATAGAAACGGCGCAGGCGGGCTTTGCCATAGTCGACCAACTCGCGGACCTCGAATCGCTCGCCCGCGACCAGCGTGACGTACGTCCCCATCAGGGCGATGTTGGTATAGCCCGGCCCGACGTTGCGCCGCTTGATGGACTGGGCGGCGTGTAGGATCGAGTCGCGCACCCGCTGGCGCAAGTCCATGGACAGGCGGTCGGAATGGTCGATGGCGACCTGGAGCAGTTGCGTGCCGCAGAAGTCGGCCCAGTTCCAGTCGGGCGGCGACATCTCTTCGAGCGACTCTTCGAGAAACCAGGGCCAGATCCCATACGTCCGGCTGCTCGGGTCCTGGTCCTGGAGGCCGATGACGCGCTCGATGATCTGCTGGGCCGGCTCCAGGCGGTTGGGATCGCCCGCATCGAGCAGGGCGACCGCGTAGTTGAGCGAGTCGCGCGTGCGGTGGACCTGCCCCGATTCCAGCGTCGTGTGGTAGCCGGGCGAGGAGAAGGGCGCCGCGAGCATCTTCTCATCGGGATCGTAGTTCCGATCGTGCCTGGCCAGCGCGGTCAGAAAGCCCTGGCGGCGCGCCGCCGTCGGGAACCACTCGGCGCCGAAACACGAGACGGCTAACGCGAGGACAATCGATCCGATCAACGCACTCTGGCGGTAATACCTCATGCCGGCTACTCCTTCCATTCCTATGCCACAAAACCCACCCCGCCCGCCATGATAAACGACCCCGCCCCCACGATCCACCCTCTTCACTTGATGTTGTCACCTGTTGATTACAAGGCTACTTGGGCAGGTCTTTCTTGGGCATATTCTTGACGGAGAGGTCGCCGAATACCACGCGATAGGTTTCTGAACCGATGGGTTTGTACCAACACACCGGCTGATTCGCGTCACCAAACGGAACACCGGCCCCTACATAGTGCCAATCCTGCTCGGGCTTGAGTGTCCCGACAAACTGCATGCATCGGCCCATTTCGAGGGCCATATCCAGCTTCTGTTGTGCGGACAACTTCAGTGTGCCATTTTTGAGCCTTTCCAGTACCCCTGGCATCACCTTCATATAGGCGGCGGCTGTCAGATCCTCAGGGAATTGGTTGTCCTCCAGGACTTGTGCCCAGATACGCATACCTTCCACTAAATCTTTCTCCGCTGATTCCCCAAGATCCAGTTGGCCTGATACGGTGCTATAATCTGCGGGAATATCCATGCTAAACAAAGAGGGATCCAACTCAACATCGAACTGGAAGCCTGTGCATACAAGGCGGAGATCATGATAAGTCTCTTCAAGACGAATGGGAATCAAGGTCTCTGGATCTGCCCATACCGTAACTTCGCCATGGGCGTTCTTTGCTCGAAATACTACCGCATTTCGACCATCTACCATACTATCTGGAAGTTGATCAATTGAGGCATTCGGATCATCTTGCAGTTCCTTGATCACATTCCGTAAAGATGTAAGATAGTTCTCAGGTGCTTCATCCGGGAGATTCTTGAAATCGATCAGCCATCCCCGTTTCTGCTCAGGAATAAGGCTTAGCATTTGAGACTGCTCCATGTCGAAAATTGCGATGGGCGGCCCTTGGGATGGTTTGAATTCGTATCTGACCCGTTGCCCCATAACCATGAGTTTCGCCTCACCTGTCACGCCCTGGTAATCGGAAACAACGTTAAATACGGCTGTTTCCGCGGTCATCAAGGGATCGATGACGCCCGCCCAAGTGACACTCGTCGTGCTATCGAAGAGGTTCAAGGCCACGATGCTGACTAGAACGATGGTGATTAACGCCGCTATTTTGGCTGTTTTGCTTTGCATAATTCGTCTCCACAAAGCCAACGCGGGGAACCCCGTTCCGGAGTTTTGTTTCGCCGCATGCCTGATCATTGCGGCGATGCGCCGGTCCAGGTCCTCGCTGGGCTGGGTTTCCAGATTCGACATTAGTTCATCGAGCTTTTTCGGTCTCATAGGTCCGCCCCTAGCAAAGACCGTAGTTTCTTCAGCCCACGCCGGTACCGGGCCTGGACTGCACTCATGGAGACTCCCTGATGCTTTGCGATCGCTTTGAATCTTGCTTGGCCGTAATGACGCAAGAGGATAACTTCACGCTGCTCATAAGGCAGTTCGCCTAAGGACTGCTCAAGACTATGACGCTGTTCGGCAAGGACGGCGACACGCTCAGGTGAATCCACACCGTGACGATGGTTGCGTAGTTCGTCGACGTTGGTCGGATTCTTCCTGGCTCTGGTCCCATTGACCGTCCGTGCTTCATTGGCCACGGCCTGGAGCAGGTAGCCACGCAGCGTGCTTCTTATCTGCATCCTGCCCTGCAAACCGATGAGCTTGGCAAACACCGCGTGCAACACGTCCTCGGCCAGGGTCTTGTCGAACAGGAGGGCCGTTGCCAGGGTCATCATATCCGTCTTATGCAGGTCGTATATCTCCTGCAGGGCATGAATATCCCCTTTGTTGAATCGTCCTACGAGAATCCTGTTCTGTAGCAAGGCCAAGCCAATTTCCCAAGTAACAATCGATTGTCGCAAGTAAGACTACGATGGCAGGTGTTTTAATACAATTTTGTGTCCTCGCCCCTGAAAAAGCCCATTTCCGCTGATTTGTCCAAGACGGGCAAGGAACTGAAGGAGTTCTGTAAGATGGGCTTCAGCCCAGGCGGTTCCTACGGCCGGACTTAATACTGGAAGTAGTTAGACAGAAAACGTAAACTAGGGTCCGTCCCTAGTAGTCCCTCTGATAGAGCCTGTAGGATGGGCAACTCGTTGCCCATGCGGTTCATCGCATCAGAAGATTCTATTCTCCCGCGAAGCCCTCACCGAAGTCCCCGTCGTAATGATGCAAGACCCCGTGTGGGTAGACCCCATCGCGCGCGCACTTGTGATACGTCGACCAGGGCCACTCTTCCACCCTCTCCACTAATCCATGCTTGACGGGATTGTAATGGATGTAGTCGACGTGCTTCTGCAAATCGTCTGCATCGCGTATCTGATGTTCCCAGAAACGCCGCTGCCATAGGCCGCGTTCTCGCTTTCGTTGCCGCGACAGGTTTTGTCCGAATTCTCGTGCCCCGGCTTGGAGATATCGACGGGTGAATCCCTTCTTGATCAGCATCCAACGCAACGAGAAGTCATTGTCGCCCTCCGGCAGACGCCACACGCAATGCAAATGGTCCGGCAACAGGCACAACGCCACCATCTCGAAGGGGCGGTCCCGACGCACGCGCCGCCACGCAGCGCGCAGACACGCCCGCGACAGATCGTCAATGAGAAAGCGACGGCGCCGGTGTGTCACAACCGTGAAAAAGAAATAGCCGCCGCAGAATTGCGACCGTCGATAGTCCGTCATAGCGTTCCAACCACAAACACAACATCGATCGAGCCGCATGGGCAACGAGTTGCCCATCCTTGTATCTTGATTGTCCGATGCTACTGTGTTGGGAAGTTGTCCGACGCATAGTGTTCGGGCCGGTGTGTGGGTGGCCACCCACACACCGGCGGCGGCGTCGAGATC
>Ga0075114_10000206_pt1 | contig 39934 bp, 37 predicted proteins | sample AntAceMetag02UKM_FD_69784 | JGI IMG/M metagenome (GOLD analysis project Ga0075114, IMG submission 69784) | Saline lake microbial communities from Ace Lake, Antarctica - Antarctic Ace Lake Metagenome 02UKM | ecosystem: Environmental > Aquatic > Non-marine Saline and Alkaline > Saline | place... | reverse complement strand
CGTGATTGAATGTACCGTTCAAATCCTGAGATCGCTTGTTCCACTTTGTTTGCCTCCTGGCTTATGAATTCTATCATTTTTAGCGAGAAGGTCAAACTGCGTGTAAATTGAGAAGATACGGTTTCATCGTCCTCTCCAATGGCAGCGACAGCCGTATCGGCACCGTCACCTCCGAATGGGAGCACTTCAGCCCGTGGAAGAAGATCAACAGCGAGGGGGAGCAAGGTCTCATCTCCCTGGAAACGTTGGTGCGGGGCACGTGCGAACCGGTTCGCTTCCTCGATATCGTCGAGAACTTCATCCTCTACCAGGAGGAGCGGGGCGGCCTGATCAAGATCGTGGCCAAGAACCACCAGTACCTGGGTGTCGAAAGCGGTATCGAAGCGGTGCGCCAGATCAGGGATGGTATCCCGAGCCTGTCGAGGGAAAGCCAGGGACGGCTGGGCGTCTTCTGGCACACGCAAGGCAGCGGCAAGAGCTTCTCGATGGTCTTTTTCTCCCAAAAGATCCTGCGCAAACTGCCCGGCAACTGGACCTTCGTCATCGTCACCGACCGTCTTGACCTGGACGACCAAATCTACAAGTACTTCGCCCGCTGCGGGGCCGTCGTCGAGCCGGAAAAGCACGTCCGGGCGCAGAGCGGCGAGCACCTCCAGCAACTGCTGCGGGAGGACCATCGCTATGTCTTCACACTGATCCACAAGTTCCACACCCGGGGCGGCGCGTGTTATCCCAGGCTCTCCGACCGGGACGACGTCATTGTCATGACTGACGAGGCGCACCGTAGCCAGTATGACGTCCTGGCGATGAACATGCGGTACGCGCTGCCCAACGCCGCCTTCATCGGCTTTACCGCCACGCCCCTGATGGCCGGCGAGGAGAAGACGCGAGAGGTCTTCGGCGACTACGTCAGCATCTACGATTTCAAACAATCCACCGACGACCACTCCACCGTCCGCCTCTACTACGAGAACCGCATCCCGGAACTGGAGCTGACCAACGAGCAACTCGACGAGGACATGGATCGGTTGCTGGAGGCGGCAGAACTGGACGAGACCCAGGAGGGGATGCTGGCGCGGGAGTTCGCCCGCGAGTACCACCTCATCACCCGCGAGGATCGGCTGGAGCGAGTCGCCGAGGACATCGTGCAGCACTTCATTGGGCGGGGCTATCTGGGCAAGGCGATGGTCGTCTGCATCGATAAGCTCACCACCGTGCGGATGTACGACAAGGTCCAGAAGCACTGGCAGCGCACCCTGAATGAGCTGCGAGCACAAGCCACCACCGCCGCGGGCGAGAAATGGAGGGAACTGCAGGCCAAGATCGACTTTATGCGAGAGACCGATATGGCCGTGGTGATCTCCCAGGAGCAGGGGGAGGTGCAAAAGTTCAGGGAGCACGGCCTGGACATCAGGCCCCACCGCAGACGGATGATGACCGAGGACCTGGACGAAAAGTTCAAGCACCCCGACGATACCTTCCGATTGGTCTTTGTCTGCGCAATGTGGCGCACCGGCTTCGACGTGCCCTCTTGCTCGACCATCTACCTCGACCGGCCGATGCGCAACCACACCCTGATGCAGACCATCGCCCGGGCCAACCGTGTCTTCGGGGAGAAGGTCAACGGCCTGATTGTGGATTACGTCGGCATCTTCCGTGACCTGCAGCGGGCGCTGTCCATCTACGGCACCGGGCCGGACGGCGAACTCGGGCCGGGTGAGGAGCCGGTCGAGGACAAGGACGCGCTGGTCGAGCGGCTGCGCGAGGCCATCGAGGGGACCACCGCCTTCTGCGCCAAGCGCGGCGTGGACATTGAGCCGATCCTGGGCAGCGAGGGCTACGAGCGTTTCGCCCTGATGGACGACGCCGTGGAAAAGATCATCGTCAACGACGACCTCAAGACCAGGTACCTGGACCTGGCTGCCAACGTGGACCGGCTCTTTAAGGCCATCCTGCCCGACACGCGGGCCGGGGAATTTGCTCCCAGGCGCAAGGTCTTTCTCGTCCTGGTGGAGAAGATCCGCGCCCTGACCCCGCGAGCGGACATCTCCGAGGTGATGGGCGCGGTCGAGGAATTACTGGACGAGTCCGTCTCCGCCAGGGGCTACGTCATCCGTGAGACGGGGACATTGCTTGACTTGAGCAAAGTTGACTTCGAGGCGCTCAGGCGGCGGTTTGAGCGTGGGCGCAAGCGCACCGAGGCCGAGAGGCTGCGAGGCACGATCAACGCCAGACTGCACCGCTTAGTGCGGTTGCATCGGAACCGGATGAGCCTCCTGGAGGAGTTCCAGCGGATGATCGCTGAGTACAACGCCGGCTCCCGCAACGTCGAGGTCTTCTTCAACGACCTGGTCGATCTTGCCCAGCGGCTCAACGAAGAAGAGCAGCGCCACATCGCCGAGAACCTCACTGAGGCGGGACTTGCCGTCTTCGACATCCTCACCCGTCCCGGCCCCGACCTGACCAGGAAGGAGAAACGCGAGGCCAAGCGTATCGCCCGCGAGCTCCTGACCACCCTCTCCAGGGAGAAACTCGTGCTCGACTGGCGCAAGCGCCAGCAATCCCGCGCGGCCGTGCGGGTTGCCATTGAGGATACAATCTGGCGGCTTCCCGAGTGTTACACCGACGAGATGTGCCGGCAGAAGAGTGCCCAGGTCTACCAGCACGTCTACGACAACTACTGGGGGGCCGGGCAGAGTGTTTATGCAATGGCCAAGTAGAAAACTTCCGGGCCGCCAACGCAGTCTGCTTCTGCCGGTTGGGCGCTTCCTTGCCCCCTTCCATCACCAGAGCAAAATGACGACCGGTCACTGTACCTCAGTCAATTTCTTCATCGCGTTCACGAGCCGGGTCGCATCCTGCTTTACTTTGCGCAAATCTTCCTCGTTGGGGCGGCCGCGGATGTTCCCTAATCTCCCCTTGGGGTGCCTACCTTCACGCGCCCTTGTCGGCAGCCCCACTCATTTCTTCCGCAATCGCGGGATCCACATTGGCACTTCCCGCATATACTGTTCATAATCCTCGCCAAAGCGAGCGAGTAGCAGCCTTTCTTCGTGGCGCGAGATGTAATGCAAGAACCCGATCGCAATAACCCACACCACTGCAGCAGCCAGTGATATGCTCAGCATCAGCAAACCAAGATAAAGCAAAATCTCGCTCAGGTATATTGGATGCCGGACGACATTGAACACGCCCTTCTTGATCACGCCAGGCTGCTCTCTCTTCTCACCGAACACGATAGACAGACCAGTTTTTGCCAGGTAGCCCGATAGAGCCAATAAAATGACTCCCAAAGGTATTCTGATGCCAGGTGGCACGTGGTGATTGAGGAAAGTTGTGTACTGTAGAAAGAATGTGTCGAGTATCCACGTCGCCGCAAACAGGCAGGCCACCACTATCTGTCCGGCATCGCCGACTGTATGCTCTCCGGTAAGATCACTCCGCTGTTGTTGTGCTTTCCTCCGCGTATGTTGTTGAGCCATATCATCTCCTTTTCCGCCTCTTGTTTCTTGAAGGAATGGGCGTTAACGAAGGCAGGTTCGCAAAAGGAGAATCAGTTTTGAGACCCGCCAGGTGCTCCCAGCCGGCAGCGCAACAGGAACATCGGCCGCAGCCGCACAAAACCCAACCCCTCGTACAACTGTACCGCCGCCTGGTTGGTCTGAAACACCATCAGGAAGACTCTCTGGCCCTCTGTCACGTGTGCCTGTACCAGTGCTGCCACCACCCGGCGGGCATATCCCCGGCGGCGATGGCTGGTGCGGGTGGTTATGTTGCCAATCTCCACCGCGCCGGGGACCCGCAGGTGCGTGCCCCCCATTGCCACCAGCCGCTCCTGATCCCATATCCCAAAGGCCGGGCCGTGCCGGAAAGGGTCTGCCTCCAGAGCCATCAACCCCGTCTCCGCTGCCAGGCCCCGCATCTGGTCCAGGTCATCGGGCCCCAACAGCACCGCGCCACTGGGGTCGAGCGCCGTGGAGTCATCCGCGAAGAGCATCTGCCACTCCGAGTGAACCTGCTCCACCGCGAAGGCCTGCTTCGCCATTTGCGCTTCTTGCTCGTTCAGCAAGAGATAGAACGATTCGCCGGCACTGACCAGTTGGGCTGCCAGGTCCGCCAGCGCCCTCGGGCTCTCTCCCAGGAAAGAGAGAGCGGCGAAGGGTAGCCCCTGGTAACGGGCCACCAGCGCCTCCTCAGAGCGGGCAAAGCGACATTCCTCCCGTAGCGTCGTCAGGTTGGCCGCGAGGGTGAAGTGGGCCAGGACCCAGTCAGGGTCCGTCATTCTGGTCGAATTGTACGACCGGCGGTCTTGCCCGTCAATCTTCGCTGCTAAATGGCTGCCCCACTTGCGCCTCGATCCGCGCCAGCGCTGCATCCAGTTCCTCCAGGTAGCCGACCAGCGGTGTGTCAGCGATGGGGATATCTATCGGCACGTCCATGTCCAGTGGCACCGTGGTGACGATGTCCACCGTCTTGCTGATCGGCACGGTGAACTCCATATCCACCGGAACGATGGTGTTAATGGGTATCTCCAGGTTGTAGGAAGTGATGCCCAGGTCAATGGGTATGATGACGGTGGTGTTGATCGGGATGGTCGTGTTGACGGGCACAGTGATCTCTTCGCTGAAGGGGATGTTGACCGCGATGGGAATATCCTGGTCCATCTTGAAGGTGTAGGAGAAAGTGTCGTCGCCGACGTCGGCGACGATGGCGCGAGCGTCGCCCACTGTGTTCAAGGCGATTTGCTGCGCCCGCAGCAGGCTGATGATGATCGCGCCATTGAGCGCCAGCGAGATCAACGTCAACACAGTCAGCACGATCAGAGCGATAAGGTAACCTTTTTTCATTGGTGAACTCCTTGTGCGTTAAAAATCGATCCTCAGAACAGTGGAATTTGGGCTGCCTCCTGCTCGACGATGGGATCGAGGCCCAGCACCGTCTTGAGCGCGTGGCGGTCCAGTTCCTCCTCGACGATCAGGCGGCGCAGGTGGCGGAACTTGATGAACTGCCACGCGCCCGCCTCGACCGCGTGGGCCAGGCGCGGGTCGCGCTGCAACTTGAGGCTCACCAACTGCGCCCGGCCGCCGGGTAGGACCAGACAGCGCTGCCCCTCCTTACCTATATCTACGACCTGCCCGGTGAGTAGTTGCGGCCCCAGGGCTGCCGTGGCCGAGATGGTAAAGAGGTAGACCGCCCGCCTTTCCTCCAGCCAGCACACGTCCCAGCCAGCCCCCTGCCCGACCTTGAATCCCAGCCGCTCCCCAAACTCCGCCAGATCATCGCGCAGCGCTTCGAGCTCGGCAGTGCGCCGTCGAGGAGCATCCTCGGGACGCAGGCAGAGCGATTGGTCCTCCTGCACGCTGTACGAGTCGATGCAGGCCAGCACCAGCGCCAGGTCGGGCGTGAGGGGGCCGGGAAAGCGGGTGTAGACCGCGCCCACCAGTTCCTCCAGGCCCCAGGCCGGCCGCTGGGCAAGCAACTTCCACACCAGCGCCTCGACCCGGTCGGCCAGAGGTGGTTCGACGTTGCTCACCACATGCGGTTCGACGTTGCTCACCACAGGCTCAACGGACTGGTTCGGATCCGCCAACCACCGCAGCGCGCCTTCTGTCCCCTCATGGTCTGCAAGCCGGACCGTTGGCGCGGCCTCAAAGGCGCGGCGGACCGCCTCGGCGGCCAACGCGAGGGGTGTGTGGCCGCCCCCTTCCTCCAGGACCGCCGCCGTACGCATCAACAATCCCCGCTCGGCCAACCCCGCGTACGCGCTGGCGTGCAGCAGTGCGTAGACAGTCGGCTCTCCACGCTCCCGAAGAGTGTTGACCACGGTTTCCTCCGCCACGGCCATCAACTCGTGCTCCAACGTCTCCACGTTGGCCGGTGCAGCCTGCGATCTGCGATCTACAATCTCCGGCGCCCAGCGCCAGACCAGCCGGTGGCCGACCCCAGGGCTGTAGCCCCATCCTTCCAGGAGGTAGCCCGCGCTGCTGGTTGCCAGGCAGACCGATCCCAACAGTGCATCGTCGGGGTCGGAGAAGAGGGTGACCAGGTGACCCCCGGTAGCGAGCAGTGGTCCGGCTGCTTTCAGTGCCACCTGCAACACGCGCCAGTGCCAGTCCCAATCGAAGCGCCGCCGGCGCAGGAAAGGACGCAGGGCGCGGGCGGCGGGCGACTCCCACAGCCATCCTGCCCACAACGCCGAGAGTGCCCAGAAGACCCCATCGGGCCGGGGCGGGTCGGCGAAGATGAGGGCGACACTCCCAGGTGGAGTGACTTTACCCACGTCGCGGGCCGCGCAGCCGACCAGCGCGTATCCCTCCGCCTCACCCCTCACCAGTGCGGTGGCGTCTTCGGCCTGGTGCAGATGCTTTTTCTCCCCCTTCTCCCTCCCCCCATGGGGGAGGGCTGGGGGAGGCATCCTCTCAATAAGTTGGGGGAAGTGGGGCAAATTGGCAATTTGCCCTACGTTGGCTCCAGAATATTGAGATGATACTGGGGGAGGGAGCGGCGACTGCTCGACCAGGAGGCGCGACAGCCCCTCCTCGAAGCACAGCCAGACGTTGCGCTCAAGATAGAGGGACGGGACACGCAACGTGCGAGGACGCGGCCGCTCCTCACCGTAAGGGTAGAGGCTGGAACACGCATCGAAGCAATCGAGGAGTACGCCGGCCAGCGCGATCCTGACTTCCTCTCCGGCCTCCAACCCTTCGAGCCGCCGGCCTAAGTCCATCAGCGCGGAGAGATTGCGCGGCGTGTACAGTTCGACCAGTTGAGTGGCCCGTTCCCGTGCCGGGTGACCAAGCGGGGCCACGCGGTCGAGTGCGTAGTAGTAGGCCAACTCTCGTGGCTGGAAACGATGAGCGGCGCGCAAGTCTTCGTCGTCCGGCGCTCCTTCCTGCAGGCCCTCGCATTTGGGGCAGCGCACTGCCTTCTTGAAAGGGTAGTCTCCATCGCGGTCCCAACCGAACCACTCGGCGATGCCTGCCGTTCCGCAGGTTGGGCAGGCGGAGCGGTAGAGAGAGGCCAGGTGGCGGCGCAGAGGGACATCCCCTTTGGGGCTGTCGGCCAGGCGGGTGAAGGCAGTGTTGAGCGCGTCGGCATCGCGTTGGCCCAGCCCCAGGCGCGCGGCGACGAGGAGCAAAGGGTTGACACTGAAGCCCAACGCGCGACGGCCTGCGGTGACCGTTTCCCGCACAACCGCCGGACCCTGGCAGAACAGGTCCACCACCAGATCGCCGGGCCGGGTGAGGGCCTGCACGTAGGCCCCCGCCGCCTGGACCGGCTGGACGGGGCAATAGCAGGCCAGCGGGCCTTGGGGCTCGGTGGGTCTTCCGGGGATGAATGGCACTTTGCTCATCTCTTCCAATCGAAGGGCTGCCCCATCTCCACATTGGGGCCCACGCCGTACTCTGTCTGGAGCGTCAGGTCCACGTCGCGCTGCTCCTCTTCGGTCAACGCTATCTCGGCGAACCGGTCACCGATGACCTTGACCAGTTATCAGAAATGCGGAGTTTCCTGGCGCGGGCGACGGCCACCAGCACATCCAGGTACTCCACGTCGGCCAGGTCGAGCGTCTCCTCAATGTCCAGATAGACGGTGAGGAAGCCGGCCTGGTCGAAGGGAAAAACAATCGGCTGACGGTATTGTACAGCAAAAGGAAATGGGGGGCAAGAGTGGTCTCAAACGGTTGCCGCACGCCCCGCTTGTGCTATAATACACCGCGTTGCGGTAATCCCACGTGGAGGTAGATCAGGATGAGCCACATGGAGCACAAGCGGTGGCGGCGCGTGTTGACGCAGATCGCCCTCGGGTTAGTAGTGGCGGCGCTCGTTTCGGGCACGCTGGGCGCCTGTAGCAGTAGTGAAACGGTGGAGGCAATTCCTGCACCGACTCATACCCCTGCGCCGACGGCAACGCCTCCGCCTCCAATCGCCAGCCCCAGCCCCACGCTTACTCCCACCCCCACACGCATGCCCACGCCCACGCCGTGGCCCGAAAACGTCAATCCGCTCACCGGCGAGGTAATGTCTGACCCCAGCCTGCTGGAGCGGGTGCCGGTGGCAATCAAGATCGCCAACACGTGGCCTCAGTACGTGCGCCCCCAGGCGGGCATCAACAGCGCCGACCTGATCTTCGAGCATTACAACGAAGGTTGGTTTGCCACCCGCTGGACTGCGGTCTACCTGGGGAAGGACCCGGAGCGGGTGGGTTCCTGCCGTAGCGGTCGCCTGATCGACCTGGAGATCCCGGCGATGTACAAGGCAGTCCTGGGCTGCTCCGGCTTCAGCAACGGCGTTCTGGCGCTGATCAAGGATTCGGACCTCTATCCCGATAGGGTTGCTTCGCCCAGCGTCGGCGTTGGCGCGCCGGTCTTCTACCGCGACTTCAGCCGCAACGTGCCGTTGGAGCACACGATGTTCACCAACCCGGCCCTGCTGCGCGAGTGGGCGGCGGAGCGCGGCGTGAGCGGGAGACAGGAACTGGAAGGCATGGTGTTCTCTGAAGAACCGACGATCGAGGGTGAGCCAGCGGCCTACGTCTACATCCCGTGGTACCGGCAGGACACCGAATGGCGCTACGACGAGGACAGCGGCCGCTACCTGCGCTGGAGCGACGGTGCTCCGCACACCGACGCGCTCGACGGGCAGCAACTCAGCGCGGCCAACGTGGTGGTGCTCTACGTGCCGCAGTGGAACACCGATATCATCGAGGAACCGCACGGCGGCGCGCTCTCGATCCAGTTCGCGCTCTGGGACTCCAACTGCGCGATCATCTTCCGCGACGGGATGCGGATAGACGGGTTCTGGCAGCGCTGGGAGCGGGAGGACATGCTGACGCTGACGGACAAGGAGGGCGACCCAATCCCGTTGAAGGTCGGCAACACCTTCTTTGAGGTCATTCCGACCGGGGAACGAGAGATTGAGATTATCGTTGAGCCGCAAGAGCGGGGCAGACGCCCCAGGAGGTGAGAGATGGCCAAGGCTGGGTACAGAGAAATGGCAACCCACTACGAGGAGTACGGATGGGGGGAGCAGACAGTGATCTTCCTCCATACCTGGGTCGGCACTTCTGCCTACTGGCTCGACACGATGACCTCTATGCCTGTCTCCAGTTACACTGTTGCCCCCGACCTGTGGGGGTTTGGTCAGTCTGGCCGCCCTGCCAATCTGTACTCGATTGACGGCTATCTACGCCAGATGCGCGAGTTCATCCAGCAACTTCAGTTAGAGCGCATCGCTGTCGTGGGGCACGGGTTGGGGGCCGTCGTGGGCCTCTTTATGGCCGTACGCATTCCTCAGGTGGAGCGGCTGATGGCGATTGCCTTGCCGCTGATGGGTAGTCAGGTGGACGAATGGCTCAAGGGGGCACGCACGCCAGACATCTATACGCGCTTCTTCCGCTCCGGTCCAGGCTACAGGCTGGCCCGGGACGGATTGGCCGCCAGCGACTGGATGGCTGTGGCCCGCACCGCGCGCGAGGTAGGAGAACGCTCCTTCCGCCCACTCGTGCAAGGGTGCCGAGTGCCGCTGCTCCTGGTGCATGGCGTCAATGATCGCGTGGTCCGGCCGCCGATGCCTCGCTGGTTAGAGGGACTAGGTTCCGCCGGACATGTCCCGATGGAAAACTCGTACCACTTCCCGATGGTGGACGAGCCACAGCGCTTCCGCAGGCTGCTGGGGGAGTTTCTCACCGGCGGCCGGGACATGCGGGGCCTGGCCACACGCCTTGCAAAGAGCCCGTAGGGTCTTCCGGATTTCGCGGGGTAGATATGCTCAAAAAGAGCCAGTTTTCGAACTCATTCTTCCTCAAACTTTTCCACCTGGTAGGTGTATACGTCGAGGCCGGGGTGGCGGTAGGCGTCGGAGGGAAGATAGGCCTTGAGGCACAGGTGCTGCAGGAATTCGTGGGGGTCTGACAACTTCTCCCATACTTGGGGAAGGAAAGTGGCCCGATTCCAGCCGCGCTCAATGACCACGCCGTCCACGCCTGGACGCAACCTGGCGATGAGGTCGTCGGGGCCATCGTAGGAAAGCGGCTGAGGGAGACTCAATACGGAGACCTCAATGTCCAGGACGCCCAACTCATCCGGGCGCACAGGGGGAAAGCGAGGATCGTGGAAGGCTGCACTAACCGCGTTTTCTCGCATATCCAGCACCAGTGGGCGGCGTGGTTCCAGCGAACCGATGCAGCCCCGCAACTGCCCATACTTGGTCAGCGTGACGAAACTGGCCCCGTTGCGGGTGAGCGACTCGGGCAGCGTGTCCAGGTCTACCGGCGGCGGCCCCTCCCTACGCGGGTGGCGGATGATGGTCTCGCGGGCCAGCCGTAGCAAGTATCGGCGGTCTGCAGATGAAAGAGACATAGGCGACCCCCTGTCTGTTTAGAAGACGATGGCGGCGTAGCCGACAAAGTCGGTGGCCGGGCCCCGGGGCATAACGTGGTGGCTGGTAGTGTACTCCAGCAGGTAGCCCTTCTCCGCCCCCAGCGTCCGGGCGGCGGCGATCGTCCCGGCCACCGCCCCACCTCCGCAGGCATTACGGTGGGTGGCGGTCTCAGCGATGATCTCCTCCGCCCGCAGGCCCAAGATGAGATCGATGACTCGCTCATCGTTGGCCCGCACCCACTCCAGCGCCTGCTCCCCCGTGCCGGCTGGCGCGAAGCCGTAGTACGTCGAACCATAGTGGGTCAGGTCGGTGGTGCCGACGACGACAATGGGTCTCTGCGCTGCGCTCACCGCCTGCCCCATGACCTCTCCGGTGCGGGCAGCGTCTTCGCCGGGGGGAATCAGGATGGAGAGAATCTTTGCCTCGGGGAAGAGGTATTGGATGAAAGGCACCTGCACCTCAGCGGAGTGCTCGCCGGAGTGGGCCTCTGAGGAACTGACCAGCAGGCCGTCGCCGGCTTCCAGGACAGCCGCTGCCAGTTCCTCGTCCACCTCGATCTCGCCCAAGGGGGTGACCCAACGGCCACGGGCGTAGATAGCCGGGCGGGACGCGGACCAGCGGTGCACGGCGCTGAGGAGGACAAAGGTCTCAGGCGCGCCCTGGGTGTGGATAGCGGCAAAGACTCTGGCGGCGACAGGGCCCGAGAAGACCCAGCCGGCGTGGGGCACCAGGCCAGCGACGATCTTCTCAGGAAGGTCAGGACTGGGACCGGTAGGTAGACACTGCTCGATCATCCTGACACAACTCGTGTGGTCGCCGGGGTAGAACTGACCGGCGAAGGCTGGTTGGCGAACAGGCAACTCGGACATCAGGCACCTCCGTGTCAATGAACAACGAACCAATGAACCAATGAACAAGACTGCTGATTACGACCACACTCCTGCGATGGCGTGGCCGCACTGGTGACACACGCCACGTTCGCGCCACAACTCTTTCACACTGTACCAGTGGCGCTGGATCAGTTTTTGGCCACACTGGGGGCAGTACGTACTCTCCCGATCCGCGTCCATCACGTTGCCGACGTAGACGTAGTGCAGCCCGGCTTGTTTGCCGATCTCATAGGCGCGAGCCAGCGCACGTTGAGAGGTGCGTGGCTGGTCGAGCATTTCGTAATCGGGGTGGAAGGCGGTGACGTGCCAGACCATCTCTGGGTCCACTTCTGCCAGCCACTCCGCCATTGCCCGCAGTTCGTCTTCAGAGTCGTTGAGGCCGGGGATCAGCAAGGTGGTGACCTCAATCCAGATGTCGGTCTCGCGGGCGATGTGGGCGATGTTGCGTTTGACCGGTTCCAGCCGCGCCTGGCACTGCTCGCGATAGAACTTCTCGGTGAAGGCCTTGAGGTCCACGTTGATACCGTCCAGGTAAGGTTCGATCATATTGAGCGTGGCCTGTGACATGTAACCGTTGGAGACGTAAACACTCTTGATCCCGTGCTCGTGGGCCAGTCTGGCGGTGTCGTAGGTGTACTCGAAGAAGACGGTAGGCTCGTTGTAAGTGTAGGCGATCATCGGGATGTGGTCTCTGAGACAGGTATTGACGAGCGCCTCAGGCATCGCCTGCTGTCCCAGATAGTCGTGTTGGGCGTCGAAGTCGCGCGTCTGTGACATGTGCCAGTTTTGGCAGAAGGGGCAGCGGAAGTTACAGCCGTACGTACCGATGGAGAGAACATCGCCCCGAGGCATAAAATGGAAGAGAGGCTTCTTCTCAATGGGATCCACGTGGACGGCGATGGGTTTCCCATAGACGACCAGGTAGAGCGTGCTATCAATGTTCCGGCGCACACCGCACTTACCAGTCTCACCAGGCCGGATGGCGCAGAAGTGCTCGCAAACCAGACACTGCACAGTGCCACCAGAAAGTGATTTGGCGAGATAAGCATCCTTATTCATCACAGACCCTCCCAACTATATTATAGCACAAAAACGGCAGCAGGGGGCACGTGGTGCAAAGCCAGATCATACTCCTCAATCACTCTCCAATGACACCATATTTGACACTGCCATCCACCTGACATATAATGAAGTTCACGAAGAGACGGTCGGGACTATCACTCCTCCCGTCAGAGTTCTATGCCCTGTGTTCCCTCTCCGCAGCCTGTGTTATCTTACCTACCAGCAGGCCTGGGGCTCCCGAAGGGGGATGACAGATGAAAACACGAGCGTTACTGGGCTCACTGATCTGCCTGGCGCTGCTGGCGGCCTTCTCGGGCGACAATGCGCGGGTGTCCGCTGGCCCCATGCCACCGCAGTATACAGTTGAAACAGGTGTGCTGCAGAATGTCGTCATCCGCCCGCGCACGAGCACGGTCGCCCTCGAACAACCGGACGTTGGCATCACCAAGCGAGTGGTCGGCAGCGGCTTCATGCCTGGTGATTGCATCACGTTCACCCTCGCTATTACCAACAGCGGCAGCGAGGTGGCGGCGCACGTGGTCGTCACCGACATCGTGCCGACCGAAGTGTTAACTCCGACCTTTGCCAGCACACTCGCCCTCACACCGACCGGCGCTCTATCCTACACATGGGACGTCGAGCCGCTGAGGGCCGGGGGAAGCGGCGTGATCACTATCTACGGTCAGATTTCCCCCAGCCTGGAGATCGGCTTCTCGTTCACCAATACAGCAACCATATCGGACACAGAGGACAATACGCCCGACAACAACATTGACACAAGCGTGGTGTCTGTGGGTGGTGAACGTGAAGTCTACCTGCCATTGGTCATCAGGAACCATCCGCCGCCCTCCGGCTGGGTCATTATCCTGGACGAGGATTTCGAGAAAGGTTTCTCCGGCAGCACCTGGGAGGTCCACGACGATGACCCGGACAGCGGTCGCTACTACTGGAGCAGACGGGACTGCCGGAACCATGGTGGCTCCTTTAGCGCCTGGAGTGTCGGCGCCGGTGATACGGTCCTCGGTTGTGGCAGCGAGTATACGAATGACGTGTACGCCTGGATGGTCTACGGCCCTTTCAGCCTGGCCGATGCCACGGCTGCCGAGTTGACCTTTGATTGGTGGAGTAAAACCGAGGGAGATTATCACGACTATTTCTTTTGGGGCGTCTCCATTGATGGGAATGACTTCCAGGGCAACCGTCGCACAGGCGACTGGTCAACTTGGACGACAGACGAACCGGTGGATTTTAGCAACGTCCATCAACTGGGCAACCTGCTGGGGGAAGAGCAGATCTGGATCGCTTTCGTCTTCTTCAGCGACTTCAGCGTTACTGACGAAGGGAGTTATGTAGACAACGTCTTGCTGCGCAAGTGGGTAGGCGCCAGTCCGAGCAGGAACGAAAGACAGGTGACACCCTGGCGTACTCTGCGGCCCAATCAAACGCTGGAGTTCGCCGGCCTCCGACTGAACCAGTAAGGCGGTCGGCCTCGCGGTCTCCTCGCGGAGACCTCGTAGAAATAGGACGTGATTCCTATTGACACTCTTCTTACACGGCGGTAAAATAGTGCCCGGAGAGAAAGATTGACGACTTTGGGCTGAAGACTGAGGGTCAAGGACCTGAGACTTTGCACTGAGGACTGAGCACTATGGACATTCCAAATCTGCGCTGGTGGGGATGGGGCACACTGGATCAGGATTACTCGCTGGAGGGCCGCACCGCCTTCTGGCCTACGCTCCAAGAATGGCTCGAACTGCCCGACGAGGCCATTGAGCACGATACACCGCCCATTCCCCTGGAGGAGATTTCACTGCGACCGCCACGCCTGGACGACCCGATGCTCTCATCTCTGCGCAAACTGCTGGGTGAGGGACCGGTGCGTACCGACAGACAGGCTCGCGTCGAGCACGCATACGGCAAGTCCTACCGTGATCTGATCCGCATCCGCGCCAGTTACATCCCCAATCCTCCCGACGCCGTCGTCTATCCCGCCGACCAGGGACAGATTACCTCCCTGCTGTCCTGGGCAGCCGATCGTGATGTTACTATCATTCCCTTCGGCGGTGGCAGTTCCGTCCTGGGAGGCGTCGAGCCAACCGCCGGCGACCGGCCCAAGATCACCCTGGACCTGGCCCGGCTGAACCGCGTGCTTTCGGTAGACCCGATCTCACGCACGGCTCGCATCCAGGCCGGAGCGACTGGCCCACAAGTGGAGACCCAACTGAACGCGCATGGCTTCACGCTGGGCCACTTTCCCCAATCCTTCGAGTTCTCCACCCTTGGCGGCTGGATCATCACTCGCTCGGCCGGCCAGAACTCCATCGGCTACGGCAAGATCGAGGACATGACCCAAGCCGTGCGGGTCGTCACCCCGGTCGGTATCATTGAGACGAAGGACACACCCGCTACCGCCGCTGGTCCCAGTCTTCTACAAGTGCTCGTCGGCTCTGAGGGCACCTATGGTGTCATCACCGAGGCCACGATGCGTATCCATCCCTCGCCAGCGGTGCAGGATTACCGAGGCATCCTGTTCCACGGCCTGGAGGATGGTATCGCCGCTTTCCGCGACCTGATGCAGAGCCCCCAGGTGCGCCCGGCCCTTGTGCGCCTCTCCGACGCGTCCGAGACGGCTGCCCAGGCTGTGATGAGTCACGAGCACCACGGCCTGCGCCGGTTGACCGACGACCTGTTCGAGCGGTACTTGAAGGTACGGGGATATGATCTTATCACGGGCAGCACCTTGATGTTGTTGGGCTTCGACGGGGATGCCGGATGGGCCGCCCAGCAATGGGACCTGGCGCTGGAAATATGCGGTGACCATCGGGGCCTCTTGCTGGGGCAGGCGGTGGGGCGGTCGTGGAAACGCGATCGCTACGCCCAGCCCTACTTGCGCGACACGCTTCTGGGCCACTCCGTCATGGTGGACACGCTGGAAACGGCCACTACCTGGTCGAACCTGATGAATCTGTACGAGGCTATGGTCAGTGCGATGAATGGGGCTATCACTGCCTCCGGTGGAGGCCCCGGCTACGTGATGACCCACATCTCTCACGCCTACGAACACGGCGCGTCACTCTATTCGACTTTCCTGGGCCGACAGGTGGACGACCCCGACCCGCTGGCGAGACAGGCTCAGTGGCAGACGGTCAAGCAGGTCACCACAGATGCTATCCTGACCGCTGGTGGCACACTCACCCATCACCACGGCATAGGCCGCGACCACGCCCCGTGGCTTGAGGAAGAAGTCGGCCAGGTGGGTATGAAGGTGCTGCGGATGCTCAAGCAAACCCTCGACCCTGCCGACATAATGAACCCCGGCATCCTGCTACTCTCCTGAGGGGGGTGGGTATGGCCAAAACTTCCCCAAACCGCCCTTTCTCTGCCACCACCCGCCAGGAGAACGTAGATCGTCTGGCCCAGGAGGAGTTTGACCTGTTGGTCATCGGCGGTGGTATCACTGGTGTGGCGGTGGCCCGCGATGCGGCAATGCGCGGCTTCCGCACCGCACTGGTCGAAAAAGACGATTTTGGCAGCGGCACCAGCAGCCGCTCCACGCGCCTCATCCACGGCGGCATCCGCTACCTGGAGTATGGCGAATTCAAGTTGGTATTCGATGCCTGCAGTGAGCGGCGCGTGATGCGCAAGGTCGCTCCCCGCCTGGCGCGTCCGCTGCCATTCCTTTACCCGCTCTACCGGGGGCAGAAACCGGCCCCCTGGAAACTCCGCGCCGGGATGATTATTTACGATGCGCTAAGCCTCTTCCGCAATGTCCAACGCCACCGCTGGCTGTACCCGGCGGAAGTGCAACGCCGTGAGCCGCTGGTCGCCGGGCGGGGCTTGCTCAGCGCGGGCCGCTACTACGACGTTCAGGTGAACGACGCTCGCCTGACGCTGATCACTGCCAAAGCCGCCCATCTACACGGCGCGGTGATGGTCAACCACGCCCGCGTGACCGGGCTGATGAAAGCGGGGGGCCGCGTCGTCGGCACACACGTCCTGGATGAAATCGGTGGGCGGGAAATTGGGATTCGGGCGCGAATCGTCGCTAATGCCACCGGGATCTGGACAGACGACGTCCTTGGACTGGACAAACGGGACAGGGACCCGATGATCCGTCCAACCAAAGGCATTCACCTGCTGATCTCCCACGCGCGACTGCAAAGCCAGCACGCTATCATATTTCCCGTTCCTAGCGACGGGCGACACATCTTTCTCATCCCGTGGGGCGACTTCACCCTCATCGGCACTACCGACACCGACTACCAGGGTGGCCTGAATAACCCTGCTGCCGACCTCAACGACGTCGAGTATCTGCTGGAGGCAGTGCATCACACTTTCCCTGGCGCGCAGATCAGGCACGACGACGTCGTTAGCACTTTTGCCGGTCTGCGTCCGCTCGTCTCCGCCCCAGGCGACCCATCCGCGCTCTCCCGCGAGCACGTGATTCTGGAGAACCAATCCGGCCTCATCACCATCGCCGGCGGCAAACTGACCACACACCGGCTGATGGCCGAGCAACTGACCGACCGTGTTCAGAAGAGATTGGCGGAGGAGTTTGGTCTCCACGCCCAGTCCGAGTGCCGTACCAAAGAGCCACTGGAGGGCGCGCAGATCGAGCGCGTACGAGTGAGCGGCACGGGTGAGACAGTGGGCAAGCACCTGGTGGATGCCTACGGCGGCGATGCCACGTGGGCGCTGGCCTACGCAGAGGAGAACCCCAGCCTGGGAGAGCGCATCGTGCCGGAAAACCCCTACCTGATGGCGGAGGTCCTCTACGGGGTACAGCACGAGATGGCGCTGACGCTGTGTGACGTGCTCATCCGGCGCACCCACGTGATCTACGAGACGCGGGGCGGGGGACTGGAGCGGGCTCGTGCTGTGGCCCAACTGATGGCTCCGCGCCTGGGCTGGGACGAGGTGGAGATTGAGCGCCAGGTGGTCGACTACGCTGCCCAGGTGGCTCTCACCCAGCAGTGGCGAGCATTGCTCTGAATCCAATTTCACAGTATAATCTTGTATGCCGTCACTGGCGAGAAGTGGCTGCCGGTGGTCGTATGGGCATCAATGGGCTTTATCGTATCTTTTCAATAAATGGGAGTGAGGTGGAGGAACGCCAGCATCTTGCTGGCATCTAGCGACCAAGATGGCCGCGTTCCCCCAAGATATTGAGAAGATACGTCCCATCCAACAGTTGTGCCTGACAATCACCATGGAGAGATACAGTATATGGAAATTACCTGGTATGGACAAACCTGCTTCCGGTTGAGCGAGCGGGGTCTGGCGGCCGTCGTGACCGACCCTTACCCGCCTGACGTTGGTCTCACCTTTCCCCGTCCCCGCGCCAGCGTCATCACCGCAAGCCGCGATGATCCCCAGTGTTGCTACACATCTGGCGTGCGGGGGTCCTTCAAGTTCCTTGATGGGCCTGGCGAGTACGAAATCGGCGGTGTGTTCGTCACCGGCATCACTACCTTCGCTGACAGCAAACAAGGGGCACTGCGCGGCCTGAACACCGTCTTCACCTTTAACTTCAGCGGCCTGACGGTGTGTCATCTGGGGCGACTGGGGCACGTACCCACCCAATCTCAGGTGGAGAACCTGGGTGCTGTAGATATCTTGCTCGTGCCCGTGGGCGGCGGTGGGAGCCTGACCCCTGCTTGGGCCTCCGAGGTTATCAGCCTCTTCGAACCGAGTCTGGTCATCCCGATGTACTACAAGATTCGGGGGCTGAAAGTCAGCCTTGGCACGCTGAGTCGCTTTCTAAGAGAGATGGGTATGGAGAAAGTGAACAGCCAGGACATGCTCAAAGTCAGCCGGGCCAGCCTATCGGAGGAAACCCAGGTCGTCGTCCTGGAACCCAAGCAACGGAATGGAGGGTAAGGTGCAGAAGTTCCATCTATTTGTCGCTGCGTTGATGCTGGTACTGGTCGCCTGCCAGGGAGGGGCCGTGGGCGAGACTGACTTGTTGGAGTCGGGCCTTGCCCACCTGGAGGCAGGTGAGTATGCCGACGCAATCACCGACCTGGAAGCCGCAGTCGAGGCGGATCCAGGCAACAATGAGGCCCATTTCTTGCTGGGGCAGGCATACAACCAGGCTGGCGACCTGCGGAAGGCAACCGACGAGTTTCGCACAGTGCTGGCGCTCGACCCTGACAACGCCGCTGCACACCACAACCTGGGTGTGACCTACTTTCAATTGCAAGACCTTGGCGCTGCTGTTGCTCAGTTCGAGGCCGCGCTGGCATTGGACCCTGACGACCCCGACACCCATTACCAACTAGGTGCTACTTATCTCGTCATCGCGCTCTCAGGGGCCGACCCTATGGCCCTGCTTGACCTGCAACCCTTAGAGCAGGCAGTCGCCGAATTCGAGACTGCGCTGGAGTTAGAAGAGGGTATGCCTGAGGCACTCATCGGCATGGGGAACGTATACATCCAACAGGCAGACTACGCCGCCGCCATTGAGGTGCTGCAGCAGGCTATTGAGCAGTCACCGGATTCGCCACAGGCATACTACGCGCTGGGAGAAGCGTATGCCAGGAGCGGCGACACGGCAGGTGCCTGCGAGGCATACGACCATTTTCTGACGTTGAATCCGCCGTCAGATTGGCGAATCCAGGGCGAGCAGGCTATGACCGCTCTGGGATGTCCATAAGCGCCCGGCAGGTACCCTTTTGGATGGGCTGGCCTTTGACCAGGCGTGTGATGGCCATTGAGGATCAGATATGTTCAAACTTCTGATGTCCTGGAATATCCGACCTGGCCACGAAGACGAGTGCTTTGAGTTCATCATACGGGAATTCGGGCCAGGGCTGGTTAAACTCGGAGTTCGACCCACCGATGCCTGGTACACTCAGTACGGTTCCCGTCCGCAGATTCTCACAGGTGGTGTTGCAGAGGATTGGGAGAGCCTGCAACGTGCCCTCGTTTCAGATGAATGGGGCAGGCTGAAGGAGAAACTGCTCACCTATGTGACCGACTACAGCCAGAAGGTCATCCGCGCCAGTGGAGGGTTTCAGTTGTAGTGGGTTCAGCAAGGAAAAGGGTCCCCACACGCTTTACGTAAAGGCGGGCGTGCCCGCAGTAGCCACGCCCGCTCGTCTGTACGCGAAATCAGCTATTCGCTCTTTGCGCTGCTCTCGTCGGTTGATTCGCCCCCTGCAGAAGTTTTCGATGACTCCGCAGAAGTTTTCGCCGGCTCCTTGGTGCCCGCTGTACCTGAGGTGGATGATTTGGCCCGGTTGTCGGTGACGTAGAAACCCGAACCTTTGAAGATGATACCCACAGGTTGGACCAGGCGGTGTACATTGCCCCCACACTCAGGGCAGACCTGCACCGGGTCGTCATTCATATGCTGCCGGCGTTCGAATCGCACACCACAATCCTCACACTGATACTCGTACAACGGCATACCTCACTAACCTCCTGCTGGATTCTGCCAAAGATGTATTATACAGCGAACAGGACACTTGTGCAAGCGCCAACTCTCTCCTATGCCCACATCTACCTCTCCCCCCACATGGATGATGCTGTCCTCTCGTGCGGGGGGCGTATCTGGCAGCAGGTGCAGGCCGGCGAGCGCGTGCTGGTGGTGACGGTCTTCGCTGCCCCTCCTACCCCGGGCTCACCGCTCTCCTCATTCGCTCAGGAACTGCACACACGATGGGACTATCCGGCTGATGCAGTCACCAGGAGGCAGAAGGAGGATCTGGCAGCGTTGGCTCTCCTTGGGGCAGAGACAGTTCATTGGCCCTACACCGACTGCATCTACCGGCGGACCTCTGATGGCGGTTTCCTCTATGCCAGTGAGGAGGCACTGTGGGGGGATGTACATCCAGTGGACAAAGGCCTGGTCGCAGAATTGGGGGCCCGGCTGGCGGCGCTGCCACTGATACAGGATAGCGCAGTATACGCGCCGCTGGGGGTCGGGCAACACGTGGACCACAAAATTGTGTGCCGTGCAGCGAAGGGCTCTGGACACGCGTTGGCCCACTACGAAGACTTTCCCTACGCGGAGCAAGCCGCGCTGACGAAGGGACAATACCGGCCAGAGTTGATTTTGCTCTCCGAGGAGGCGTTGGAAGCCAAGATCGCCGCCATCGCCTGCTACCGCTCGCAACTTAGCACTTTCTGGACCAACGCGGCGGAGATGGTGGCAGCAGTGCGGGCATTTGCGGAGCGGACCGGCAGCGGCAGGCTGGCGGAGCGGTATTGGAAGTAGGGGCGCGGTCACCGCGCTCCTACTACGATCACAAGACCCAGCCTCGCTGGTTCAAGGCGATGTTGAGCCTTCTTTCGCCTTCTCTTTCGCTTTTGCCCCAGCGATGAATCGCTGCTCGTCAATGACGAACCGCTCGTGGGTGGCCTCTCCAATCCGCTCTACCTCGTCCCACGCCTCGACGTGAAACTCCAGCCGGCGCCCCTCTACCTCCAGCAATTCGGCACGGGCGCGGACGCGCATACCCACTGGCGTGGGAGCCAGGTGCCGGACGTCAATCCGCCCACCCACGGAAGTCTGGCCCGGCGGAAGGCGGTCTGCCAATGCCTGCACCGCCGCGCCCTCCATCAGCCCGACCAGCGCGGGCGTGCCGAAGACGGGCACCAACCCGCTGCCCCAGCGGGCAGCCGTGTCCGCCTCGTTCACGACTGTCTCTACTTCACCCGTCAGCCCGGGTGCGAGTTCGTCCATCGGTCACCTCGCCAGAAACGGGATAATGAACTTAAACAGACAATACACATCCAGAGTCGCCAGCCCGACGAAGAGGGCAGTTGTCGCCCATGGACACATTCTTTGCGGCAACACCCCCGCCAGCCTGTCCAGTCCCAACGCAGCCGCCATCCCGATGGGGATGAGAGCCGGAAATAGATAACGGCCCTGGTGCTGGACAAAGGTCAGGTTGTATCCCAGGAATTCGAGCAGTATAAGAAAAGCCAGGACGAGAAGCAAGATCAGGCTGGCACGTTGGAACGGAGCCAACCTGGGGCGACGCCGGTCGAACAGCCACCACAGAAAGCCAGCGACCAGAAGGGCAGAGAGCAGGGCCAGGGCTTTGTAAATGCGGGCCGGGAGTACCACGCCCATCCAGCCAAACTGTCCCCAGAAACTCTGAAAGGTCGTGCGAGCCATCTGGCTCAGCAACCCGCCCCAACCGTAAAGCGCCAGCCACTCGGAGGAGCGCGGCTGCCCCGCGACGATTTCACCGTGTCGCACCCACCCCAGCGGGTCGTGCCAGCCGTAGGTAAGCCCGTTGCGGATGAACCAGGGCGCAGAGAGCAGCAGCGCCGGGACGAGCAACCAGGCCAGTTGTCCCACCGCCCATCCCCACGTCTGGCGCTCCTGCCGACGGCGGACCAGCACCGCAAACACGGCCACCGCCACGACGCCGTAGGCCGTGGTTTTGGTCAGCAACACCGCCGCCAGCAGCAATCCGATGGGCCACGGCCGGTCACGGCCTCCGCCAATATAGGCCACCAGCGCCCACAGCGTGCCCCCCACCACGAGTTCTCCCAACGCGTCGTTGTTCACCCCGGCGGTCATCGCCACGTGCTGGGGGATGAAAGCGATGCAGGCAGCCGCCATCAGTGCCAACTCGGGCCGCGCCGGGAAGATCATTCGTACTGTCCCGAAAGCGACCACCAGCAGCCCGGCCCCAAACAGCACCGACAGCAACCGCAGCGGCAGCACCGCGCCGCCGAAGAGCCGGTACACGGGGGCCGCCAGCAGGTAGTAGAGCGGCGGCTGGTGGTCCTCGTACTCCAGCGATTCAACGGGAAGTTCTGGCGGGAAGCCTTCTGACTTGAGAGACTCCAGGTACGCCTGGTCGTAGTCACCTGGCTCCAGCACCGGGAAACCCCGGCCCTCGGCCAGCGCACGGACGTAATTGTAGTGGGCGGGCTCGTCGGGGACCTGCCAGGTAGGGGTGAGAACCGCGTATAGAATACCAATCGCGGCGTAGACGACGATGGCGACCAGGAGGACGCGAAGGAAAGGTCTCGGGCTCACGAGGGCTATTGTACCCGCACAGGGGTTGATTGACAAGGGGAGGGCGCGTGGGTTATGCTCACCGCACCCGTGGAAAGGCCAGACCTGACAGGTTTTCCTAAACCTGTCAGGTCTTCTCTCCTACGCTCCCCTCGTCAGGGGCACTGGCAGCCGCACTTCTCCTCCCCGCCTTCGCAGTCACACGCCTCGGCCACCGCCTCGATCTCGACCCGTCCCCCCAGTGGCAGCGCCGCCACCTGTACCGCCGAGCGGGCGGGCGGGCCATCTGGGAAGAACTCGGCGTACACCCCGTTCATCCGGGTGAACTCTCCGATGTCCTGCAGGAAGACCGTGGTCTTGACCACGTGCTCCAGGCACGAACCGCCCGCTTCCAGCACCGCCTTGACGTTCTCCAACGCCTGGCGGGTCTGGCTCTCGATGTCCGATCCGGCGAACTCCTTCGTGCCCGGCACGATGCCCAATTGCCCGGCGGTGAAGATGAAATCGCCCACGCGCACTCCCTGCGAGTACGGCCCGACCGCCGCCGGTGCCTTGTCTGTGGCAATGATCTGTTTGTTCACTTGTGCCTCCTTGTATTTGATGCTAGATACTTGGAACACATCTACCCCGCGAAATCCGGAAGACCCGATACTGACTACCGCTTCCACAGCATGGGTAGAAATCCGTTGATGTCCTGGAATCCATGCTCTAACCAGATTATATAGCGGCAGCGGGATGAAGTCAAACGACCGGGGAGAGCCATCTCAAATTGGCGCAGCAAGGGCAGTTGCGTTATAATTGAGTTATGACCCAGTTACATCGTCTTCGCCTGTGGTTTGTGTTGGCGCTGGTCGTGGTGCTCATCGCTGCTGCGGTGTTATGGCTGCGTGGCATGCTGCCCGGCGGCACGGCCCTCACCTCGCCCATACCCCCACCCCCACGCACTTCAGAGGGGGCATCGCCGCTCCCCACCCCGACTCCCGTCTCATCTACGTCTGCAGCGGTCCCTCTTTCCTCCTATACCGGCGCTGTGGCAGCCTTGTTGTGGGTAGCACTGGGTGTCGTGCTGGCCCTGGGCATCGCTCTCGTCATCCTGCGCTGGTACCGCCGCGCCACGTGATGGTCCGCTCCCGTTCTCACTACCTCATTGCCATTGGCCTGTTGGCGCTGGCAGCCTTTGCCGTGCGTGCCGTGTCCCTCAATGTCCAGCCGCTCTGGCGGGACGAGGTGGATGCGCTGCGTTTCGCCACCGTGCCCTGGCCGGAGATGCTCTCCACCTTCACCCGCCCCGGCTGGAACGGTCCGCTCTACTTTTTGCTGTTGCGCGGCTGGGTCGCGCTCGCCGGCACGAGCGAGTACGCCTTACGTTTCTTCTCGCTCGCTTTCGGTGTCCTCTGCATGCCGCTGGTCTACGCGCTGGGGCATCGCCTGTTCAACCGGCCTGTGGGGTTCCTCGCCGCGCTGCTGGCAACCACTTCTCCCTACCTGGCCTGGTATAGCCAGGAGGTAAAGATGTACACGCTGGTGCCGGCGTTGGTCCTGCTGGCGGTTTACGGATTGCGCCGCGCTGTCGAAGGAGAGGGCTACCATTGGTGGGCGGTGCAGGTCGTCGCCACCAGCCTGGCCTTCTACTCCCACATCTGGGCAGCCCTGCTGATCCCCATCCAGGTGCTTCTCTCCCTCGCCTGGTGGCCCCAGACACGGAGACAATGGGGCGGTGCGCTGGTCAGCCTGGCCTGTCTCACCCTGCCCTACCTGCCGTTGGCCGTCTGGCAGGCCCCGCTGGCGCTCCAGACCCGCGAGACTGGCTTTTACCCCTATGCGCTGGACGAGATGGCGGAGATTCTGCTCAACGGCTGGAGCGCGGGGATGGACGGGTGGGGCTTGCCCTGGGGCGCGGTGCTGATGGGCGCGCTGGCTATGTGGGGGCTGGCGAGCCCGCTGGTGGGAATCCCCTACGTAGGACAAGTTGCCAACTTGTCCCACGCGAGGACGAAGGGACTGGAAGACCGCCTGGCGCTGGTATGCTGGCTCGTGACCCCGCTGCTGGTCGTGTGGCTCATCTCGCTGCGGCAGCCGCTCTTCACCGACCGCTACCTGATCTGGGCCGCGCTGGCCTTCTATCTGCTGGTCGCTCTGGGATTGGCCTCCCTTCGGTGCTGCGGGGGCTGGGGCCGTTGGGCGGTGGTGCTCCTGGTGACCATTATCCTCGTATTCAATGGCGCTAACCTGTGGCGGCAGGCCACCGTTCCAACAAAGGCCGACTTTCGCGCTGCTGCCGCCTACGTGGCTGGCTATCGTACGCCTGATGCCCCTATTGTGCTCCAGGCCCCCGGCGCAGACTACCCCTTCAAGTGGTACTTACCACTCGTCATGTCCGACCATCGCGCGTTCGGTGAATTGATCATCTTTCAGATCCCCTATGGCAGATATACCTTCGACTATTACTTCCCCATGGAGAAATACCCCTGGGGCGAGGGGTTATACACCAACCACCGTGTCCCAGATGGCTCGTATCTGATGAGCGAACAGGAGGCCGCGTACCGCATGCAGGAGATGACGGCAGGGTACAACACGGTCTGGTTGGTCGCCACCGAGATGGAGATGTGGGACGAGCGTGGACTGGTGCAGGCGTGGCTGGAGGCGAACGCGCGACGGGTGGACGAGGCGCACTTCACGCGGGTGGATGTGTACCGGTACGTCAAGTAAGCAGGATTGATGAACAGGCTCAACGCCTTGAACGGACTTCGAGGAGCCTTAGAGGCGCTCAGAACTGCTACGATTCCCCCGGGCGTTATGCATTTGTGCCAGGGTCGCTATTGGGCTATAATCCTATGTACTTACGGGTAGTTTGTCCCACAGCCAGGAAGAGGTGATATATGGACATTACCTGCGTAGTAGACGACGCAGTTCAACGAAGTTCCCCCTTCTGGGGCGAGCATGGGCTGTCGTTTTTGATTGAGACAGAGACCGGGCGTGTGCTCTTCGACACCGGGCAGAGCGGCACGGTACTGCTGCACAACCTGGAGTTGCTGGGCGTGGACCCGGCGACGGTAGACGCGCTGGCGATCAGCCACGCTCACTACGACCACACCGGCGGTCTGCCCGCGCTGCTGGAGCGCGTCCGCCCCGGCACCCCGCTCTATGCCAACGCCGATCTCTTCCGCGAGCGATTTTCGCGGCGGGAGGGGGAGCCACGGAGCGTCGGCCTATCGCTGGGAAGAGAGGAATTGGCCGCCCGGTTGGCGCTGTGCCTGAGTGATGCGCCGCAGGAGATCCTCCCCGGCATCTGGACGACAGGCGAGATCGTGCTGCGCCCGGAGCCGGAGGGCCACAGCGCCTACCACCTGGTGCGCGAGGGCGACGCCTTCGTCCCCGATCCCTACCGGGACGACATGGCGCTAGTGCTGGAGATGAATGAGCGGCTGGTGTTGCTCTGCGGCTGCTGCCACGCCGGCCTGCTCAATACGCTGGCACACGTGCAGCGCACCTTCGAGGGCCCTGTCGTGGTCATCGCCGGGGGCCTGCACTTGACCAGCGCCGACGCAGATTACTTGCGGCATGTCGGCGACGTACTGGCGGAGACGGAGTCTGTGCAGCGCGTCTACCCGAACCACTGCACCGGTGAGGCGGCCTTCGTCAGGCTATTGCTCACTCTTGGTCCATCCATCGTGCGCCCCTGCCCGGCGGGGACCAGACTTGAGTGCCTGTGATCGTCACCGTCGCCAGTGGCAAGGGAGGCACGGATAAGACGACCGTCGCCGTCAGCCTGGCGCTGAGTATAGCATCTGTGTTCTATTTATGACTGGCTGGGCAGTTACCCAAACGGCAGATAACCACTCGCCGAGATGTTGGGCCAGTAACAGGGGGAAAAATGGGACACGCGGAAACGACGGGTGTACAGCGAGAGGTGATCTCGGTCCGGCACCTCTGGGCAGGCTACGATGACGAGCCTGTGCTGGAGGATATCAATCTCTCGGTCAAGGAACTGGACTTCATCGGGCTGATCGGCCCGAACGGGGGCGGCAAGACGACGCTGCTCAAGGTGTTGATGGGGCTACTCCCGCCTATGCGGGGCGAGGTGCGCGTCATAGGCAAGAGCGTCAAGGAGGGGCGGCGATACATCGGCTACGTGCCCCAGTCAGTGGAGTTTGACCGCGACTTTCCCATCAGCGTGTGGGACGTGGCCCGGATGGGGCGGTTGGGCCATCGTCGCCTGCTGCAGCGTTACACTGCCGAGGACGACGAAATTGTGGCGCGGGTGCTGCGCAGCGTGGACATGCTGGACATGCGCGGTCGTCCCATGGGTGTGCTCTCGGGCGGGCAGCGGCAGCGGGTCTACATCGCCCGTGCGCTGGCGACGGAGCCCAAAATCCTGCTTCTGGACGAGCCCATGGCGAGCGTCGATCCCCAGGTGAGCACCAACACCTACGAACTCCTGAGACAGTTGAACGAGCACACCGCGATTTTGATGGTATCGCATGATATGAGCGCGATATCGTCTCATGTGAAGACGGTGGGCTGCCTCAACCGGCGGTTGTTCTACCACGGGGAGAAGCAAATCACGCCGGACATGCTGGTACTGGCATACCAGTGTCCCATCGACCTGATCGCGCATGGCGTGCCGCACCGGGTCTTCCCGGAGCACATGTGAAGACCTGACAGGTTTTCCGAAACCTGTCAGGTCTGGCCTGAGTAATCACCTGGAGAGATGCAGTTATGATTGACGCTTTAGTCGAGGCTCTACGATTCACCTTTATGCGTAACGCGCTGATGGCAGGGGTGTTGGTCAGCGTCGCCTGCGGCGTCATCGGCACGTTCGTCGTCATCAAACGAATTGTCTTCGTCAGCGGCGGCATCGCGCACGCGGCGTACGGAGGTGTCGGCCTGGGCTACTTCCTCAGGCTCAACCCAGTACTGGGCGCGATCATCTTCAGCGTGGCGGCGGCACTAGGGATGGGTGCAGTGCAGCGCAAGACCCGCCAGCGGGCAGACACGGTCATCGGCGTGATGTGGGCCATCGGCATGGCGCTGGGCATCATCTTCGTGGATCTGACAGAGGGCTACAAGGCGGATCTGATGAGTTACCTCTTCGGCAGCATTCTGGCCGTCCCGTCAAGCGACCTGCTGATCATGCTGATGCTCGACCTGGTCATCATCGCGCTGGTGGCACTGTTCTACAAGGAACTGCTGGCGATTTCCTTCGACGAGACCTTCGCCACCGTGGAGGGCGTGCCAGTGGACGCGATTTATATGACCCTGCTGTGCATGATCGCGCTCACGGTGGTGATGATGATGCGGGTGGTGGGGCTGATTATGGTCATCGCCTTGCTGACGATGCCGGCGGCCATCAGCGGGCAGTTCGTGAAGGATATGAGGAAGATGATGGTGCTGGCGAGTATCCTGGGGGTGATTTTCACGGCGACGGGGTTGTGGCTCTCCTACTTCCTGAACCTGACCTCCGGCGCGACGATCATCTTAGTCGCCGGGGCTGCCTACTTGTTGAGCCTGGCAGTGAAGTCGCTGGTGCGGAGTGCTCATGCATCTTTGAGCGAAACGATGTAGTCGAGGAAATTCTGTCCACCATAGGGATGGCCAGGCCACAATAGTTCCTCGTAGTCGTAGTCCTCCCAACTGCCGAAGGAGCCGATGGTGAACATCGTCGCGCCGATGACGTAATCATCCTCGCGCAACTTGGTGTCGTACCAGATCATATTCTCCACGTAGCGCTCACGCCAGGGGCCCTCGCCGGATGGGCCGCCCAAAAGCGGATCGAGGCCACTTTCAGTGATCGCCAGCGGGATGACCTCGTCCCGTGGGATGAGGAAGTCGCGATAGAGGTAGCGATAGCGCCCGGTCAGGACGCCTCGATCCTCGTAGGGTGGTTGATCCTCCGTGGGCTCGCCCCAGCGGTAGTCCGTCGTCGGCCAGCCGTACTCGTGCAACGCCAGGATGTGACCTTTCTCTTTGGCCCGCGCAAAAACCCCCGTCTCCACGATAGCCTCCCATTCGTGCCACTGGGGCACGCCGACGCTGTAGGAGAAGAGCGCCAGTTTATAATCGTTCTCTTCAGCGATCTTCATCGCTTCGATATAGAATTGCGCCAGCCAGACGTGCCCTGCTATGGCAGGCGGGTCGTTCTCGTTCAGTATCTCCCAATAGTCCACGACGTCCTTCTCGTAGGCCCAGTTCGGCATATGCTCGTCTATCACATCATGGGCCTTCTCCGCCGGATCACCGCTGGGGTCCACCGCTACCACGCAGTTCGAACGGGCGACGGTGACCGTCTCAGGCGAGATTTCCTTCACCCGTCGCAGGTATCCGAAATCGTCGAGCGCCTTCACCAGTGCCACGTGCGCGCCAGCGTCGTGCACGGCTTGCACGAACGAGACCGCGCCGTTGGGGCGCAGCGTGTGCAGGCCGAGTTTTGAGGGACCGTGGGCGTGGGCCGAAGCCTGCTGGACGGAGACAGAGGGGAGGTAGATGTGGTGATCCAGGTCATCAGCCTCCACTCGGCCAGATACAGCCGGTGGCTCGGGTGTCTTCCCTGCCCCGGCGGCTTGCGTCAGCGGGGCCACACCTCCCAGAAGACGCTGGGCCAGGGCAGTGACACCCAACGTCGCTGTCCCTTTGAGGAACTCTCGCCGATCGAAGACTTTCCTGTGTCCCTTCAGACTCATCTGATGCTCCTCGAATATCGGGGATTCACTCTCCTCACCTCCTGCATCGACTCCCGCCCACCCATCTTCGGCGTCGCCAGGTCACTCTCGAGACCTGACAGGTTTTCTGAAACCTGTCAGGTCTGGCCTATCAGGTCTGGCCCGCACAGCGACGATCTCTGCCAGGATCGCCAGCGCGATTTCGGCCGGCTCTCGCCCGCCCAGGTCGAGCCCCACCGGGCCGTGGATGCGCGCCAGTTCCGCCTCGCCGAAGCCCGCCTCCCGCAGCGCGGCCTTTCGCTTCGCCTGCGTGGTGCGTGAACCGATGAGCCCAACGTAGGCCGCCTGGCTGCGCAGCGCAACTTGCAGCGCAGGCAGGTCGAACTTGGGGTCATGGGAGAGAATCACGACGTAGTGCTGCGGCCCCAGTTCTCCCACCTTCAGCGCCTCCTGCGGCCAGGCGACGATCAGTTCATCCACTGTGGGGAAACGCTCCCGGGTGGCGAAGGCCCGCCGCGCGTCCACCACCCGCACGCGGAAGCCCAGCGTCTGCGAAAGCGTCACCAATGGCACCGCCACGTGCACCGCGCCGACGATGACCAGCGTGGGCGGCGGGGTGAAGACCTCGAGGAAGACGTCCCCTTCGACTTTGCTCAGGGCAACCCCTTCGACTTCGCCCAGGACAGGCCCTTCGGGATAGTGGCGCAACTCGGCAGCCGGGCCAGGAAACAACGCGGTCAACCCGGGGGCCAGGGAGCGATCCCCCTCCAGGCGGCCGTCGGGCCAGGCGAGCAGGTGGCCGCCGCCGTCGAGGCGGGTCGCCAGCGCGACGGTCTCCTCTGTCTCCAGCGGGGCCAGCAGCCTTCGATGGGCATCCACCAGCGGTTCGACGTAGACCTCGATAGTACCCCCGCAGGCCAACCCCACCTCCCAGCCAGACTCGTCCACTGCGCTGTAGCGGAGTCGCTTCGGCGGCCCGCCGGAGAGCACCTCCTGCGCCTCCTCGAAGACCGCCCCCTCCACGCACCCGCCGCTGACCGATCCGGTCATCTGGCCAGAACCGGTCATCGCCAAACGCGAGCCCAGTGGGCGGGGCGAGGAGCCCTCGGCCCACACCACCGTCGCCAGCGCGATTTGCTCACCGGAAGCGAGCCAACGGTTCAGATCATCCAGGATTTCTCTCATCGAACCTCACGTTTGCAAAGATCATCGGAACTCCTGATTATGGAGTCGAGGCTTTAGCCGGTCAGGATATCGTCTGCCAGCCGTGGCCGCCTTCCAACTCTGAAGGAGCAGGGACCTGTCACTCATTGTAACTTACCTCCCTATACAGAAGAAAGCACCACCTGACCGCCCATCATGTCTGGCATCTCATCCCAGGTGCGATCCTGGAGAACCCGCCCTGTGCGTTTCTTCCTGACTCCTCCCCATTGCTTGAAAAAGAAGGGGGTATTGGCTGCAAGACACTGGTCTCTGATGCTAATCACCCACTCTTCTTTGATAGGTCTGGCCCCAGGTCCAGACTCGCCTCCGACAATCACCCAACCTATGCCACGCAGGTCGAGGTTCGGCAACGGCTCAAGCAAAGGCTCTAGTGAGAGGAACTTGAGGTGGGCACTCGCTTGCCTGAGATGTTCGATGCGAAATGTATAGTCCTGGTTTTCCACGCTGACGCCCATTCACACGTTGGAGGGCCAGTCAATCCCCTGATTGAGTTCGAGTAGTCTCCTGGAACGCTTGGTGAGCACCTGGAATGTATGCCACGAGGCGCGGCGCATAACGTCAAAGACCTTGTGGATGAATTCCAGCGGCACGTCTTCGTGGAAGAGGTCACTCATTGAGTTGACAAAGACCATCTGCGGCTTCTTCCAGCGCAGTGGCAACTCCAGCATGTGTTCGTGTATGGTCAACTCGAAGCCATTGACATAGTTGGGTTGTCCCATAGCACGCAGTCGCAGCGCCATGCGTTCAGCATAGCAGTGTTTGCATCCCGGACTGACTTTAGTGCAGCCTGTCACTGGATTCCAGGTGGATTCTGTCCACTCGATGCTCGAACGGGATCCCACGAATTATGCTCCTTCTGGCGGAAGTGGTCGGCGGCCTGTGCATCAGCGTAGAAACTTCGGACAGGCTCTTGACAAACACCCCTTTTGTGGTGTATAATGTAGATGAAAGATGGATTGGGGGTATCCCGGTCGCAAAGCGCGGGCCTGTTATGGCTCGCGTTTTGTTTTGGTTTCCCAAAGCAGGTAATGTTCGAAAGTGGGCTGAGGGAAGATTTTCAGTCCATAACCCAAAATGCTTCCTCGCTGATGGCGGGAGGTAGGATAGGGTGCTGCGTCAATCTTGTCGTAAATGACATCGAACGCCTTTTGCTCCACCTGGGGACGCAGCACTTGGGCCGCAATGGGATAGGCCACCAGATCGGCTATCTGTAAGCCGACGATATTTTTTGCCTTCTTCTCCATCCACAGTCCCGTAACGTTGCTCAGGTCTCGCTGATAAGATGTGCCTGAACTTTGCAGTCGCCAATACTCGGCCTTGAGTAACTGATCTGGCTGCTTCCCCCGGGACTCTGCCAAAATATACCCTGTGGCACTGATGTTTTGCCGACGCATCAGTAGGGAGTAGCGCTCCAGGATGAACTCCAACGAGAGATAATAAGGATGGCGTGCTTGGTCTCCATATTTGTTAAGATGAGCCCACTTTAAGAGCACCACCGAAAGGATGCTAAAATCCAGTGTCCGCATCAGGCCATTCAGTGCAGTGTAAAACTCTCCACGTTTCTTTGCATCGCCGAGAAAAGCGAAAGGCCCCTGGTGTTTGCGAATGTCTCGTGAGTGCAGGATAACATCTGTGGTGCCCCAGAATCGCTTTTTGAATGCATCCACCCTGGGTCTAACGACCTGGTGGTAGTAACGCCGCTCGAAGGTACACCCCGCCAGGCAGAAGCCGGGAAAGTTATGGTCAATGGCGCGAAGGTTGTGGTCGCCGGTCTCGTCCATGAACAGCACATAATCCATCTGGGTGGCCCTTTAGTGATGATATGAATTTACGCTCTTCAGCCCCTTACCCCTACGTCACGGCCTGGGGTTCTTGGCTCCTGGCCGCGTGCCCTCACCCATACACCCCCGCCACCCGCTCGTTTATCTCCCGCTCCACTTCCGCAACGCGGCCCGCAGCCTCCGGCGGCAGGGGATAGCCGTGTTGCTCGAACGCGGGAATCTTGAAACACGAAATTCACGAAAGGACTCGAAACGCACGAAAGGCGGGCTCTCTTTCGCGTCTTTCGCAGATTTCGCGTTATTCGTGATCCAAACATCCGAGCAGCAATCCCCCTACTCATCAGGGCTATCTTTCGGACTGACTTTTGTGCCCCTCCTCAGATACCGGTGCTCATAGACGGGCAGCAGCAGGCCGGCCAGCAGCCGCTCAAGCAGGCTGGTGGGCTCAATTGTGCCCAGGGCTTCGATGGCGTGGCCTTGGGTGATGATGCGGCTGGTGAGTTCGGAGTCATTCATTTCAGATGATCTCAAGCCCTTCCTTGAGACGTTGGATTTCCGAACCAAGTTTGCCTGGCAGGCCTCTTCCAAACTGAAGTGCTCGTTTAAGTGCAAGCAGCGTCATGCCATCTAGCTTCTCTTTATCCCCTGGGTGCCCTTTAGTAGGATCTGAACCTACCCAACTGTCTATGACCCAATCTCTTCCTCGCTTGGCATACATAAGGTGATCGTAGAACAGGGTTAATGATGCCAACAGGTGAGGATCTAACAACCTAGGCAATTCTCCGCTGGGCTGCAATATGTCCCAAAATGGAGTAGGCATCCTGATTTCCACTCCCCATCCGGTCTCTTGGAATGCGTTGATCAGCCCAGGCAGCGTTGAGATGAGATGCTTAATCTCGTCTTTCAGAAGTTCGAGGTAGCCTATTGCTTTCTCGTGTTCTGCTCTTTTCTCGTCCTTACGTTGCTGGCTGCGCTCGAAGGCACCCAGCCGTTTGCCAACCCACAAACCTAAGAGCGTCCCAAGAACCGCACCGGCCAAGAGGTCTGAAAGAAAGTTAGCGAGGAAATCATTCCAGAAGCTATTGCACATCTTGTCCCTCCGAACACTTTTTCTCTACTAAGCCTTTATTACTTGAATCTATGGCGCAAACCGCCGCCAGTGCCGCAGTCGGAGGTTTCCCGCAGTCATTGGCTACTCTTAACCGGACTTGACCCCTTTCGCTCTTCTTCCCGTGAACCAGCCCCAGCCGACGATGGCGAGTACTGCCGCAACGAAGGTTGCCATAATGACATAGATGCCATCATAAATCCGACCGATATCTTGCTCTATGGATTGGCAACTTTGCTGGAGATGCTTCACATCTTTACTCAACAGTGTAAGTCCTAGGGCTTTGGCTGGGTTGTCAAGCACAGCTTGTTCTATTACTTGGAGTCTGCCGTTCAGCAAATCGAGGTCACTGCGAACTTGGGCCAATTGGGAACTCACAGCAACATCTGAAGAAGTCTGCGAAAGGGCCTCGACTCTTTGCTGAAGCACAGTCACTTCATTCTGCGCACTGCTCAGTTCGGTCTCAATTGCCGCAAGGTCGGACATCGTCGGTTCGCGCACAAGGTGAGGACCTGTAGTGACATATCCCGCGATGAGTGTACCCACAACAAGAATGAATGTGACCAGAGCCATAAGGCCAGTCGGAAGGAATGCCAATTGGAATGGCCGCTCTGCGGGCGTTTGGTTTGCTCTCTCTGTTTGACTCATTCTTACCTCCAGTGATTGATGTAGAGTATCAATTGCGGGAAACGGTTGTTTGGCGAAAACGGTGACGCACTGCAGCACCTACAAGATGGGAACCCCACGACTATGCTCTGTGCACTTGCCCCCTGAGCAATCGTTGCCAACTGAACACATCTTATCACGTCTGTTGGCACGGTGCAAGTAGGTTCATCGCGCGGCGGCGGGCCGATCGCGCTATCCAGCCTCCAGCTCTCTATGCTTCAAAACGACAACCCCCTGCCCACGCGGGTAGGGGGCCGTTTGTCAGGTGCATAGGCTCAATCATTCACCGACTGCGGTCACCATGGCCACCTTTAGTTTCGCTGCGTTTGCCTGCCAGCCCGCCCCTACACCCCATACAACGCCGCCACCCGCTCGTTTATCTCCCGCTCCACTTTCGCAACACAGCCCGCAGCCTCCGGCGGCAGGGGGTAGCCGTGCTGTTCGAACGCGGGGGGCTTGAAACACGAAGTTCACGAAAGGGCTCGAAAGGATGGGCTCCCTTTCGCGTTTTTCGCAGATTCCGCGCCATTCGTGATCCAAACACCCCACCTACCTCAAACTCCGCGCCTTTTTTCAGCCGTGCCTCCACCAGGTTGACCACGGCCTCGTAGACCGCGTCGCGCTCGCCTTGCGTCAGTCCCAGCACGTCTATGAATACAACTCCGCCACCCGCTCGTCAATCTCTCGCTCTAGTTCCGCGACGCACGCCGCGGCCTCGGGCGGCAAGGGATAGCCATGTTGCTCGAACTCGGCCAGGATAGCATCCACCAGCCGGACGAACTCCTCCTGCTCCTCCATCGGGATGGGCGCGATAGGCAGAGGCTTCCAGTCATTGGGGTAGACGTGAATCTTGCTGCGCCGTCGCCGCGCCAGCCAATCACGGGCGAAGGTCGAGTTCATAATCGCCAGCAGGTACTTGGGGTGGAACTGCTGCGAAAGTTTCTCTCGTTCCTCGCGGTCGCCGTCGGGCGACTGTGAGCGGTACTTGGCAGTTTTGCTAATGGACCGATTGACTACGCCTTTGAGGTGGTGCCAGGGCACGAAGATGCAAGACGTATGCGTTGTAATCAACTGGCGGTTATCGTACATCACGGGTGGTCCGCCTGCAGCGACGACGAGCGCAAGTAACTTCTCTTCGGCTCCGTGAAGTTCAGGGAACGTCTTACGTCGGAACTTTGCTGGCGCACGTTCCGTTCCCCACTCCAACCAGCGCACGCGCCGAATCCACCACCGTACGATATCTTTGCCTTCAATGTAGGGCTTTGGATGGAGTTCGTCTTTTACTGACGACAGCACGTCTTCGGTCACGAACTCTCCCCTGTACCGTTTCTCATCGCTACTCGCGGCTATACCGTAGCTGATGTAGCAGATCTGCGTCAACGGAACGAGTGTTTCGTCTATCTCTATGGGCCTCTGCCCATCCGGGCGGAAAAGAGCCCGGCCAAAGCGGGTCTGCGGCGAGGCCGACAGCGCTTTGATGTGGTCATCAAAGTCCTCCGGCTTATCCCCCCAGCGGCGGGAGCGCAGGGGGGTGTGGTCGTCGCCAGGCTCAGCACGGGCAAAATGCAGGATGGTGTTGTTGACGCCAGCCTCGAACAGCGGGATGTCGGAGCAGAAATCCAGCCGCTCTATGCGGGCGTCGGTCAGGAAGAACTCGTGTGACTTGCGAGCGTATTTGGCGGCGTTATAGGCGTCGGAGATGATGAATACCATCTGCCCGTTGGGGCGCAGCAGTTGGTAGGCCCGTTCCAGGAAGGGGATGTACAGGTCCCACTTTTCGTAGAGCGTCTTGTATATCTTGCTGCCTTTCAAGTCCTTGCGATATTGCTGCCAGCGGGCGATGGCCTCCTGGCGCTCCTCTTCGTTCTGGATGTGGCGGTACTGGGCATCGGCACGCACATAGGGCGGATTGGCGAGGACAATGTGGAAGCCACCGCCCTCACCCCCCGGCCCCCTCTCCGCCCCCCCCCGGTCCCCCCCAACTCTGGGGGGGAAGGCGGGAGAGGGGGAGCAGACCTCGGCGAACTCCACCGCCCAGTCGAATCCCATCGTATCCGCAGGTCGGCCAGCCCAGGCTGCGATCTCGGCCCGCAGCCCCTCGATCTGCTCTCGCAGGGTCAATTTCTCGCCGCCGTGAGCCATCAAGTAGTTGGCCTTCAGGCGGAAAAACCTCTCGACGAGTTCTTTCCGAAAACCTGTTCCAAGACCGCCGGACGGGTCGGGCGCGGTCAGGCTGTCGCCCACCTCGATCTTAAAGTCCAGGTTGGGCAACGGCGGTGGAGTCCCGTCCTCAAAATCCACTACCAGTGAGAGCCAAAGCCGCAAGCGGGCGATGTTGACGGCGAAGGGATCAATGTCCACGCCGTACAGGTTGTTCTGAATGATCTCCAGTTTGCGCTGATAGGCGGTCAGTGGGTCAAGGCCGCGCGTGGCGAACAGGCAGACGCGCAGTTCCAGCAATTCGTGCAGCAAACCCAGCAGGTAAGCGCCACTGCCACAGGCAAGGTCGCACACCCTAACAATCTTGAGCGCGTCCAGCACTGCCTCGGGGTTCACCAGGCCAACCGGATCGTGTTCATCCACAAACGCGGCCAGGGCTTTGGATGACTCCTGCGGGCAGGCGGATTGCAGGTAGCCTTTCAGTGCCTCGCGTCCCATAAAGGCCACCACCGGCTTGGGGGTGTAATAACTGCCGGTTTCGTGTCGCCCCGTGACCAACTCCTCGAAAATCCGGCCCAACATCTCCGGATCCACCGCCACCTCCACGTCCAGTGGCGTGCTCTCGGTGACGGTAAAGTTGAAGCGGTAGAACAACTTGTCTAATGCCGGGTTGATGGCCTCGTCGGGCACGGCGATGGTCGGGTCGCGATCCTCGTCGTCTTCCTCGAACAATCCGCCATTGAGGTAGGGTACGTCACCGATGCGAGTTTGCAGGACGCCGTCGCGCCGGATGCCGACGACGTTCACTTCGTGGGGCGTGTTGAGCCCGGAGAAGAACAGCAACTTGAGCCGGTCACGGTAAGAGTTGGCGTCGGGGTTGGTCCGCTTTTCGCGTCGGTGATCTTCCCACAGTGCGTGCAGATAGTCCCGAGAACCATTGAAACTCAGCCAACCCTTGCGCTCCAGGAACACAAGGAACATCAGGCGGTTGAGTAATTTCTGGGTAAACAGCCGCCTGGTGTCGCCGCTGATGCCAGTGATTTGTCCCTCAGCAGCCTCAAAGACAGCGCGATAGGTGGTGAAAAAGCGGCGAGTAATGGCCTCCACGTCAAAGGCAGCGTTCAGTTTGTCGGTGACGACGGTGACCGGCGGCTCGCCGAACAATCCCAGTTCCTCGACGGTGAAGGCCAACTCTCCCAACTGTTCGATGGTGGTGCGGGCGGGCGAGCCAACGGCGTAGGGCAGCGCGCGCATCTCAATCTTGTTCTTCGGCCGTTGCCGTGCCCAGACGAAGGTGGCCTGTTGGTCGTCGTTGGTGACGTAGGTCAGCAGGTGCTCAATGTAGGTGGGGGCCAGGGCGCGATGCACGGCCCGGCGCTGGGTGACGTTGGGCGGTTTGTCGTAGGGCCAGTCCACGCGGAAGACGGGCAGGCCGCTCAGTTGGGCCACCGGCGTAAAGGCGAGTTGGGCTTTTTCCTGGCGGCGAATCGTGACCTCTCGCGTGAACGCACTCGCCTGCGGCCGGCCCCACAGCAGCGTTTCGTTAAACAGCGGCGCCAGGTTATCCCGCAGATGTGGGCTGTTGAGGTGAGTTTCGATGGTCGAAAGCAGGTCAGGCATGTGCTTTTCCTCCCCGGTGTAGGTGGCTCTGGTTTATCGACACCCTAACGGCAAATTCGTCGTTAGGGCGATCATAGGAGTTCATATCGGGTCCACCGCTTTGTGCCGACCTTGCAGATGAGTCCCTGTCGCCGTATTCGGAACTATTCGGAACTATTCGGAACTGGGCAACACATATCTTGTTCCCCGTGTACGGCCTGTACGGATCACCAGGCCCCGCTCCGCCAAATTGTTCAGGTCTTTACGTGCCATGCGTTCGCTAATTCCTGGCGCGATTTCTTTACAGTAGATCACCGACGTGATCTCTCCACGACTTTCCAGGTATTGCATTGCCTTCACCTGTCCCCAGACTTCGGAAGTCTAGATCACTGGGGAGAAGGGCGACAGGGCCGCTTTTAGATGATCCACAAAGTGTTTCAGAGCTGGGTCAGCCTGTTGTGCCGCGTACAGATCCATGGCTTTTACAACGTCGTTCCCATATTCGGCACCGCCCAACCATGGCTTGATGCCGGCATCGGCAAAGACACCCAGTATAGCCCGTTTGTATCGCCCGCGTTCACACTTGTAAGCAGGTGGCACGGGCCGAATCCCTGCACCAATCGCCTGCTGCAAGCCCCCAGGGTCGGCTATGTACCAGCGTTCGATGTGCGGGTCGGGAATGGCACAGACCAACTGTCCTGCATATCCATAATCCTCTGCGACCCGCCTGATCTCGTTGTGCTTCTCTGTGTACCCCTGGCAGTTCCCATCAATGGCCACGACCAGCACCGGTGTGGGTGGAATACGCCCGCGCTGCACGTCACGCAGGAAGTGCCGCAGTTCAGTCATTGCTTGTCCTTTGCCCCCGCTGGCGTTGTAAATGACGTGTTCCAGCGCCTCTGACGCCAGCCCGGCCTCCTGGCCCACCCGCCTGACCAACGCGGTGATAAACTTTTCGTGGGCAATGTCCTCCAAAAAGTACCCCACTCTGAGTCTAGCCATCGAAATCCCCCCGGACCATCCGCTCCGTGAAAGCAAGGGGCTGCTCATCGAGCGCGTGGGCAATCTCCCGCTCCCGGAACAGTCCACCTAGTGAACTGAAGGGAACAAAGATGCTACTGCGTCCCTCTTTGCGGCAGACAACCAATGCCTCGTCTTCAAAGTAGGATGGCAATATAGGAGAATGGGTGTTGACCAGAACCTGCGTCTCTCTGGACTCGGCTGCGTTTTTGAAAAGGTCGGCGATAAGTTTGAGCCGGCGGGGATGGACGCCGTTCTCTGGTTCCTCGTAGCCGATGACGGTCGTGGCTGCCAGAGGGTTGACGATGGCCAACAAGGCCAGAATGCGCAGCGTGCCCTCCGAGATGACCCGCACCGAGTAAGGAACACCGCCCTCCACAATGCGCAATTGCAACATCCCTTGCCGGTCGGGTTCAACTTCCAACTGCTGAACCGTCGGGAGCAGCGTGTCCAGGGCGCGCACGGCGGCCTGATATTGCGCGGGTGTTTTGGCCCGCAGGGTATTGTAGAACGCCGCCAGGTCAGCCCCCGATGGCTCCAGTGTATTCACCTCTTTGATCGGTGTATCGGCACGCATCGCCCGAGGTTCCAGGTAATAAAAGTGCCAGCGGGTCAATTCCTCTTTGAACGCGGTGATGTGGGGATAGTGAGATGCGTACAAATCAGTCGAAATCAGGGTGTGATTCAGGCCGACGTCGTGGTAAGTTGGATGCGCCTGCCCCTCCATGCGCAGGTGCAGCCGTCCATCCATTCTCTCAATGAACGGATTGCGCGACTGGCGCACGGAACCATCTCGATTCAAAGCCCTCAATTGTTCATTGAGGACGCGCAGGTGGCCGGAATCGGTCATCATTTCTATGGTGAGAACGTAGCGCAAATACGTCTCCCGCACCCTCTGACGTGGGGGGCGCGACAGCCCCTCCCGCATCTGTTGGATCTGACGCTCAACGTCACGGACGACCTGGGGGGACAATTCGACATCCATCTCTATGGTGAATTGGACCGTCTTCTGGGCCATCAACCCCTCGATGCCCCGCTCTCCATAAAAGAACGCTTCCAGCGGCGCTCCCCTGTGCCGGTCAAAGGCTGACTTGAGGCTCTTGGCAGTTGCCATACGGCTGAGCAAGCCCAAGGCGTCAAACAGATTGCTCTTTCCGGCCGCGTTGGGACCAATAAAAACCGTCAATGGACTCAGGTGGATTTCGATATCCCGCAGCGATTTATAGTTCGTGATCTTCACCCGTCGTATCACAACTTGCCTCCTTTCGAGTATCCAGAGTTTCTGCCAATGTAACTACTCAGCCACCCCCACGCGGAGCGTTGAAACGCCCCGCTGATACGGCGAAACCCGTTAAAACGGGTTAGAAAGTCGCGTTTTAGTGCGTTTTAACGCACTTTGCG